>ERZ772917.229-NODE-229-length-41674-cov-6.725077_pt1 | contig 41674 bp, 39 predicted proteins | sample MGYA00511187_ERZ772917 | MGnify/ENA primary metagenome ERZ772917 (study PRJEB29015, sample SAMEA2737925) | human oral metagenome | biome: human oral; feature: human-associated habitat; material: dental | place: China | collected 2012 ...
TTGCCGCTTCGCAAATGCTTGCCAAGGATGAGAAAGATTACGGCGATACCGTTCGCGGAAAGTCACCGAAAAAAGAGGTGCTTTACTGGGAGAGTGAAGCGTGGAAAAAATACTACAAAGTAGCTTATTAGGAGGACTTTCATGAGCGAAAATGCAATCGGAAGAAGGTCATTTTTAAAACTTGCCGCTTTAGGTGCGAGTAGCGTAGCCGCATTCGGCGATAATAATACGCTAAGAGCCGCTACCGAGCAGGAGATAAAAGATCCGTTCCCAGGATCGGTTATGAAGCGAACGATCTGTTCGATCTGTTCCGCAGGTTGCGGCATCGAGGCCCAAGTGGACGAGAGCACAAATACTTGGATACGCCAAGATATGGCGGTCGATCATCCTATCTCGCAAGGCAGCCACTGCTGTAAAGGAATCGATCAGATCGATCTTACTAAATCCAAAATGCGTCTTAAATATCCTCTTAAAAAAGTAGGCGGAAAATGGGAGCGCATCAGCTGGGAGCAGGCCGTAGACGAGATCGGCGATAAGATGCTTCAGATCCGCAAAGAGGACGGTCCGGACAGCGTAGTGTATCTGGGCTCGGCTAAATTTTGCAACGAACAAGCATACTACTTTAGAAAATTTGCAGCCTTTTGGGGTACGAACAGTATCGATCACGTAGCACGAATTTGACATAGCGCAACAGTCGCCGGTGTGGCGAATACTTGGGGTTATGGAGCTATGACGAATCACTTCGGCGATATGGCGAAAAATTCTAAAATCATTCTTTTTATAGGCGCAAATTCCGCCGTGGCAAATCCGGTAGGCGGTATGAAACACGCCCTTCAGGCACGCGATAGAAACGGCGCAAAGATCGTCGTTATCGATCCGAATTTTACAAGAACGGCAGCCAAAGCCGATATGTTTATCAGAATCCGCCCTGGAACCGACATCGCTTTTATTTACGGAATGCTACATTTGATCTTCAAAAACGGCTGGGAGGATAAGGAAGTAATAAAAACCAGAACCTACGCGGTAGAGGAGATCAGAGCCGAAGCGGAGAAATGGGATCCGAAAGAGGTAGCCAACGTCACAGGCTGCAAAGAGGAGCAGCTGATAGAATTTACCAGAATGTTCGCTACTACAAAACCCGCTACTTTATGCTGGGCGCTCGGTATCACGCAGCACTCGATCGGTAGCTCGAATACTAGAATTTTATCTATTTTGCAATTAGTACTGGGAAATATGGGCAAGCCTGGCGGCGGCTGCAACATCATCCGCGGTCACGACAACGTTCAAGGCTCGACCGATATGTGCGATCTTGCAGATAGTTTGCCTGCGTATTACGGGCTTGCCGATAATGCCTGGAAGCACTTTACCAAGGGCTGGGGCGTCGATTTCGATCAATTCATTAAACGCTTCGCCGTTTCTACCAAAGCTCCTCGCGATAAAGACGGCGAGAAGGTGCCTGGTACAAATTTTACGGAGTATTTTCATAGCGATCCTAGCATCGAAAAAGATCAGATTAACTGGCGCAACGAGAAGGGCTTTTCGCTATCCAAATGGTGGCAGGGCGTTTTGAAAAATGAACCTGTTTTAAGCAGCGGAAACGTTCGCGTTCTTTGGGTGCAGGGCACCGGAATCACCTCTATGGCTCACATAAGAGAGACTAAAGAGGCGCTTGATAAGATCGATATGCTAGTCGTCGCCGAGCCTTTCTTAAACGAAGTAGCGATTCTTAGCGACAGACCGGATGGAATTTACGTCCTACCGGCGGCTACGCAATTTGAGAGCGAAGGATATCTAAGCTCTACAAATCGTAGCAGCCAGTGGCGAACCAGGATCATAAAGCCGCTATTTGAAAGCAAAGAGGATCAAGACATAATGTTTCTATTTGCGAAAAAATTCGGCTTTTACGACGAATACGTCCGCGGAATGAAGATGGGCGTCGTCGACGGCGAGCTTAAGCAGGTCAAGGACGATTTCGTTTGGCCTGACGACGCTACCGACGAGATCGCACGCAATACCCAAAGCATCGGGAACAACGGACGCACCGCGGCTAGATTCCGCAGACAGCAGAAAAACTGGCATCTATTCGATCCCGATACTTTGCGCGGTATGGGCGGCGAAGTCGAGGGCGAATACTACGGTCTTCCGTGGCCTTGCTGGGATGAGAAGCACCCGGGTACTCCGATTCTTTACGACGTAACTAAGCCTTATGCCGACGGAGGTATGGGATTTAGAAACCGCTTCGGCTTAGAGCACGACGGCGTTTCGCAGCTAGCCGACGAGAGCATTACCCTTCCTGGTTCTAAAATTCAAGGCGGACACGCGGAGATTACCAAGGCAAATATCGAACAGGTTTTAGGCATCACGCTAAGCGAGGAAGAAAAAGCCAAGATGGGGCCTACGTGGAGTACCGATTATAGCGGTATCATCGCTAAAAAATGCCGCGAGTTCGGAATTTGCCCATGCGGAAACGCGAGAGCTAGAGCCAAGGTTTGGCAGTTTGCGGATCAAATTCCAAAGCACCGCGAGCCGATCCACTCGCCTAGATGGGATTTGGTGGATAAATATCCGACCTTCGCGGATCAAAAGAGCAACTTCCGCGTATTTACGAGATTTATCTCCGAGCAGAAAAAGCAGGATTGGAGCAAGGATTTCCCTACTATCGTAAGCTCACTAAGGCTCGTAAATTTAAGCGGTGCGGGCATGATCGAGCGAACGAGCAAGTATCTTTCGGCGATTACTCCGGAGATGTTTGCGCACGTAAATCCAAAGCTTGCTGCCGATTACGGCATCAAAGACGGCGAGATGATGTGGATTCATGCACCGCAAGGTACTAAGATCAAGGTTAAGTGCATCTATTCGGAGTCCGTCACGCCGGATCGTATCGTTATGCCGTATAACTTCGCGGGAATTTTCCAGGGCGAGGATCTAAGCGACCGCTATCCTGAAGGCACTAAGCCGTATATCATAGGCGAGAGTTCAAATACGATTACAAACTACGGCTTCGACATAAATACGCAAATTTCGGAATTTAACGCCGGACTTTGCCGATTAGAAAGAGTATAAGGATAGATAATGCCAGCTAGATTAAAATTTTACGTCGACGTCGAGCGCTGCATCGCCTGCTACGGTTGTCAAGTAGCCTGCAGCTCGGCGCACGAAGTCCCGGTAGAGATCAATAGGCGCAAGGTTATCACTTTAAACGAGGGCATCGAAGGGCAGGAGGTTTCAAGCTCTATCGCTTGCCAGCACTGCACCGACGCGCCTTGTGCGCAGGTTTGCCCGGTTCAATGCTTCTATATCAGAACCGACGGCGTCGTTTTACACGACAAAGATAAATGTATCGGCTGCGGATACTGCCTCTACGCGTGTCCGTTCGGCGCTCCGCAATTCCCTAGAGACGGAGCTTTCGGTATCAAAGGCGCGATGGATAAGTGCACTATGTGCGCGGGCGGGCCGGAGCCTACGTTTTCTCACGAGGAGCTGCATAAATACGGTCAAAACCGCATCGCGGAGGGAAAGGTTCCGATGTGCGCGGCGATCTGTTGCACGAACGCTCTAATCGTGGGCGACGCGTCTAGGGTTTCGGAGGTTTATCGCAAGCGCGTGCTTACGCGCGGCGTGAACCTATAAGAGTATGGAATTTTAAACTCCTCCAGTTTAAAATCCCGCTTCTTTTCGTAGAAATTTCAACCGAGCGACGGCTTTAAATTTAGCGGTCGCTCGGCGCGAAATTTTATTTGAAAATCTCCCTTTCGCGTATCGATCGTTAGATTATTTCAAAAAATCGCCCCTTGCCGACATTAAAATTTTAAATTTATGCTACAATCACTCAAATTTAGGATTTGAAATCTTAAGCGAAAGGATCCGTCTTGAAAAATAAAATTTCACTTTTTTTGGTCATTTCGGCGTTTTTGATTTTTACAGGTTGCTCTAAAAACGTGCCTGTAAATAGCGGCATCGTGCGCACTTCCGAGCCGCTTCACATTATGGAATTTCCGCAAGATAAGCTCATAAGCGTAAATTTCACCAATACCTCTACGACGGATTCAAATTTAACCCAAGTAGTGATCCAGCATCTGCGCGCGGATGGATTTAAGGTCGTAAATAAAAGCACGGCGAACGTCCAAATCGGCGGCAATCTCAACTACTTCCGCAAGGCGGATTTTTCGCGCAGATCGTGGGATAATCCGAGATTTAGCTTCGGTATGGGATTTGGCAGATATTACAGATATACGGGCGTGGGCGTGGGCTGGGGGATGCCGTTCGGTTATGATCCTTGGTATGACGACGATTATTACAGAGACTACTTCTACGACTCGCAGATTAGCCTCTATATAAGCGTTAAAAATAAAGGCGCGTGGAAGGATTACGTAACTAATCTCAACTACCAAAGCATCAAAAATCCGGGCTCTAAAGACTCGGTAATGGATGCGCTAAATTTTAAAATTTACGAGTATATAAGACAACTGATTAAGCAGGGAAGATGATAGTAAAAGAGAATAAAAAGCCCGTAGCGATGACGCTGGCGGGATCGGCGATTTTGGCGCTCGCTAGCGGGTATTGCTACCACGCGGGCTTTGGCGGCGCGGCGCTTTTTGCTTCCGTAGTGGCGGCATTTTGCGCGTTTTTTTGCGCGCTTAGACTCGGCGCGAAAAATTATTTACAGATCGGCGAGGACGCCCTTAAGATCGTGCGCGGGGCAAATTCCGAAAGCTTCGAATACAAAGATATCGCAAATTTAGGTATAAAAACCTTCGTCGCAGGCAGAAACAAAACGGAGCTTTTAAATTTTGTATTCAAAAAAATGCCGCAGGCGCAGGATCGCTTTAATTTTTTGCGATTTTACAGCGACACGGAGGCCACGCTGCCGGGCTCGTTTGAAATTTCGATCTATGAGCTGAGTAAAATTTTGCGCGAAAAAGCGGGTCTTTCGCAAAGCCCTGAGGAAGAGCAAACCGCCTCAAAAGCTCGCAAGGGCGCTAAGGGTTCTAAAAAAAGCGCGGGTAGCGGTAGAAATTTTAAAACTAAAAACCTTCGCGATGAAAATTCCGCTTCACAAAATTCCGCTTCGCAAAACTCCAGCGAAAATTCCTACGGCGCACAAAATTTAGATGAAAATTTAGGCGCGCAGAATTTCGGTATGGCGCAGGATTTCGCCGCACAAAATTCTAATGGCGCCGCCGATTCAAACAGTGTGCAGAATTTGAAGGGCGCTTCAAATTTAAACGAACAAAACTCCGCTGCGCCGAACAATGCCACTTCCTCAAATGACTCCGCCGCGGGCGAAAATTTCGCAGGTGCCGAGAATTCCGCGCCTAAATTTTCTGCGGGCGATAATGGATCTGCCACTGCGTCCAAAAGTGCGGCAGCGGCTGACTCTGATGCCGCCGATACCGCGATGCAAAGCTCCGCCTGCGAAAGTAAAAACAAATAGAGGCGCGGTCTTGAACTCCTTGCCGATCGGAATTTTCTTGCAAGGAGCCGCGCTGATGCTCTCACTGATCGTCGCGATCGGCGCGCAAAACATCTTCGTCATCTCCCAAGGTCTTGCGAAAAATCACGTCGCGGCGGTTTGCACGGTCTGCGCGCTAAGCGATGCCGTATTTACGGGTATAGGTATATTTTTAATCGGCGGCGCCCTTAAGCAAGGCTCGCTTCTTACCCAAATTTTAAGCATAGGCGGGATCATGTTTCTGCTCTGCTACGCGCTAAGCTCGTTTTTTAGCGCCTACAGAGGCTTGCATTTTGCCAAGATCCAAAACTCGGCAAATAGCCCACTAGCGCCCGTCGTAGCCAAAGCCCTTGCGGTGACGCTTCTAAACCCGCACGTGTATTTAGACACCGTTGTGGTCGTGGGCTCGCTCGGCGCTACGATCGAAGATGCCCAGAAGCCGTGGTTTTACGCGGGGGTCATGTTCGTATCGTTTGCGTGGTTTTTCGGCTTGGGCTACGGCTCGCGGGCGCTTTCGAAGCTTTTTGCAAGCAGTAAGGCATGGCGCATAATCGACGCGCTCGTGGGAGTTTTGATGCTGTATATGGCGTATCTGATCGCGAAGTTTGTCTTTAAAATTTAAAATTTAACGCTAAAATTCCGCATTATTGATAAAGGATCTATGATGAAAATTGAAATTGAAAGCGGGCTCGAACTAAAAGAGGCCTTGTGGCGCGTAGAGAAAGCTCTGCGACTAGTGACCGACAAGGACGGCAAAATCACATCTAGCGCGACGCTTTACGTGGGCAAACATTCGCTTTTAAATTTACTCGATACCAACCAGATCGAAAATATCCAAAACGCCTATGCGCGCGCCAGGACGGAATTTCGCGCGGAGATGCTGGGTGTACTGGAGGGTTTTTTATCCCAAGAAGACCCCGAGAAAGGCGCCGAATACGCGCTATTTAATCAGCTCTACCAGATGGCGATGACCGCGGGCAGGAAGAGCGATATCTTTATCCATGTCCAGGGCATCAGCGAAAATGAGGTCGTGCTGCGCGTATATCAGCGCTTCGAGCTTGACGATGGCGTGATGATCTACTACGCAGGCGGCGAGTTTAGCTACACTCTGGATGAAAATTTCGGCAAAATTTATCGCTACGAAATTTGATTTTAGCGGTGCGGCGCGAGATCGGGTGTCGCTTCGATCGTAAATATTGCGTCTCCGCATTATATCTTTTTGCTGCAGCGCGTAAATTTAGACGCTAAAAATACGCGGCGAGCTAAATTTAGACAAACTTTCTGCGACGATAGAATTCCGCTCGGTTAAAATTTATTGCGATTCCAAATTTAAAGCTGCGTGTAAATTTTATCCTTCGATACGCAAATTTACCCTACTGCCCGCCAGCGTTCTAGCCCGCTTTGCCCTGCGTCCGTCAAAATTTTTAACCGAGCTCGCATTAAATTTTACTCCTCAGGCACGCAAATTTCGCCGCGCCACATCGCTTTTACCGTGCAAAAGCCCACGATACCTATAAAAACGCATAAGATAGCAAAACCGGCCGCTCCCGCAAACAAGAAAAATTTGATCCCGTTAAACTCAAACGCTCGCAAAAACGCGATGCTAGCCGCAGCCGTCGGGAAGGTAAACGCCCACCACGAGAGGAAAAATTTAAGCCGCAAAAAGCTTTTAAACATAAAAAGGATGAGAAGCGCGAAAAATAGCGTGACGTAGAGCATGATCTTCGCCGTGACGTCAAAGCCGCCGGTGAGCTTGACGTAGTCTAAAAACGCCATCGCAGGCGGCGCGATCACGATAAAAAGCGTCGGGATAAATTTCTGCGGCATCTGATCGTGAAAGATGATGCGGTAAAACAAAACCGCAAAAAGCACGGGCCAAAAAAATATCCCGATCGCAAAGTAATACCACGCAAGCTCGCTCGCGGCGGGCGCTGCAAGCGGGACAAAGAGATTGCCCACGATCGGGATGAACCACGCGGGGTTTGAGTGCGCGATCTGGACGTTATTTTTGATCCAAAAGGAGACGACATGCAGCGTGATAAAGGTCTGAAACGCTACGCCCGCGCAAAAAAGCGCGTCATAAACGGGCGCGAAGTCCCGCCAAAGCGAGGCGACTAACAGCGTGCCGATCGAAAATGCGGCGAAAAAATTTACGCGCACCGGGTGGAAAAACTCCGCCTTGCAAGCTTGCGGGTATCTGATGAGTTTTGCCGCGTAACAAGCGCAGATGAGCGCGTACGCTAGGCTAGCCGCGCCGCGTAAAATCTCAAAAACCGTGTCCGAGATATCAAAGATCAAATTTAGCCGCTCGTACGCGAGAGCTAGCCCGCCAAGCCCCATAACTACGGTGTAAAACATGATCGGAAAGTGCTGTAGCCAGCTTGGTTTTTCGTCCTGCGTTTTCATATTTTTCCTCGTTTTTTCTAAATTTTACCCCAATTTTAGCGCAATTTCGGTGAGTTAGTCACGAAATAAATCAATGCTTAAAATATTTTGTAGCTAAATTTTATCACCGCACTTTTACGTAAAAGAAAATATAATTAAACAAAGCCAAATTTAACCAAGGAGCGCGTATGTCGGGAGACGAGCTAAAAGATACGCTAAAGCAACGGTTTACCTCTAAATTTACGCTTAGTGCGCAGGATGAAGAGGCGGTGTTAAAAAGTGCGACGCTAAGAAGCTTTAAAAAGGGTGAAAGGATATACCCAAAAGATGGCTGCCTTGGCTACGCGATCATCATAAGCGGACGTGCGCGCGGGCTGGTTAGCACGAGTAATTTTAAAGAGATCACCGTCTTTAACCTGCAAGACGGCGATAGCTGTATGCTGTGCGGCTTTTGTTCGCTAGGAGCGCTGCAAGCGGAGATAAATTTGCAAATCGAAGATGACGTGTGGATGATTTTGATCCCGAGGGAGATATTTAAGAGACTACGCGAAAACTATCCGCAGGTGGCAAATCACGCGCTAGAACTCATGGCTACGAGGTTTAGCTCGGCGATAACGGCGATGGATCAGACGCTGTTTTTGCCTCTAGCTCGGAGAATAATAAATTTCCTCGAGCAAAATGGCGCGAAAAACGGGCTAAAGATCACGCACGAACAGATCGCAAACGACATCGCTAGCGCGCGAGAAGCGGTATCAAGAGCGCTAAAAGAGATGCAGAAAAAAGGGCTCGTCGAGCTAAAACGAGGGGTCGTGACGTTAAGGTGACTTTGTTACATATTTAAATTTTAAAATGCGCTATGATTTGACAATAACTTCTAAAAGGAGCTTTTATGCAAAGCATCGACAGAAGAGGCGTCTTGAAAATTTTAGGCGCGGCGGGGCTGGCGGCGGCGGGAGTCACGGGAGCTAGCAAGCTAAATGCGGGAGAAAATGCGGACATCCGTGCAAATATCCTAATAATCGGCGGCGGTCTAGGCGGCATCAGCCTAGCGGCGAAATTACGACGAGATATGCCAAACGCCGAACTAACTGTCCTTGATAAGGACGAGTACTTCTACTATCAGCCCGGCTTTACGCTCATCGCAGCCGGTCACTATCTGCCCGAAGACATAACCTACGAAAAATCAAATTTGATCCCGGACGGCGTAAAATGGATAAAGCAAAATGCCGCATCCATCGATCCGGCGGCAAATTCCGTCAAGCTAGAGGACGGGTCAAATTTGAACTACGACTACCTCGTGATAGCTAGCGGAGCGGAGTATGAGTTTGAGAGCGTAAAAGGACTTAGCGCCGACGATATCGGTAGCGACAACGTGACTTCTATCTACACGATCCCTGGCGCCGTTGCTATGTCTAGCATAATGAAAAAAGTCGGCAAAGAAGGCGGCAAGATAGTCTTTAGCGACAACAAAACACCGATGAAGTGTTCGGGCGCAAATAAAAAAGTAACGCTGCTAACCGAAGATATGGCGCGAAATTTAGGCAACAGAGACAAGCTTGATATCTCGATATACTCGGGTGCTCGGACGATATTTTCCGCTCCTGTTTATGCTAAAATGATAGAAGGGATGCTGGAGGAGCGAGACGTGAAGTATTTTACCTCGCATCAGCTGGTTGAGGTGGATAAAAGTGCAAATATAGCGGTATTTGAGCACGCTATGCCGTACCGCGAAAACGGCGAAAATAAACTCGCTAAAGAGCTAGTCGAAGTAAAATTTGACTACCTACACCTAGTGCCTCGCATGAAGGCTTCTAAAATCTACGCCGATGCAGGGCTAAGCGTAGAAAAGGGCGATGTGGCAGGCAACTGGATTAGCCTCACGCGCGAGACGCTGCAACACTCGAAATTTAAAAATATATTTGCTATCGGCGACGTTTGCGGATTTTCCGCCGGCAAAACCGGAGCTAGTATACGCAAGATGTATCCAGTGCTGGCGCAAAATCTAGCCGACGCTATAAAAGGACGCGAACCGAGTGCTAGATACGGCGGCTACACCGCCTGCCCGCTACTAACGAAATTCGGCAAGGCGGTGATGGTGGAGTTTAACTGGACGGGCAAGCCCGAGCCTACGATAGCATGCATGGGCGCGACTCGCGAGAGCTACCTAAACTGGGCGATGAAGCTATATATGATGAAGCCGATGGTCATGCAAGGCATGATAAGAGGCCTAGCGTAAAGGAGAGAAAATGCAAAACGTCGGGATTTTAGATAAAACTATCCGCCTAGTAATCGCTGCGGTTTGGATATACGCATTTGGGTTCGTCTGCGAGTGCTGGCTGTGGCTGGTCGGACTCGTGCCGCTACTGACGGCTGTTTACGGTTATTGTCCTCTTTATAAATTTTTTGGTATAAATACGTGTAAAAAATGTAAAAGCAAAGAAAGGAAAACGCAATGCTAAGTAAAAAAACTAGGATAATAAGAGCGCTGATCGGACTGGCGATAATGATCGCCGGAGTCGTGTTTAGCAGCTGGTGGGGGCTGGTCGGGCTCGTGCCGTTTATCGTGGGCGTCACGGGATTTTGTCCAGCTTGCTACTTTTTAAACCGCTGCTCGCTCAAGCGTTAAATTTAGCCGCGGTATGCGGTTTGCTGCGCGCCGAGGCAAGAGACACGATAAAATTTATGGCGAAGCGGGCGAGCTTTAAATTTTAAATTTTCCATGTCTTGCCGCGGAATGTTAAATTTAAACAAGCGCTTAAGGCTTAAATTTTATCGCGCGATGCAGGGCGGAAATTTAATCTCGTGCCGCAGTCAATCGGCATGCCGCTATCCGCGTAAATTTTAACGCCGTGCCGCTTTCGGCGCTATTGCTAGAGCGAGCTTGCGCTCCGCGTCCGCCACAACCAAACTCTATGATTAATCGCACTCACCTCTTAAAATTCATCTTAAATTTGCTAAAATTGCAGCTAAATTTAAAATTTAAAGGAGCCAAAATGTCAAATATCTTAATCATAGGCGCGGGCGGCGTGAGCCAAGTCGCGACCGTAAAATGCGCGATGAACGCAGACGTTTTCAGCAAGATCACCCTTGCAAGCCGCACCAAAAGCAAGTGCGACGCGATCGCTAAATTTATCAAAGACCGCCTAGGTGTGCAAATTGGCACCGCCCAGATCGACGCGGACGACACCGATGCGGTCGTAAATTTAATCAAAAAAACGGGCGCCGAGCTACTGCTAAACGTCGCGCTGCCGTATCAAGACCTAACCCTCATGGACGCTTGCTCTCGCGTCGGTATCCCATACATCGACACCGCAAACTACGAGCACCCCGACACCGCCAAATTTGAATACAAGCTGCAATGGGCGAAGGACGGCGAGTTTAAAGCCGCAAACACGATGGCGCTGCTAGGAAGCGGCTTTGATCCGGGCGTGACGAACGTATTTTGCGCCTACGCACAGCAAAATCTCTTTGACGAGATCCACGAGATCGACATCCTAGACTGCAACGCGGGCGATCACGGATATCCGTTTGCGACGAATTTTAACCCAGAAATCAACCTGCGCGAAGTAAGCGCAAAGGGTCGCTACTGGGAGCGCGGCGAGTGGAAAGAGACCGAGCCGATGGAAATAATGTTCAAATGGGACTATCCGAAAGTAGGCGTCAAAAACAGCTACCTGCTCTATCACGAGGAGCTGGAAAGCCTTGTGAAAAACATCAAAGGGCTAAAGCGAATCCGCTTTTTTATGACCTTCGGACAGAGCTACCTAACTCACATGAAATGCCTAGAAAACGTTGGCATGCTGCGTATCGACGAGGTCGAGCACAATGGTGTAAAGATCGTGCCGATTCAATTTCTAAAGACGCTTTTGCCTGATCCTGCGTCGCTAGGCCCTCGCACGAAGGGCAAAACCAACATCGGCTGCGTAATTCGCGGTCTAAAAGACGGCAAAGAGCGCCAGGTCTATATCTACAACGTCTGCGATCACGAGGCTTGCTACGCCGAGACGGGCGCGCAGGCCGTGAGCTACACGACTGGCGTACCTGCGATGATCGGCTCGATGATGGTCGCAAAAGGTATCTGGAGCGGCAAAGGCGTCTTTAATATGGAGAATTTCGACGCAAAACCTTTCATGGACGAGCTAAATAAACAGGGCTTGCCGTGGGAGATGATAGAGATGAAACCCGGCGAGAGGTATGAAGTAAACTAAAATTTTAGGCGATTTTCGCCTAAAATTTTAGTTTTTATCGTAATTTCTTTTATTGCATTTAAAAGCTTGATGGATTTGACAGTATTTTTATCGGAATTTATACTCTCAAAAATTCTGATAAACTTATTTATCAAATTTTCACAACTGGAACATATCAAAAAGTTACTATTTAAACAACTTACAACGCCAAAGCAAAATTCCCAGCCATTTAGTATTAATTGTTTTAATTTTTCATCGTCTACTTTTTCAAATACTTCAAGCTCCAATTCGTTTCCATTCTTTAAAAGATCTAAAATTCCCTCTTTTGTGCTAATTTTTGAACGATCAGACATATCCTTCAAGTTATCATCATACTCTATTAATACGGGGTCAAATTCTAAAATTTTATCTATATCAGGATTATACGGCAAAATGGTATTGTAACTATTATTTTCCAATATGCCCTTCAATATATTAATGGCAAAATTATGGTATTCATCAGCTTGTGTCGGATTTCGTTCTTTGATAAACTCTATATAGAAAATAAAATTACTTACCCCTAAAACATACACCATATCAATATTGTCAGCAAGAAAATCTCTTATTTTATTGCAATATTCTCCATCATCCAATTTAAAGTCGTATTGCAATCTATGCATATATCCATCCAATTTCTTAAGCTTATCTTCTTTAAATTTTATGATATTAACAACATCTCTAATCTTTTCGTCATCTGTTATGGATTTTGTTATATAGCTTATGATTTCCTCTCTTATGTCACTTGGCTCAAGGTAATTTATTTGAGCATATTCTATAACCTCGTCAAACTCTTTATTTTTCTCGTTATCTTTAAGATTAGTAGTAAAGTACTTAAAAGAATATTTATCAAGCTCCTTAAAATCCATATTTAATTTCAAAGCATTTATAGTAGCTATTTCCATAATGCCTTTTACTAAAATTTGCTCGGTGTATTTAAAATCCTTTAAATCTTTTTCTAAAAAACCAAAATCATTTAGCGCAGCCACTACTCGTCTCATAATTCTTATATTATTTATGTTATGGTGTTTAAAATATTCGAGCGGATAGCTTTTAAAAAATTTAAGCTCTTCATACAAAATTTTATATGAATCTTCTATAGAGGGATTATATTCAAATTCGTAATCTATGATTTTATCTTTTTGCTTTTTTGTATCGTTGTCTAAAATTAATTCACCAGCATTAAAAATCATAACAATATGGCAGTTTTTCTGTTCTTTAATTTCTGATATTAATCCGAATATGTCTTTTAAACTTAATTTATTTGATAATCTTTCAAAATCATCAAAACAAATTACGATATTTTCGAAATCTTTCTTTTCAAAAAACGATATGCATTCAATAATGGCCGAACCCAATTTTGGCGTAACTTCATCTAAAATTTTATCAAATCTTAATTTTTTAGCATTCTTTGAAATTTCAGATATCGTCCGACTTATTCGATAGGCCTGCAATATAATTTCTTGTTTTATTTGTTTAATATCATCCTTACCGAATAGAGAAATGTATGCAAATTTTTTATTTAACTTTTTTGAATTTCTTTCCGCAAATTTTTGCCAAAAATATGTTTTTCCAACTCCCCATTTGCCGTTTAATACCATGCAAATAGCGCTTTCTTTCCTTAAAAGATCAATAAATTTGTCTTCTATTTTACTTTTTATTTGCATGTCGTCCTCTATCTCATTTTTACTTTAAATTTCTAGAATATTGATGTTTGTATGGTTATTATATCTTAAATATCCTTTTTTTGTCACATATATTTTGTAATATTTATATACAGGCAAATTTATGGTTAATTAAACATATTTTAGAAAAATATTATTAAATACTTACTCTATAGAAACATAATCGTCTTTAGTATTATTATATCGTCGCCTCTTGCTCCAATGCCGCACTCTTGATAGCGTGCCGCAGGAGATGAAGGGCTCGGCCGCTGCTCTCATCGGCTCGCTGCAATACGGCAGCGACATCCTATCCTCGGCGATGCTTGCGGCGTTTTGGGCGGGTACGCCGTGGTCGATGCCTTGGATAATAGCCCTGTTTGTTTGGTTAAGCGCGCTTGTGGCGTATTTTAATAAGTAAATTTTAAATTGCGGCGAAATTTTATAATTTGTCGTCGCGTTTGGTTCTGTTTTAAACAGACGAGCGGTTTCTTAAATTTAAACTCTAGCTAAATTTAGACCGAAATTTTTAAGTAAACTTTGCTATAATCGCCGAAATTTTGAAAAAACCGAGGAGAAAATATGAAACTAATTTACGCTACTTGCGTGCTCGCCGTGTTTGCTTCGGCTCAGACCGAAACTGTGCAGGTGCCGGACTTTGCTAAAAGCTCGATGAAGACGCATGAGCAGGCCGAGGAAAAACTAATCGCAAATGCCCTAAAAGGCGATCTAAGCCAGATCGCAAGCGACCTGAAGATCGATAAAACGCTAAAGGGCGGCGAGTCGCTTGTCATTAACGGCGCGCATTACAGAACGATCGAGGGCGACAGCACGCAGTGGAAAGAGGGCGATGCCGTGCGCCTGCTAAGCGGCAACAAGGACGGTAGGTGCCTAAGCTCGATCATGCTCAATCTGCGCACGAAAACCGTCTGTAAATTTATGTGCGACGCGTATTAAATCGCGTAAATTTCATACTTCATAGCGCGAGTGAGATGGATTAAATTTTGATTTCCTCGCGCGTTGGAGATAAATTTATCTCCTTTAGTCCGCAAATAAGCAATTGCCCTCCTTTTTATATTTTAAAACAATCTGCACACATTCCTGCCATGTCTAATATAACCTATCTACGGAGCGCCTTATTTACTTTAAATTTAGACCGCGTTTTATAAGCTAACGCTAACATAGCGGTTGAAATTTCACCGAAAGGAGTAAATATGAGAAATTTTGTTGCAAAAGCATTGTTGCTTAGTTCTTTGGTTGCGGCGAGCGCGATGGCGGAGGGGCTTTTCGTGGGAGGCGAGGCCGGCTACAATTTCAAAAACGAAGCTGCGGGTTTTGATGACGGACAACCGCAAATCGGAGTTAAGGCCGGATACGACTTCGGTACGTTTAGGGCTTACGGCGGGTATTTTTATGGATTTAAGGGCGAGGATTCCAGCTCAAACGCCCATGCCAAAAAAAAGGTTAAATGGAGAACACACGATTTCGTAGGCGGCGCAGATTTTACGCCGGAGCTTTTCGGCAGATTTAAGCTTGTTTTAGGCGCTTACACCGGAATTTCGGTGCTAGATACCGAGGTTAAGATAGACTATAGAGACGGCAGCTGGGCCAGAGCAGACGATACGCTAAGCGGCTTTATCTTGGGCGGCAAGGTGGGCGCCTTGTATGAGTTCGCCTCTAATAGCGAGATCGAAATGGGATTTAAAGCAAGCAAGGCTTGGTACAAGGACGGCGATTATATCGAAGATAACGACGGCAAAAAATACGGAGTTTACGCTGGATACAACTATAAATTCTAAATTCTTGGAATTTATTCTTACGGTTCATCCGCTCCCGATTATCTGAAATCGGGAGCTTTTACTAAAAATCCATAAAAGCGAATCCAGTTTAAATTTACGCCGCTTATGCACTACTATAAAATTTATCTGCTTTGTGAGATTAGATTAAAATTTTAATAGCGGCAAAAGAAATTTTAAGATAAAATCCAACCTTTAATACCAAATTTTACGTAAAGGATTAAAATGAAAAGTTACGTCACGGGCTTTCCGCGTATCGGAGAGCAGCGCGAGTTAAAGAAGGCTTTGGAGAGCTATTGGGCGGGCAAGTGCGATTATGACGCGCTGGAGCGGGTCGCCGCAGAGCTAAAAGATCGTCACATCAAATATCAGTTGGACGCCTGGAGTGGTCTAATTAGCGTAAACGACTTTTCATACTATGATCTGATGCTCGATACCAGCGTGCTTTTCGGCGTGATCCCGCAGCGCTTTGCGACTCTTTCGGCGCACGAGCAGTATTTTGCGATGGCGCGCGGCAGCAAAGACGCAGTCGCGATGGAGATGACGAAGTGGTTTAACACAAACTACCATTATATTGTGCCTGAGATCTCTGCATATACAGAATTTAGCCTAAATCCTAGTAAAATTTTAAGCGAGTACAAGGCTGCGAAGAATAACGATTTTAAGGATTCCTGCGCGCTAAAGATAAATTTAATCGGACCTATTATCTATCTTGCGCTTAGTAAATCAAGCGACAAAAGCGATCCACTCGCGCATTTAGATGCCCTTGTCGCGAAATACGAGGAACTGCTAAAGCTTCTTAGCGAGCTTGATAACGAGGTCGTAGTTCAGATCGATGAGCCGATCTTCGTAACGGATCGTGCGGCTGAGTTGGCGCCAAAGATCGCACCGATTTATCAGCGCCTAAGCAAGGTCGCAAGCAACGTAAAAATCATCTTTATGACCTATTTCGAGCATGCGACCGAGGCCGTGCGCGAGATAGTAAAGACCGATGTTTGGGCGATCGGGCTTGATTTCGTTTACGCAAGCGAAGAGAATATCAAAAAAGAGCTTCAAATTTTAAAAGACGCCAAGACCGTGCTTTTTGCGGGCGTGATCGACGGGCGCAATATCTGGAAGAGCGATATCGATAAAAAGCTAGCTCAGCTCAAAGCTATCGAAGCCTACGTGCCTAAGGAGCGCATCTACGTGGGCACCTCCTGCTCGCTTTTGCACGTGCCTTTTACGCTAAAGTACGAGGACAAGCTAAGCGCTGAGATCAAATCTTGGCTAAGTTTTGCGGTCGAAAAACTAAGCGAAATTTCGATTTTGACCCATCTTTTCTTTGAAATTCCGATGTGCGAGCACGGCATGAAAGCTTACGAGCAGAATCAAAAATCCGCCAAAACTCGCGCTAGCTCGCCGCTCATCCACGACGAGAAGGTCTCTGCGCGCGTGAACTCGCTAAGCAAGCTTGAGCGCACCGATCGCTACGAGGATCGCATCAAGGTGCAGAAAAAAGAGCTTGGATATGGAATTTTACCTACCACTACGATCGGCTCATTCCCGCAGACTGCCGAGCTTCGCCAGGTTCGCAACGCCTACAAAAAGGGACTTTTAGCGCGCGAGGATTACGAGAAGCAGATCAAAGCCTATATCGACGACTGCGTCAAATTTCAAGACGAGATCGGCCTGGACGTGCTGGTTCACGGCGAGCCCGAGCGCAACGATATGGTCGAGTATTTCGGCGAGCAGATGAGCGGATACGCGTTCAGCGCCAACGGCTGGGTGCAGAGCTACGGTAGCCGTTGCGTGAAGCCGCCGCTACTTTTCGGCGATGTGAGCCGCCCGAATCCGATGACGGTAGAGTGGATCAAATACGCTCAAAGCCGCACCAAAAAGATTATGAAAGGCATGCTAACGGGGCCGGTTACGATCATGAACTGGAGCTTCGTGCGCGACGATAAGCCTAGAGAGCAGATCGTAAAACAGCTTGCGCTCGCGATTTTTGATGAAATTTCGGATCTGCAAGATGCGGGTATCAAGATCATTCAGGTGGATGAGGCGGCGTTTAAAGAGGGCTATCCGTTACGCGCGGAAAATATCCCTGCGTATGAAAAATTTGCCGTCAGCGCCTTTAAGCTCGCCGTTAGCGCAGCCAAGGCGCAGACGCAGATTCACACGCATATGTGCTATTCGGAGTTCAACGACATCATCAAAACGATCGAGGCGATGGACGCCGACGTCATTAGCATCGAGACCGCTCGCAGCGGCAACGAACTGCTTAAAATTTTTAGATCGGTCGGATACAAGCAGGAGGTCGGTCCTGGCGTTTACGACATCCACAGCCCGCGAATTCCTAGCGTGCATGAGCTCGTAAGCCAGATCCGCGCGCTACTTGAAGTGCTTCCGAAAGAGCAGCTGTGGATCAACCCGGACTGCGGCTTAAAAACTCGCAAATGGGAAGAGGTGGAGCCGAGCTTAAAAAATATGGTCGAAGCGGTAAGGATCATCCGCGCAGAGGCATAAATTTCTCGCAGAAAAGACTTTGCTGTCGGGCAAATTTCCACCCGGCAGCCGTTTCGCGATAAAATTCCGCGCTAAATTCTATTTCAAATTTCAAGGCCCGATCGGCGCGGAATTTTAAAATTCGGGCTTTTAAATTTAGCATTCGTTGTTTTTATAATCAAAATTTTTAGGAGCAAAAATGAAGGTAAAAGTATTTGCTGGCGCGGCTATTGCGGCGTTTGTACTGTGCGGCTGCGGCGAGGATAACGTAAAGATCGTCAAAGAATACACGCTGCCGCAACAGAAGTCCATGACTATCGCAATGCAATCGACGGCTCTAGCGAGTGCAATAAGGTATCTTGGCAGGATATCGGCGTCAAAAATAGTATCCAGGTGGTGAAGATGACTTGCGAAGTAAGCCCCGAGGTGTTAAAAGCGGAATTTGACAAGGCTAACGCAGCCTATGAAAAGGCATACGCTTCGGAGGCGGAAAGCAAAGAAAAGCGTTTACAAAATAGCTTAAAATACGCGTCTGATAGTTATGAAAGGTTAAAAACGCAAAGCTCGCCGCAGTTTGATAAAGATAAAATTCTACAAACCGCAAATAAGTTTTACAAATTTGACGAAGAAAAGAGGAAGAGTCTTTCATTCGGCTCTCAGGTCAAATGCGACGACGATGCCCTGCAAAAGGAGATCGCAGAGGTTTATAAGCTTAACGCAAATAATTGGAGTTATGCTAATTTTTTAAATTTAGTAAAAGATGTCGCAGCAAGCTCTCAAAGACCGGTGAATGTGCTATTTATCGACAAGCCCGTACGTATCACGTCGCGCCAGATAGAGATAAAATTCATCGTAAATACCGATAAGAGCGTCGATGTGGACCGAGCTGCGATGATGATCGAAGACGGCAATAGCAAAGAGATCGGAAGCGGAATTATAAGAAAATTTTACAAAAGATAGCGTTTCGATTGCGCTGCGCCGCGAGCGCTCAAATTTTAAATTTATGCGGCGCGTTTTGCGGATAGCTCGCGCCACGAAAATTGGAATTTAAACGCGAGTTAAATTTGCGTCGTTATGCTAGAAATTTTAAATCGCTAAATTAAAATTTACATTATCGCGTTAGAATGGCTAAATTGCGAGCCAGAGCTTTGGGCGGTATGAAATTTTGCGAATTTGTACTTAAAATTAAGAGTTGAGATTTTTACTTCATAAGGCGTAGAATTTTGATAAGCTCCGTTGCGAGCGGATTTGATGCGATGAAAGCTCTGTAAATTTTCGCAGCCGTTTTTGTAAGTAGAATTTTAACGATGCTGCGGAATTTTATATGGCGGCGGAAATCTGCGGCGGTTTTTATTTTTGAAATTCCGTGCTAAATGCCGCAAAGATTTTGGCTGGGCGTTGTAGGCGCACATAAATTTCATGCCGTAAGCGCCTTAAAATTTAAATTGGAAAGATTGAATGACATTTTTTTCACCCGAGTTCGTCCTTGCTTTTCTATTGTTTTTAATGATCTACTGGGCGTTTCGGAGCTCTGTTTTAATACAAAAAATTTTAATCCTTCTAGCAAGCTACGGCTTTATGTGCTCCATAAATCCGCACTTTGCGCTACTGCTCGCAGCTTACAGCATGTTTATCTATTTTGCGGGAGTGTGCATCGGCTACGCAAACCGCGTATCCGTAAGGATCAGCCTGCCCGCAAAGCACTCCTCGCGCAAGAAGCTTTCGCGCAAAGCTGCGGCGAAGCAGGCGCGCAAAGCCAAGCAAGCGCAGCAGATCGCCGCACCAACCGCAAAGGCGCTCGTAGTTATGCTCGCGGCGGTCGCGGCAAGCCTATTTTTCCTCGCATTTTTTAAATATTACGAGTTTATAAGGGAAGCCTTCAATGCCTTTTTGGGTGCGCTGGGTATCGCCGCCGTCGATAGCGTGGCGTTTCCGCTCGGGATTTCATACTACGTTTTTATGTCGATCACCTATCTCGTGTCGGTTTATAGGCGCGAGTGCGGCGAGCGGGGCTTTTTGAGCCTGGCGTGCTTTTTGGCGTTTTTTCCTAGCGTTGTGATGGGCCCCATCGGGCGCGCAAGCGCGGCGAAGAGGATCGAGCCCGTGCTTCCGCAGTTTGACGCGCCCAAACGTTTCGGCAACGCGGATGAAATTTACGTGCTCGTCATCTTTTCGCTCATTAAGCTGCTGATCGTAAGCTCCTATCTCGGCTCCTACGTAAGCGGCTTGTTTTCGGGCGTTTACGGCGACGCGCCGGAGTCCTCCGCGGTGCAAATTTTAATCGCCGTTTTGCTCTACGGCGCGGTGCTCTATACGAATTTTAGCGGCTTTATCGATATGGCTCGGGCGCTGGGGCTTGCGATGGGCTTTAATTTGCCGCAAAATTTCAATATGCCCTACGTCGCCAGGAGCTTGGGCGAGTTTTGGGACCGCTGGCACATCAGCTTATCTACTTTCATACGCGACTACATCTATATCCCGCTCGGCGGCTCGCGCAGGGGTTTTGCGCACACCTGCTTCAATTTAATCATCGCGTTTGCGCTTTCGGGCATCTGGCATGGCGTGGGGTTAAATTTTTTGATCTGGGGTCTTCTGCACGGCGCGGGGATCGTGTTTTTAAAGTGGCGAGCGGAGCTCGGCGCAAGAGCACTGAACCCTCATCTGGCGCTGTTTTGCACCTACGCCTACGTTAGCTTCGCGTGGATATTTTTTGCCAACTCCTCTTTTAGCGACGCTATGGCGATTTTCAGCGGTTTTGCGCGCGCGCAGGCATTTCACGACATAGGCGAGCCGGCGGTGCTCGCAGCGGTTATCGCGGGCATTTTCGTCTATCCTAAAACGGCGGGGTTGCAGGGCTGGCTGGTAAAATTTTTCTCTGGCGTCTCCTTCCTACCGAAAGCGGTGCTGCTGGGCGCGATTTTCACGCTCATTTTCGCGCTGATGCCGAGCGGGATTCCAAATTTTATCTACGCGGGATTTTAGATGGTTAAATTTATTTCGACGATATTTTTTGCACTGATTTTTGCGGCGTTTTTTATGCAAAATTCCTTGATCTACTATTTGGAGCAGAGATTTCACAACGATTTCGGCTTGGAAGAGGCGCTGCGCGGCAGCTCGTTTGCCAAAGGCGGCGAAATTTACGAAGCTCTTAGCGAGCGAGCGCAGGGTTTTATGGATCGCGCGCAAAAGCTCGCCTCGCGGCAGGACTTAGAAGAAAGCGAACGCGACGCCGAAATTTCGCGTAAAGCTCAGCCTGAAATTTACGGCGCGCAAGATCTGCAAGAGGAGAAAAATTTTAAATCGCAAAATTCCGCGTCGCAAAGCTCTGTTTCTAGCTCTGCGGCAACGGTTTCCGCGCAAAGCCAGGGGCGCGAGGCCGCTATTCAAAATTCTGCGCGCGCGGAGCAGGCGCTGCAAAATTCCGCTACAGATCAGGCTTCAAATTCTGAGTCTAAAATTGCGAAATCACAAGTCGCGGAGCTGCAAAATTTAAACCCTCAAAGTTCCGATCCGAAAAATTCGGAGGCGGAAAATTTAGCTTCTAAAAATTCCGAGCCGCAAAATGCGGAACCAAAAAATTCTGCGTCCGATAAGATCGCCTCGCTAGAGCCGCAGTTGCGAGAGTTTCAGACGCTGGCAGTGCAGACGCAAACGGGCGCGGATCTAAATTTAAGCGGCGAGGGCTCTGCAGCCAGTGACCTCTTCGCGCGCGCTTCGTCGTCTGATGATCTAAATTTAAGCGGCGAGGGCCCTGCGGATCAAAACTCCTCTGCACCGAGTCTTGCGCAAGCAGCGGAGTCTTGCGGCAGCGGCGCAGTTTGCGAGCTAAACTCTACGGCGCAAAATTTTGCTTCGCAGGCGGGGACGAATGTGCCGCAGGGCGCTAAAATTTTACTCACCGCAGACGGCAAGATCCGCCTAAATCAGGGCGACGGCGTGCTTTTTATCGGCGACAGCCTGATGCAATACGTGGGGATGAACGCTAAGAAATTTTTCCCGAAGCGAAGCCTAAAGGTGATCGATCTTAGCAAGCAATCGACGGGGCTTGCGAGTAAAAAATCTTTCGATTGGCAAAAGACGCTAGATACCGCGCTTAGCGAGAACGGCGGCGTTAAGCTCGTAGTCGTGCTGCTGGGCGCCAACGACGTCTGGGAGTACCGCGCAGGCGGCAAGACCTACGGTATCAAAACGCCGCGCTGGCGGGAGTTTTACGCCTCAAGGGTGCGCGAGATCTACGATACGGCGCACTCGCACGGCGCTGGGGTGTTTTGGATCGCGATGCCGTGCATGCAAAAGGCCGATTTTGAGGAGAAAATAGAAATTTTAAATAAAATTTACGCGGGCGCCAGCGAGGAATTCGGCGGGTATTTCATGCAGACGAGCCCTTTCGTGTGCGAAAACGGCAAGTTCAAAACCTACCTAAAAAGAGGCTCCTCTCTCGTGCGCGTGCGCCAAGACGACGGCATCCACATGAGCAAAGAGGGCTGCGAGAGCGTCGCGAAAGAAATTTTATCAAGGATAGAAGTTGAGTAAATTTATTACGATTTTAATGGCCGCCTTGCTATGCGGATGTGCAGCGCGCGGCGATGCCGCAGGCGGTGCGCCGTACGCGGGGTATGGGGTGAAATTTTTCGGCGATTCGCATCTGGGCAGCGACGCGCTGATAGATGCTTTTAGGCGGAATTTCTTTGTGCAAAACAGCGTCGGTTTCGTGCCTGCGATGATGCCGAGGTACCACGCGAACGAAAACGTGAGCTTTAAACAAAAGGGCTTTGAGGTGATCTCATCTCGCACCGAACAGGATCCGGACTTCCCGCTTTGCGGCGTAATCGCGACGGCGAAAAACGGCGCGAGCGTTCAGATCGAGCTAAAGCAGCTTAGCGGTGATTTTGAAGTTGAAATTCTGCACAAAGACGAGGGCGGCGGCGAAATCTTTAAAGTGCGCGACGCAAGCGGCAAGAGCCTATATATCTCGCAAAAAGAGCAGGGCGCGTGGGAGTATTCGAGATTTAGGCTGAGCTTTCCGATCACGATCACGGCGCTTAGAGACGGCGCGAAGCTGGGCGGGTATAAAATTTACCGCAAAAACGCGCGCTTTGCCGATTCGTGCGCGAGCAACGGAGCGTTTAGCAACATCTACGAAAAGTGGGGCACGGGCGCTTTCAACAGGGATTTTGCGAAGCTAAAATACAATCTCGTAATCATCGCCTACGGCACCAACGACGCGATGGATCCGCGCTTTGACGAGCAAAAATTTTATCAAAGCATCCGCGGGCTTATCCGTAGCGTCCATTCCGCTAGCCCGGGCGCGAAAATCCTGCTCGTAGCGCCGCCGCGCAGCCCGAAGGTGCCGAGCGCTGCCAGGGCTAGCGCCGTGCTAGCCAAGCTCGCGCGCGATGAGGGGACGATGTTTTACGACGTCGCGGGGCTGATGAACGAGGACGGCGGCTGGAGCGGCTGGCGCAGCATGGGGCTCGTGCGCCCCGACGAGATCCATTTGCAAAAAGCGGGCTACGAGCGGATCGGCGCGGCTTTGGCGGGACAGCTGCGCAGCAAGCTCTAAATTTAATCTTTAAATTTACGCGGCTCGCCGTGAAATTTACGAAGCCCGTTATGGAGGTTGCGCAGTCCGCTGTGAAATTTCCGCAATCCGCTGTGAAATTTACAAAGTCCGCCGCTAAATTTAAAATTTGGCGGCAGCAAGCGGGGTTGCGCTTGCTTGGATTTCGCAGCTAAAATTCGCGCCGCGAAAGTTAAAACCGGAAGCCTCGGCTTTAAATTTGCGCGGTTACAGGCTTGGTGCTTGCGTTTTTAAAATTTCGTCGCCTAAATTTACGCTCTTAATCCAGGTTAAATTTGCGAAGCTACGACTCGGAGCGAAGGATCTGTGCGGTGCGTGCTGCATAAATTTAGCGCTTAAATTCCATTCGCACGGGCTGCGACAAAGCGCGGCGAGCTAAATTTAAAGGAAGCAGATGATATATCTTTGCGGCGATACGCACGGCATAAACGAGATCGGCAAAATCACGAACAAAGCCTTTACTAGCGGGCTTAGTGCCGATGATTTCGTCATCGTGCTCGGGGATTTCGGGCTATTTTGGAGCGAGCGGATAGACGAGTTTATGGCGCGTAAAAACATAGAAAGATATTTCCCCGCCACGCTTCTTTTTATCGACGGCAACCACGAAAATTTCGATATGTTGGATGAATTGCCGCGCGAGCGAAAATTCGGCGGTACCGTGAGCGTGGGCGGTGAAAACATATTTTGGCTGCGACGCGGTGAAATTTACGAGATCGCGGGGCGTCACTTTTTGTGCTTCGGCGGCGCGCTTAGCGTCGATAAGGCGCATCGGATACCGGGGCTTAGCTGGTGGGCGCGCGAGATTCCAAGCGAGGAGGAGTTTGCTTGCGCGATGCGAAATGCGCGCGATTTCATCGCCGCGGGCGGACGGATCGATGCGGTACTGAGCCACACGGCGCCGAGGTTTGCGATGAAATTTTTAAAAGAATACCTCTGGTGCGGCAAAAGTACTTTCGATAAAACGTCTGAGTATTTAGAGAGAATCTTTGAGCTCGTAAGGCCTGAGCGGTGGTATTTCGGGCACTTTCACGGCGATAAGAAATTCCACGCGCACGGCTGCGATTTTTATCTCTGCTACGATGAAATTTTAAAATTTGAGGGCTAGCCTTGAGCCCGCGGCAGCAAAATTTAAAGCTTGCAAATGGCGAAATTTTGCCCATAAATTTTAAATGCTGAGGCGCGCGAAATTGAGCTTTTATATTAAAATTTAAGCTAGTTCTGCTAGAATGTGGCACTTTTTTAGAAAGGAATAAAGATGAAGGTTGTAATTACTTATTGTAATTCTTGATCTTATAGACCGCAAGCTCTCCGTGTGAGAGATGAAATAACAAGCGTCTATAAGGATGCGGTTGTCGAGTTGGCCCCTGGTGGCAGCGGAGACTTTCTAGTAGAAGTTGACGGCAGAAAGCTTTTCTTCAATAAAGATTTTGCTAAGCCTCGTTTCCCAAGTGAAGGTGAAATTTTAAATCTAATTAAAGTTGCAGCCTAGCTCAAAGCCCGAAAGCGGGTCGCAAGATTTGCTTTTGGGCGTTTTTATACTCAAATTTCAAATCCGTAAATTTAATCGTAAAACCATCCTAAATTTGCCAGATCGGCGCTACGCAAAATTTAGATTAAATGATCTCGCATTTCGGCGAATTCGAAAAGCTATTTTAATCAAATTTACGCAACCGATGCGGTTTAAATTTATCGTCTGGAATTTATAAATTTTAAAAGAAAGAGGAATTTTTGCGAAATTTTAATTTCGCAAAAATAGAGAAGTTATTTGTTTGCTTTTTCGATATACTCGCCGCGGACGGTATCTACGCGGATGACCTCGCCTTCGAGCACGTGAAATGGGATCTGTACCACGGCGCCCGTCTCAAGCGTGGCGGGCTTTTTATTGCTGCCCTGTGTATCGCCGCGGAAATTCGGCGCGGTTTCTACGATCTTAAGCTCCACCACCTGCGGAACCTCGACGCCGATCGCTTTGCCGTTGTAAAACATAATGTCCACCATCATGCCGTCAAGCATCCATTTTTTCGCCTCGCCCACGTCCTCGTCGCTGATCGCGATCTGTTCGTAACTATCGGTATCCATAAACTGACACGCCTCGCCGTCGTCGTAGAGATACTGCATCTGCTTGTCCTCGAGGTTTGGCGCCTCGCATTTATCGCCGGCGTGGAAGGTCTTTTCAAGCACTTTGCCGTCGATGAAAGATTTGATCTTAGCGCGCACGAATGCCGCGCCCTTGCCCGGTTTTACGTGCTGATACTCTACGATTTTATACGGGATGCCGTCGATTTCGATCTTCAAACCCTTTTTTAAATCACCCATTGAATAAGCCATAAATTTCTCCTTAAATTGATAGGGCGCGATTATAACAAATTTTATTTTAAATTGATATAATTGGCGAAATTTTAAGGGGAGGGAAGCTATGAAAAAAATCATCTACGTTTTGGCTGCGTGTGCGGCTTTTGTGCTTGGCGCGAATGCGAACGAAGCGGAGTTCGTAAAAAACCTAAAGCAAAGTCTAAATGATAAAAACGCTCAGCTCATCTCGATCGATAAGCTAAACTCGCTAAACGGGCTAAATTTGCTGATCGTTCGCTCGGGCGACAAAAAAGAGGCGTTTTTGGCTAGCGACGACGGCAAAAGCCTAGTGGCAGTAACGGAGGAGCCTAAGCTTGCGGACGGAGCCGATGCGGCGCTATTTAAAATGAGAACTCAAATTTTAAAGGACGCCAGGGACGCCGCCGCGCTTGAGCTGCTAAAGAGTATAGATCCTGCGAGATTTGCCTATATAGAGTCGTTTGATAAAAATAACCCTTATATGACCTACATCGTGGGCGATCCGGAGTGCCCGTATTGCGCCGAGGAGATGAAAAGGATTACGAAGCATCTTCGCAACAGCAACGTAAAATTGATCTTTGCGCCGGTGCACGGTAAGAGCGCGTTTATCAAATCGGCGCTGATTTTAAAGCATCTAAAAGCCCTCTCTCCGAGCGATCAAAAGGGCGCGATCGACGTGATCGAGAAATACTATAACAAAGACGCGCAGGTAAGCGATGCGGACGTCTCAAAAGCCGAGCTTGACGCCGTGTATGCGGACACCAAGACGCTCTTTTCCAAAGGTGTGATCAAATCGGTGCCATACGTGATCAAGGTGAAAAAATAGTCTAAATTTGAGGAATTTAGGGCGCGAGGTTTATGCGCGGACAGCGCGAGTTCGCTCGCGGTAGTGCAAGTCGCACGCAGCACAGCCGCCCGCGCAAGCCGAAATTTCACAAAATTCCGCCGCTTGAAATTTTAAAGCGGCGGAATTTCAATTTTTAAAATTAAGCCCTTAAGGCTTTGTAATGGAATTTGAAAATATAAAACTTTGCTATCTAAGCCTAATAACGCCGTCGTTTTCATTTAGAATTTTTGCAACTTCGGGTAATTTATATGTTTCCATGCATAATTCATCATTTTGGCTTGCGCCTTTTCGTATCTCCAAACTAGCGTTTTTACCCGTATCGATTGTGGTTATAGTAAAGCAGCTGACATAGCTCGTCGTGCCTAAGCTAATCGAGTTCGGAGCTATCTGCTTGACCGTCATGCTTGTTATCTTGTCTGGATTTTCGTCGAATCTACCTTGCGAGACGTAAAAATCAATATAGTCTTTTATCACGATTTGCAATTTTTTCGATAATGCCTCGTAGACCTCTTCTTTACTCATTCTAAGGTCTTCCTTGAGAAACTTTATCTCCTTTCTTAAAAGCCTACATTTTGGGCTAACTGCATCGCCTCTACATTCCTCCAGTAGATAAGCCAGCCTATTTTTAGGCGCTGTAGAGTTTATCGGCAAACCCGTGGCGGCTAGAAACAGAAAGCATTCCACGTCGAATTCCGTATTTCGCACCTCTTTGCGCTCGCACATAGCTTTTTGTTTTTCATCTTGCGCCTTTGCCTCTTGCCTTGATACCGATTGCATCATACTTTTATAGAAGATTTTAAAATACGCCATGGCGGCTCGTTCGCAGTTGTCGTAAATCTCTGCCGATTCTTTGGATAGATCGGCTAGAGCGCACGCCTCGGAGACGCTTTTTGCTTTATCCGGATTGACGGCATAAAAATCCTCCGTTTGGATATCTTCTATTTCTCTCCTATCGCATCCTGCTAAGCTTAAGCTCAAAAGTACGCCTAGCGATATCGCCAAGATCCTATTTTTCATGGTAATTCCCTTATGATCATTGATTTTACGTCCGCATTCAAAGTAAAATTTTAAAATCCTCGAGCGAAAAGAGTAAAATTTTATCGCTTTTTAGGCTTCGCAGCTCGCCGCTAAAGCCGCTTTTGGAAAACAGCGCGAGCAGATCGGGCGTGAGGCACGCTTTTTCGCATTTGAGTATGAGCTCGTTTAGCACGTTTTTTGAAATTTTTCGCTCCTTGTATTTGCACTCGCCCGCGACGCAAAAGCTCTCAAATTTCGCGTAGATATCGATCTCGACCTCTTTGTTCCAGAAGCTTGAAATTTGCGAAATCTCTAAATTTAAATACTTCGCGAGTAGCTCCTTGCTTAAAATTTCAAACCCGAGCCCCGCGTAGGCGTTGAAATCCGCTTTGATTAGGCTTAGCACGCGCCCTATCTCGCCGCGGCGTAGCGCGGGCAGGTTTGGCTCGATAAATCTAAACCAAAACCTTGCAAAGTTGCTGCTGAAATGGACCTTGTCCGTGATATAGTAGCGGCGCAGCGCGCGCGGGAGGCGGTCGTTTTTGCGCTCTTTTTGCGCCCTTTGCTCGCTTGATTTTTCGGTGATTAAAAACTTCGCGTTTATGAGGTCTGCAGTGATTTTTTGCGCCGTAAATCGCGGCAAGATTTTTGAAATTCCTATTTTTTTGCGGTCGCTTCTAGCGAATTTCATCAGCGCTTTTTTGATCTGCTCTTCGCACTCGCCGCCGAATTTAAAACGCTCGCCGAGTTGCTCGAAGCAGAGCAAAATTTCATTTTCGATCGCTTCGAAAACGTCCGCGTAGCCGCTTATGCAACCTATCTCGTCAAATACGAAATGAAACTGCAAAATCGCGTCGATACCAACATCGCCTAAATTTCGCGCCGTGTCTTTTAACTCGTAAATTTCACCCTCCTTGCGGGCGTAATTTTAGCGAGTTTGGATATAATTTGCAAAAATTTTGGAGCCGCGCTTTGGATTTTGAAATGATCAAAGAAAATATTATCTTAAAAGAGGGGGTCAAATACTTCGATTGCGCCGCCTCGGGCCTTGCGTATCGTCCTATAGAAGCGGAGATCGAGCGCGTGCTTGCAACATATGCCAACGTCCACTCCGCAGGCGGAGCCAACGCCGAGATTACAAGCGATTACTACGAAAATGCAAGAGCCAAAATCAAAGAGCTTCTGGGCTGCGAGGAGCGCTACTACCTGATCTCCTGCGGTTTCGGCGCGACTGCGGCGATAAAGAAGCTCTGGGAAATTCTAGGCATCTACCTGCCGCCTGCTACGCGAGACAGGTTCGGCTTGCGGCGCGAGAGCATAAAAGAGCTGCCGCTTTTCATCATCTCGCCTTTTGAGCATCATTCCGTGGAGATCAGCCTACGGCAGGGGCTTTGCGAGATCGTGCGCGTGCCGCTGGATCCAAGCGGGCTGATGGATTTTGCGCGCTTGGGCGAAATTTTATCCGCAAACAAAGGGCGCGAAATTTACGGCGTGCTTACCGCGGCATCGAACGTGACGGGGCTTAAGCTAGATTACAAACGCGCTTATTTGATGCTTAAGGCGCACGGCGGGCGGCTGTTTGTGGACGCTAGCGCGCTCATCGCGCACGAAAACGTAGATCTCGGCTTTTGCGACGGCGTGTTTTTCGGCGCGCACAAGCTTTTGGGCGGCGTGGGCGCTAGCGGAATTTTAGCAGTGCGAAAGGAGTTTTTGCGCGGCGAGGAGCCGACATTCGCGGGAGGCGGCACGATCAAATACGCGGACGCCCTGACGCAGCGCTTTATAATCGACAAGGAGCGCTTGGAGGAAGCGGGCACGCCGGGCATCATCGCGCTGGTGCGGGCATACCTCGCTCTAAAGCTTCGCAAAAGCGCGGGGCTAGAGGCGATCAAGTCGCGCGAAGAGGCTATTTGCAGGCGCTTCATAAGTGAAATTTCAAAAATCCCCGAGATTGAAATTTACGGCAATCTCACCGCGCCGCGCGTGCCGATCTTTGCTTTTAATATGCAAGGACTCGGCGCGGACGCGCTAGCCGGGGTGCTCGGGCAGAAATTTGAGATCCAGACCCGCGCAGGATGCGACTGCGCAGCGCCATACGGCTTTGAGCTGCTCGGCTTACAGCCCGATACCGAAATGTCGCGCAAACCCGCTTGGGTGCGGGCTAGCTTCTCGTTCATCCACGACGAAAGCGACGTGGATTTCTTGGCGGAGGCGCTAAGACAGATCGCTCAAATTCGCGATAAAATCACCTTCGTAGCGGGCAAATACCGCTGCGGCAGCATAAATTGAGCTAGCGAAATTTTATAGCAAGAGCCGCTTTTAAATTTTGCGGCTCGTAATTTTGAAATTTTAAATTTACGAGCCGAATTTATCGGCAGAATTCTGTTTTATGGAATTTTGCGCCGTGAAATTTTAGCCGCAAATTTTGAAATTTTACAAAGCCGAGTTTTGCTGGCAAATTTCCGCGGCGAGAAATTTGTCGTAGAGCCTGCGGCTGCGAAAATATGCAGACGCGCCCGTGCGAAAGCTAAATTAGGGCGCGAGCGCTTGTAAATAAGAGCGCAAATTTTAAGAAGCGAAATCTGCACCGCTAAAAGGCGTAAAATTTCATTAAATTTACTCGCCGAATTCCTTCTGCAGCTTGTAAACCTTATCGTAATCGACCCCCTCGATGATGCGCGGACGCGAGGCGTTGAAATCCGCGTTTATCACCGAGCGAGCGGGATCGTACTCCGGTAGGTCGGTCATCTCTAAAATTTCTGCAATCGCGTGGATGAGATCGTCGTTTAAAAACGGCCTGTCTTTGGCTGCCGCGATGCGCGCCCAAAGATCAGCGTTTTGCTCTTTAAATTTATCCGACGCCATGAAAATCAGCGGGATTTCGAGCGTGAAGCGGTTGATGCCGCCGTGGATCAGCTTGCCGCGGTATTGATAGAGGCTCTGGGCGTGGTCGCTAAAATAGACTATCAGCGTGTTGTCGCTCGCAAAAATTTTATAAATTTCGCTCACGATAAAATCGTTGTAAGCCACGGTGTTTAGGTAGTGTGCGAGCTCTTTTTTCTGCCCCTCATCAAGCGGCTCGCGCGAAATATCCGCGGCGCTAAATTTAGCAAAGCTTTTTGGATAGCGAAACTCGTAGCTCGGGTGCGAACCCATCAGATGAATGATGAAAAATTTATCCTTCATCTGCGCGCTGCCCACCTCTGCGGCAGAGCTTTTGTCCTTGCGCGCAAGAGGCGATCTTTTCGCGCCCGATTTGAAATTTTTTATACTCGGAAGCAGGACCTCGTCGAGCGAATAGGCGTATTTGTAAACCGGGATCTGGTTTGTAAAGTCGGTAAAATCAGCTCTATTTGCAGCCGCTCCGCTTGCGACCGCCCATTTTCCGTAGCGCTCCTGGTTGCTAATCCAAAAGGTCTCGTAGTTTGCGAGCCGTGCAAAATCGACTATATCGAGATTTGCGCTCCACGGGCGCTGCTTTTCACTTTCGTAATTTCCGAAATTTAGCAAGTATTTTAACACATCGTTGGTCTTGGCGCCCGGCGAGACGACGTCGCTAAAGGCGATTAGATTTCCGCTTCGCTCAAGCGCTTGAAAGTTCGGTGTAGTGGGCAGATAGTAGCCGTATAGGCTCATAAAATTTCGCTGCAGGCTCTCTCCGATGATGAAAACGACGTTTGAGACGCGGTTCGGCGCCGTTTTGTGCGAGTGCGAGGCGTAGGCGCGCTCGTAAATTTCATCCAGTTCGCGTTCGTTTTTGAAATCCTTTTGAAAATAATCTTTGCTGACGAAAGCGAAATTATAAAGCGGAATTTCATTCAGCGCTATGATGAGCGTGGCGCGCATTTTGGAGGTTTTAGCGACGTATGTGCCGTATGCGGCGTGCGCCGCGAAGACACATAGGCTGAGCCAAAAAAGGTATTTTACCGCGCGGATGAGCTTTATTTCGGCGCAGATCGCTAGGCGAAATTTTAAAAATATCAGCGAAACCACGCAAACCGCCGCCGCGATGAGGATAAATTTTAAATTTAAAAACGCGTGCGCAAACTCAAAGGCCTCCTTGGGCGTCGTTTGCACCATCGCATCCAGCACGCCGTGCGAGTAGGTAAGCTCCAGGCCGAGTATCAAAAAAATCTGCATGAGCGCCAGGGCTAAATTTAGAGCAAATAGCGCGAAGATGAGGAATTTATAGAGCTTGCGGCAGTAGAAAGACAGCGCGTAAAGGATCAGAAATAAAATCCCTATGCTGCAGATCAGCGCGGCTGCGAAAAACAGTGTATCCGTCGTAAAAAACGGGCGGGCCGAGATATGAGTACTTTTTAGAAGCCAAACGGCGAAATTTAGCGCCAAAATGAGCAGGAATGCGTTTAGCGCTCTGCCCCCAAATACGGCGTAAAAGCTGAGTTTTTCCGCTAAAAAGGCGCGAAGAGCGCCATGTTTTGAGTCCATAAAATCTCCAAATTTTAAATTTTTATTTGCGAGCGCATCTTAGAAAACAAAGACGAAAAATAGCGCGCCGATTAGAATTCTATAAATTCCAAACGGGATGAAATCGAACTTCGAGACGAAGCTTAGAAATAGCTTGATCGCCGCAAGCGCCACGACGAACGCCACTACGCCGCCTACGAGAAAGGTCGTGATATTGTCGGAGTTTTGCGCGAAGGTGTCTAAATTCTTATAGGTGTCGTAAAAAGTCGCCGCAAACATCGTAGGGATCGCGAGCAGGAAGCTAAAGCGCGCGGCTAGGTTTCTGCTTAGCCCGCACAAAAGCCCTGCGATGATGGTGGCGCCGCTGCGCGAAGTACCCGGCACCATCGCAAAACATTGCGAAAGCCCGATGATAAAGGCCTGAACGTATGAAATTTGTTCCAGATGTTCTAGCTCGCCGCCGCTAGGACGCGCCTTGCGAAAGAGCTCGACTGCGATAAAAATAACGCCCCAGCCGATCAGCGCGTAGGCGACGGTCTGCGGCGCGAAGAGCGATTTGATGCTTTTATAGAGCAAAAAGCCGATCGCTGCAGTGGGGATGAAACCCACGATAAGTTTGCACCAGAGCTTAAAATCGACCAAAAGCCGCTTGTAAAACATCGCGACGACCGCTAGGATCGAGCCTAGCTGAATAACGACCTCAAAGCATTTAAGCGTGTCGGTCTGCTGCAAGCCCATTAGTTTTGCGGCTAGGATCATATGCCCGGTCGAGCTTACGGGCAGAAACTCAGTCAGCCCCTCGACGATACCTAAAATCACGGCGTCAAATATATTCATCCATTTTTTCCTTTAAATTTGCTAAATTCTGCGTAATTGAAGCAGGTTTGTAGATCGCCTCTACCATCGCGATATAATCGGGCTTGAGGGCTAAAATTTCATCTAAATTTTCTAGGCTTATCCCGCCGATTACGGCGATTGGGAGGTTTAAAGATTTTCGAGCCTCTTGCACGATCTGATCTGGGCAAAGCGGCGCATCAGGCTTTGTTTTGCCGCGCCTTAGAGAGCCGAAGGCTACGTAGCTAGCGCCCTGTGCCTCGGCCTTTTGCGCGCGAGCAAGACCAGCGTAGCAGCTAACGCCGACGATCTTATCCGCGCCTAAAAACTCACGCACCTGCGCCGTCTCGCCGTCGCCCTTGCCGATATGCACGCCGTGCGCACCGAGCCTTTTGGCAAGCGCCGCATCGTCGTTGATAATGAGTTCGGCGCCGTAATCTTCGCAAAGGCCGATGAGAGAGCGGATTAAAGCTTCATCTCTCACGACGAGCTTGCTGCGATACTGCACGAGCTTCACGCCGCAGCGCAAAATTTCATCTATCTGCGAAAAGATAGTTTGCGGCGGCGTTAAGGCATCGTCGCTAAGCGCATAAATTTCGCTCATCTATCCTCGTCTTTTTTAGGTATAGGTACGCCGTTTAGGATGCAGTTGGTAACGTCCCAAAATTTTGCGCTATACATTCCGCGTTTAGCTTTTTTAGCCTCCTCATGAGCCTTGATAAGAACCTCGCTATCCCCATATGGAATGGCATAACCGTTTTTTACAAGTAAAAGCCTAAAATTATCTTTGTCGTCGCTTACATCGCATATAAAGCCATTTCTATATTGGCCATAGTTTGTAACGTAATAGTTAAAGCCCGGTTTGATAATTTTTTCAATCTCTTTTTTATGAGCGCTTTCAAATTTTTTAATCTCTTTGCTTTTTTTTAGGCAGTCGGGCGCATCTCTAAGCGAGATAATTTTCAAATTTTTTAATTCGCAAGAAAATTCGTTCAGCGCATTCCAGCGAAACGCAAATAACTTATCGTCTATAAAGCGGGTAAATTTAACCACCTTGGTTACGGGTTCCTGAGATTTTGCAGCACAAAAATAGACTAACGCTAGCACGATAAAACATATTTTTTTCATAAGCTACCTCGTTATAAATTAAAATTACGTGAAGCAAATTTATAAATTGGGTATCTAAATTTGCTTCACTCCTCTGCCAATAGCTATTTTAAATTATACTTCTCCAAAAGCTTTTCGTAGCTTCCGTCCTTTTTCATCTCTTCAAGCGCCGCGTTAAATTTAGCGAGTAGCTCCGGATACTTGCCCTTATCGAATGCGATCGAAAAGCCCTCGCTACCGTCAGATTCTTTAAAAAACGCTACGAGATCGTCATTTTTCTTAAGATACTCGTAGCCCACGGACGAATCCACGCAAAGCGCGTCGATCTTTTTGTTCTTAAGCGACATAACGGCTACAAAGACATTCTCCGTAGCGCTAACCTCGGCACCTTTGATGTCTCTGATCGCAAGCTCTTGAATGGTGCCTAGCTGAGCGGCAAGACGCTTACCCTCTAGATCCGCTTTGGAATTTAACGAGCTGTCGTCCTTGCGTTTGACGTATAAATTTTCGACCTTGTAGTAAGGATTTGTGAAATCGATCGCCTTTTTGCGAGCAGGCGTCGCGCTCATTCCCGAGGCGATCATATCGATCTTTCCGCTTTTAATCGCAGGTATCAGCCCATCAAAGCTCATATTTAAAATTTCATATTTCACGCCCGCGCGCTTTGTAAGCTCGGCTACCAGATCCATATCAAAGCCGGTTACCTTGGAGTTTTCATCCACGAACTCAAACGGCGGATACTCGGCGTTCGTGCCTACGATAAGCGTATCTTTGGCGATGTCCTTAGCGACCAGCGAGCCGCAAAGCAAAGCGCCCGCAACTAAAAATTTAATGAATTTTTTCATCTCTTCCCCCTCTTAATGGTTTAAAATTTTATTCAAAAACTCTTGTAATCTCGGATTTTGCGGATTTTCAAATACGTTTTTAGGCGTATCGTCCACGGCGATCTTGCCGCCCTCCATAAAAAAAATCCTATTTGCAACGTTGCGCGCAAAGCCCATTTCGTGCGTTACCACAAGCATCGTGATCCCCTCTTTGGCGACCTCTTTCATAAGGCTCAAAACCTCGCCGATCATCTCGGGATCTAGCGCCGATGTAGGCTCGTCAAATAAAATAACATCTGGGCTCATCGCCAGGCTTCTAGCGATCGCGATGCGCTGTTTCTGCCCGCCGCTAAGCTTGTGCGGATAGGCGTAAGCTTTGTCACTAAGGCCTACTTTAGCTAGCAGCTCCTCGGCTTTTTGTACCGCTTCGCTTTCGGTATAGATCCCCGCCTTTATCGGCGCTAGGGTTAAATTCTGCAATACGTTTTTATTCGCAAAAAGATTGAAATGCTGAAACACCATACTTACCTTGCGGCGAATCTCATTGATATTCGTGCCTTTGTCGGTAATATCCTTGCCGTCTATTTTGATCGTGCCGCTAGTCGGGGTTTCGAGCAAATTTAAGCAGCGCAAAAATGTCGATTTCCCTCCGCCGCTAGGGCCGATGATCGCTACGATATCGCCTTTATTTATCGTCTTGCTGATGCCGTCTAAAACGAGCAGCTCGCCGTAGTATTTCGTTAAATTTGAGATCTCAATCATTTCTATTTAACCTTCTCTCCAGCATTTTTGCCAGAAGCGAGAAAAATTTCACGCTCGCATAGTAGATCACCGCCGCAAAAAGTATCGGCTGGACGGTATAAAGCGCCGCCTGCATACTTTTTGAAAAGAACGTAAGATCGGTGATTGCCACCAAGCCCACGACCGAGGTTTCTTTAAAAAGGCTTATAAACTCATTTGCAAGCGCGGGCAGGATGTTTTTTATCGCCTGCGGAAAGACGATCTCTTTCATCGCCGTGCCGTAGCCTAGCCCCATCGCGCGCGCGGCTTCCATCTGGCCGCGATCTACGCTGTTTATGCCGCTGCGCACGATCTCTGCGACGTAGGCGGAGCTGTTAAGCCCCAGCGCGAAGATCGCCGAGAGGATGTTGTTCGACCAGGTAGCAAATATTATAAATACGAACACCATCAGCTGGATTACGATCGGCGTGCCGCGGATGATGTCCACGTACTCGTCGATGATGAGCCTTATCGGTTTAATATCCAAAAATCTCAAAAACGCCAAAATAAAGCCCAAAACTATACCGATGGCGATACCGCCGGAGGTTAAGATGAGCGTGATACCGTAGCTTCTGAGATATGAAATTTTTTGCGCCTGAGTTAGTTCGACAGGGTAGGTGAAATAGAGCCCTGCGCAAACTACTACCAAAAAAAACGCGATTTTAAAAATTTTCTCGTTCAACACAGACGCCTTTTGGTTAAATTTAAAAGAGAAGAATACTAAAATTTCGTTAAAATCTGGCTAAATTTCAAAAGCGAAATTTTATTTGAAGTAGGGTAGAATTAGCCTTTTTTAAAAGGATGACAGGATGAGCTTTTGGACCTATTGCGCAATCGCGATATATTTCGGCGCGCTTATTTTTATAGGTAGGTATTATTATGACAAGAATGCGAGCTTAAGCGAGTATCTGCTCGATAATCGCCGCCTAGGGCCATTCGTGACGGCACTTAGCGCGGGCGCTAGCGATATGAGCGGCTGGATGCTTTTGGGAGTGCCCGGGGCGATGTTTGCGACGGGGATTTGCAATATCTGGATAGCTCTAGGGCTTTGCGTGGGCGCGTGGTGCAACTATAAATTTCTTGCCAAAAGGCTTAGAATTTACACCGAGGTAGCAAGCGACAGCGTCACGATCCCCGATTTTTTAGAAAACCGCTTCAAAGACCATACCAAGACGCTTCGCATTATCTCGGGGCTTTTGATCATCATATTTTTTACGCTCTATGTTAGCAGCGGCATCATCGCCGGCGGCAAGACCTTTGAGAGCTTTTTCGGGCTAAATTTCACCTACGGCGCGATCGCTACGATCTTAATCGTCGTGTTTTATACCTTTTTCGGCGGATTTAAGGCCGTCGCGATTACCGACGCGTTTCAGGGCGCGCTGATGTTTGCGGTGCTTATTTTGATCCCTCTGTTTTCTTACCGCGCGTTGCAGATCCCTGCAGACAGTTCCTTTTTCGCACAGGTGCGGCTCTACGGCGCGAGCCATCTCGATCTATTTTACAATCAAAGCTTATTGGGTGTTTTAGGTCTGCTTGCCTGGGGGCTTGGATACTTCGGGCAGCCGCACATCATCGTGCGCTTTATGGCGATTAGAAGCTCGCGCGAGCTTGATAGCGCGCGCCGCATCGGAATTTCGTGGATGGTACTAGGGTTAGTAGGCGCGATGCTTAGCGGCCTGATAGGCTTTGTGTATTTTTCGCAAAAAGGTCTTAGCATAGACGATCCGGAAAAAATTTTTCTAGAGCTCGGTAAAATTTTCTTTCACCCATTTATCTTAGGCGTTATAATCTCTGCGGTGCTGGCGGCGATTATGAGCACCATCTCAAGCCAGCTTTTGGTAAGCGCGAGCGCGGTTACGAAGGATTTTATCTTCGCGTTTTATAAAAAAGAGGTGAGCGAGCGTACGCAGACGCTAAGCAGCCGCATCGCCGTCGTGATCATCGCCGCAGTCGCCGCGATCTTGGCGTTTGGCTCAAACGATACGGTGCTAAACGTCGTGGGCAACGCTTGGGCAGGATTTGGCGCGAGCTTTGGCGCGGTGCTACTTTTCAGCCTGTATTCTAAAAAAATGAGCGCGCTCTCGGCTTTGGTGGGCATGCTCGTAGGCGGTATCACGGTCATTTGCTGGATCTTATCGGGGCTTTCGGCGGTCGTTTACGAGCTGCTGCCTGGTTTTTGCTTTTCGGCGCTTGCGATACTGCTCGTAAATCGCTATAACTCCGTGCTCGATAAGATGGCGGATGAGCCCAATGCAGCGCAAATTTCGCAGGAATTTGAAAAGATGAAAGAGCAGAGTTTGGGAAGCAAAAATGGCTAACGTAAAGTGCCCGCACTGCGGCTCTCAGATCGATATAGACAATATTATGGAGCATGAAATACGCGCCCGTTTAGAGATGGATTATAAGCGCAAAAAAGAAGAATTCGAGAAACAAAAGTTAGTCGATCGGCAAGCATTTGAAACCGAGTTAAACGAAAAGCGCTTAGCATATATTAAGGCGGACAATGCCTTGAAAGCACGCGAAAATGCCGTTAATGAGAAAATACAAGCGGGTATAAATTTGGGTATTAGCGCAGAGCGCGAAAAATTAGTTAAAGAGAGCAAAGAGTGGGCTGCGAGAGAAAATCAAGCGACGATAAAAGCTTTAAACGAAGAACTTGATAAAAAATCTAAACAGGTAAGTGAGTTAAATTTAATTAAGGCAGAGTTAGATAAGGAAAAGCGTGCGAAATTAGAGCTTGAGACTGAGTATAAAGCAAAGACAGAGCTTGAAATTTCAAATAGAATAAAGGAAATTTTAGAAGAAAATCAACTTAAGATTCGCGATAAAGATGAGCAGATCAAGATGATTATAGAACAATCTTCTCAAAAATTATTGGAAGAGAAACAGCAGATCGAGAGCGAAACCGCGGCGAAATTTGAAATTTTACAAAAGGAGCTGCAAGAAAAATCGCAAAGAATTTCTGAGCTAAATTTAATAAAGGCCGAAATGGAGGCGCAAAAGCGTAAATTTAGCGAGCTTGAGGCCGAGAATAAAGCCAAATCCGAGATCGAGCTAACTAATCGCGTAAACCAAGAGCGCGAGCGGCTTTCGAAACAAATTTCGCAGGAAAACGAGCTGAAATTCCGCCAAAAAGATGAGCAGATCCAAAGCCTAATCGGCCAAATAAACGAGCTCAAGCGCCGCTCGGAGGTGGGCTCGCAGCAGCTTCAGGGCGAGGTACAGGAGCTCGCGCTGCAGGAGTATCTGCGGCTAAGCTTTCCTTTGGACGAGATAGATGAGGTCAAAAAGGGCGCGCGCGGCGCGGACTGCGTGCAAATGGTGCATACGAGGGAGTTTGCGGGCTGCGGTAAAATTTTATACGAGAGCAAGCGCACGAAAAGCTTCGAGCCCAAATGGATCGACAAACTCAAAGATGATATGATAGGCGAGGGCGCGCAGATCGGCGTTATCGTCACCGAGCAGATGCCGCCTCACAGCCCTAGGCTGCATCAAGCGCCGAGCGATGCTAGCATCTGGATCTGTTCGTTTGAGGAATTTAAGGGGCTTTGCGCCGTCTTGCGCGAACATGTCGTGGCGCTTGCGTTTGCCAAAAGATCGGGGCAAAATCAAGATAGCAAAACGGCAATGCTCTACGACTATCTGACCTCGCCCGAGTTCGCAAACCAGATAAAGACGATCGTATCGGCATTCGTCGGCATGCAAGAAAGCCTAAATAAGGAGCGCAACGCGATGGAGCGCATCTGGAAACAGCGTGAAAAACAGATCGCACGTGCGCGAGACGGAGCGATCGCGATGCACGCAAGCATTAGAAGCATTGCGGGAAGCGGCGTAGCGCAGCTGGAGGATGTCGATGAAATTTTAAGCCTCGAGGCGATAGCGGCGGAGAGCGAAGCGGACGCGCTTCAAAACCAAGACGGCGACGAGACGACGTAGCGGCGCGCGGACAGATCGCCGTCTGAACGAAAACGCAAGGCGAGCTTGCGTTGTGAGGCTGAAATTTTGTGAAGTAACGCGATATTTGTCCGCAGGCAAGTGTGCTAGAATTTCAAGAAGTAATTGCCGTATGCTTTTGAGTTTGCGAGGTTGGAATTTTGCTTGCGAATTTTATACTGGCAGAAATACGCCGCACTGTGTAGCGTGGGAATTTCACGTGTAAAATTTTAAATTCATAATTAAGGAAGCGCTTCACGTCGCGAAAATTTGATTTGGAATTTCTGTTTTGTGTCCTTATCGGGAAGATTTTGCGCTAAAAGCCATAGCAAAATTTTAAGAATTCGCTTCGCCGTACCGTAAAAATTTTAAAATTTTGATCTGTAAATTTCATAAAAATTTATAAAATTTTTCAAAATCCTAGCGTTAAAATTTTGAAATTCCTAACTTTTTCAAAATAAATTTTAAATTTCGCAAACACCCTTGCCGCAGTCATTTGCGTACTAAAATTTTATCGATGAAAAGCGTTCGTTACCAATCGTTAACCCCCCCCCCTATCATTCCGCAGTTGTTTTGCATACGGGGGTTTGCACGCACAAGGCTCGTTTTGTACGCCGTAGCCGCAGGTGCAGTTGCGCCGCGTGCAGTGTGCACCTTAGCATCTCTTGGCGCTTTGCTGCGCCATAGTATTTCGGCGCATCCTTCCGCACGAGTTACGAAAATACTCTACAAAACGGGTGAGAGAGGCTGTGCGAGCTGTCCGAGGTAGGCGGCTCGCTTGATTTGCATAATTTATAAAGAGGTAAAATATGCGTATCTTAGGTAACATTATTTGGTTTTTTATGGCTGGTTGGATCTTGGCTATCTTGACCTATTTGTCGGGTTTGATCCTTACCATTTTAGTCGTGACCGCTCCCGTGGGGTTAGGTCTTATGGAATACGGTAAATTCTTATTTTTACCCTTTACGCACGATATGGTGCGTAAAAAGAAAGGATCGGTAATCGACGCGGTACATATGACATACCAAACTTACGCGAATATCGTTAAAGTCATTTACATCATAGTTTTTGGTATTTGGCTTTTTATTGGTGGAATTTTTACGGTTATAGGTCAGTTCATTACCATCATCGGAATTCCGTGCGCTATCGTGCTTGCCAAGTCATTAGGCACTATCTTTAATCCCGTAGATAAGGTCTGCATCAGCCACGATTTAGCCGAGGAACTAAGACGTAGAGTGGCTGCAGCTAAAGCGGACGAGATAAGCGGAGTGCAGCAAAGTGCAGCCGCAGAGTCGCTACAAAACTGCGAATACGACGTAACGCCTCAGAAGCTATCCGTAGTGCCTATCATAGGCATCGTAGTAGTTATTTTGCTCGTAGTATTGATTGGGCTACCGAGATTATCGGCTACTAGAGATGATGCGGAGATCTCTAAGTTGATGACAAATTTAAGTACTATTGAAACCGATATAAACGCTTACTATACAACCAGTGGTAAATTTGGAGATTTTTCAATTATGACATACGTTCCCTTAGAGCCTAACGGAGCAAATTCAGCGTATCTTAAAAGCGACAAAGGGGATAGATGCTTCGTAATTAGCGTAGATGCCAAAAAGAAAACCTTCACTGTAGAAAAGGGTCCCGATGCCGAAAATAATATCTGCCGAAGAGCATACGAATACTCAAGTATCGCCAAGATGCTATCGGCGCCTATCCCAGTGAAAACCTATTGATCCGCACGATTTAAGAGTGGATTAGATTATCGCGGCGGATTTAAGAGCTCTGAAATTTTATATAAAATTTCGTCTTAAATTTACGTCGCCTTGTGCGCACGAAAGTGATCTGATCGGAAATCAGATAAAGTTGCGCGTTTTGGTGTGAAATTTAGCCACGATTTGAGCGGGTCTAAGTTACATAAAATTCTGCGGTTAGAATTTTAACGCCGTTTTAAGATTATTTTTGTAAAATCACATTTCTTTTTCACCGCT
>ERZ772917.231-NODE-231-length-41662-cov-6.222727_pt1 | contig 41662 bp, 45 predicted proteins | sample MGYA00511187_ERZ772917 | MGnify/ENA primary metagenome ERZ772917 (study PRJEB29015, sample SAMEA2737925) | human oral metagenome | biome: human oral; feature: human-associated habitat; material: dental | place: China | collected 2012 ...
CCGCCGTAGATATAAATCCCGGCGCACAGATCGGCTCGGGCGTGTTTTTCGACCACGCCACGGGGCTTGTCATCGGAGAAACGGCGATCATCGGCGATAACTGTCTGATCTATCAGGGCGTCACTCTCGGCGGCGTGAGCTTAGAGCACGGCAAGCGCCATCCAACGCTACAAAACGGCGTCGTAGTGGGCGCGGGGGCCAAAGTGCTAGGCAACATCACCATCGGCGAAAATTCCAAAATCGGCGCAAATTCCGTCGTCGTAAAGGACGTCGAGCCAAACTGCACCGCCGTGGGCGTGCCCGCTAGAATTTTAGGAAGCTGCTCGCATGAGCCTTTGGCGCATAATAAAATTCCCGATATCAGCCAGGAGCTTATCAAATATCTCATCAAGCGTATCGAAATTTTGGAAGAGTGTATCTGTAGCGGCAGAAAAGATATCGCCGCAATGGATGAGGATCTAAATAAATTCTACGAAGAGTATCTGAAATCATTAAAATAAAAGGCTTAAGGTGAAAAAAGCTCTATTTTTTACGATCTGTGCGATTTTATCGGCAAGCGGTAGCGATGCTAATAGCGCGAAAAATTCTGCGAACGATGCCGGAATAAATTTAGTAAAAAGCCTGTATAGCAAAAATGTATATTTCGGCGATCACAAAAATATCCTATCGGCTTCTTTCAAATCCGCGCTTATGCAAGATGAAGCATCTACCGGCGAAGGCGAGGTAGGCTGCTTGGACTACGATCCTGTGATTGCGGGCCAGGATGTCTGCGACGATGCGAAATATGATTTCGAACTAGCAGAGCGCGACACCATCGTAGTGACGCAGACCTGCCCCTACGGCACGCAGACGATAATATACAAACTCGTCCGTAGCGGAGGCGATTATAAAATCGACGATACCTACAACCAAAACCCGGATGGCGGCAGGGCTTTTAGCGTCAAAAATCAAATTTTAAATTGTCTAAACCAATCCAAGGAGAATAAATGAATCCGGTACTTTCTAATCGCGTAAAAATGCTCACAGAGAGCATCACGATAGCAATCAGCACGCAAGCTAAGCAGATGAGGGCACGGGGGCAAGACGTCGTCATTCTAAGCGCGGGCGAGCCTGATTTCGATACCGCCGAAGTCGCTAAAAAAGCGGTCATCGAGGCGATGGCTAAGGGTTGCGGCAAATATACGCCGATCTGCGGCACGCCCGAAATTTTAAATTTAATCGCGCAGAAGCTAAAGCGCGACAACGACCTAAATTACAGGCCCGATCAGATCATTACCAACGTTGGCGCCAAACACTCGCTATTTAACGCTTTTAGTTGCGTCGTCGATGATGGCGACGAGGTTATAATCCCTGCGCCCTACTGGGTCACCTACCCCGACATCGTAAAATTTTGCGGCGGCAAGCCGGTTTTTATAAACGCAAAGCCGCAAAACGGCTATAAAATCACCGCCGCAGAGCTTAAAGCCGCGATCACGCCGCGCACGAAGGCGCTGTGTCTTTTCAACCCGAGCAACCCCGCAGGCGCCGTGTATTCGCGCGAGGAACTACAAGAGCTTGCGGAGGTACTAAAAGGTACGGAAATTGTGGTGATCTCCGATGAAATTTATGAAAAGATCGTTTACGATAAAAAATTTGTAGCCGCGGCAAGTATCAGCGAGGATATGTTCGGGCGCACCGTGACGATCAACGGGCTAAGCAAATGCGGCGCGATGTGCGGTTGGCGCTTCGGATACACCGCGTGCGCAATCGACGAGCTAAATAAAGCGATGATCAGCCTGCAAAGCCAAAGCGTCAGCAACGTTGCAAGCATCGTCCAAGCGGGCGCGATGCCTGTGCTGCGGGGCGAGGCGGATGATTATATCGAAATGATGAGGCACGAATACCAGCGCAGACGCGATTTCGGCACCGACGCGATAGGTGCGATCCCTGGGCTTAGCGTCGTAAAACCCGACGGAGCGTTTTATCTATTCGTGGATTGCTCGCAGGTGGAGCCTGACAGCGCGAAATTTTGCACGCGAATGCTCGAAGAAGCGCTCGTAGCGACGGTACCTGGAGCGGGATTTGGCATGGACGGATACTTCCGCATAAGCTTTGCGTGCGGAATGGAGTTGCTAAAAGAGGGGCTCGCGCGCATAGAGCGGTTCGTAAAAAATTATCGCGGCTAGGCACGTGCTCATGATAAGTGGGATAAATTCCCACGGGTTTTTCATAGAAGATTGCGGCTAGACGCGACGGCAGAATTTTGACGTAAATTTAATGCAGCTAGGTAGCGAAATTTTACATAAATTTAATGTGGTGGCGGCAAATTTAGCGCGGTACAGCTTGGCCTAGTGCAAAAATTTAAAGCAAATCCAGTGCGACGCAATACAGAATTTAGCATAAATTTAGTGCGCCGCGGCGCAGCTCAGCTAGGAATTTAACGCGGTTGCGATAGCTAAGCACGATTAAATTTCGAGTCGCTTTATTCAAGAATGTTTAAATTTCACGCTGTTTTATTCAAATTCAAATGCGGCAAAATTTTACGCCGTTATATTACGGCGGACGCTACGTTTTGCGCTGCTTTACCGCTCCGATTTAAAATCTACGTTGCTTGCCGCTACCACGCTAAATTTAGCCAAACAGGGCAGTCGTACAAAATACGACGAACAAGACGAGCGCAACGAACACAACCTACGCCGCAGAGCAGAATATGTCGAACCAAAAAGCGCGCGGCGCAGATCGCAAACATGCTAAATTTTAAAATTTTACCGCGTCCGAGGCCTTGCACAATTTAAAACGCGATAAATTTTTATAATCCAGCAGACACTTGAGCCCTGGCGCATCAAATGAATTTTAAATGAAATTCTAACGCCGCCGCGCTATTTTATATTTTTATAAAGACTATTTTAGTAAAATCAGAGCTTTATGAGCGAAATAAAAATTTTAATCACCGACGAGGATCTGCGCGCCCCGAGGCGACTTTTGAGCAGGCGCGATAAGAAGCTAGCGCGCGAGCGAGCCCATCTGCGCGAGTTTCGCGTTTCGCGGGCGCTTAAGGCGCGCTTTAAAAAGCGCGGCAGATTTTGCATCTCGCACAAAAGCGCGGAAGGCAAAACGATCGTCGCCGTGGGTTTTGCGAGGCAAAAGTTCGGGCTCGATCTTGAAATTTTAAAACCGCGGGATTTTGCTGCAGCGAGCGAGTTTTGTTTCAACGCCTTTGAGCGCGAGCTTTTAGCGGCAGCAGACGAGAGCGAAAAGGCGCTCGTTTTTTATAAAATTTACACAATCAAAGAGGCGCTGATTAAGGCGCGAAGCCTGGGTTTTTACGCGCTTGCTCGCGTGGGGCTGGCGCGCGGCGCAGATGGAGAGGCTTTGGCACTTGATGAGCGCGGCAGGGCGTGGCCCTACAAGAGCTATATTTTGGAGGGCGAAATTTTGATTTCGCTCGTTTTTAGGGAGAATTTTTGAGACCTGTTTATCATTTTTACGCTATTTCTAAAACGGCTTTCATTCTGCTTTGCGCCGCGTTTTTTATAGGCGGATGTGCGCGCAAGGCGCCCGAGCAAATAGCGGAATTTAGCCAAAAGCAGTTCATCCTAACTGATCCTAACGGCGTAAAAAGCAGAGCCCTGATCTCAAAAATTTCACCCACAAGCGGCGAGGAGAGCCGCTACAAGCTCGTCTGGCTCGATATGCTAGGCGCGCCGATCGCACGTAAAATTTTATCGATCACGGGCGGTGAGGCTAAATTTCGCAACGACGGCTTCCTGCCGCCCGATTCGCAAAGCGAGCGAGTATTCTTAGCCCTGCTTGAGAATGCGGATAAAGCGAATTTCACCATAAACGCAAAGGGGCGCCGATATGACGCAGTATCTAAGTAGCCCCGGGCTCATCTGTGCGGGCGCAAACAGCGCCGCAGAGCTTTTTAGCGCGCTGTGCGAAAAAAGATCCGCGCTGCAAAAGCTTAGCGTCTGCGGTAAAAATTTCATCTTCGGGCGCGTGGATACGCCGCTGCCGCAGATCAAAGATCGCGCCTACGCCACGCGCACGAACGCTCTGGCGCTTTATGCCTGCCTCGGCGTGCAGGGGCAGATCGAGCAAGCCGTGCAAAAATTCGGCGCGCACCGCGTAGGCGTGGTGTTTGCGACCACCAACACCGGCGTGCAAGAAAACTATGCGGAATTTTTCGCCTGCGGCAAAGACGCAGGAAATTTTATCTCGCAAGACGGCGAAAATCCCGCTCCGTGCAGTGAAATTTCTACTGCAAACGGCGAAAATTTCGCCAAAAATTCGAAAGCCGCAAACGATAAATTTAAAAACTTCTGCTTCGAGCGCAACTCCCACGCAAACCCCGCAAATTTTATCCGCGAACGCTTCGGACTAAAATCCGTCGCGATCGGAGTTTCGAGCGCCTGCACCAGCGGAAACAAAGCTCTGATAGAAGCTTCGCGCCTCATCTGCGCGGGACTTTGCGACGCGGTCGTATTCGGCGGCGCCGACGCATTAGACGAGCTCACGCTGCAGGGATTTAGCGCGCTTGAAATTTTAAGCGAGCAGCCGCTAAAGCCGTTTTCAGAGGCGCGATCAGGCACAAATCTAGGCGAGGGAGCCTGCGCATTCGTGCTTTCGCGCGAGTGCATAAGCGATGTTGCGCTTTTGGCTCACGCCGCAAACTCCGACGCCTACCACATCACCAAGCCCGATCCCGGCGCGCGCATGCAGATCAAAGCGATCAAAACCGCGCTAAAATCGGCGCAGCTACAAAGCGTGGACTACGTCAATCTGCACGGCACCGGCACTGCGGCCAACGACGCGATGGAGGCCTTAGCTATGAGCACCGCCCTACCCTTAGCGCCCGCAAGCTCGTCCAAATGGGCGACCGGACACACCCTGGGCGCAGCGGGAGCGATCGAGCTTGCCGTGTGCTACGAGGCGATCAAACAAGGCGTGATCCCGCCAAATTTTACAAACGATAAAATTTGGCGCGGCTCGGAGGCTGAAATTTTTCGTGGCGCGCAGGCGCGGCACGGCTCGAACGATGAAATTTTAAACAGCGCAAGCGATCAAATTTTATGCAGCTCGGGCAGTGAAATTCTGCAAAACGCGCAGAGTGAAATTTCAAAAAGCAGCGCGGATGAAATTTTGGCTGCGTCTAAAGCTTTGCAAGGCGCGGACGATAAAATTTTAAAAAGCGACGCGGATCAAACTTCGCAAACGAGCGAAATTCCAGCGGCGCTATCTAAATTTAATCTCGCGTGCGAAGCAAAAAAAGCGCGCGTAGATACCGCGATGAATCTAAATTTTGCTTTCGGCGGCGACAACGCCGTAACCATAATAGGACGAGTATGAGAGCCTCTAGCATCCTACCGCAGAGCGGATATATGGTCTTCGCGGATGAAATTTTAGAGATTAGCGACGGGTATGCGAGCTGCGCGTTTAGCGTTAAAGAGGACTCGCCGTTTACCGAAGACGGCGAGCTCGGCAGCTACGCGTATATGGAGATTATGGCGCAGTGCATCGGCGTGTATTCGGGCTACAGAAACGACGGCGAGGCGAGGCTTGGGTTTTTGCTGGGAGTGCGAAACCTGGATATTTCGCGCGCAAGCTTAAAATTGGGCGAGCGCGTGATTACGACGGCGAAGCAGAGCGTGGGCGACGGCGAGGGGCTATATATCTTCGATTGCGAGATCCGCTGCGGCGGCGAACATATCGCAAGCGCCACGCTTAGCGTAATGCGCGCGAGCGACGAAATGATAAAGAGTATAAATGGCTAAGAGAATTTTAATTACCGGAGCAAGCGGCGGTATCGGCGAGGCGTGCGCGTTAAATTTAGCGCAAAAGGGCTATGGCTTGGCGTTAAACGGGCGTAATGAAGCGAAGCTAAAAAACGTAGCGAAACGCTGCTTGGACGCAGGTGCGGCGGAAGTTCAAATTTTAAAATTTGACGTCGCAGACACTGCCGCGGCGCAGGAGCGTATCGAAGCAGACATAGAGGCAAACGGCGCATACTGGGGCATCGTGCTAAACGCGGGCATTACGCGAGACAACTCCTTCGTGTGGTTTGAGCGCGAGGATTGGCAAAGCGTGATAGATACGAATTTAGGCGGGTTTTATAACGTCCTAAAGCCCGCACTGATGCCGATGATCCGCGCCAAAAAGGGCGGGCGTATCGTCGTGATGAGCTCGGTTAGCGGAATTGCCGGCAACCGCGGCCAGAGCAACTACGCCGCTAGCAAAGGAGGCCTAATCGCCGCGGCAAAATCGCTAGCGATAGAACTTGCAAGCCGCAAGATCACGGTAAACGTCGTAGCTCCTGGGCTCATCAAAACGGCGATGAGCGAAGGTATAAACGAAGCCGCAAGCGAGCAAATTTTAAGCGCGATTCCGCTAGGGCGCATCGGCGAGCCGAGCGAGGTGGCGCATTTGGTGGAGTTTTTACTAAGCGAAAATTCCGCATATATCACAAAAGAGGTTATTAAAATAGACGGTGGATTATGTTAAATAGAGTAGTTATTACGGGTTTTGGCAACGTCTGTGCATTCGGGCGGGACTGGGCGAGCATCAAGCAGAATTTGGCGCAGCAAAAAAGCGCCGTAGTTTATATGAGCGAATGGGATATTTTCGGCGAGGAGCTAAACACTAGGCTTGGCGCGCCGATACCAAACTACGCGCCGCCTGCGCACTGGAGCCGCAAAGATACCCGCTCGATGGGCAAGGTAGCGATGCTTGGCGTAGATGCCGCGGGTAAAGCTCTGGCGGATGCTAGGCTTTTAGAGGATGAGCGCATAAAGGACGGTCGTATGGGCGTCGCGGCGGGTAGCTGTAGCGGCGATGCAAAGGCTACTGGCGAAGTCGTAGATATTTTGCACGGCAAGGATAGCACCTTCAACGCCAACTCCTACGTCAAGATGATGCCCCACACCGTCGCTGCGAATATCGCGATCTACTACGGACTAAAAGGCAGACTCATCCCCACCGGCTCTGCGTGCACGAGCGCGTCTCAAGCGATCGGATACTCATACGAAGCGATAAAATTTGGCCTGATAGATATGATGCTGGCAGGCGGCGCAGACGAGCTGCACCCAAGCCAGGCGTTCGTATTTGACAAGCTCTACGCGACAAGCTGTAAAAACGACACCCCTACCCTCAGCCCCGCGCCGTTTGATATAGCGCGCGACGGGCTGGTTTTGGGCGAAGGCGGCGCCATATTCGTGCTGGAAAGCCTCAGAAGCGCACTTGCGCGCGGCGCTAAAATTTACGCCGAGATAGTGGGCTTCGGCACGACCTGCGACGGCACGCATATCACCCGCCCACAGAGCGAAACTATGCGCGCGGCGATGCAGTTGGCGCTCAAAGACGCCGCCATTTCGCCGGATCTCATCGGGCACGTAAACGCCCACGCCACGGCGACCAGACAGGGCGATATCGCAGAATCTACGGCGACGCATGAAATTTTCGGCTCGCAGACGCCCGTGAGCTCTTACAAGGGCTATTTAGGTCATACTTTGGGCGCGTGCGGAGCACTGGAGAGCTTCATCTCGGTGATGATGATGAACGAGGGGCTGTTCTATCCGAATCTAAATTTACAAGCTATCGATCCGGAATGTGCGCCGCTTAGATACCTCACGCAGCCGCAGGAGATAAAGACGAATTACGTCATGAATAATAACTTCGCTTTCGGCGGCGTAAACACCTCTTTGATTTTTAAAAAATTTATCGACTAAAGGAGAGAAAATGAAAAAATTTCTATTTTTCGCAGTTGCGGCGCTTTTCGTCGCTAATGCGGCTTATGCCAAAAACGACATCGTGCGCTTCCCTATCGCCGCGGCACTCGCAGAGCCCGACGCTAAAGCCAAGCTTGATCCGAACATAAAATTCTACTTCGGCAACAAATCCGCAGGCAGAAAGATCACGCAGCAGCTAAGCTCGAATAAAAAAGCAAACGGCGTCGGCAAGAGCGATCAAGCCGCATGCAACCGCGCGTTTTTATCGGCGCTACTTAGCTTTCAAGATCGCGCCAAAAAAGAGGGCGGCAACAAGGTCGTCAATATCACGAGCTACTATTACAAAAACGTTTTCGTGAGCGACAAAGAGTTTGAATGCGGCGTAGGCTCGATAATGAGCGGCGTCACGCTAAGAGGCTATATTGCAAAATAAACTAAGCTTCGGCGTAGCTTACGCAAGCGCGATAATTTCGGGCGAGCCGGCGGAATTTTATAAAAATTTCGCCGCTTGCTTGGACGGAATTTCTGAAGTAAATTTAGGCGGAAATTCCGATCTCGCTTGTGATGCAAATCAAAATTTTACGTATGATTTAGCGTTAAATTCTACGCAAGATTTTACAAATATTCCAGGTTGCGAGCAGAATTCTACAAATCTCGCAAATTTTGCAGCGTGCGAAAATGGTGAAAGCGTGGGGCGCGACCTTGCCGCAGAAGGTCTTTATAAAAATTATGCCAAGCTCGACTCGGAGCGGAGATTAGATAGTGAAGCGAACGGGTCTAAATTTAGCGTCTCGCGAGATTTCGATTGCAGCTCTGAGGAGACGGCGGAGATTTATAAAAATTTCGTCGCCTGCGAGGATGAAGCTTTACAAAAAAGCTCTGGAGAAAATTCAGAAATTTCTACCCACGCTCGCTTAAAAGAGGAAATTTTAGCCTTGGAGCCTTTAAAGAAAAAGCCGGCTCTTGAGCACATTCCGCCGTTACAGCGCCGCCGCTTGGGGCTCGGGGCAAAACTTTGCATCTCGCTTTTAGGCGAAATTTCTCAAAACGCGCCGCAGAGCTTAGCCGATAAGAGCTCCTTAAATTCCGTTCCGCAAAATTTAGATTTGGATAAAAACCACGCCGCTGTGCAAAACCCACCGCCGCAGGATTTTGCAAATGAAAATTCTTTAAATTTTATGCCGCAAAATTTAGATTCGGCGCCGCAGGATTTTGCAAATGAAAATTCCTTAAATTTCGCGAGGCAAAATTCCAAAACAAACGAAAGCTCGGGAGCCTGCGATCATGCGATGCAAAGCTCCGCAACGCAGCGCGAAAGGATGCCGCTCGTCTTTTGCTCGCGCCTAGGCGAGATCAACCGCTGTTTTAGCCTGCTCGGCTCGATGGACGAAAGCATCTCGCCTTCGAGCTTTTGCGTCAGCGTACTCAACGCGATCGCGGCGCAAAATGCGATTTTTACGCAAAACCATGCCGAAATTTCGACGATCTCCGCGGCGTGCGCGCTCGAAAACGGCGCAATAATCGCGGCTGCAAGGCTGAAAGAAAGCGCAGGGGAGTTCGGCTCCGCGCAGGACGCAAACGAAGCAGGCAAAAACGGCGAATGCAAGTCGGATAACGATAAAATCGCCCTGCTCTGCTATTTTGAGGAGGTAAATAACGATTATCTGAAGCGCTGCGACTTCGCCTGTGCCCTACTTCTGGTGCTTCAGCGCGGAGATGACGTGCAGATCGAAATTTCGCCGCACGTTGCGGACGCGACGGCGCAGAGCCTAGAGCCGCAAAATCCGAAACCGCGAGCCGAGAATGAAATTTTACGAAGTTTTAAAGAGGGCGGCAAAATCCCGCTAGATACCGCGGTGGAATTTTTAGCTAAAATCCTCTCCGGCAAGCGCGAATGGCGCAGCAGCGACGGGGTTTTGGACTATCTTTGGCGCGCCAAAGATCCAGCCAAAATCGCAGCTTTTTTAAGGCAAGATCGTGAGCACTAAAATAGTAAAATTTTATCGCATGAGCAAGCGCAGCGAGACGAGCAAATTTGATCAAAATCTCAGGCTACGCGGAGCCGCAAAGGCGCGAACGACGAGCTTTAAATTTAGCCGCTCCGCCAAACGCGGATATAGTGAAAGTTTTAAATTTAGCCGCGCCATCAAACACGAGCTCGCCCAAACGGCGCATCTTAAAAGCACGCCGAAAGGGCGCGCGCCGTGCGCCCCCAAATCGCGTTGCAGTAAGGCGCGCTACGAAAATACGCCGCCGAGGCATACGCAACGAACCCAAAAAAATCCACCTAAACGGTGCGAGTTGCGAGCTATAAAAATTTTACTGCAGCGGCGCGTAGAAAACACCGCACAATTCCGCTATAAAAACAGGTGCGGCGAGCCGAAACAGTACGCGCGGCGGGCTGTAAATTTTATAAATTTAGCAGAACAAAGTTTGCGCTACGAGTTTAAATTTAGCCGCGCGATGAACCGAGTAGCCGCTCGGGCAAGATGCGCACGGCAAGGCGGTTGCGATGAATTTTAAATTTAACTGCGCCGCGAGCTATAAATTTAACCAGACGGCGCGTCGTATGGCGGCGTCAAAACACCGCATATGGCGCTTCGCAGAAATTCTATCGCAATGGCGCGCGTGGCAAACCGCTGAAATTCTACCGCAACGATATGTGCAGCAAAAGATAGAAGCTCCATCGCAGCAATACGCACGACGAAGCGTGCGGCAAGCTACGGAAATTTCACCAAGGCAGCACATGCCGCAAACGGTAAGAATTCTACAAAAATGCAGTTTGCCGTGCGCCGCAAAAATTCCATCGTTTCGGCATATGCACGGCGCCGAGATCGACTCCGCTCAGACCATGAAAATTCTATTGCTTCGGCACACATCGCAAGGCGAAATATCGCGCGCAGAAAATCGCGAAAACTACGCTGCGATGCGGCAGGCGGCAAGCCGTAGAAATTTTATCGAGATCGCGCGCATGATGAGCCATCAAATCCCCGCCGAGAACCACAAAATCATCGCCGAAAGCTGTAAAATTCTCATCGAGAGGCATAAAATCCCCGCCGAAAGAGGCGTCGCGCGATGAAGCAGTTAAATCCGCTAAGGCGCAAGCTTAAACAGATCGGCATCGCGTTATCCTTCGCAAGCTTCGGCGCGCTGTGTATGTTAGGCAACCTACTCTTCCTCCCCGTAGCGCTACTACGGCTAAACCGAATAGAGGTCGTGCGAAATTTCGTGCGCGATTTCATAATGATCTCGTGGCGCATATTTTTGCTGCTCGCGCGACTTTACGGCAGCATCGGCGTGAGCTGGCGCTACACGCTCCCGCCTAGCGGCGCTCTCATCATCGCAAACCACCCTAGCCTGCTCGACGTGGTGATCTTTTTAGCTCACGTGCGACGCGCAAACTGCGTAGTCAAGGAAAGCCTGTGCAAAAACCCTTTCCTCTCCGCCGCCATCGCAGCTGCGGGCTACATCCCAAACACCGGCTCGGAAGCGATGATAGATGCGTGCCGAAGCGCCCTTGCGCGAGGAGAAAGCCTAATCATCTTCCCCGAGGGCACGCGCACCGCGGATCGCATCGCCATGCACAAAGCGGCGTTTTACATCGCGATAAATTTCGCAAAAAGCATAAACTGCGTCGCGATAAAAATGGATCCTAAAAGCCTAAAAAAAGGACAAGTATGGTACGATACGCCCGAGGTTCGGATGAAATACGACCTCTACGAGCTGTGCGCGCTGGATCTAACGGGCTTTGAGCCGGATCGCCCAAACCCGATCCGAGTGCGCAAACTCTACGAAAAAATATCAAATCTATATGAAAAGGAGAAGCTGTGAACGAAGAAATTTTGGAGCTTAAGGAGCTGATCATTTCGGGGCTGAACCTCGAAGACGTAGCGCCGGGCGACATAAATGACGATGAGCCGCTTTTTGGCGACGGGCTCGGGCTCGATTCGGTCGATGCGCTGGAGCTCGGGCTTTTGGTGCAGAAAAAATACGGCATCGTGCTTAACTCAAAAACCCAAAATTTAAAGCAAATTTTCTCATCCGTTGCGTCTTTGGCGCAATACATCGCCGAAAATAGGAGTAAAAATGAGTAAAGATGAAATTTTTGAAATTTTAAAAAAGGCGCTCGTGGAACTCTTCGAGATCGACGAGAGCAAGGTTGTGCCTGAGGCTAAAATTTACGAGGATCTGCAGATCGACAGCATCGACGCGATCGATCTGGTCGATTACGTCAAGAAAAACACGGGCTATAAGCTGATGCCCGATGATTTTAAAAACATACAAACCCTTGGCGACATCGTGGATGCCGTAGCGGCGAAGCTCGATCAAGGCGCGAGCGTGGAAACTACGGGCGGCGAGAGTTAAATTTCGCCGTGCGGCGCGGCAAGATCGCGTGCGTTGCGGTTTGGCAGTTTACTTTGCGGCGGCACAGAGGCGGCGATTGACTTGATAGATAAAACATACGGCAGCGTTTGTTTGACGACGCATGTTGAATTGATAATGTGCGGCACATATTATCAAAGGTGCGCGACGAGCGGCGAACGTTTTATTGAAAGAGTGTGGGGCGAGCGGCTTTTGCAGGCTTAGCGGTTAAGCGACATAGCGCAAAGCTCGCTTATTTGCCGCTTTTGAGCTAGCATGCAAAGCGCTTTGTAGATCAAAATTTTAAAATTTTAATCCGCGAGCTTGAGTGAAATTTTGAAATTTTAAAGGCGTTGTTTCTTTTGAGACCGTCGTTTTCGTAAAATTTCAAAATTTTAAAATTTCGGCTAAATTTGATTTAGCGGATCTGATCGCAAGTGCGGCGCCGCGAGTTAAATTAAGGCGCAGCTAAATTTAAAAGCGGCGCTGCCAGAATTACAATGCGGCGAGCAAGGCTAAATTTAAATTTTAAAAGCATAGCGCCTAAAATTTGAACGCCGAAGCTAAATTTAAAATATCGAAGCGCGGTAATAATCGCGCCGATCGCGCCTGCGGCAAGAGCCTAACCGCCGTAACAAAAACCAAAACCACCGCAACAAAGCCTAGCCGGCCGCGGTAAAACAAAATTGCCGCGGCAAAAAACCAAGCCCTCGCGGCTAAATTTAAGGATTACAAAGATTGCGACGAACGATATTTTTAAAAACAGCTACCATAATTTTAAGCGTGTTTTACCCTTTCGGCCTCTATTTTTTGCACGGCGGCGCGCGGGTCTGCTTGCTCGCGGCTATGAGCGCGCTATGGGGCGCGCGAGCTGTTTTTGAAAGTAAAGATCGCGCTATTAAGGGCGCGAGCGCGGCATTTTTTGCGCTGTGCGCTATATTTGGCAGCGGAGCGCTTGCGTATCTGTATCCACTCATAATAAATTTCTCGCTCGCGGCGCTTTTTGCGCTCAGCCTAAGATCGACGCCCGCGATCACGCGCCTAGCGCTTTTGAAGCGGCCAGGTCTCAACGAGCACGGCCGCGCCTACACGCGCAAGCTGACCGAAATTTGGCTCGGATTTTTCGTGCTAAACGGCCTACTTAGCGCGGCGCTGCTGTTACCGCGAGATAAAATTTATTGGAGCGTTTATTGCGGCGCGATCTCATACGTCCTCATCGGCGCGCTGATCGGCGGCGAGATGATTTTTAGGAAATTTTATGTTAAAAAATTTGATTAGTTATTTGAGGCCTTACGAGCGCGAAATCCTTGCCGCGGCGGCTCTTGCGCGCGATTTGGCGGAAACTCGGTGCAAGCAGAGCGAAGCGGCAAGCTTAAAAGGCGCGGATAAACTCCGAAGCAGCGCGGCAAGCGCAAATTTAAAAGGCGCGGAAAATTCCAGTAGAAGCGCAAATCTCAATGATGCGAAAAATTCTATCGACGGCGCAGGTGCCGCGCGCGCCCTGCAAGCGGCGCAGACGCAAGAGCAAAAAAACGCGCCGATGATCGAAATTTACGGCGAAGACGCGGCAGAGTTCATTGCGTTTTTTTTCGGCGCGCTGATTGCGGGCTTTGCGCCCGTGCTGCTGCGAGAGCCCAAATTTAGCGGCGAATTTCATCTCGGCGGCGACGTGAAAATTCTAAATCTCGCCGCAGCACAAAATTTAGACGAATTCTGCTCCCATGATTTAGAAAACATTTCGCCGCACGATACCGAAAAATCTGCGCCTAAAATTTCATCTAAAAACGCGCCGCAAAATCACGCGCCGTGCGAGCAAGAGGCTGTCTCTTTGCATCTGCTGCGCGCCGATCAAAAATTTTATATCAAAACTTCGGGCTCTACGGGCGAGGCGAAAAATATCGAAAAAAGCCTGCGCGATATGGTTTTGGAGGCGGAATTTTTGGTAGAACGATTCGGTCTTTGCGCAAGCGATCGATTTTTATCTGGCGTCTCGCACCAAAATATGTTCGGGCTCACCTTTAGCATCTTCGTGCCGCTGCTTTGCGGCTCACGCACGCAAAAAGGCGGGCTAAACTACCCTGAAATCATCCTCGCAGCCGATCTTGCAGGCGCCGTGCTGATCAGCTCGCCCACGGTGCTAGGTACGCTGTGCGAGCACGCAGATGCTGCAAACATAGCACCTTTGAGCACCATTTTTAGCGCGGGTGCGCCGCTAAGTCCTGCGATCCGAGATAGGTTGGCGGCGCTTAGCAGTGCCCGAATCATCGATATTTACGGCTCCAGCGAAACTGGCGTGATCGCCTCCAACGAGGGCGCGGGGCTTAAGAAATTCGCTCCCGTTAGCGTGCAGATCCGCACGGATATCGATAGCGGCGGTACGGCAAAACGCGAGGGCGAGCTCTTTGATCCTGCGGCAAGCTCTTGCGGCGAAAATTCTATGGCAGAGCCTAAAACGCGCTGTGCGGACGGGCAAAATACAGACGGGCAAGACACAAACCGCTTGGGCGAGCAGGCGTCTAAATTTAGTGCAGACGCTGGCGATAAAACCGCAGCCAGCCAGAAAAACAGCTCCGCACCGAGCTCCGCGACGAAACACGACGATAAATTTGCGCAGGCAGAGGGGCTTTGCGATAAATTTGGGGCAAAGCAGCCCGCCGACAAATTTTCGCAAACGGGCGAGTTTACGATCAGCTCTCCTTGGTGCGAGCGCTTTGAAAGCCGCGATTTCGGCTATGTGCGCGCAGACGAGATCACGCTTTTGGGGCGCGGCGACCGCACCGTCAAAATCAACGAAAACCGCGTGAGCCTCGATCTGCTCGAAGCCAAACTCCGCTCGCACGAATTTATCGGCGAGTGCAGGATCGATCTACACCCGCAGCGCGACCGCGCCGTAGCTCTTATCAAGCTTAGCGAGCGCGGCGAGCAGGCGTTTCGCGCAGGCGGCAAAAAGGGCGTCACGGATGAATTAAAGGCCTTTTTGAAGCCCGAATTCGGCGCGATTTTGCGCTACTTCAAAATCGCGAACAAGCTGCCTTTTAACGAGCAGGGCAAGCTAAGCAAAAAGGACTTTTTAAGCGCCCTACAGCGTTACGAGGTGCCGGTTTTTGAGCGGAGCGCGGAGAATGAGTTTTGCGCGAAGGTGCGTGCAAGCGATTTTTATTTCGACGGACACTTTGCGCGATTTCCGCTAGTGCCCGCGTTTATGCAGCTTCGCTTCGTATTGATCTGCGCAAAAGCCCTCGGCTACGAGCTGGACGGCACGCAAAAGATAGAAAATTTAAAATTTAAAAATTTCATCCGCCCGGGCGATGAAATTTTAATCAAAATCACCGAGGCAAGCGGCAAACTCCGCTTTGAAATTTCAAACGACAAGGTCTGCGCCAGTGGAAGAATTTACCTTTAAGCCCGCGTTTTTGCTGCCCTACTTCAACCACCCCGCGCGTATCGCCGAGCTCGTGCACGCCCTGGCGCCCATCGCGCCCGTGCTGATCGTGGACGACGGCAGCGACGAAGCGAGCAAAAGCGCGCTAAAGGGGCTTGCGGCTCAAATTTACACCCGCGCGCAAAACGGCGGCAAAGGCGCTGCCGTGTGCGACGGACTGGCGTGGGCGAAGGAGCTTGGATTTACGCATGCCTTTCAGATCGATGCGGATTTTCAGCACGACGTAAGCAGATGCGAGGAGTTTTTGACGTTTGCGGCGCGGCAGCCCGCCGCGCTGATCTGCGCTGCGCCAGTGTATGACGAAAGCGCGCCCAGATCCCGCTTGCACGGACGCAAGATAATGAATTTTTGGTGCGTGATAAATACCCTCTCGCACCGCATAAAAGACGCGATGTGCGGCTTCAGAATCTACCCGCTAGAGGGGATCGTGCCGCTTCTTCCCCGCACCAAAAGCCGCAGAATGAGCTTTGATGCCGAAATTTTAATCCTGGCCGTGCGCGCGGGGCTAGAGATAAAATGGCTCGATCTAGCGGTACGCTACGAAGCGGGCGGAGTAAGCCACTTCGCGCCGTTTCGGGATAATTTCGGAATTTCGCTGATGCACGCGAGGCTATTTTGCGGACTTCCGCTTTGGCTTGCAAAAAGAGCACTTCGCCGCTTTAGCTCGCTTTTTAGCGACGATGGCGGGCATAATGACGCGATAAGGCCGCGCAACATGATCGGTGCGGTGAAAAAGCACGATCGAGGCGCCGTAGAAAATAGCCGCGATATGGGGGCGCAAAATGATCTCGTCGCTGCACGAGAGCTGAAGGCTAAGAGCGCATATAGCGAGCCTTCCGTGCAAAAAGGTGCAAAGAGCGCTCCCGCCGCCGCAGAAGAAAGCCCTTGTGCCGTAAAAGATCTCGATTCAAGCACGACGGAAAATAGCCGCGACGAGAGGGAACGAGAGGATACCAACACTGCGCAAAAGCTCATAGCAAAAAGTGGGCGCGAAACGACCGGCAGCGGTACGCAGGCTAAACACTGGAGCGAAAACAACGAAAAGGCGGGCGCGGCGCTTTTAAATTTAACCCGCTTCATCACGCTTCACACGCCTGATTTTTGTATGCGAGGCACCGCGCTTTGCATCTCGGCGATCTATTTTGCGCTGCTTAAAAACGAGCGGCGCGCAATCGGGGAGTTTTTGCGGCGCGCGCTTGATCGCGAGCCCAAGATACGCGAAATTTACGCGAATTTTTATAAATTTTCCCTCAGTCTGTGCGAAAAAATCGCGGTTTGGAACGGCAAGATCGCGCTGGATCAAATTCGCGTACAAAGCGGTATGAAGGAGCTTTTAAGCGACGGAACGGGCAAAATTTTAATCACTTCTCACTTCGGCAACACCGAGATCGCGCGCGCCCTTTCGGCAAGCACGGCGGGGATAAAAATCAACGTGCTGATCTTTCGCAAGCACAGCGAAAATTTTATGAAATTTATCGAAAAAATGGGCGGCGGCGTGAAAATTCTATACGTCGGCGAGCTCGGTATCGGCGAGATGCTGCAAATCAAAGAGCTGCTGCAAAACGGCGAACATATCGCGGTAATGGGCGATCGCATGCCGGTGGGCTCGGATAAATTTCAAAGCGAGGATTTTTTAGGGCGCAGCGCGAACTTCCCGATCGGCGGCTATCTGCTCGCAAAAATTTTGGACGCGCCGCTATTTAGCCTATGGTGCTACGAGGGGCGCGAAGGGCGTGAGCTACGACTGCAGCCGCTACCTGCGCCGCTAAAGAGCCGCGATAAGGCGCGATCGGTCGCTCCGCCGCTTAAATGCTACGTGCGGCAGCTCGAGCTTTATGCCAAAGAATTTCCTTCTCAATGGTATAATTTCTTTGATTTTTGGGCGCAAGGGAAAAATGCGAACGATATAGAGCGCGACGGCGCGCAAAATTTCGACGAGACGGGTTCAAACGCTGCGTCAAATTTAAATGGCGCAGCGGATTTAAATGACACGGCGAGTTCAAGTACGGCGTCAAATTTAAAAAGTACGGCGGGCTCGGATACTGCGCTAAATTTAGATAATTCAAATTTGAGCGCTGCAAAATCCGCCGCGCAAGACGAAAAATTTCATAGCGGAGAGAGGAATGAAAGAGTATAAATTTCGCGCCAGATTTTACGACGCCGATCCGATGGGCGTGATGTGGCACGGCAACTACGTAAAGCTCTGCGAGGACGCTAGATGCGAGTTTTGGCGCGAGGCGGGCTACACATATATGCAGATGAGAGATGATGGATTTATATATCCCATTATCAAAATGGAGTTTAAATTTATCGCTCCGATACTTTTTGACGACGAGGTTACGGTGAGCATCGAGCTGCTTGAGTGCGACACGATAATAAAATTTTCATACCGAATCAAAAGCCCGTTGGGCGCGCTATTGGCCAAGGCAACTACGTCGCAAGCCGCGGTGGAGCTTGATTCCAAAAGGACGCTGTATGAGATACCGCCGCAACTAAGGGCGTGCGCGGATAAAATTTTAGCAAAGAAAAATTCCGCGAGTAAAATTTCGGTGGCAGATAAAATTTCAGCAGCAGATAAAATTTCATCGGCAAGCAAATCCGCGCCAGAGCGAGACCGCTCTCAAAACGCCGCGGCGAATGAAATTTTGTCTAGCGATAACGAGCAGTGAAATTTAGCGAGCATAAAAATTTAAAGGACTACGATGAAAATTTTAGCTTTATTTTTAGCGATTTTGGGACTTGCGAGCGCGCTTGAAGTAAGCGATCTGGCACTTAAGACCGACAATATCGGCGGCAAATTTAGCGAAACGCTCAGCATAGAGGGCTTTGCCGAGCCCGTGCGAAGCAGCGGCGAGTTTAGGATCAAAGGCGGCGAGCTGTTTTGGACGACGCTAAAGCCGGTGCGAAGCGAGCTGAAAATCGGCGCGGACGGCGTTTTTGAGCGCAGCGGCACGGCGTGGGTCAAAAGCGCCGATTCGCTTTTTGATAAGGACACCTTTTTGGCGATCTCGCGCCTGGACGTAGCGCGACTTAGCAAAAATTTCTCGATCGCGCTAAGCGGCAGCAAAGATGCGTGGCGCGCCGAACTAAGCCCAAAAGGGATGCTACAAAATATCTTTAAAAATATCGTGATCGAGGGCGGCGCCTACGTCAGGGTGCTGCGAATTAGCAGCGCTAACGGCGACGTGAGCGAAAACGTATTTTCAGGCGTCGTGAGCTTAGATGAGTAAGAGCGCGATCCTAGCGGCATTCGGCGCGGCATTCATCGCGCTTTGCGCCTTTATAGCGTTAAATTTAAACCGCGTAAATTCCGATTTTTACGAGCTAAGCGGCATCGAAATTTCGGGCGCGCAGAAACAGAGCGTCGAGGATTTCAACCGCGAGATTGCGCGGCAAATCATCGTCGCAAGTGCGGAGAGAGCGAACTTTGACGCGTTCATTGCAGATATGCAAAAAAGCGGGCTTTTTGAGAGCATAATCTATGAAGTAAAGGACGCGAGCGTGTATCAGAGCGAGCTTGCGCGCTTTGCGCCCGCGATGCTAGACGATGCGAGCGTAGAGCTTTTAAAAAGCGATCCGCAGGCTTTTTTTGAGCGTAGCGCGCGTGAGCTTTACTCAAAATTTCGCCCGCTTGGCCTCTCACAGGATTTTTTCTCGCTCAGCCTTCACTCGCGCCTTAGCTCTCGCGGCGCTATCAGACTTGATCCTGCGCAAAACCGCTTCATCGCGACCATTGACGGCGCGCCGCACTACTTCGCTACGGCCAAACTCGCTCCGAAAGCAAACGACGACGCGCTTAGCACTCTGGTGCACGAAGCGCAAAAGAGCGAAATTTTAATCTCCGGCACCGCCCTTTTTAGCGCATTGGGCAAAAGCGCGGGCGTGCGCGAAAGCTCCGTCGCGGGCGCCGTTTCGCTTAGCCTGTGTGCGGCGCTGCTGCTGGCGGCATTTTCGCGCGCACGGATCTTCTGTCTGCTACTGCCCGCGCTTTTCGGGCTTGCCTGCGGCGTAGCGGCTACGATGGCGATCCGCGGCTCGATCCACATCCTAAGCGCCGTGGTTTCGACGAGCCTAATCGGGCTGATGCTGGATTACGCGGTGCACTGGCTGGGCGCAAACATCGCGCGCAAAATCGAGGCTCGCTCGATAAAAAGCATGCGAAACATCCTACTTCTAGGGTTTTTCATCACGGCCGGAGGCTACTTCGTATTTTTATTTAGCCCGTTTTTTTTGCTAAAAGAGATCGCGATCTTTGCCATAGCCGCACTTGCGGGGGCATTTTGCTTTAGCTACTTCGCCCTGCCGCTACTTCTTGAAGGAGCGGAATTTCGCCCCGCCCCGCTCTTTGCAAAAGCTCTTGAACTCTACGCAAAGGCGCTTTGCAAGATAAGCTTAAGCTTTAAAGCGCTCGCCATCATTTGCGCGGCGCTGCTTGCGTTTTTGTATTTTAAAATGGAGCTTAAGGACGACGTCAGCGAATACGCGAGCTTGGATAAAAACCTAATCGCGATGAGCGCCAAGCTCGCAAGCATCGGAGGCTCCAGCTTCGATCTGATCGTGGGCAATGATGCAAGCGCGGTAGCCAAAGAGGCCGTAGCGCGCGGTCTTGCGGACTCCTACACTGGTGCGCCGATTTTGGATCCCGCTACGCAGAGCTTTATCAAGCAAGCCTTTGCAAACTACGATAGAAGTGCGTTTTTACATCTCGGGCTTAGCCGTGAGCTCGTGGACGCAAACTTTGCTAAGATCGCAGATGCGCCCATTTTAAGCTACGAGCAGGCTAGAAGCTCCGTCCTTTTTGCCGCGATGCCGAGTATCGATCCGCATATCGCTTTTTTGCGCGGCGTGCGCGATAAAGCGGCCGTAAGCGAGCTTGCCGCGCAGATGGGCGCGCTGCATCTAAATATGCGAAGCGCCGTAAGCGAGGCGTTTTCGCAGATCAAAATCAACGCCTTGTATCTAAAATGCGCCGCGTACGCCCTTGCGTTCGCACTATTGTGGGCGTTTTTCGGCGCGCGGACGGCGTGGCTGATCGTCATCTGCGTTTTTGCGACAAATTTAGCCGTGCTTGCCCTGCTTAGCGTATTCGGCGTGAGCGTGAATATATTTGCGATCTTTGCGCTGATCCTATCAGGCGCCGTGGGGATCGACTATATGATCTTTGCAAACAACGACAAGATGACACTTAGCGATAAAATTTTCGGCATCACACTCGCGTCTCTTACCAGCATTATCTCCTTTTTCACGCTCGCTTTCAGCTCCACCAAGGCCGTGGCGCTGTTTGGGCTCTGCGTCAGCCTCAATATCGCGCTAGCGGCGATCTTGGCGCAAGTTTTAGCAGCGAGCAAGAAAAACTAATCAAGCGAAAGTCAAAGGGCCGAAAGTACTAAATAGACGCTATTTGCGTCGCTTGCAGATAAAATTTTATAAAAGAGCGCGCCGTAAATTTACGTAGCCTCGGCGAATAAAAATTTAGCCTAGCGCGCCGCAAGATAAAATTTAGTCTGCATGTGCAAGATAAAATTTAACCGATTGGGGCGCAAGATAAAATTTGAGATGAAATTTCGACCAAGCAAGCTGCGAACCGAAATTTAAAAAACAAGGTTGCGGGATAAATTTTAAAAGCCGATCTTTGGCGCAGCGTCTCGAAGCATGCTATTAAATTTAAACCTATGCAGTGCATTTTTAAATTTAACCTTGCGGCGCGTTATTAAATTTAAATCTGCGCGCCGATCCGCCCTACGCGTCGCTTTTGCCTGCTTTTATCATCTTTATAAATTCCTTTGCGAGCTTGGAAGGTTTTTTATACACGACCGAAAACGACACGTCCAAAAGCGGCTCATCCGCGACGTCAAAGAGCGTGATGTAGTCTTTTTGCGTCTCAAAAATGTACCGCGCGAAGCTGAAGCTGACGCAAAGCCCCGCCGCGACCATCGCGTTAGCCACGTACAGATAGGAGGTGTCGCAGAAAATTTGAGGCGTAAAGCCCGCATTTTCGAATATTTTTTTAAAGTTCGACTCGCTTTTTAAAATTTTACTGCTGATTGCAAATTTATCGGATTTGAACTCGCTAAGTGCGATTTTAGGGTATTTCTCGGTAGAATTTATGCTCGCTCGCGAAACGGCAGGATGAGAGGAGCAGACGCTTAGAAGCAGCCTGCGCTTTTTTATAAACTCGCACTCAAGCCCCTCTGCAGCAAGCTCGCCGAAGTGCGCGGCATAGATGACATCAAGCTCGCCGCTTTTTAGCATCTCGATGAGCGCGGGCTCGGAGTGAGCGTGCACGACCCTGATATCGGCTTTGGAAAACCTGCTGTAAAACATCGCGATGATCTTTTCGATAAATTTAAAGCTGGTCGAGGTCGCGCCGATTACGAGCTTGCCCGTCTTAATCGACGAAAGCCCGCGGATTTCGTTATTTAGCTCCTTATTGAGCCTAAGCATATTTTTCGCTCTGGCGATGTAAATTTCGCCCGCGTATGTAAGTTCAAGGCCGTTTTTCCTATCGAAAATTTCGATCCCGAGCTCCTTTTCCAAAAGCATAATGCTCTTAGAAAGCGACGGCTGGGCGATGCCAAGCTCGCTCGCCGCTTTTGTAAAGCTTTTAAGCTCCGAAATTTTTACCGCAAATTCCATATGTCGCAGGCTCATTTTTTGCCCCTTCGGTTGAAATTTTATAGCCTTTAGCTATTAAATTATATACCAAATAACATTTGACTTACATAAAGATTTAATATAAAATTACGACATTAATCTTTAAGATTAAAAAATCTCTAAGTAAAGGGGCAATATGGAGAGACGCGATATACTGAAAATGGGTATGGTAGGCGCCGGCGCACTCGCACTTAGCGCGGTAAATGTGCAAGCAAGCGCAGTGGACGCAAAGGACGTCAAATTTGACGAAGAGTGGGACGTTATCATCATCGGTAGCGGGTTTGCGGGACTTGCGGCGGGCTTAAAAGCAGCCGAGAAAGGCAACAAAGTCTTGATTCTCGAAAAGATGGGCCGCATCGGCGGAAACTCCGTCATCAACGGCGGCGGTATGAGCGTGCCGATGAACCCCGTGCAGGAAAAAACGGGCGTTAAAGACAGCAAAGAGCTATTTATGAACGACTGCTTAAAGGCGGGTCTTGGCATCAACCATCCAGAGCTTTTGGGCACCCTAGCCGATCGCGGCTTGGACGCATTTAAATTCCTCGTCGATAGCGGCGTGCAATTTAAGATGGATCACTGCGCCCACTTCGGCGGGCACAGCGTCGCGCGCTCGATGCTAACTACAAATGATAGCGGCTCTGGCTACATCCAGCCTATGCTTGAAAAATTTGAAGCGCTAAAAGATAAGGGCTGCGAGCTTCGCCGCCGCGCAAAATTTGACGATTTCGTAATGGACGAAGGTCGCGTAGCGGGCGTCGTGATCCGCGAGGAGTATAAATTTGATCCGAATCTTTACAGCGACGATCTTGAAAACACCAGCGGTACAAAAAAGACGCTCAAAGCCAAAAAAGGCGTAGTGCTCGCAGCGGGCGGATTTTGCCGCGATAAAATTTTCCGCAAACTTCAAGATCCGCGCATTCCCGATGACGTCGATAGCACAAATCACGCGGGAGCTACCGCGGGCGCGCTACTAAAAGCCTTTGAGATCGGCGCGTATCCGGTGCAGGTCGATTGGATCCAGTTCGGTCCGTGGGCGAGCCCCGATGAGAAGGGCTTCGGTACCGCTCCGATCCTAACTCAGCAAGGCACCTTTAAATACGGTATCGCCGTGGACGTGCGCACGGGCAAGCGTTTTATGAACGAGCTTGCAGATCGCAAGACTCGTGCGGATGCGGAATTTAAAATTTTACGCGAGGATCCGAAAGCCTATCCGATAACCTTCGCCGATACTAAAATGGCGTTTAAAGACCTAAGCGAAGAGATTATTTCTAAAGGCATGGCAGGCGGTAAGGTAGTGGGCGAATGCGCGAGCCTAGATGAGATCGCCAGTAAATACGGCGTGCCTGCGGATGCCTTAAAAGAGAGCGTCAAAAAATACAACGAAGGCGTTAAGGCGAAAAAAGACGAATTCGGCAAGCAAGAAAGCGCGCTTAGCGAGATCAACGAAGCGGGACCTTTCTACGTCATCCGCCTATCGCCGAAGCCTCACCACACGATGGGCGGTCTAAAGATCAACGAAAAAGCGGAGGTAATCTCTTCTAAAACCAATAAGCCGATCCCGGGGCTTTGGGCTGCGGGCGAGATCACCGGCGGAACTCACGGAGCAAGCCGCTTAGGCACCGTCGCGATCACCGACTGCATAGTTTTCGGAATGATCGCGGGCGAGCAGATCGCCTAACTAGGCCCGAGCGCAAGCTCTTTAAAGCCTTGCCGGGTTAGCGAAAGCGGGCCCGCAAGGCACTTCTACAAAAGGTTGTAAATGAAAAATTTCAGTTTTACGGCATTAATTTTGTGCTGTATCATCGCGACTTTGTTCGGCGCGCCGTCTGCCAACGACGCCAACGCCACGGACATAGTCGTTTCAGATGAGCTTCGGGCAAAATACAAAATCAAACCTCATCACGAGCATTTGTCGTTTGACTGCGTCGATTGCCACATAAATCAAGGAAGCGATCCGTCTAAATTTAAAAGCATCGGCGACAAGGGCTGTATCAGCTGCCACGGCGATAAAAAGCAGCTCGCTTTGAGGCTTAAATTTATGGATACGCTTAAGGCTAATCCGCATAACTCCGTCCACGACGGTCCTACGCTATACTGCGACGAATGCCACAACGAGCACAAGGCATCTACGAATATGTGTACCGAATGCCACGAGCACGAAGTGCCGCAATGGATGGGGGTGACACCATGAGAATTTCTAAAAAATTACTAGCGCTTATCATCTTAATAAGCGGCATTATAGGGTTTTTCGTCGTCGTGCCGGTGCACTACGCGCTTGAGCAAACAAGCACCGATAAATTTTGCGACGTCTGCCACGAGATGGATCCGATGGTGATCGCCTATCAAGACGACGTCCACTCGGGCAAGGGCAAAACGGGCGTCAAAGCCCAATGCGTCGACTGCCACCTACCGCACGACAATATCGTAAAATACGTCTATCAAAAGGCCAAAAACGGCGTGCTGGAGGGCTACTCGCACTTCTTTGACGAGCCTGAGAAATACGACTGGAGCGCAAGGCGCAAAAACCGAGAGCATTATGTGTTTGACAACGGCTGCACGAGTTGCCACGCTACCGTGATCGACAGCAAGATCACCTCCGAGCAGGCGCAGCGCATGCACGCGCACTACAAAAAGCTCCTAGGCACCGAGCGCGAGCTTAAATGCGCGAGCTGCCATGTAAGCGCGGGCCACGGCATCGGGCTTCGCAACTACCTAGAGTACTGGCGACCGACGTATAAAATTTACGAAAAAAAGATGATGGAGGAGAAGATCAAAGCAAAGAAGGGATTTTTCGGCGACGAGTATAAACCGAGTGCCGAAGAGCAGGCGTTTATGGACGCTTCTAGCGCGAAGAAATAACACCTTGAGATTATAAGCGCTTCAATTCACGCTTTAATTCACATTCCGCCGCGGGTTAAATTTAAAACTCAAATTTAGGGCTTCGATTTAATCCGCGGCGATTAAATTTAGCGAAGTTAAATTTATCTCGCTTTTATTCCGCTTGATCTGCAAGTAAAATTTTATCTTTTTTCATCTCTTTTACGCTTTACGAACGAGCTTTAAAATTTATCAAATTTAAAATTTTACTAGAAGGCAGCTGTGCAAAAATCATTGCTTTTTTTTGATATCTTAGCCCGTATACTAGGGCGCAGTCAACGCCTGCTATATTAAGGGCTTAAAGACAAACATCAGTTTGCCGATGTCAGATATACAGTGCGCTTATTCTACGAAATGCTGCTGAAATTTTACTAGATTAAATAGCTGCGTTAAATTTAATAGTAAGGCTTTATAATTTTAAAATTTCACGGAGCAGATCGGCAAATTTAAAATTTCATCTCTCTAGGTTTCGCCGAATCTATCATTTAAATTTATCGTCTAAATTTTATCCTTGTTTCATTAAATTTAAGAGTCCGTGTAAATTTAGAGAGTTTGGATTGAAGCATTTAGCAAGCAAGGGCTCGCTTGATGATACGGATGATAAAGAATAAATTTTTCGGGTTTAAACGCCCTTTTTTGCGTCATATATGAGGCAAAATAATACGGATGAGAAAGAGCAGAAAATACTCCGCTCTTTAAAATTTTAGTTGCCGCTTAGATCAAATTTATACGCAGCCTGCAACCATATCTCGTTCTCGTCGAACTTTCTATTTACGCCGCTAGCGTAGTGGTCGCTTCTTTCAAGCGCAGTGTAGGTTACGCCCAAGCTTAGCCCCTTAACGGCCTTAGGAGCGTAGTTTGCCGTTACCGCCCAGCCCTCTACGTCCATGCTGGTGCCGACCTTTTGGCCCGCAGCCCCGCTAGCATTGATATTATTCGTGCCGCCTACTCTATCCTGATCGCCCTTTACGTAGTGCAGCGCGGTTTTGAAGCCGTCCAAGCCGATAGCGCCAAAGTTGTAATCAAGCACGACCTTGTGCGTATCCATACCCGCGTATCCTGTGAATACGAACGGACCTCTGATAGGCAGAGCAGTGTATGATCCCGGGCCGTTGCCGACGCCCAAAATAACGGCATCGTCATCGCTAACGGTCGTATAGGCATACGATAGGCCGAATCCGAAAAACTCGCTAACCGAGACTCTTGCACCGAACATATCGCCATCAAGCCTTCTTGGCTCCAGCCCTCCGTCTACGCGCGAGCCTTTGTAGTTAAGATCAAATCCCAGCTTTAAAATTTCGCCTACGGGCACTTTTACATTCGCCTCGGCAAGATACAAGCTAACGTCGCCGTCTTTTAGCGCGTTAGCCGGTTTAACGTCCGTTACCGCTGCGTAAGCGCCGGTTAAAGTAGTATAAGGCAAGGATTTGTTTTGAACATATGCGGAGAAGATATTTTCAAATTTTACGGCGACCGGACCGGTCATATTACCCAGAATCACTCTATCTTTAAACAAAGGAGCCTTTCCTTCGCCGGCCGGAGCGCCCATAGCGGTTTTGCTCCTGCCTTGGAATTTATAAAACCATCCGCCCCACAATGTAGTATCTGGGATATCTTTATTGGATATCGCTACGCCCTCGAAAGCCTCTTTAAACGCCCTTGTATAGTTGCCAGCAACGAGCGGAGTAACGACATATTGTCTACCCGCCTTTATATCGGTATTTCCTATGCCGTATCCTAGGTATAATTCCGATAATACCGCACCTTTAGTATACCACTCCTTATCGTAGGCGATCTTATTGCTTGAGCCTACGTGATACGGCATCAACCAGCCCTGTCCGGTAAGCCCTATTCTAAAGCCGTAAAGAGGATCGGTGACATATCCAAGCTCAAGACCCACGCCGAATGCCTCGTAGTCGTTATCGCCCGTAGCGGCTTCGCCTCTATTATCTACGGTTTTATTGGCGTAAGTGGTCTTTACCGTTCCGCCAAACTTACCGTTAGTGATCGCCTCGGCTACGCTATCCGCCGCGCTTAGCGAGGACACCGCGCATGCGCAAACCGCCACAGCTAAACTTAGTTTGATGAGTTTCATTCGAAATCTCCTTTCATTAAAATAGAATTTAAATCGAAATTTTAATCTTGTATCAATATTTTTGAAATGAATTATATCATATTTACATCTCTACTCTAAAATTTCGACATTACTAAACCTATAATCGTAATTATGACACTCACCCAAATAGAAGCATTTACTATAAACCAAAGTACGCATTCGACATAGTGATATATTATTTTTGCCCTATTTGAGATTTTATATTCCTCATAAGGTTGCTTTATATTCGGCTTATCGGCAAGCATCTCTCTAAAAGCGCCAAAAAGAAATATCCACTCTAAATGCTTCTCAGAACAAGCCTGCAAGCTCCTTATACTCATCAACATAGCCAATACAAATAATCCCATATCTATATTAAAAATTTTTAACCCATATTCTTACATCTCTTTCCTTACGTATTAAAAATTTTAGAGCTATGGTTTATCAGACTCAAAGTCAAACTCTCCTTGTCGAAAGCAACACCTCCAAATTTATCAATAATCTCTTGATTTTGTCTGATCGATATGGTCATGCTGCCATTGTCTAATATATAATATCTTTCTATTTTAAAAAGCTTTAGAATTTGAAATATTAAAACAAAAGACATATTTATTAGCATAGCCGGTATATAGACTAAAGTATCAGCTATTTTTTCTGATATTTTCATATTAGACTTATTACCAATTTTTTCGCCGAATCTAGGCATATATGAGTATGTAATTTTTGTTTTTTCATCAACTCCAAATTCTAAAATTTTACAATTACCGGTAAAGTCTACATAATCGCATTCAATTCTTTTATTAAAAATTCTAATTTGTAAGTTATTTACCAGCATACCTCTTACCATTGCCAAATCTTTAAAAATTGAACCAAAAAATACACATATGCAAAGCGCTAACTCGCTTTTTCTAAGGGCATTATTAAAAAGGCTTTCTATAGGAAAAATACATCTAATAGCGAAGATTGACGCTAATATTAAAAAGAAAATTCTTATAGCCAATTCGCTTTTTAACAAATAGTCATTTTTTACTATTATCGGCTCCTTATCGTAGTCCCTCATGAAATCCCCATTTTTATAAAAAATATTCTGGCGCATTTTATCCGTTTCATTCTTACGGTATATTTAAAATTTAAAACCGCTTTGCTCTATCCAATTTTAGGGTCTTTTGCTACTCTAAATTTTAAAATTTCAGACTTACGGAAGCGGATAAATTTTAAAATTTTAAACCCGCAAAGGCTTGCTAAATTTTAAAATTTAAAGCAAGCAAAGCATGGACAGAATTCTAAAATTTTATAATTCTAAAATTCTATCCTACTTCGCCTTCTTTGCGCTGTCTTTGCTAGTAGTTGCGTTGGCGTCGATATAGCCCATCTGGGCGAGTTTTTCGTAGATTTGCATTATCACAGGTCCTGCCGCGCTTCCGCCTCCGCCGCCGTGTTCGACGAGCACTGTTACGGCGTATTGCGGCTTGTCGTACGGTCCAAAGCTAGTCATCCAGGCGTGCGAGCGGTGGAAGTAGTCCATATCGGCCTCTTTCATTCGCTTTTTGGTGGTCTGCGAGATGCCTACGACCTGCGCGGTGCCGGTCTTGACCGCTAGAGGCACTACTGCGGTATGGATGAGCTTGTAGGCGGTGCCTCCGTCCGGGTTGTTACCGACCTCATACATCCCGCGTCGCACGAGGGGTAGCTGCGCCTTTTCTTTCGGCGTGAAAAGCTCGGTAGGGGTAAATTCCACCAGCTTACCGTCGATGCTTTTTAAAAAATGCGGCGTGATAGCCTTGCCCGAGGCGATCTGCGCGGTGTTTTTCGCCACCTGCATAGGGGTGACGAGCACGTCGCCCTGGCCGATCGAGGCATTGACCGTCTCGCCCTGATACCACGGGCGCTTAAATTTCTGCATTTTCCAGGCCTTATTAGGCATCGTGCCTACAAACTCATTGGGCAGATCGACGCCCGTTTTGCTACCGAAACCCAGACGCTGCAGATACGCGGACATATAGTCGATCCCCACTAGCAGCGAGCCTTCGTAAAAATACACGTCGCAGCTGCCTTTAATCGCCTCTACTAGGCTCACGCGGCCGTGACCCCAGCTCTTCCAGCAGCGAAATTTACGCCCCCCTAGCTCTATCGCGCCGCTGCAAAACACGCTCCAGTTTTCGTTGATCTTACCGCTGTTTAAAAAGCTCATCCCTACAGCCATCTTGATGACCGAGCCCGGCGGATAGAGGCCGTTTACGAGCTTATTCGTAAACGGATGGCGCGGATCTTTTATCAGCTCGTCCCACTGCGCCTGCGAAATTCCGCCCACGAAGGTGTTTAGATCGTACTCTGGGAAGCTGCCCGCCGCGATAATAGCGCCGTCGCGCAGATCCATCACGATCGCTACGCCGTCTTTATCTTTAAAAATTTCCTCGAGGTATTTTTGCAGCTCAAGATCGATGGTAAGCGAAATTTCGCTGCTGCTAGGCTCTTGCATCGAGATCTCCTCTACGACCTGATTTAGCGCCGTAACCTTCGTCTTGCGCTCGCCCTTGCTGCCCTGCAAAAGCTCGTTATAATACCCCTCGACGCCGCTTCTGCCATTGTATCCGGTAAGCGCGCTTAGAGGGTTGTTTTGGATATCTTTTTTATTGGCGCGGCCGACGTAGCCGATGATGTGCGAAGCAAGCGCGCCGTAAGGGTAGAAGCGCTGTGAAGCGGGCGAAATTTTGATATTTTCGTGTAGGCTCAAGCTCGCGAAATGCTCTATCGTGGCGTTGTAGTCCAAAAACGGCACGACTTCGATAAAGTCTTGATTGTAAGCGGAATTCGCGTCCTTGTAGCTCTTGCTCATCGCGGTGACGTTGAGATCTTTGAAGTAGCGCGAGATATTATTCAGCTCGCTTTGCAGCGCGGCGTCTTTTAGGTGCGGCGCGATGGATAGCGAAAAGCCGAGATTATTTATCGCGAGCGGGCGGCCTTTGGCGTCTAAAATTTGACCGCGCACCGGCGGGATGTATTCGGTAGAGATGACATTGTTTTTGGCGACCTGCTCGTAGAATTCGTTTGATTTGATCGAAAGATAATAAATTCTAACCAAAAGCATGCTAAAAAATAGTATCACAAATACAAATACAAACTTCAGCCTCATACCAGCCGCCCCTTAAAAAAGAGCAGAGCAAGCAAAATTTCAATCACGATGTAATTTAAATACTCGCCGCTTAGGGGCAGATACTCGCTCTTTTTGATCGCAGAGATCGCGTTGCTCACCACAAAGACCAAAACATAGCTAATCATCACGTAAAAGCAGATCAAAAAATTTCTAAATTTAATATATTTAAATGAGTTTTCATAGACCACGAAATAAAATATACAATACGCGATAGCCACGCTAAATAGGTTAAATCCGTGGATCTGCTCGGCGCAAAACAGATAAAAAATAGAGAAAAACCAGGTAAAGCCGAACTTTTTAAATTTCACGTCGTTTTCGTATTTTTGCACCACCATCGCCGTGAAAAAAAATCCGATCAGCGGCGGCAGCCCCCTATATACCGCACTTAAAAGCAGGTAAAAAAGAACTCCCGCGCTAAAAAGCGTGTCCGCTATAACGTATATATAAGTGCGATTTCGTTGCATACCGGAAACTTTTTGCATTTAATACAATCGGCCCAAATTTTTTGCGCGGGCAGCTCGTCTTTTGGGATTTCGGTAAAACCCAGACGCTCGAAAAATTCCTTTTGATAGGTGAGCGTAAATACGCTTTTTAGCCCGTAAAATTTCGCTTCACCGAGCAGCTCGTTTACGATAGCTCTGGCAATGCCCCGCCTGCGAAACTGCGGAGCGACGATGAGCGAGCGCACCTCGGCAAGATCCGCGTTAAAAATTTTAAGCGAAGCAAAGCCCGCTAAAATTGCGGCTTCTTTTAGACACCGCGATTCGCAAGGCTGCGAATATTCGGTCTGAGAAACTCTCGCTTCTTGCGAATATTCGCTCCGTAAAATTTGCTCTTTGCCCGCTTGTGCGCGACCCATTTGAGATATGGCTTGCGCTGCGCTATTTCGTGGCGCGCTATTTTGAGACGTATCTCGTTGCGACGCGAAATTGCCGGCGGCATCTTCGGCGGAATTTTCGGAAGTAATTTCGGCAAAATTTTCGGCGGAGCTTTGGATTAAATTTAAATCCGAGCCGTGCGCTAAATTTAAATCAGAATTCTCGGCTAAATTTAAATCGGAATTTTGTTTAGAATCAAAACTCAAATTTTCCTTGGAATCAAAACTCCTATCCGCCTTAGAATCACAACCGAACGCCAGCACGTATGAGCGGATATTTGATGCGATCTCATCGCTTTCAAGCGGCAAGATCACGCCGTTTTGAACCTCCTCTTTTACGAGCTCTTGCATACGCGAAATGTCGCAAAGGCGCGCTTTTTTTAGCCGTATCATCTAAAATTTTCCCTAATCTTCGCGCAATTTTCGCGGTGCATTTTATATCCGCTAAATTTAATTATTTTGAAATTCTGCGCCGCGAAATTTTGAGTATTTAAATTTAGAAATTTCATAATCCAAACGCCCTGCGCACGATGATCTCGCGCGCTTTTTGCAGCCCGCCGCCCTTTAGCGTAGAGACCAAAATCGCCTGCGGATCGTGCCTCAAAAGCTTTGCGCGCTCGCTTTGGTTGAGCTTGTCGGCTTTGGTGTAGAGCCTCACGACCTTTTGATCGCCGCGCAGAAAACTAGCGAGATAGTTTTGCAAATTTTTATCTATCGCAAGATCAAACTGCCTCGCGTCGATGAGATGGACGAAAAGCTTGATATTTAGGCGTTCTTTGATAAATTCGTCGAGATTTTTTTGCCAGATATAATGCAGTTTTTTAGAAACCTTAGCGTATCCAAACCCCGGCAGATCCACGAAGATCAAAGAGATATTTTCCCCCAAGCTAGCAAGATCCGAAAAGGCGGGGTTGCCCGCTAAGCTTAGCGCGGATCTACCTGTAAAATTTAATTCGGAGTTTTGCGCGGAATTCGGCGCGAAACCCGCCGCAAGATCTGTCTCGCGATCCGATCTAAAATCCGCCGAGGCGCTTTTTAAATTTAAAACGAAATCTTGCTTTAAATTTCGCTCAGACGCCGCAGCCGCCGCGTGATCTTGCGCGCAATTTGCAGCCGAGCTTAAAGCCTCTTTGCTCACTAGATCGGGCGATGTTTCATTTTGCAAGCCGTCCGCGCTTGCGGCAAGCTTTTGTTTAAATTTAACTTCGAAAAAATTTATCAGCTGCGTTTTACCCGGCGTCGAGCTTGATTTAGCTAGATTTTTGCGCCCGGTAAGCGCGTTTATCAGGCTGCTTTTGCCGACGTTGGAACGCCCCAAAAACGCCACTTCGCTCATCGCAAACTCGGGCGCACCCGCGATATTTGCGGCGGAGGTGATAAACTGCGCACTGCTAGGATAGATCATTTGTTTTGATCTTCGACCTGAAAGATCAGACGCACGGGCTTTTTCTCGCCGCCGCCGCTTTTTACTTCGTAAGTACCCTTTTGGCGATTTACGATGATCTTATCGCCGTAAACCTCCTTTTTGGTCTCGGCCTCGTGCAGATAGGCGTTGTTTTCGAGCATGTAGGCCTCTATGGTCGGATCATAGGTCAGCACGCCGCCCTTGCCGTCGTAATGCTTCTGATTGAGCAAAATTTTAAAATTTGCATTTCCCGTCGCGACGTATTTGGTAGGCTGGCGCTTGGCGTCGAAGTAGATCGTCACTTTATCGGAATTTAGCGTATCATAAGCGCCCTTTTTGATGCGAACGTTGCCCGTCAGCACGCTGATCTGCTTGATCTCGTCGGCGAAAAAATTATCCGCCGTGACCTCGACCTGCTCCTGCGCGGCACTAAGAGTAGTCGCGCTAAAGCCCGCAATTAGCGCAGATGCGAGTATTAGTTTGTGGAGTTTTGATCTTTTATTAAATACCATGCGTGGATTCCTTTTGAGTTTGTTTGTTTGGTTTTAGTATCGTAGCTGATGCTTGCGCCCGTGATGCGGTCGCCGCCTTGGCGCAGCACGTACGGCACGTCGGAGCGGACGATCTTGCTGCTCGTATCGTAGATGATCTCTTGCGCAGTGTAATCAAAGCCTCTGCTATTTACATAGTGCGCGTCGCCGTTAAATTTTATCAGCTTGCCTGCGCGCGTCGCGGTCTTTGAAACCAAAGTGTGATTCATATCCGCACCAATCTCCTCGGCTTTAAAATTTACAAACTCGTCGCGATCCTTATAGCGAGTGCCGCCGTCCGCGGTAAATTTAGCATCCACGCGCTCGCCGATCTGATAATCGACGATCTTTTTCATCTCCATATTCGCAATGCTTAGATCCTGCCTAAACATATCGCTAAAATATGGCGTCTGCACGCTTAAAAACACCATCGCGACGCAAAAGATCGCAATCGCGACGTAGAAAATCTTTATCACCATCGCTCGGTCCTCTTTGATCTGCGCGGAATTTCGCCTCTTGCAGGCATTCTCACGCGCGCTTGCGAAACTACAGCCATTTGCTATTCCACTCTTCGCGCATGCCGTTTTTATCGACGAGCATTTCGATCATCTCGCGCACCGCGCCGCAGCCGCCGTTTTTGCTTAGCGCGACGTCCGCTTTTAGCGAGCTTAGCGCATCGGCGGGCTTGAAGCTGATCGCGACCGCATTTAAAAGCTTAGCATCGTTTATATCATCGCCGATCGCAGCGGCCTCATCGAAGCTTAGGTTAAAATTTTTTAAAATTTGCTCCGCCCTTGAGAGCTTGTCTTTTTCGCCTTGAAAGAGCGTATCGATCTTTAGCTCGCGCGCGCGGTTTGCGACGATTTGCGAGCTTTTGCCAGTGATGATCGCGACCTTTAGCCCCAGCCGCTGCCACTCCTGGATGCCGAACCCGTCTTTTACGTTAAATTTCTTCATCTCTTCGCCGCCGTTTGAATGGTACAGCCCGCCGTCGCTAAGGCAGCCATCTACGTCTAAAAATATGATCTTTATCACTTTGTTTTCCGTTTTTTGAAATTTTATGATTTTAACGAAATTTGGCTGAATTTTTGGCAAACGCCGTATAAATTTAAGCTGCGATCTTAGCCCTTAATCGGCACGTAGCCGCTATTTTGAAATCTTTGCATAATGCAGACATGTCAAAGTGTATCGTCGAATCTCAAACACTCGACTCGGTTAAATTTGCGTTTTATTCGGCCGTAAGACTGTGTAATGAAAGCCAATATAACACGACCGCAACGACGATTGCTACGACTACAGTAATGGCGAGATTTCTTGCCCTACACCTCGTTCTGTCTTTAATAAATTGAATCAAATTTGAGATAAAAACTATAATCGGGGTCATAAATACAACCGCCCTCATGACTTTAAGAATGATTTGTTCGTAATCTATAGAAGCAGGACTAAATATAAGCATAAATAAAGCTCCAGTGGGCGATAGAAGTGCACACAACGTCGCACCGTATATAATTAAAGATAGGATCCCGGCGATGGTTAAATCCATTTCCAGCCTCTGCCGATCTGCACCGCTATAGCTAGAGCGAAGCCCAAATATACAAACGATAACGCAAAGAAGCGGCGCTACATAGATAAATATACAAAAATTATCAAAGCAAAACGATAAAAAATCCATACATTTCCTTTCTTGCTACGCCAATGCGATTTGGTGTACAAATTTTATTTTACAAGCGGTAATTTTAAAAGCCGCAAACTAACTAAAATCACAACTGCCACGATCGGTGCCAATTTAACCTCTAATCGGCACGTAGCCGCTATTTTCGATGATACTTTGCCCCTGCGGCGAAAGGATCCAATCTATCAAGATGCGGATATTTTCGTTTTTGTTGTTTTCATCGTAAACCGCGTAAATTTCGGCTACGAGCGGGTATTTGCGGCTAGCGATATTTTCTTTGTTCGGATACGCGCCGTTTAGGCTAAGCATCTTCACGCCGCCGTTTTGCACGATCCCCTCGACGTAATAGCGAAACGAAAAGCCGATCGCACTGCCGAAAAAGCCCGTGATCTTGCGCTTAGGCTGCGTCTCGCCCATAAATTTTAAAAACGCGCTCTGGCTGCCGCTGCCTACGTTTCGCTGCACGGCATCTATTCGCATGCGCTCGCCGCCGAGCTGCGACCAGTCGCTATATTGCCCCGAATAAATTCCTCGCACCTGATCCACAGTTAAATTCGATACTTTATTATTTGTATTTACGATAAAGACGAACGCCTCCAGCCCGATCGGCACGAAGCGTAAATTTGCGCCCTTTTCTCGCGCGTAATCAAGCTGCTGCTTTGAAGGGGCGGCGACAAAGATCAGATCCGCCTCGCCATCGCTTATAGCCTTGTACGCGCCGCGAGTGTTGTTAAATTTAAGCCTACTAGCATTCGTGAAATTTTACCCGTCAAATTCCACGCTGTCCTTAGGATAGCTCGCCGCGACGAATGCCGAAAATACCGGATATAGCGCGGCTGCGCCGTCGATTATCGGCAGATCGCCGCTAAGTTTTAAGCCAGAGCTGGCGCGCACGATCTGCGAGCCCTGCTCAAACGGCAGAAATTTATGCAGCTCGATCGATTTAGCTTGCATCTCGGCGCTGCTTTGATTTACGTATCGCTTCACGACGAGGCTGTAAAACGCAAAATCGAAAGCCGCAAAGCTAAGCAGCAGCAAAATGGCGATAATTGCACGCTTCATCTTAGTTTCCGTTTGCGATATAGGAGATGATTGAGCATTTGCTCTGAAGATACAGCGCCGCCCCCATCAGTGCGCAAACGCTGATCGCCCACGCCGTAATTATTACGGCGATCGTTTTTTGAAAAATTTCATCGCTCATTTTATGCCTCACATATGCGCAAGCGCACGGTCAAGTAGCCATAAAAAGCCGGCTAAGACTGCCGAAAAAATTATGAATAAAAACGCGGAGAGGATCAGGAGATTTCTAATCTTTCTGCGGCGCTCGGGCGCGCTTTTAGCAGATTTAATAAATTTTACCAAATACACGATGAGGAAAATAAACGAAATTATCGGCAGCGCGATCAAAACCGAGATCGAGATAAATAGATCCGGCAGCCACTCAAAATATACCAGCGGAGTAAGGGTGCATAAAAACGCAACCGTCGAAATGATTAGAAATTTTCTATCTCTTTTATGGCGCTCCGGCTCGTCTTTTGATCTGATAAATTTAATCAAACACACGATAAGCCAAACAAAGCAGATCAAAAACAGCACATTTAAAATCTCCATAAGCGATCCGAAATTATTCATCTTTTACCTTTAAATTTTAATATGCAAAGCGGCATTTTAGCGCTCAGGCAGTGCGAAATTTCATATAGCATAGTTCGCGGCTCGCGCGGCGGGCGCAAATGCGCCGCCAGCATAAGCGATCTTAATAAAGCGGCGTGCTTTGCTCGAGCAATGGCGAAATTTTGCAAATTTCAAGCGGCGGCGAGAGTAAAATTTCAAACGCCGATAAAATTACAAAACCGCGAATTGCTAATGTTGCTAAATTTGGCGCGCATTTGCCGCTATAAAACGCCCTTAGTGCTAGGCACGCCGGCGCGCTCGTTGATACTTATCGCGCGGCGGAATGCGACGGCAAACGCCTTAAACGCGGCCTCTGAAACGTGGTGGAGATTTTCGCCGCGGATCTGGCTTAGATGCAGCGTTAAATTTGCGTTGAAAGCCAAAGCGCGGAAAAATTCTTCCACGAGCTCGGCGTCAAATTCGCCGATCTTACCGCGCTTTAGGCTCGGGCAATCAAATACCAAAAACGCGCGGTTGGAAAAATCAAGCGCGGCGCTTACGGCGGCTTCGTCCATCACGACGACGCTATCGCCGAAGCGTTCGATGTTTTGCGCGGGATAGATCGCCTCTTTGATCGCGCTTCCGAGCACGATGCCGCAGTCCTCGACGCTGTGGTGAAAATCAACCTGTAAATCGCCCTCGCAGCGCAAGCTCAGATCGATCCACGCGTGCTTGGCAAACGCGCTAAGCATATGATCGAAAAAACCGATGCCCGTTTGTATCTGCGCCGCGCCGCGCCCGTAAAGCTCCAGCTCAAGCTCGATTTTAGTCTCTTTCGTAGCCCTATTTTTGCTTATCATCGCGCAATCCTTAAAACTAAATTTTGTTTGAAATCTATCTAAATTTCACTAAATTTTGGTTAAAATTTCGGCCAGCTTTTCGGAATTTACGCTGCCGATCTGGCGCAGGTTCGCAATCTCGGCGCCCTCTTTAAAAAACAGAATCGTAGGCGGACCGAATACGTTGAAATGCGCTTTTATCGCCCTATTTTGCTCGCTATCTTCGCTAAGATCGATCTTTAAAAGGCTAAATTTATCAAGAGTGCCCGCAAGAGCGGGATCTGCGAACGCTCGCTCGCTCTGCTCGCAATTTTTACACCAGCTAGCCCAAAAATCCACTATCACGGGCTTTTTGGAATTTTCTATTTCGCCGCGCAGCTGCGCCAGATCGTGCACAAACGAAAAATGCGCGCCGCTTAAATTTTTAGCGCGAGAAATTTCACCCGCTTGCAAGCTCTCGCCGCCGGGGCCCTCCTCGAAATATCTCGCGCTTTGCGGGATTAGATTACCAAGCGGTCTGGAAAAATCTTTCGCGCCGCTGGCAAAGCCTGCGAGTAGCAGCGCCGAATATAGCGCGATTATAAGAGCCAAAGCGCGCTTTATCCCGCCCGCGCCGCCGTCAAACAGCCCTAAAAATCCTGCAAAGATCGCGCCTAAAACTGCGTAAATCAGCAGGCTTAAATTTTCGCCGATGAGCGCGCGCGAAATCCACACTGCCGTAAAAAGCAACAAAAAGCCGAAAATTTTAGGCACCGCCTCCATCCAAGCTCCGGGCCTAGGCAGTGCGCCGCCGAGCCCTACCACAAGCAGTAGCGCGCCGCTTCCGAGCCCCAGCGCAAAAAGAGCCGCCGCACCCAGCAGAACGTCGCCGCTGCCCGCGATGTAAACGAGCGCGCCTGCAAGCGGAGCGGAGATGCATGGCGATACGACGAGCGCCGAGATAAGCCCCATCGAAAAAACTCCGATCAGGCCGCCAGCATTTTCGCTTTTGCTATTTAAGAAGCTTTGAAAGCGCGCAGGCAGGCGGATCTCGTAAAATCCAAACATAGAAAACGCGAGCGCAGCGAATATGAGCGAGGTTAGGATCAGTGCGGGCGGAGTTTGCAGCAGGCCCTGTAAATTTTGCCCGAAAACCGCCACGAAAGCTCCTAAAATCGCATACGAGCTCGCCATCCCGAAAATATACGCGAGGCTTACGGCGAGGCTTTTTTTCGCGCTCGGCTTCGAGGAAGTTTTCGCCACGATGATCGACGAGAGGATCGGGATGAGCGGATAGACGCAAGGACTTAGCGAGAGCAGCACGCCGTAGCCGAAAAACAGCGCGATCGCCGCGATGAAGCTCTTGCCGCCGAGAATATTTAAAATTTTATCCTGCTCGGAGATGGAATTTACGCCGCGAGAAGTTTTTTGCGCGGAGGTTTCGTCGGAATTTACCGCAGCGTTTCCCGCCGAGCTTGCCGCGGAATTTCCCGCCGCGTGCGAGCTTACCTCAGAATTTGCCGCGGCGCCCGAGGCTGCGGTATTACTTTCAAAATTTAAATTCCCGCTCTGTGCGCTGTACGTGTCAGAAATATGCGCGGAATTTGCGCCTTTTCGATATCTTTTCAGCTCAGAGTTTGAAATTTTACCGATCTCATAGCCCTCCGCCGCACGCTTGAAGCTAAAGCCGAACTGCTGCGGCTGGTAGCAAAAACCCGATTTCGTGCAGCCCAGAAAATCGCCGTTAAGCACAAAATCATCGCTGTTCGGGGCATTTGCGAGCACGAGGCCTAAAGGCACGGCGATACTAAATTTGCCCTCGTAAATTTTATAATCTTTGTATTCGGTCGCGGCGGGCAGATTTATTAAATTCGTCACCTCCGCACTACCGATGAAAATTTTTATCTCGTTTTGATAGAGATAGATTCCGTCTGCGATATCAAAGCTTAGCGTTACGCTATCGCTTTGCGCCGTCGCGTCAAGCTTGAACGCGTCGGAAGGTTTTAAGGGCTCGGCACCTAAACCCAAGAGAAAAAATGCTACCAAAATCAGCGATCTGATCAAATTTTATCCTTTGAAATTTTTTCCTACATTCTAACGTAATAAGTATGAATTTATAGTGTAATCTAAAGAAGTTTTTTGTAAAATTCCTTAAAATTTTTAGGAGGCGATATGAGCAAAGAGATCAAAACCGAAACGGGCGAAATAGCGCTGAAAGAGATAGAATTTAAAAGCTCAAAGTATGAAAAAATCTCGTTCAAAGACTACGAAACGCTGCTTGAGAGATACCAGATCGAGCTTTTGAAGCTGCAAAAATTCGTAAAAGAAAAGGGGCTAAAAATTTTGATTTTGATGGAGGGGCGCGACGCGGCGGGCAAAGGCGGCACGATCAAGCGGTTATGCGAGCATCTAAACCCGCGCGGATGCCGCATTGTAGCGCTCGAAAAGCCAAGCAACGTCGAAAAGACGCAGTGGTACTTCCAGCGCTACGTCGCGCACCTACCCAGCGGCGGCGAGATCACGATATTTGACCGCAGCTGGTACAACCGCGCGATGGTCGAGCCGGTGATGGGCTTTTGCACCCACGCCGAGCATAAAGATTTCCTGCGCCAGGTGCCTAAATTTGAGGAGCTTTTGGTAAGTGCGGGGGTAATTTTGTTTAAATTTTACTTCTCAGTCTCCAAAGAGGAGCAAAAAAGGCGCTTTGAATCGCGCCGTACCGACCCGCTGAAGCAATACAAGCTTTCGCCGGTGGATGCGAGATCGCAGGAGCTGTGGAATCAATACACGCTCGCAAAATACTCGATGCTGCTCGCTTCAAATACCGAGTTTGCGCCGTGGACGATCCTTGATAGCAATGACAAAAAGATCGCGCGACTAAACGCCTTTCGCTGCATCCTCTCACGCATAGACTATCCCGAAAAGATCGATGCGAAAGAGCTTGCGGTGGATCCAAACCTCGTGCGAAACGGCGCCAGGGAGATAGTGCTAATGGAGGATAGCCAAAAAAGCGAGGCTTGGCGCAAGCTGGAAAGCCCCTCTCGCAAGAACAAGAAGGATAAGAAAAAGGGTTAAATTTTAAGAATTTGACGGAATTTACGATGCGGACCCAGCTTGGATTTGATTAAGGCGAGTTCTTGGAAAATATTTGGTGCAGTAAAAGTAGTGCGGGTCTTATTTTGCTTTAACCAAAGCTTCCGCGGCTCGGCTACATTTGCTTTTGATTAAAGTCCTAGTTTGCCGCCTCCTTTCATTAAAACTCTCGCTTGCACTTCTCCTGCTTTTTAATTAAAACTTGCAATTAAATTTTATTTCATCCGCTTCGCTAGCGCGCCAAATTTTATATCAAAATTTTAAAGACTACCGATAAAATTTTAAAAGCGATCAGGGTTAAATTTTAAGATCGTATATGCCGAGGTATAAAATTTAGAATCAAACCCAGCCGGTACCCGAGAAGCAGAAAGGCAAATCAAGATTTTAAAACGGGGGCTTGGCGACATTCATTCAAGCCTTATATCAAAGAATGCCACACACAGTCGCAGCGCAAGAAAGAGGCACTGGTGCTACGAGCGCGATCTGTATTTGCCGCTGGGAAACATAACAATATGCTCCCGAATGGCGCTCATTTTTTAAAATTTTTAAAAAATTTCTTCAAAAGCGCCTTGTAAAAGATCGCGAATTTCGACTCTTTTTTCTCATAAATCACGCGAAAGACGCCCTGTAGATCCAGCTTTTCTTGCAAAGTAATGTTTTGCACTCTACTCTCCTATAAGTTTTTTTATCTTATGCAGTACAAACGCAGCGTCGTCGCTATCGAGCTCGCACAACATCTGGCATATCGCGGTCGCGGCCTGCGGCTTGGTCGTGCCCAAGCGCCAGTCCTGATACGTCCGCATCGACACGCCTAACCTCTGCGCCATTGCGGCATGGGAGATCTTTTTGCCGTTGTTTTTGGCTTCGACGGCATTGTGCAAAATGTTGAATATATCGCTCGTTTCTAACATATGAAAATTATACAAATTTATTCGTTAATTATACATAAAATCGTATAAAATGAATAAAAATCGTGTTATTCATAAGTAAAAATAGCAAAACACTTCGTTTATCCGTGTGAATTATACAGAATACTGCATAAAATAAACATAAAATTTTATAAAATTTTGCAGGTATGGGGTGGAGGAAAAATATAGATTTGGAATGGGATTAGACTTGAAATTTAAACTTATAAAATAGTGGATTTTTAAAAATTTATAGAAATATCAAACAAGAAAGCTGAAATTTCCAAGGATTAAATAAAATTGATTGATAAAATAGCGTAAAAGCCAGGCGAAGAATAGTAAAACGAACCGGCATAACCACCGGTCCGTTTTAGCTTTTTAAATTTTGATTTTAAAAGCCCTACTCGCCTTTAAAACATAATCTCAAACCCTGCATTGATAGCTCCGCCTCTTGTTTTGCCTAC
>ERZ772917.232-NODE-232-length-41639-cov-21.403256_pt1 | contig 41639 bp, 37 predicted proteins | sample MGYA00511187_ERZ772917 | MGnify/ENA primary metagenome ERZ772917 (study PRJEB29015, sample SAMEA2737925) | human oral metagenome | biome: human oral; feature: human-associated habitat; material: dental | place: China | collected 2012 ...
TATCGGGCATGGAGATGCGCTCGGGGTTGAGGAAGCGCTCGAAGATGAGCCCGTGGCGCAGCGGGTTGAGCTCGGTGATGCCCATGGCGTAGGCCACCATGGACCCGGCGCCCGAGCCGCGCCCCGGCCCCACGCGGATGCCGCGGGCCTTGGCCCAGTTGATGTAGTCGGCCACCACCAGGAAGTAGCCGGGGAAGCCCATCTGGGTGATGACGCCGATCTCGTACTCGGCCTGCGCCCGGCACTCGGCGGGGATGTCGCCGTTGAAGCGCCGCTCCATGCCCCTCCAGCACTCGCTGACGAACCACGACTCCATGGTCTCGCCCTCGGGCACGGGGAAGGCGGGCATGAAGGAGGCGCCCTCGTCGACGGTGCGGAAGTGGACGTCGCACTGCTCGGCCACGAGCAGGGTGTTGTCGCAGGCGCTCGGCATCTCGCGGAAGAGCTCGCGCATCTCGCGGCCGGGGCGCAGGTAGTAGGTGTCGCCGTCGAACTTGAAGCGGTCGGGGTCGGTGAGCACCGAGCCGGAGTTGATGCACAGCATCGCGTCCTGGACGGTGCGGTCCTCGGGGCGCACGTAGTGGGAGTCGTTGGTGGCCAGCAGGGGCGCGCCGAGCTCGTCGGCCAGGCGCAGCAGGTCCCTGGTGACGCGCCGCTCGATCTCCAGGCCGTGGTCCATGAGCTCGACGTAGAAGAACTCGCGCCCGAAGATGTCCTGGAGCTCTCCCGCGGCGCGCCGGGCCTCCTCCCACTGGCCCAGGCGCAGGCGCGTCTGGACCTCGCTGGAGGGGCAGCCGGTGGAGCCGATGAGGCCGGACGAGTAACGCGAGAGCAGCTCGCGGTCGATGCGCGGGGCCTTGCCCCACTGGCCCTCCAGGGAGGCCCAGGAGTCCATGCGCATGAGGTTGTGCAGGCCCTCGTCGTTGCGCGACAGCAGCGTCATGTGCGTGTAGGAGCCGCGGGCCGAGACGTCGTCGCTCCTCTGGGACTCGTCCCCCCAGAACACGCGGGTCTTGTCGAAGCGGGAGGTGCCCGGCGTCATGTAGGCCTCCACCCCGATGATCGGCTTGATCCCGGCGGCGGTGGCGGCGGCGTAGAACTCGTAGGCGCCGAACATGTAGCCGTGGTCGGTGATGGCCAGGGCGCGCTGGCCCAGGCGCTTGGCCTCGGCGATGTAGTCCTTGATCTTGCCGGCGCCGTCGAGCATGGAGTAGTCGGTGTGGACGTGGAGGTGGACGAAGTCGTCCTTGGGCGTCCGCTCCGCGTCCGGGGTCGTCTCGCTGTTCGCCACCATGGCCCCATCCTAAATGACCGCTTCCAGGGGTCGCGGGGGCCGCGAACCGGGCCGCCTCACGGGGCGCCGACGCCGGGCAGGGTCCGCGCCATGTCCCGGTGCCAGATGCCGGCGTCGAGATAGCGCCCGCCGCCCACCTCCTGGTAGCCGCAGCGCTCGTAGAAGCCCATGGCCTGCTCCTGGGCGGCCAGCACCACCGTGATCCCGGCGCCCCCTGGGACCGCGGGACTGGGCGCGCCGGCCCCCGGGGCGGGCGCGAGCGCCGTCGGCGCGGCGGCCTCCAGGGCGGCGCCGCCCGCCAGCGCCGCAGCGATCGCGCGCACAGTGGTCGTGAGCGCAGCGCACAGACTGGTTCCAGCCGCGAGCGGGACAATCTGGCCTGGATCCCGCGGGACGAGGTCGGCCCCCGGCAGACCCCTCCGGGGACGGCTCGCGCCGACCGTACGTCGGTGCGGCAGCGCGTGCGCCCCGCCCGGGGCAGGCTCCGGTCCCTGCCCCGGCCCGCCAACCGGGGCCGCGATTCCCGGCTGCGCCGCCTTGGGGTGATGGCGCTGCGCCATCTTCTGGTTGTTGCCCTTGCGGTCTTCATTGTGGGCGCGGTGGGCTGGGCCGTAGTCCAGGGCGCCATTAAGGCCCGGGACACCATTCGTGAGCAGGACGCCCAGGAGGCGGCCGAGAGCGCCACCCCCACATTCCCGACCCCCGTCAACTGCGTGCCCGACGACCTGGTCGTCGAGGTCGCCACCCCCGACTCCGTTAAGGCCGGTTCCGGTATGGCCGTTAAGGCCACCATTAAGAACGTTTCAAAGGCGGCGTGCCTCCTGGACGCCGGCGGGGCCTCTGTGGGGACGGTGATCACCTCGGGGAGTCAAACCATCTGGACGTCGACCGTGTGCCCCTCCGGCCCGGAGCACCGCGAACTGCTCATGCCGGCCGGCGGTTCGACGTCGGTGACAATCACGTGGGACGGCTACTCCCAGGGGACGGACTGCTCGCCGGCGCCCACCCAGGCACCCACCACGGCGACCCCGACACCCACCGACCCGGCGGCGAGCGCGCAGCCCTCCGAGGGCGCGGAACCATCGGCCTCGGCCACCCCGGAGGCCGAGGCCCCCCAGTCCTCCTCAGACCGGCTCCCGGCCACCGCCGGCACCTACCGGGTGCGGGTTCAGCTCGGGGGGGAGGACCTCACCGAGGAGCAGGTCTTCGTGGTCGAGTAGCGGCCCCGGCGGCCCCATCCCGGGACTCGCCCGGGGGCCGCCGTGTCGCAGTGCCCGAGGCCGCCTAGGACCCGGGGCGGCTTTCAGGAGTACCGGTCGACAATGGAGACCTCGGCCAGGCGGGAGAGGCCGTCGCGCAGCGCGTGCGCCCGCCGCGCCCCTACGCCCTCAATGCGCTGGAGCTCGTCAATGGTGGCCCCCAGCAGGGTTTGGAGGGAGCCGAGCTCATTGACGACGGCGTGCGCTGTCTCCAGGGGCAGTCGTGGGATCTTAGCCAGGATGCGCAGGCCCCGAGGCGAGATCTGGGCGTCCAGGTCCTGCCCGTCGGTGCCGCCCAAGCCCATGGCCTGGGCGACCATGGCCAGGTCCAGCAGCGCCGGGGAGCCCACCCATTTCAGGCGGGCGTCAACAGTGGCGATCTCCATTCCGGCCGGTAGATAGTCCTGCATGAGGAAGTCGCGCTCGGCCATGAGCCCGCGGGTGAGTTCTTCAAGCTGGAGGGCCAGGAGCCGCCCGTCGGTGCCCAATTCGACCACGTAGCTGTCAATGTCACTGGCGATGCGCCGCACCATCTCCAGCAGCTGGAGGACGACGGCGACGTCGCGGACTGTCACCAGATTCTCGATCTCCAGGGCGTCCAGCCCCGCGGAGGTCTGGTCGAGGCGGGACTTGTAGCGCTCCAGGGTGGCCAGGGCCTGGTTGGCGCGTGCCAGGATTGCATCGCTGGGCTCGATGACGTGGCGCTTGCCGTCCGCATACAGGGAGATAATGCGCATTGACTGGCTCACCGAGATCACCGGGTAGCCGGTTTGACGCGCCACCCGCTCGGCAGTGCGGTGGCGCATGCCGGCTTCGGCGGTCTCAATGGAGGCGTTGGGCAGAAGCTGCACATTGGCGCGCAGAATGCGGTTGGCCGCCCGGTCGACGACGACGGCACCGTCCATTTTCGCCAGCTCGCGCAGCCGGGCCGCGGAGAGCTCAACATCGAGATTGAAGCCTCCCGAGGAGATTTCCTCGACCGTTTCATCGAAGCCCAGGACAATAATGGCGCCGGTTCGGCCGCGCAGGATGCGCTCGAGCCCATCGCGAAGGACGGTGCCCGGGGCTATGAGGGCCAGTGTTTCGCGCAGGAGGGTGCCGGGGTTCTCGGTCATCAGTAGCTCCTTGGGGAAGGTGGCCTCCTGATGGGGTGGCCGACAAGTCTCTCAGGCCCATGGTAGTGATCAGGTGTCATGACGACTCCTCCCTGTGTAGGACAGTACTCCCCATTGCGTCATCCTTTTGGGCTACTGCACCATCACCGCGGCAGGGCTGCGCCAACCGCCTCCCCCACGTGGGAGACCGCGAGCACCTGCATCCCCGGGACCTCCCGCAGTTCCGCTGAGCCCGCCAGGGGCACAATCGCCCGGTCGAATCCGAGGCGCGCCGCCTCCGCCAGTCGCCGCTGGATCCCGAGCGTGGCCCGTACCTCCCCGGTGAGCCCCACTTCTCCGAAGGCGACCAGGCCCGGGGGAGTGGGGCGGCCCTGGGCGGCGGAAACGACCGCCAGTGCCACGGCCAGGTCCGTGGCCGGTTCCACGGCCCTGGCCCCGCCCACGGTGGAGACGTAGACATCCGAGCTGGAGGTGTCCACGCGCAACCGTGCGGTGAGCACCGCCAAGGCCATGGCCACCCGCGAGTGATCCACGCCGCTGGTGGTGCGCCGCGGCGAGCCGGCCGCAGTGCCCGCCACCAGCGCCTGGACCTCCACCGGCATGGGCCGGCGCCCCTCCAGGGTCACGGTGGCGCAGGTGCCCGGGACCTCCGAGCGGGCCGCGGACAGGAACAGCCCCGAAGGATCGGCCAGGCCCACAATGCCCCGCTCCCCCAGGTCGAAGCAGCCGACCTCATCGGTGGGCCCGTAGCGGTTCTTCACCGCCCGCAGCAGCCGCAGGCGCGCATGACGGTCCCCCTCGAACTGGCAGACCACGTCCACCAGGTGCTCCAGCACCCGCGGTCCGGCGATCCCACCATCCTTGGTCACGTGCCCCACTAGCAGCACCGGAATGCCCCGCTCCTTGGCCACGGCAATGAGCGCCCCGGCGACCGCCCGCACCTGGTTCACGCCCCCGGCACTGCCTTCGACCTGGGCCGAGGCAATGGTCTGCACCGAGTCCACCACCAGCAGGGAGGGGTCAGCGGCCTCAATATGCCCCAGCAGCGTCCCCAGCTCGGTTTCGGCGGCGAGGAGCAGGGTCGGGGCGAGGGCCCCAATCCGTTCGGCGCGCAGCCGCACCTGGGACGCCGACTCCTCCCCGGTGACATAGAGGACGGGGCCATGGTTGTGCTCACTGGCGACAAGGGCGGCTTTGGCGGCGACGTCGAGCAGCAGGGTGGACTTGCCCACGCCGGGCTCCCCGGCCAGGAGCACCACGGCGCCCGGCACGATCCCACCCCCCAGGACCCGGTCGAGCTCCCCGACCCCGGTGGGGCGGGCCCGGGCCTCCTCAGCGCTGACCTCCCCAATGGGGCGGGCGGCCACTGCAGGGCGGGCGGTGTCGGCGCGGGCCCGGGCAGCCGGGCCTGCCTCCCGGGGGGCCTCCTCCAGGGTGCCCCACTCGCGGCACTCACGGCACTGGCCCAACCATTTGGGGCTGGTCCAGCCGCACTCGGTGCAGCGGTAGTGGATCTTGGGGGCCTTGGCGGCTCGCACAGTGGGCATGAGGGCAGATTATCGGCCGCCACTGACGCAAGAACCCTCCCGGTTCGGCGGGACGGCGCGTGCCCTTGCCCGGGCCCGGGTTTGGAGGGGAAGATCGGGCCCGATCGTCGTTCAGGGCCGCCGTTCCCTGAACCCGACCGAAGGGGGCCCTATGGCAGATATGGCGAACTGTGCTGACCGCCGTCGTCCCCGCCCGCTAATGACACGGCGCAGTCTGCTTTCCGGGGGCGCCGCCATGGGGCTGGGAGTGTTGCTGGCGTCCTGCTCCTACGACTCCCGTCACACCGATGGCGCCAGCGCCGCGGCGGGCAACGCCTCCCAGGGCGCCACCGACTCCTTCCCCGTCACCATTGAGCACGTCTACGGCTCCACCACCGTTTCCAGCGAGCCTCTGCGGGTGGCCGCCGTCTCATCGACTAACGATGACGTGGTCATTGCCCTGGGCGTGATCCCGGTGGGTGTCCCCGAGGCCCCCCTGGACGTTGATGGGCTCCGCGCCTGCCCCTGGACCACCTCGGCCCTGGAGGCCTTGGGGGCCGGCTGGGACTCGCAGCTGGCGCCCGCCCAGTACTCGCAGACCAACGGCATCAATATCGAAGCCATCTCCGAGCTGGAGCCCGACCTGATCCTGGGCGTCTCCTCCAGCGTCACCCAAGAGGAGTACACCGCGCTTTCGGCCATCGCCCCCACCATCGCCTACCCGGCGGGCGGGGCCGAAGCCGCCGACTGGCAGGCCACCACGACCATTATCGGCCAGGCCCTGGGGCGCTCCGCGGCCGCCGAGGAGCTTGTCGCCGCTACTATCCGCGAGGTCACCGCCTCCAATGTCGTCTACCCGCACCTCAAGGGCTCCACCTTCGTGGCGGGCACCCTGACCGCGGGCCTCCAGAACGGCACCCTGTACACGGCCGCCGACCCCCGGCCCCAGTTCCTGACCTTGCTGGGCATGAAGATGGCGGCCGCAGCGGCCAAGGCCGGCGCCGACTCCATAACGAGCCCCACCGTGAGCGTCCCCGCCCAGGACTGCGCCGCCATGTCCTGCGACCTGCTGTGGGTCGAGGCCGAGGACGCCCAGGCGGTGGAGGCCGTCAAGGCCGACGCCGTGATGCAGACGATCCCGGCTGTCGCCAATGATTCCGCCCTGTTCGTCACCGACGCGGTCACGGTGGCAAGCCTCCAAACTCCCTCACCGTTGTCGCTGCTGTGGGCCGTAGAGCACCACGTGCCGCAGATCGCCGCCGCCATTGAATCCGCTACGGCGGCCACGGCGACAGCGACCGCCTCAACCGGCGCCACCGCGAGTACGACGGCAGGCCCCACCGCGACGCCACCGGCCTCACCCTGAGCCGCCCGGGGCGGAGCCGGTGGCGGGCACCCCTCAAGGCCAGTCGCCCGCCACCGCCGCTCAGGGCCGGGCGCCGCTCAGGGCCGGGTCAGCGCCTGTCGGGCGACGTCGGCGACATGCTCGCCCGTGAAACCGTACTCGGCGAACAAGTGCGTGCCGGGCGCGGAGGCGCCGAAGTGGTCCAGGGAGACAATGGCGCCCCGGTCCCCGACGAGCTCGCGCCAGCCCATGGCGATGCCGGCCTCCACCGAGACGGTGACCGCATTCTGGGGCAGGACCCAGGCGCGGTAGTCCTCATCCTGCTCGGCGAACCACTCCAGGCAGGGGGCGGAGACCACGCGGGTGGGCGTGCCCTGGGCCTGCAGGATCTCGCGGGCCTGCGCGGCCACCGACACCTCCGACCCCGTAGCCACAATGGTGACATCAGGGGCCACGACCTCGCCGAGGGCGTCGATGGAGTCGATCAGAATGTAGGCGCCGCGGGACACCCCGGAGGCGGCGGCGTCAGGGGTGGCGATGACCGGCAGGTTCTGGCGTGAGAGGGCCAGGACAGATGGCTGCTCACAGCGGCGCAGAACCTCGGCCCAGGCGGCGACCGTCTCATTGGCGTCGGCCGGGCGCACCACGGCCAGGCCGGGGATGGCGCGCAGGGAGGCCAGGTGCTCGACCGGCTGGTGGGTGGGGCCGTCCTCGCCCACGCCAATGGAGTCGTGGGTGAGGACGAAGATGGAGCCCAGGCCCATGAGCGCGGCCAGGCGCAAAGTGGGGCGCATGTAATCGACGAACACCATGAAGGTGCCGCAGTAGGGGCGGGTTAGGCCATCCAGGGCGATACCGTTGACGATCGACCCCATGGCGTGCTCACGCACCCCGAAGTGAATGGTGCGACCGTAGGGGCCGTCGCCCTGGCTGCGCGCCAGGGGCGCCGGCAGGAAGGAGGGCTCACCGGCCATGGTGGTGTTGTTCGAACCCCCCAGGTCGGCGGAGCCGCCCCACAACTCGGGCATGAGCGGTGCGAGTGCGGCGAGTACCTTGCCCGAGGCTGAGCGGGTGGCCAAGTCGGCCCCGGTCTGCCAGCTGGGCAGCACCGATTCGATCGCCTCCGGCAGCCTCCTGGCCTGCAAGCGCTCCAGAAGCGCGGCACTTTGAGGATTGGCGGCGGCCCAGGCCCGGAAGCGGGCGTCCCACTCGCTGCGGGCCGCAGCGGCGCGGGCCGCAGCATGGGCGCGGGTGCGCTCCAGCAGGCCAGTGGGCATGAAGAAGCTCTTGGCCGGGTCCAGGCCCAGAACCTCCTTGAGGCCGGCGACCTCCGTGGCGCCGAGCTTGGCGCCGTGGGTGGCCGCCGAACCCTGAAGGGTGGGGCAGGGCCAGGCGATTATGGTGTGCAGGCGGATGAGGGTGGGGCGGGTGGTCTCGGCCCGAGCGGCCACCAGGGCGTTGTGCAGGGCCCGGTAATCCTCGTGGTAGCGGCCCTTGGCCCTCCAGTCCACGTCGAGCACCTGCCAGCCGTAGGCCTCGAAGCGCCCCGTGACGTCTTCAGTGAAGGAGATGTCGGTGTGGCCCTCAATGGAAATGTCGTTGTCGTCGTAGATGGCGATGAGGTTGCCCAGCTGCTGGGTTCCGGCCAGGGAGGCGGCCTCGCTGGTCACGCCCTCCTGGAGGCAGCCGTCGCCCACGAGCGTGTAGACCCAGTGGTCGAAGACGGACTGGCCGGGGGCGGCATTAGGGTCGAGGATGCCGTGCTCGCGGCGCGCCGCCATGGCCATGCCCACCGCATTGGAGAATCCCGCCCCCAGCGGGCCGGCGGTGGTCTCCACTCCGGGGGTGATCCCATGCTCGGGGTGCCCCGGCGTGAGGGAGCCCGCGGTGCGCAGCGCCTCCAGGTCGCCGACCTCCAGGCCGTAGCCGGAGAGCACCATCTGGGTGTACAGCAGGAGGGAGGCGTGCCCCGCCGAAAGCACGAAGCGATCGCGCCCCATCCACTGCGGGTCGGCGGGATCGTGGCGCAACTCGTACTGGTACAGCAGGTAGGCCACGCCGGCCAAGGAGATCGCCGTCCCTGGATGACCCGAGCCGGCCCTCTCAACGGCGTCAGCCGACAAGGCTCTGGCGACGGCGATCGCCTGATCATCGGAATCGGTGAGCGCGAACTGCTCGGTGGTCATGCGTGGGGCTCCTTGAGTGGTGAGTGAGTGTGGGAGGGCTGGCGGCGCGGCGCCCCAGTGCTCATTACTGCCATCCTCTCGCGCGGTCAAGGGGGCGGCAAATGCAAGTGCTGCGCCACTGGCCGAAGACGGCCGAGAACGGCCGAAGACGGGCCCGGGCCCGCCCGCCCTCCCTTCAACGAAATCCTCACAGCACACCATCCGCGGACGTTGTGCTGTGAGGATTTTGTTGGAGGGGGGCGCAGGGGCCCGTCGCGGCCAGCCCCAGGACCACGGGCGTCGAGCGGTAGCCAATGCCCAGGCGGTCCACGCCGGCGTCGATGAGGCGCAGGAAGTGGGCGCGGTCCCGAATGGAGCCCGATCCTTTGACCTTGGCGCGCCCGGCGGCGGCGTCGAGCATGAGCGCCATCATGGCGTCACTGGCGCCGGGGGCGGCGTGGTGGAGTTCGCCGGTGTAGAAGCCGGTGGAGGTCTTAATGAAGTCGGCGCCCGCGGCGACGCAAGCCTCAATGGTCGTGCGGATCTGCGCCTCGGTCAGGGCGTCAGTCTCCAAGATGGCCTTGACGATTACGTTCCTGGCGTGGCAGGTCTCCACCACGGCGCGCAGGTCCTCCTCGACCTGGTCCGCGAGCCCGGCGCGCGCCCACCCGTAATTGGTGACTATGTCGATCTCATCCGCGCCGGCGTCCATGGCCAGTTGGGCCTGGGTCGCCTTGGAGGTGGTGGTCGAGGCGCCGAAGGGGAAGTCGACGACGGCGCAAACGCCGGTCTGAGTGCCCGCGGTCATGTTCTTCGCCATGCTGATCGAGGCGGGGTTGACGCAGGCGGTCCGACAGCCGAGGGCGATGGCGGCCTGCACCTCACGGCGAACCTCCTGAGGGGTGAACTCGGGTTTGAGGACCGAGTGGTCGATGTAGGCGGCGAGCTCGGTGGCGGTCATTTCGGCGGCGGGCTTGGCGGGGTTCATGGCGTCTCCTTAGGGGTGTTGACGCCAACAAGATTAATCTGTCTATACAGCTCTGTCAAGAGCTGTATAGACAACGTGGGGGAGAAGGGTCTAGGAATGGGGCGCGTCGGGGTGCCCGATGGTGTCGGCCCGCTCCGGCTGAGCGGGGGCCAAGGCGTCGGTCAGGACGAAGGCCCCGGTGTCTATGGCCCAGCGCGACCCGGCGTACGCGGTTTCGGTGGCCTCGATAGTGCGGTCAGTGGTGTCCGCGACAAGGCGGCGCTCCACGAGGAGGGCCGCGGGCAGGTCCACGTCGAGGAGGGATCCCTCCTCCTGCGTGGCCAGACGGGCGGTCACGCTGCCCGAGGCCCGGCCCATGGTGCGTCCCAGGCGCCCCAGCGCCTCATGGAGCGAGCCCTTCTCCAGGTCGGCCTCCAACACCCCCTGGAACTCCTGGGGGAGGGCCGTGCGCTCAATGGCTATCGGGGTGCCGGAGGCAAGGCGGACGCGTTCAATGAGCACTAGCCACGCGTCCGGGGGGAGGCCGAGCTCGGCGGCGCTGGCGGGCCGCCTGGACATCTCCGCCCGGAGCACCTGCGAGGACGGGACGAGGCCGCGCGAGCGCATGTCTTGGGAGAAGGGGCGCAGGACCGAGTCCGGCCGGTGCAGGGCGGGGGCCTCGACGAAGGTTCCGGCGCCGCTGCGACGTCGGGCCAAGCCCTCGTCAACAATGACGTCCACGGCGTGGCGCGCCGTCATGCGGGACACCGAGAAGCGGGCGGCGAGGTCGTTCTCAGCCGGCAGGGCACTGCCCGGGGGCAGGGCCGCGCATTGCTCGCGCAGCCATGTTGCGATCTCCTGGTATCGGGGCGTAGGGCGGGGTGCCATGACGGCAGTGTGGCATGGCGTCCCCGTATTGCGGGCGCCCGCCTCCAGGGCGCTGAGCAGTGCCGCCGAGCCGCATGGCGTCCCCGTATCGCGGGCGCCCGGCAAAAGGCCCTCGCGCGCCGGCGCCCGCCCGCGCCCTTAAGTCCAGGTCGCCGGATCGGCGACGATTTCCTCCAGGAGGGACCAGGTCGCGCCGGTGGCCCCGGGGGCCTCGTCGTCCGGCGCCGCCAGGACGGCAACCGGAGTCCACTTGGAGGCCAGAACCCGGTGCTCCAACTCCTCCTCCAGGGCGGGGCGCAGCGCCTCGGCCAGAGGGGCCAAATGTCCGCCGAGCACGACATCCGCCCGCGAGACGGGTTCAGGGGCGGCGAAGACGTGCCGGGTCACGAGGGCGAGGTTCGTGGCGCGCAGGGTGGCCTGGCGCACTCCGGGCCGGCCGTAACCCCTGCGGTCCAACCCCTGCGGCAACGGTTGACACTGTTCGGCGAGAACGGCGCCCGGGCACCGCGCGCTCAGCGGCCGCGGCGCCCCTGCAACGGTGGTTGACACCGCGGCCAGCAGCGGGCTAACCTTCACTTTGTCGATTCATTCGTTGTTGAATGAATATTCTAGCCTTAAGGAGGCGTCGTCATGCTCAATCCCCTGAGCGCCGCCGACCGCTCAACGCCTTCATTGTCTTCAGCACTATGGCGGCGGCCCCAGTCTCCGTTGTCCATGTTGCCCACGTTGTCCACGTCGTTCACATTGCGCGCGTTGCCCACCCGCTGTTCCGCCGCTTCGTCTCCGGAGCCCTGGCCGGGGACGCTAAGGGGTGACAGGGGGTGAAGAGGACCGTGGCCGCACCCGACTACGTTTTGGCCCTGGACGAGGGCACCACCAACGCCAAAGCCCTTGCCATTGCCCCCGACGGCACTGTCCTGGCCTCAGGAAGCGCCCCGGTGCCCGTAAGCCACCCCCGGCCCGGCTGGGTTGAGCAGGACGCTGAGGCCATCTGGCAGGCTCAAGCACGTGCCATTGCCGCCTGCCTGGATGGCGTGGGCGGGGCGACGCCGGCGGGCATCGCTATTTCCAACCAGCGTGAGTCCGTGGTCGCCTGGGACGCGGGCGACGGCCGGCCCCTGGGCCCAGTCCTGGGCTGGCAGGACTCGCGCACGGCCGAATTCTGCGACTGGCTGCGCTCCCCGGAGCGCGAATTCGCCGTCAGCGCCACCACCGGCCTGAGCCTGGACCCCATGTTCTCCGCCCCTAAGATGCGCTACCTGCTCGATATGGTCGACGCCGCCCCGGCCGGCGCTTCCCGGGCCCGCATTGGCACCATTGACTCCTGGCTGGTGGCGCGCCTGACCGGGCAGGAGTCCTACGTCATTGAGGCCGGCAACGCTTCACGCACTCTGCTGCTGGACCTGGCCACCACGAGTTGGTCGGAGGAAATGTGCGCCCTCTTCGGCGTCGACGCCGCCCGCCTTCCCCGCGTAGTGCGCTCCGACGCGCACTTCGGCACCACCCGTGCCCTGGGCCTGCTGCCCGACGGCATCCCGGTGGTCGGCGTCCTGGGCGACTCCCACGCCGCCCTTTTCGGGCACGGCTGCCGCAGCTCGCGCCAAGCCAAGGCCACCTACGGCACTGGCTCCTCGGTCATGGTGCCCACGGGCGCGAACCGGGAGGTGCGCCCCGGCGTGGCCACCACCCTGGCCTGGCTCACCGAGACCCCCATGTACGGCCGGGAGGGCAATATTGTCGCCTCCGGCGCGGCCATGGACTGGGTTGCCCGCCTCCTGGGCGCAGGCGGCGGCAAGGGCCTGGACGCCCTGGCCGCCGGCGCCGCCTCCAGTGAGGGCGTCCACCTGGTCCCGGCCTTCACCGGCCTGGGCGCCCCCTGGTGGGATCGGCGAGCCACCGGCCTCATTACCGGCGTCACCGCCGGCACCACGCCCGCCCACCTCGCCCGCGCCGCCCTGGAGGCCGTGGCCCACCAGGTTGCCGACGTCGTTGAGGCCATGACCGCAGGACCGGCCGGCAGCGACCTGGAGGTCCTGCACGCCGACGGCGGCGCCAGCTCGTCGCGCCTGCTCATGCAGATCCAGGCCGACCTGCTGGGCCGTGAGGTCCTGGTGTCGGCCAACGCCGAGGTCTCCGCCTTAGGGGCCGCCCTCATGGGCTTCGCCCGCCTGGGCTGGGAGGTGCCCGACCCGGCCGCCGACCCCGCGGTGGTCTACCGGCCCCAGGTGACTGCCCCCCTCCGGCAGGCCGCCCGCGCGCAATGGGGCAGGGCCATAGCGCGCTCGCGGTTCCGACCCTGAGAAGGCCCACCGGGCCCCGGCCGCTCCACCGAGGCGCACTGCTCCACCGAGGCGCGGACGGCCGACCGTCTGGCCGACTCGCATCCACGCACCCGCCGTTTTCCACGCGCCCGCTCTCGCCCGGACAGCACCAGCCCAGCACCCACCACAGATCGAAGATCGGAGTTGAATAGAAATGCAACAAATGTCGGGGGTCACCCCGCCCTCCTCGCGCACCACTCCAGAGCCCGTCTTCGGGGCCGGATTGTGGAACTTCGCCACCTACGTCGACCGCTATGCCACCGACGGCTACGGCGACCCCCGCTCCACCATTGAGCAGATTGAGCTGGCCGCCCAGGTCGGCGACATTAGCTACGTTGACCTCAACTACCCCTTCACCCCCGCGGTCGGCCTCCAAGACGTCAAGGAAGCCCTGGCGCGCACCGGCATGAAGGCCATTGGCGTGACCCCGGACATCTACCTGCGTGAGCACCGCATGGGCGCCTTCACCAACCCGGACCCCGCCAAGCGGGCCTCGGCCCTGGAGATAATGCACGGCGCCGCGGCCGCGGTGCGCGAACTGGGCGCCAAGTACGTCAAGATCTGGCCGGGCCAGGACGGCTTCGACTACCCCTTCCAAGTCGATTACAAGGAGCTCAACCGCCTGGCCGTCGAGGGGATGAGGGAGCTGGCCAGCGCCCACCCCGATCTCAGATTCGTCATCGAATACAAGCCCCGTGAGCCCCGCACCCACATGTTCTGGGGGTCGGCCGCTAAGACCATCCTGGGTATTCAAGCCATGGGCGTGGACAACGTCGGCGTGCTCCTGGACTTCGGCCACGCCTTGTTCGGCGGTGAGTCCCCGGCCGAATCGGCCCAGATGCTCATCGACCACGGCCTGTTGTGGGGCATGGACGTCAACGACAACTACCGCGGCTGGGATGACGACATGGTTGTGGGCAGCCTCCACCTCACCGAGCTCTTCGAGTTCTTCCACACCCTGCGCGTCAACAGTTGGGAGGGGGTCTGGCAACTCGACCAGTTCCCCTTCCGGGAGGACGTCGTGGACAACGCCCGCACCTCCATCCGCCTGCTCAAGGCCATTCACCGGGCGCTGGACAGCCTCGACGAGGAGGCCCTGGCCGCCGCGCAGGCCCGCCAGGACCCGCTGGCCGCCCAGCGCATTGTCCAGGACGCACTGCTGACCTCCATGGTGGGTGCGTGACCATGGCCCAGACCACGACCTGGTCCGTGGACCTGCCCGTCATTGGACGCACCACCCCGGATATGAGCCGCCAGGAGGTTGTCGCCCACATTCGCCGGGGCGCCCGCCTCATTCGGCGCAAAGACCTCACCCTGGTGGCCAAGGCCCGCATGGGCCACCTCGGCGGCGAGTTCTCCATCACCGATGTCCTGGCCACCCTCTACCTCCACGTGCTGAACCTGACCGTGGACAACCTGGAGGACCCCGAGCGCGACCGCCTCATTCTGTCCAAGGGGCACGCCGCCTGCGCCCTCTACACCACACTCGCGGCGGCCGGATTAATGGACGTTGAGGAGTTGGAGACTTTCGTCCAGCCCGACTCCCGCCTCAATGGGCACCCCAACCGGCTCAAGGTCAAGGGCGTAGAGGCCAACACCGGGCCGCTGGGCCACGGCCTGCCGATCGCCGTCGGCGAGGCGGTGGCCGGCCAAATGGACGGCTCGATGCGCCGCGTCTTCGTCCTGACCGGGGACGGGGAACTCCAGGAGGGCTCTAACTGGGAGGCCCTGATGCTCGCCTCCCAGCGGCGCCTGGCCAACCTGTGCGCGGTCGCCGACCGCAACCATCTTCAGCAGGGCGCCACCACCGAGGCCACCAACGACCTCTCCCCCCTGGACGCCAAAGCGCGGGCCTTCGGATGGGAGGTCATTGACGTCGACGCCCACGACATCGACGCTCTCCTGGACGCCTTTGCCGCCGTCCCCGCCTCAAGCGGCAAGCCCACCTTCATTATCGCCCACTCCCACAAGGGGCACCCGATCTCCTTCATGTCCGACGTCGTGGCCTGGCACCACAAGCTGCCCACTGACGCCGAGGTCGAGCGGGCCCTGGCAGAACTGGAGGCCTCCAAGTGAGCACCACTGAGACCACTGAGACGACCGCCCTGTACGACTGCCGCGACGCCTTCGCCACCACCGTGGAGCAGATCGCCGCTACTGACGAGCGGGTCGTTGCCGTCGTCAACGACTCGGTGGGGTCGGCCAAGCTCGGCGCCTTCGCCGCGCGCTTCCCCGAGCGCCTCATTAATGTCGGCATTGCCGAGCAGAACCAGGTGGGTGTGGCCGCCGGCCTGGAGGGGGGAGGGCGGATTCCGGTGGTCTCGTGCGCCGGATCCTTCCTCTCGGCGCGCGCCATGGAGCAGGTCAAGATTGATGCCGCCTACTCCTACCGGCATATGGTCCTGGCCGCCCAGAGCCCGGGCCTGGCCTACGGCCAACTCGGAAGCACCCACCACAGTGCCGAGGACGTCGCCTGGATGCGCGTCATCCCCGGCATGACCGTCATTGTTCCGGCCGACCCGGTCCAGACCGCCGCCGCCGTGCGCTGGGCCATTGCCGAGCACGACGGCCCCACCTACATTCGCATCTCCCGAATGAAGGTCCCCGCCGTCCACGCCCCGGACTACTCCTTCACTCCCGGCAAGGCCACCGTTTTGCGCCAGGGCCAGGACCTGACCATTGTCTCCAACGGCACCGCGCTGCACCGGGCCCTGGCGGCGGCCGCGGCCCTGGAGGGTCAGGGCGTGAGTGTCCGGGTGCTATCCATGGCCAGCGTCAAGCCCCTGGATGAGCAGGCGGTTATGGACGCAGCCCGCCAGACCGGCCGCATTGTCGTCGCCGAGGAGGGCATGGCCGCCGGGGGCCTGGGCGGGGCCGTGGCCGAGCTCGTCAGCGCCGGCCATCCGGTGCCGGTAACCCGGATCGGCGTTCCCGACGTCTTCGCCCCCACCGGCTCCGAGGAATGGCTCATGGACCGCTTCGGCATAAGTGCCGGCGGCATTGCCGCCGCCGCGCGCGATCTTCTGAAGCGGGGCTGAGCCGGGGCGTCGCGGTGGGCGGCGCTCCGGGGCCTGTGGGATCCGGAGCGACAGGCTGCGCCCGCGGCGGGCCGCATCAGCGGCGCCCCGGGGCTTGTGGGATCCGGCGGCGCCCGCCGCCTCGCGCCGCTCCCGGGGTCCAGGGGAGTCCGGGAAAAGGGCGGGGAAAGGGCTTCGGCTCGGCCGGTATTGCGCTGGAGTCCACGGGGCGCGGCCCAGGCGGGGTAGGTTTGAATCGTCTATTCGCGCCTCATGCGTGAGCACCCCTGCCCCAGGAGACCCCCGATGGTTCTCGCCGACGATTCTCAGACACGCCTCATGGCGCGCATCGCCCGCATGTACCACGAGCACGGCATGAAGCAGGCCCAGATCGCCTCCGAGCTGCACGTCTCCCAGCCTCGCGTCTCCCGCCTCCTCAAGCGCGCCGCGGATGAGGGGATCGTCCGCACCGTTGTGACCCTGCCCCCCGGCGCTTTCACCTCCCTGGAGGAGGAGATCGAGAAGCGCCACCACGTCGAGGAGTGCGTCGTCGTGGACGCCGGGGTAGACGAGGTCGCGGTTCAGACGGCGTTGGCCACGGCTGCCGCAACCTACCTGGAGACGACCCTCACCGGCGGGGAGGTTATTGGCCTGTCCTCCTGGAGTGCGACCTGGCTCGCCGCCGTCGAGCGCCTTCAGCCCTTCCGCACCCAGGTCGCCACCACCGTGGTCCAGCTCTTCGGCGGCATAGGCAACCCGACCGTGCAGGTCAAGGCGACGCGGTTGATCGACCTGCTGGCCCGGGCCACTGGCGCCTCCCCGGTGTTCTTCCCCTCCCCGGCGGTCCTGGGGACGGAGTCGGCCGCCGTCGAACTGCGCAACGACCCCTCCGTGGCCCGTGTGGCCGGCCTCCTACCGGACGTCACGACCGCATTGGTGGGAATCGGCAGCCTGGAGCCCTCTGAGCTCCTGCGCGAGTCGGGGAACATCTCCTCGGAGGTGGACCGTGAGGAGCTGCGACGGGCCGGGGCGGTGGGTGACGTCTGCCTGCGCTTCTTCGACGCCGATGGCGAGCACGTGGACTCCGGTTTCGACCGCCGCGTGGTGGGGGCCGACGCCTCCGAGTTGCACGCCATCCCGCGCACCGTGGCCGCCGCCGGCGGGGCGCGCAAGCATGCGGCCATTCGGGCGGCTCTGCGGGGCGGCTGGCTCACGGTCCTCATTACCGACGTCACCACCGCCCGGGCCCTGCTGGCCGACTGAGTCACCGGCCGGCTGCGCCGCGCACAAACCCCGGGATCATGCGGGTTGTGCGCGACCGGTCGGCGCACGGCAGGCGCCGGGCCCGCCCGGTGGGCACCACCGGGCGGGCAGGGGCCGACGACGCGGTATGCGCTACGCCGTCGGCCCCGCGCTTGAGCCCGAATGCGCGGACTGTGAGCCGTATGGTGGGACCATGCCCTCCACAACCGGCCCCCGGCCGACCTCGCCCAAACGCCGTACGCGCCTGACCGCCGCCCAGCGTCGTGAGCAGATTGTGGAGGTGGCCACCACGCTGATGGCCCAACACGGCTACAACGGATTGTCCTTACAGGAGGTCGCCGATGGGGTGGGCATCTCCCAGGCCGGACTGCTGCACTACATTGACAACAAACCGGGCCTGTTGACCCTGCTGCTTGACGAGCGCTACGACCGTCGGGGCACTCCTCAGGACTTCATCGACTCCGGGGACCCTGCGGCCACCCACCCCGAGGGCATTAGCCTGCCCGCCTACTTCCGCTACCTCGTCCACCTTAACGTGCAGCGCCCTGAGCTCATGCGCCTGCACATGCTCCTGGGGGCCGAGGCGGTGGACCCCGCTCACCCCGCTCACGCGCATTTCATCAACCGCCCCGACGAGATCTGGGGCCTCTACATGCAGTTCACCTGGCGCCTGCCCCCCGAAATCAAGGAACAGGGCGGTTTTGAGAGCATCCGTCAGAGGGTGGGCATGGCCCTGGAGGTCATGGACGGCATTCAAGTTCGCTACTTCCGTCAGCCCGCCGTTAGCTTGGAGGAGGAGTGGGCCCGCTTTGAACCGCTCCTGTTCCCCTCCCCCCTGTGGGACGGTTACCGCTGAATCCCCGCCGCGGGCGCCCCGCCCCCGGGGCGGGTGAACTGGTCGGCCACGAGCTCGCACTGGAGTGCCGCCCGGGAGGGGCGCAGGCCAAAAGGGGTGACGTAGGACACGTTGACGCGGTAGCGTCGCGGTATGAAGAAACTCATGAACTCCGCTGACACCATTGTTGCGGACGCCCTGGCGGGCATGGCGGCCGCCCACCCCCGGAGCCTGCGCGTGGACCTGGACCAGCGCGTCGTCTACCGCGCCCGCCCCAAGGGCCCCGGCAAAGTCGCCATTGTCTCGGGCGGCGGCAGTGGGCACGAGCCCCTTCACGCCGGCTACGTCGGCCACGGCATGCTCGACGCCGCCTGCGCCGGGGAGATCTTCACCTCGCCGGTCCCCGACCAGGTCGTCGCCGCCACCTCCGCTGTAGACACCGGCGCCGGGGTCCTCCACATTGTCAAGAACTACACCGGCGACGTCATGAACTTCGAGATTGCCGCGGAAATGGTCCTCGCCTCCGGCGGTACCCAGGTGGCCACCGTGGTCACCAACGACGACGTCGCCGTCGAGGACTCCCTCTACACGGCCGGACGGCGCGGGGTGGGAGTGAGCGTCATCGTTGAGAAGATCGCCGGTGCGGCCGCCGAGGAAGGGCGGGCCCTGGCCGAAGTCGCCGAAATCGCGGCCCGCGTCAATGCCGCCGGCCGCTCCATGGGCGTCGCCCTGACCTCCTGCACCGTACCGGCCCGGGGCCGGCCCTCCTTCGACCTGCCCGAGGACGAGGTGGAGATTGGCATTGGCATTCACGGCGAGCCCGGCCGCCGACGGGAAAAACTCGCCTCCGCCCGTGAGATGGCCCAGCGCCTGGTCGAGCCGGTCGTGGCCGAGTTGCCCGACGCCGAAGGGGCCGACCAGGGCGTCATAGCCATGCTCAACGGCATGGGTGCCAGCCCCCTGCTCGAGCTCTACCTCATGCATGGCGAAGTCGCCCGCCTGCTGGAGGCCTCCGGGGTGCGCCTGGCGCGCAGCCTGGTGGGCAATCACATCACCAGCCTGGACATGGCCGGCTGCTCCCTGACCCTGGTGCGCGCTGACGCCGAAATGCTCCACCTGTGGGACGCCCCGGTGTCCACCCCCGGTCTGCGCTGGGGGATGTGACATGACCACCGCCGTGGCGACTGGAGCCGCTCGTGAGCCCAGCACCGCCTGCGCCGGGGCTGACGCGGCCGCGCAGACAACAGCCGGGGACGCATCGGGCAGTGACCGGAGAAGCGTGGGCATTGTCGTCGTCTCGCACTCGCCCGCCCTGGCTCAGGCCGCCGTCGCGTTGGCCCGTGGCCTGGTGGCCGGCATCAGGGCGCCGGTAGGCGTCGCCGCCGGGGCGCCCGGGGGAGGGCTGGGCACTGACGCCACAGCCATTGCCGCGACCATTGAGGAGATCGGCTCTCGGAGCAGCGGCGTTCTGGTCCTCATGGACCTGGGCAGCGCCGTCATGAGCGCACAGGTGGCCCTGGAACTACTCGACGACGACCTCGCCGCCCGCACGCGTCTGAGCACGGCGCCCCTGGTCGAGGGCCTGATCGGGGCCTACTGCTCGGCCGGCATAGGGGCGGACCTGGAGGCCGTCGCCGCACAGGCGCTGGCCGCCGCCACCGTCAAAAGTGAGCATATGACTCCAAGGCCCTGACTGCGCGGCCCCGAAGGAGGAGGATAGGACCATGATCAATGGAGAGCTCATCGACCTGCACGCAGGGCGCTACCAGGCGCGCATTGCCACCTGCGGCGCCACACTAGTCCACCTGCGCCGCGACGGCCGCGACCTGGTGGTCCCCTTCGACGCCGAGAGCACTCTGCCGGCCGGGTGGCAGGGCAAGACCCTCATGCCCTGGCCCAATCGCATTACCGGCGCCTCCTACACCTATGGCGGGCAGACCTACCAGGTGGCCTGCAACGAGCCCGAGACCGGTGCCGCCCTCCACGGCATGGTCGGCTGGATGGACTGGCAGGTCACCGAGGTGGCGGACAGCGCCCTGACCCTCGGGCTGAACCTGCCCGCCTCCTACGGCTACCCCTGGAGCCTGGAGCTCGCGGTGCGCTTCACCCTGGACGCCGACTCCGGCCTGAAGACCACCGCCACCGCCACCTGCGTGGGCGCTGCCCAGCCCGCCACCAACACGCCGGGAGCCGCCGACCGGGACGGGCGCCTCCTCCCCGCCCCCTGCGGGATTGCCTTCCACCCGTACCTGACCCGTTCGGTCCCCCTGGACCAGTGCGAGCTCACCGCCCCGGCCCCCCAAGTGCTGGAGGCCGACGAGAACCTGGCGCCCCTGGGGCTGCGGGAGGTCGAGGGCAGCGACTGGGACTGGCGCGCCGGCCGGCTCGTGGGTGCGAGCACCAGCGATAACACGTACACGGGCATGCCGGAGGGAACCTGGGAGGTGCGCCTGAGCGGCGGGGAGCACGGAGGCGCCGTGGTGCTGGCCTCCGACGCCCCCTGGGTGCACCTCTACACCGCCGAGCACCTTCTGCGGCGGGGCGTGGCTGTGGAGCCCATGACCTGCCCGCCGAACGCCTTCAGCACCGGCCAGGATCTGGTGGCCCTGGAGATCGGCCAGTCTCACGCCCTGAGCTACTTCCTGCGCGAGGACGACTGAGCCCTCCCCCGGGCGAGGGCGCAAGCGCGGACCGGCGCTCGGCCCCGGGGGCAGGGCCGCCGGCCCGGCGCCCGGGGCCGCGCCTTCAGGCGCGGTTGGCGAAGCGCTCCAGCAAAGCGGCGTCTCCTCCGACCACGAGCACGTCGTCGGAGGAGACGAGCGTGTCGGAGGTGGCGTATTCGAAGGGCTCTCCCGGGCTCATGAGGCCGAAGATGGTGACCCCGTAGCGGGAGCGGACCCTGGCCTCGCCAATGGTGAAGCCATGGAGTTCAGCCGGCGGGCGCATTTTGACAATGGTGAAGCCCCCCTTCTCCATTTCAATGTAGTCCAGCATGCGGCCCGAGACCAGGTGGGCGGCGCGCTGCCCGGCGTCGAACTCGGGGTAGACCACGTGGTGAGCGCCAATGCGCCGCAGGATGCGCCCGTGTGCGCGGGAAACGGCTTTGGCCCAAATCTGCGGGGTTTCCAGGTCCACCAGGTTCCCGGTGACCAGTACGGAGGCCTCCAGGGAGGTGGCGACTCCGACCACGGCAGTGCCGAACTCGGTGGCGCCGAGCTGCTCCAGGGCCTCCATGTCGGTGGCGTCGGCCTCGACCAGGGGAATGCGCCCGGCCCACTGGCGCACAATGATCGGGTCGGACTCCACGGCCAGGACCTCGCGCCCGAGCCGGTCCAGCGTGGCCGCCACCGCCGAGCCGAAGCGGCCCAGGCCAATGACGAGTGTGGAGTCGGTGCGCGAGATGGGGGCGGCCATGGTCGGTTCTCCTGGTGGGCGATGAGGGGCCGCAAGGGAGCGGCTGGCGCCACCGCCCCTGCGGCACCACCACCGTAGTCCAGCTCCCCGCCCACCACCCCGCCCCCGGGCCGCCTGCCCTTCGGCCCGGGGCATCGGGCGCCCGCCGGCAAGGTAGACCGGCAAGGTAGAAGCGCCCCGGCCCCATGGGGGAGCGCATGGCCTTAACCGATCAGCGGGCGCTCCTCGGGCATGCGGATGACTCGACGCCGCTCGCGCATGGCCAGGGCCGAGGCGGCGGTCATGGTGCCCACCCGCCCCACGAACATGAGGGCGATAATGACGTATTTGGCGCTTGTGGGCAGAATCGGGGTAATGCCCGTGGACAGGCCCACCGTGGCGAAAGCCGAGATCACTTCGAAGAGAATCCGGTCCAAGGACAGATTGGTCATCTCCAGTAATAGCAGCGTGGCCACCCCGGTAATAGTGGCCCCGATGAAGGCCACCGCCACGCTCAGCCGCACAGTGGACAGGGTAATGCGCCGGCCGAAGGCCTCAATGTCCTGGTCGCCGCGCGCCTCGGCGAGGATTGCCAGAACCAGCACGGCGAAGGTCGAGACTTTAATGCCGCCCGCGGTCGAGGCCGACCCGCCGCCGACGAACATGAGGGCGTCCTGGAGGAACCAGGTGGCCTCGTGCATGTGTTCTGGCGCGATTGTGGATAGGCCCGAGGAGCGGGCGTTGACTCCGTTAATCAGCGCGGTGAGGATCTTCCCCGACACGGGCAGTGCCCCGTAGGTGTTGGGGTTGGTCCACTCGAAGGCGGCGATCGTCAGGGAGGAGAGCACGGTCAGGAAGGTGTAGGTGGTCAGGGTGAGCTTGGTGTGCAGGGTCCACAGCCGTGGCCTGGAGCGGTTGCGCACGACGTCCAGGATGACGGGGAAGCCGACGGCGCCCACGAAGGTTCCCAGCACAATGGGCAGGCCCATCCACCAGTCGCTGGCGTAGGGCGCCAGCCCCTCGGGGAGGATGACGAACCCGGCGTTGTTGAAGATCGACAGCGCCATGAACACCCCATACCACAGGGCGTGCCAGAAATCGAGCCCGAGGGTGAGGAAACGCGGCAGGAGCACCATGGTGAGGACCGCCTCGACGCCCACGGCGGTGAAGATAACGGCGCGTAGGAGGGAGACGACGTCGCCCAGCCGTGACTGGTTCTCGCTGGCCGCCAGCATCCGCTGCGTGAGGCCGACGTGGCGGGACACCGCGAAGGACAGCAGGGAGGCCAGCGTCATAATGCCCAGCCCCCCTACGGCCGCCCCCAGGATAATGACGAACTGGCCGAAGGTCGACCAGTAGGTGGCGGTGTCCACCGTGGTCAGCCCGGTGACGCATACCGCTGCGGTAGCGGTGAACAGGGCGTCCACCAGGGGGGTCGGCTCGCCGTCGGCGGTGGACATGGGCAGGCTCAGCAGGAAGGTGACCACCGCAATAATGCCGGCGAAGATCACCACGGCCAGGCGCGCGGGGCTGAAGCGGGCGGCTCGTTCCAGCTTGGTGCGCACCCCCCAGTGCGCGAGCGCCCCGCGCAGCCCGGTAGGCTCAGCGATTGGGGGAGGGGACTGCTGTCGATTGTGCGATCGGGCGGCTCGCTCGGAGCGGCGCGCCCGCAATACCGTCAATACGGTGCGCACCGCTTCCAGGGGTGGAAGCGCGTACCGGCGCCGCGCCCGGCCGCTGGGGCGGGCAGGTGCGGGGCGCTGGGAGGAAGGCACAGAGACATTCTTGCTCGATCTTGCTCGATGGTGGGCTTCGCGGCGCCCGGCGGCGGTCGTTGTGCGTGCCCAGGACGCCGGCGGCGCGAATCGCCGAGGAACTGCGGCGCGAATCGCCGAGAAATGCGCGCGAAGCAACCTCTGTGACAGGTGGGTCACGAAGGGCCTGTGCGTTTGGTGTGGCAGGGGATATATTGGGCCTGTCCGCTCCCTGAGCGGACCGGTCGTGCCTGGCAGCAGGCGAGCCGTACCCATGACGACGACGGGACCTCATCACCCATGGCACCGGGCACCCCTACTCCGACCGGCGCGTCGAGCGCCCCCTCCTTCCTGACAGTGGCCGAGGTGGCCGCTATGTTGCGCGTATCCAAAATGACCGTGTATCGCATGGTTCACTCCGGTGACCTCCCGGCAATGCAGGTCGGGCGCTCCTTCAGGGTCCCCGCGCGGGCGGTGGACCAGTACCTCGCCGCCAGCCTTGGTGACTGGGGACACGAGGAGCGGGGAGCATCAGGGACCTGAGACCCGCTAGAATCGCCCGGTCACATGTGTGGCCAGCGTGGTCTGTCGCCAGCCCGGCCACTGCGAATTAACTCGATTCACTCGGTCACGGCGCCGACTCGTCGCCGGTTGACCGACAGGCGCGCGTGAGCGCCGGCAAGCAAGACTGCGAGGAGGTCCTATGGGATCTGTCATTAAGAAGCGCCGCAAGCGCATGGCCAAGAAGAAGCACCGCAAGCTTCTGCGCAAGACGCGTCACCAGCGCCGCAATAAGAAGTGACGCGTCTTTCAGCGTGACTCACGGGCCCCGCTCGCACACCGTGCGTGCGGGGCCTTGATGCCCGCCCGGCCCCTGCCCGCCCCAGTGCCGGTCCTGCACTGGAGTGCGGCAGGAGCAGCCCGCCACTGCCCCCGCCCGCCACCCAGGAGCACCCATGAGCGAGACCAACCGCTTTGGACTGCCGGCCCCCGAGCCGACCGACCAGACCGCCCAGTGCGCCACCGCCCTGTCCGTGGACGCCCCCGCGACCGACTGGCCGCCCGCCGTCCAGGCCCTGGCCCGGCCCCTGGGAGGGCCCGCTCCCTCCACGCTGGCCGAACTCACGACTTTGCGCGTGGGAGGGCCACTGGCCACCTACCTCGAAGCCGATTCCGAGGCCGAGATCATCGAGTCCGTTCGCCGGGCCGACGCCGAAGGAACCCCCGTCCTCATTGTGGGCGGCGGCTCGAACATTCTGGCCTCCGACGCCGGCTTCGACGGCCTGGTCATTCGCGACCGTCGCCAGCAGGTGACCCTGACCCGTGACGACGCCTGCGGGGGCGTGGACATTACGGCCACCGCCGGCACCACCTGGGACGACCTGGTGCGTCAGGCCATCGCCTCCCACTGGGGCGGTTTCGCTCCCCTATCGGGCATCCCCGGGACGGTTGGCGCCGCGCCGGTGCAGAACATTGGCGCCTACGGCACCGAGGTCGCCGAGCTGCTGGCCTCGGTGCGCGCCTGGGACCGCGCCCAGGGGCGCACCGTCCACCTGGCGCTGACCGAGCTGGGTCTGGCCTACCGCGACTCCAACCTCAAGCGCTCCCTGACCGACCCCGTCCACGGCCGCGGCCGCACCTGGGGCCCCACCGGCCGTTGGGTGGTGCTGTCGGTGTCCTTCACCGTCCGCCAGGCCTCCCTGTCGGCCCCCATCGCCTACAGCCAACTCGCCCGCACCCTGGGCGTCGAGCTCGGTGAGCGGGTCCCGGCCACCGATGTGCGCCAGGCGGTCCTGGAGCTGCGACGCTCCAAGGGCATGGTCCTGGACCATGCCGACCACGACACCTGGTCCGCCGGCTCCTTCTTCACCAACCCGATCCTGTCCACGCAGCAGGCCGCGTCCCTGCCCGAGGGCGCCCCCCGCTTCCCGGTCACCGACCACACGCGCGCGGTCGCCGGCACCCGGGCGGCCCCGACCGTGGAGGGCCGGGTCAAGACCAGCGCCGCCTGGCTCATTGACCACGCGGGATTCACCAAGGGGTTCGCCGTGGCCGAGGGCGCCCCGGCCTCTCTATCCACCCGGCACGTCCTGGCCCTGACCAATCGGGGCGGGGCCAGCGCCGCGGACCTGGTGGCCCTGCGCGAAGCGGTGGTGGCCGGGGTGCGCGAGCGCTTCGGGGTCACCCTGGTGCCCGAGCCGGTCGCCGTCGGCTTCTGAGCACTTTCTGAGCACTCACCGCGCTCACCCGGGGTCGGGCGCCGCCAGCCAGGAGTCGACCTCCGCCAGCCACCGCCGCTTGGAGGTCGGTGAGGCCAGGCTGGCCCGGATCGAACTGCGCGCCAGCTCGGCCAGGGCGCCATCGTCGAAGCCCAGGTCCCGGGCGATCCGGTACTGGTCGACCAGTCGGGACTGGAAGAGCAGAGGGTCATCAGCGCCCAGCGCCACCTGCGCGCCGTGGTCCGTGAGGCGCCGCAGGGGCACCTCGGCGGCCTCGCGGTAGACCCCCAGGCACACATTGGAGGCCGGGCACACCTCGAGGCTGATCCCGGCCCCCACAACCGCGTCGAGCAGAGCAGGGTCCTCACTGGTGCGCACCCCGTGGCCCAGGCGCGTGGGCCCCAGGGCCCCGACCACGTCGCGCACATGCTCGGGCCCCAGCAGCTCCCCGCCGTGGGGCAGGGAGGCCAGCCCGCCGCGCCGGGCGATGGCGAAGGCCCGCCCCCAGGAGCTGGTGCGCCCGGCGCGCTCATCATTGCTCAGCCCGAATCCCACCACCGTGCCCGGCTGGTCCCCGGCGTAGCGCACCGCCAGGCGCGCCAGGGTGCGGGCGTCCAGCGGGTGGCGCATGCGGGAGGCGGCAACAATGACGGCCACCTCCACCCCGGTGAGGATGGTGGCCTGGTCGGCGGCATCCAGAATGATCTCCAGAGCCGGAGTGATTCCGCCGACGAAGGGCGCATAGGAGGTGGGGTCCACCTGGATCTCCAGGCGGCGCGAGCCCTCGGCGGCGTCATCCATAGCGGCCTCCAGCACAATGCGCCGCATGGTCTCCTCGCTGGTCACCAGGTGGCGGGCGGTGTCGTAGGCGCGCTGGAAGCGGAACCAGCCCCGGTGGCCGGCGGGAACGTGAAGGGGGTCTCCGTCCAGGAAGGAGGCGGGCAGGCGGGTGCGCGCGGAAACGGAGAGCTCGGTGAGCGTGTCCAAGCGCATAGACCCCGTGAAGTGCAGATGAAGGTGCGCCTTGGGCAGGGCGGCGAGGTCGCGCATGGCCGGATTCTTCCACGCCCGCCCCGTCCGGCCCCGTCCGGTACCGGCGTCAGCCCCCCGTGGGCGCCGAATCCGTCGCCCGCTGCGGGACCGGCCGCTCCGTTGGGGGCCTCAGCCCCCCGTGGGCGCCGAACCCGCCTCAAGATCGAGCAGGCCGTGGCGCAGGGCCGCGGTGACGGCGGCGGTGCGCGAGTCCACGTCGAGCTTGCCGTAGATGCGCATGAGATGGGTCTTGACGGTGGCCTCAGTAATGTAAAGGGCCCCGCCTATCTCGGAGTTGGACAGGCCGCGCGCCACCGCCGCCAAGACCTCCTGCTCCCTGGGCGACAGCCGTGCGGGGGCGCCGCTGGATTTTCCGGCACGCCGCCCCGTGCCGGCCCCCGGCGCGGGGCGGCCACCGGAGCGGCCCCGCGCTGCGCCCACCAGACGGGTGGTCACGGTGGGGCTCAGCGTGCTCTGGCCGACGGCGGCGGTGCGGATGGCGGCCACGATCTCCTCCCGGGGCGCGTCCTTGAGCAGGTACCCAATGGCTCCCGCCTCGACGGCGCGCAGAATGTCGCCATCGGTGTCGTAGGTGGTCAGGACCACAATGTGCGGGGGTTGCGGCGCGGCCAGGAGCGCCTCGGTGGCCGCCACTCCGTCCATGACCGGCATGCGCAGATCCATGAGGACGACCTGCGGCGACAGGGCCGCGGCCAACTCGACCGCCTCGCGGCCGTTGGCGGCCTGGCCGACGACCTCCAGGCCCGCCTCACGGTCCAGCATGCCGACGATCCCCGAGCGCACCACTGGGTGGTCGTCGACGACGAGCAGGCGGACCGGGTCGGGTGACATTGTGCTCATAGCGGCATCCTCGCTTCTAGAACGGTCCCGGTGTGACCGCGCGCGTCCGGGGCATGGGCCGGGTCGACGGTCAGACTTCCCCCGGCGGCCTCGAGCCGGGAGCGCATGCCGGTCAGGCCGGTGCCCTCCTGGGCGCCGCCGGTGCCAGTGCCGTTGTCGGTAATGGTCACGACCAGCTCGCTCGTCCCCCCGGTGTCCTCGCTGCGCGCCTCAACCCGCACCGAATCGGCTCGGGCATGACGGCGCACGTTGGACAGGGCCTCCTGGACGGTGCGCAGGGCGGTGATCTCAATAATGGCGGGCAGGGGCCCGGGCAGCTCCAGTGACAGCACGGGGACAACACCCCCGTGCGCGGCCTCGGCGTCAGCGAGCCGGGTCAGGGCCTGCGCCAGATCGGTGCCCTGGAGGGCCGTGGGCCCCTCGCCGGCGACCAGGGCCCGCGCCTCGGCGAGGTTGTCCCGGGCGACGGTTTCGATCTGGCTCAGCCGCCGCCCCAGATCCTCCTCATCGCCCCGCTCCTGGGAGCCGGCGGCGGCCTGGGCCAGGGTAATGACCGAGACGAAGCCCTGCGCCAGGGTGTCATGGACTTCCCGGGCCCAGCGGCGCCGCTCGGCGTCGGCGCCGGCGCTGCGCTCGGCGGTGGCCAGCTCGGCCTGCGCCCGGGCCAGCGCCGCCAGGGCCTCCTCCTTAGCGGCCAGGGCCTCCACGGCATGGGCCCGCACCTCATGGAGCTGCCACATCCACAGCCCCATGCTCAGGGAGAAGAGCGTGCTGACCAGGCCCGTGGACACGCCCTCCATGCCCGACGTGGCCGGGAAGGCGAGTGCGATCCCGGCACCGAAGAGAACAGTGGCCCCAATGCCGCCCAGCCGGGTGGCGTGCACCGACCAGAGCATGGGGAAGACGATGAAGAACCCCACGAAGGCGAAGATGTGGTGGTGCAGGAGGGCCAGGTTCGCACCGGCCAGGATCCAGGCGGCGACCTTCCAGGCCGGGGTCGGCGCGGGACCGATTCTCGGGTGTGAGCGTCTCACGGGCTCATCCTCTCGTAACGGCGTGCACGGCGCGCGCCGGTAACCCGACGTCTTCTCGGCGTCTCGGCGCGCCGGCCGCCGTCAGCTGCTGGCGCCGCCGGCGTTGTGCTCACGGCCCTGGTGTTCGCGGTGGGCCAACGGCCCACCTGCAGGGGATCGGACCATGCGGCGCCCATCGGCCGGTTGCTACCCGGGTGCCGGGGAATACTCGAACCTCGCGCCATAGCACGTGTTCGCCGGGCCGTGGCCGCGGCCCGAACCGGCCCGGCTGAAGCGCGGGCCGGGCACGGGCAGAACGGGTGAATAAGGGGTAATTAAGGGGTAATAAGGGGTCGGGGGGATCAATGGGTGGCGGGACTCGGTGCGAGCAGCGCCCTGACCAGGCAGACTGTGGCCATGAATCACGCGCCCGCGTCACGGGAGCCCGGCGAGGTCGCCCTTCTGACCGGACCCCGTGCTGCCTCCGTCCTGGCTGCCGCGCTTGCGCCCGCGGGGCAGCGCCTGGAGAGCTGGGAGGTTCACTCGGTCCACCACCGGCCCGGGGCGGGGGTATCCGTGGGCTATACGGCCGTGGTGGTGTCCATGAGCGGACGACGCTCCACGGAGTACCTGTGCGCCACGACGGCGCGCCTGTCCAACCCACAGGCCCCCGGGCTTACGCGGGTGGCCCCCACCGGCGGGGACGGGCCGCCGGTGTACGTGTGGCGCCACCCCGCCGACCCGGAGCTGCCGGCGCTGCCGGTGGCCTGCACGCCGTCGTTGCTCTCCAAGCGCCTGGGCATGCCGGTCAAGGCGACCATGGTCGCCTACCGGCCCACACGGCGCGCAGTGGTGCGCGTGACCCTGCCGGACTCCTCGACCGCCTATGCCAAGGTGCTGCGCCCTTCCCAGTCGGCCGCCTTCGCCCATCGGCACCGCATGCTCGCGGCGGCCGGGGTGCCGGCGCCCGAGGTGCTTCGAGAGGACGGTGACGGCCTGGTGCTCCTGTCGACCGGGCGGGGGGTGGCGCTGTCGGGACTATTGTCGCGGGGCATGGACGACGCCCAGGCGAAGCGGGTGTTCTCCGGGCTCGCCGGGCTGTTGGACTCCCTGCCCGCCTCCGCCGTGGATCTTCCCGCCCACCCGGCCTGGTCGGAGCGGGCCCGCCACTACGCGCATGCCGCTGCCACAGTCCTGCCGGAGCACGCCAGCCGCGCCCGGGCGGTGGCCACGGGTGTCGAGCAGCTCATGGCCGCCTCCAATGCCGGCCCCGTGGTGCCGGTCCACGGGGACTTCTACGAGGCCAATGTGCTCATGGACGGGGAGGCGGTGGCCTGCTTGTTGGACGTGGACTCGCTGGGGCCGGGGCGGCGCGTGGACGACCTGGCCTGCCTGCTGGGGCACGTCAGCGTTCTGGACCACCTGGCGCCCGCCTCCTACCCGCACTTGCGTCCGGTTCTGGACACCTGGACGGCCCTGGCCGACCGGCAGGTCGATTCAGTGGCGTTGCGGGCCCGCTGCGCCGGAGTGGTGCTCTCCTTAGTGGCCGGGGCGCGCCGGGAGGACGGCGGGCCGTGGCGGGCCGACGCCGAGGGGCGCCTGGCCCGGGCCGAGACCTGGTTGGCCCAGGGCCGCGAGCTCCAGGCGCGTCGCGGCGCCCACTAAGGCCGTGCCGACGGGTTCCCACTAGGGCCGTGCCCACGGGGGCCGGTGGCGCCCCCCGCCGACCTTCACCCGGATGTCCCGCGACTGCCTGGCGGGGCCGTGCCGACTCGGTGAACGGATGTCACAACGCTGTCATATGGCCTGCGCCTAGCCTGCCCCACGAGCCCGGGACCCGACCCGGGCGGGAAGGCCACTTATGTATCCCACCTCCCTCATATCGACGTCCTTCGGCGATATTCTCGCCAAGATCGACGAATTCATCTGGGGCCCCTGGCTCCTCATCCCCCTGCTGCTGGGCACCGGCATTATCCTCACCGTGCGCCTGCGCGGCGTGCAGTTCCTCAAGCTCGGACCGGCTCTGCGCTTCGTCTTCTTCCAGCGCGACGGGGGCGGCGAGTCCGCCAGTGCCGAGGGGGATATCTCGCACTACCAGGCCCTGACCACCGCCTTGGCCGCAACTGTTGGCGTCGGCAACATTGTCGGTGTGGCCACGGCCATCCACCTCGGCGGCCCGGGCGCCCTGTTCTGGATGTGGGTGACCGCCCTGTTCGGCATGGCGTCGAAGTACTCCGAGGCCTTCCTGGCCGTGCGCTTCCGCACCACCGACGCCAAGGGCCAGCAGTCCGGCGGCCCCCAGTACTATCTCAAGCACGCCATTAAGGGCCGCTGGGGCGCCTTCTTGTCCGTCTTCTTCGCCATTGCCGCCGTCCTGGCCTCCTTCGGCATTGGCTCCATGACTCAGTCCAATGCGGTGGCCGCCCAGTTGGAGCACTCCTTCGGCTGGGACCCCGTGGTGGTCGGTATTGTCCTGGCCGTCGCCGTCGGCGCCGTCCTCCTGGGCGGCATTGAATCCATTGGCAAGGTGACCGCCGCCTTCGTGCCCATGATGATCGTCTTCTACGTCGGCGGCTGCATTTACATCCTGGCGGCCAACATTGCGGATATCCCTGCGGCGCTGTGGCTGGTCGTCTCCAACGCCTTCACCGGCTCCAGCGCCGTCGGCGGATTTCTGGGCTCTACTTTTATAATGGCGATCCAGTACGGAGTGGCCCGCGGCATCTTCTCCAACGAGTCCGGCATGGGCTCGGCCGCCATTGCCGCGGCAGCCGCCAAGACCCACCACCCGGCGCGCCAGGGCCTGGTCTCCATGACCCAGACCTTTATTGACACCATAATCGTGGTCACCTGCACCGGCCTGGTCATTCTGTCCACGGGCACCTGGCAGGAGGAGAACCCGGACGTCATGACCGGTAACGCCTTCAGCCACGGCCTGCCCGGGCAGTGGGGGCACTACATCGTGTCTGTGGCCATCGTATTCCTGGCCGGCTCCACCATTCTGGGATGGTCCTACTACGGTGAGCGCTGCGTAGAGCGCCTTATCGGCGTTCATGGCGTGCTGCCCTACCGCATCCTGTTCACGGTCGTGGTTTTCGTGGGCACAGTCACCAAGCTCAAGGACGTGTGGACCTTCGCAGACATTGCGAACGGCCTCATGGCCATCCCCAATCTCATTGGCCTGCTGGTGCTTTCGGGGCTCATCTCCCGGGAGACCAAGGCCTACCTGGAGCAGGACCCGCACCTGCGCCGCTCCGGCGAGGAGTTCTCGTCAGTGCCCCAGGAGGAGCTGCCGGCCGGCAGCTGACGGCGCTTCGGCCCCGAGTCACGGGCCACGAATCCTGGCGGCTGGACCCGCAGCGCAGCGGTGGGCCACCAGCCGCCAGGATCAGGCGGGATCAGTTCTGCCCGGGGATTCGCCCCTGGCCCGCCCGCCGGCGCGGGCCCGGACTCAAGCTCGTTAATCCAAGCCTCGGCTACGGCACCCTGGCCCGCCCGCCGGCGCGGGCCCGACGCGCCGGCGGGGCTATGACCGGGTGTTGTTGTGTGCTGTTACTGGACCTCGGCCAGGAGCCCTTGAATGCGGCCCACGCCCTCGGCCAGGTCCTCGTCGCCCAGCGCGTAGGACAGGCGCACGAAGCCGGAGGGGCCGAAGGCCTCCCCGGGGACGACTGCCACCTCGGCGTGCTCCAGGATGAGGGCCGCCAGGGTGGCCGAGGAGTCGATCACGGTGCCGCGCAGACTGCGCCCCAGGAGCCCTTCAATGCTGGGGTAGGCGTAGAAGGCGCCCAGCGGTGTGGGGACGTTCAGCCCTTCAATCTCGCGGAGCATGGAGACCATGGTGCGCCGGCGCCGGTCGAAGGCCTCGCGCATGCGCTCCACCGCGCTCAAGTCCCCGCTGACGGCGGCGAGGGCGGCGCGCTGGGCGACGTTGCAGACGTTCGAGGTCAGGTGCGACTGGAAGTTGGTGGCCGCCTTCACGACGTCGGTGGGGGCGATCATCCAGCCCACGCGCCAGCCGGTCATGGCGTAGGTCTTGGCCACACCATTGAGAACAATGGCGGTGTCCGCCAGCCCGGGGACCAGGCCGACAATGTGGCTTGCCGCGGCGCCGTCGTAGGTCAGGTGCTCGTAGATCTCATCGGTGATGACCCACACGCCGTGCTCCAGGGCCCACTGGCCGATGGCCGCGGTCTCCTCGGCGGTGTAGACCGTGCCGGTGGGGTTGGACGGTGAGCAGAACAGGAGGGCCTTGGTGCGGGGGGTGCGGGCGGCCTCAAGCTGCTCAACGGTGACCTTGTAGTCGGCCCCGGCCCCGGCGAAGACCTCGACGGCGACGCCGCCGGCCAGGGCAATGGCCTCGGGGTAGGTGGTCCAGTAGGGCGCCGGCAGGAGGACTTCGTCGCCGGGGTCGACAATGGCGGCGAAGGCCTGGAAGACGGCCTGCTTGCCCCCGTTGGTCACCACAATGTCCTCGGGGCTGACCTCATAGCCGGAGTCCCGCCGTGTCTTGGCGGCGAGAGCCTGGCGCAGGGCCGGCAGTCCCTTGGCGGGGGAGTACTTGTGGTTGGCGGGATCCTTGGCGGCGGCGACGGCGGCCTCGACAATGTAGTCGGGGGTGGGGAAGTCGGGCTCGCCGGCACCGAAGCCAATGACGGGCCGCCCTGCGGCCTTGAGCGCCTTGGCCTTGGCGTCGACGGCAAGAGTGGCGGACGGGGCGATGGCGGCGAGACGGGCTGAGACTCGGCTCTTGGGTGCAGTACTCACGGCGCCCATGGTCCCACGGACGGCCGTGTCATGCGTGTTACATCTCGCCACCGGGCCGGCCCCGTCACCTCGCCGCCGGCCCTGTCACCGCCGAGCCCGTGACGCCCAGCGCCACCGGGCCGGTTCGGGGCGGCCTCGGGGGCCCTTCACGCCTCCTCACGCCTCCTCACGGTGGATGCGCGTCGGAGGGCGCCCCGCTGGGTGCCCCGCTCGGCTCAGGCGAGGACGCCAGTCGCCTCCAGAATGTGGGCCAGTATAGTCGCCCGCTCGCTGAGGGAGGCCTCGGCCGGCACCTGGCACTTGGCGCCCAGGTACGCCGCCGGTGCGCCGTCAACCTTGGTGCTCTTGGGCTCCAGGGCCGCTTCGGAGCAGGCGCGCACGCGCTCGGCCGACATCACCGAAGCGGGCTCATCAACGTCCAGAGGCAGGTGGCCATCCATCCAGGCCTTGGCGTAGCGGGTGTCGGCGGGCCCCGCACCGGAGAAGATGACCCCCTCCAGCGCCTCGGCGCCGCGAGCCAGGTGAATGTGCTGCAAGGGCGCGTCGGCGTCGCGGGCCTCCAGGGCGCTGCGCCCCCAGTTCAGGCTCACGCGCACCTGGGGACGGTTCAGCGCCCGCACCACATCGAGTTCCTCCTCCAGGTCGAGCAGGCGCTTCTCGCCCAGTTCGGGGGCCACGTAGGCGTCGCAGTGCTCGACCAGGATCGTTGCACCGCCCCAGTCCCAGTTGACCAGCTCGGCCAGGGACTCCCCGAAGGCCTCAGCGTCATGGTCAACGCCCGGGGCCCCCGAGGGCGCGGAGTGCAGCTCAACGGCGGCCACGACGTCCGCGCCGGCGGCCTCGCGCAGGGATTCAATGCCGTCGCGCACGCCTCGAGTGAAGTCGAGAGCCGCGCGGCGCCCGTCGGCGTTGGTGGAGGCCAGGCCGAAAACACCGGTTTCCCGGACCCGCGTCATGGTGCCGGGGATGGTGGTGACCACATTGCGGTCCCAGTGCGGGGCCAGGCGCGCCACCAGCCAGTCGATCCCGTACTCGCCGCCCAGATCGCTGCGGTAGGGCAGCTCGAGCCCGCGCACGTTCGGCAGTTCGGCCAGAAGGCGGTAGTAGTCCTCCTGCTCCTCGCGGGTGTCGGGCAGGGACGCGTAGGCGCCCAGGACTGCATAAGCGGCGTTGGTGGACATGCGCTCTCCTCTCCCTAAGAAAAAAGCGGCACCAGGCCGTGCGGAGCACTCCCGCCCCTGGGGCGGAGGGCCGGCTCGCCTCCTCGAGCCGCTCTATGATGGGGAAAGCGCACCGTACGTATCTGATGCCAGACCCAGCACATGGTAGCGCGCATCCTCATCGCACGCCCGTTGAGGCATGGGCGGGAGGCGGGGCGCCCCAGCGCCAATAGATGAGGGCTATGGGTATGGCTGATTGGGAGGGTTCGCTTGGTTCACTTGGTCCAATGGCGGGGCTGTGGTGGCCGTTGGTGTGGGACAACCCACCGTTCGAGATTTCCGCAACTGGCCCGTCCTGTGGCAGGATGGGACACCGCTGAAGGGCAGTGGCGCAATTGGTAGCGCACCGGTCTCCAAAACCGGCGGTTGTGGGTTCGAGTCCCGCCTGCCCTGCTGAGAACGGCGGATCTGCCGGGAAGATCCCGTCGGCTCCGTCCTCCCGCCCCGACTCAAGGGCGCTGACCGAACCGACGAACCCCGAGGATCCAGAGCATGAGCGCAAGCGCCGCCAAGGGCAAGCAGACCAAGAGACGTGGCTTCTTCGGTCGTATTGCCCAGTTCTTCCGTGAGGTTGTTCAAGAACTGCGCAAGGTCGTCTGGCCCACCAGGAATGAGATGTCGACCTTCTTCGTGGTGGTGGTCGTCTTCATTATTGTGATCATGGCCTTCACGGGCGTGCTCGACTTCGTCTTCGACCGCCTCATCATGTGGGTCCTGGGGTCCGCCCCCAAAACCTCCTAACCGTCCTTACCATCCTTGAAGCCTCTCGAAAGCAGGTGCATCGTGTCCGAGGAGAACATCGAGGAGACCGTCGCCAGCGTGCCCGCTGAGCCCGCCGAGGTCGAGGCCGCCATCGACCCCATTGAGGACTTCCGCAAGCACATGTCCACACTGCCCGGCGAGTGGTACGTCCTGCACACCTACTCCGGCTACGAGCGCCGGGTGGCCGCGGACATTATGGCCCGCGCCGAGAACTTCGAGGTGCAGGACTATGTCTTCGACGCCGTCGTCCCCATGGAGACGGTGATCGAGATTAAGAACGGCAACAAGAAGAAGGAGGTCTCCCGCGTCCGTCTGCCCGGCTACGTGTTCGTGCGCATGGACCTGGACGACCCGGAGACCTCCGACCGCGTGTGGCGCACCATCAAGGACACCCCCGCCGTCACCGGCTTCGTCGGCGACCGCTACAACCCGGTGCCGCTGACCTTCGAGGAGGCCGTCTCCCAGCTCGGCCCCACCCCCGAGGAGATCGCCGCCAAGCAGGCGGCCGCCAAGCAGGCCACCCTCGAGGCCGGTTCGGGCACGCAGGTCACCGCCGGCGGCCAAGTCTTCGAGGCCGGCGAGTCCGTTATTGTCACCGAGGGGCCCTTCGAGTCCCTGCCCGCCACCATTTCCGAAATCCATCCCGAGACGCAGAAGCTCCAGGTGCTCATTTCGCTATTCGGCCGCGATACCCCCGCGGAGCTCTCTTTCTCCCAGGTCGCCAAGATCTGACCCATTGCCGCGCCCGCCATCGGCCCCGTACCCGCGGGGTACGACGGCGGGCGTCGCGTCTCACAGGGCCGTCCCCTGTGATCCCGCGCACCGGGCGCTCTGAGGGCTTCTCCAGGGGCTACGATGTGCGTTTGTGCGTGCTCATTGCATTCACGTGTCGTACGGCAGGCGTGCGACGCATCCGGACAAGAAGGACCCATACACATGGCCCCCAAGAAGAAGGTCGCCGGGCTGATTAAGCTCCAGATCCAGGCCGGCGCCGCCAACCCCGCCCCGCCGATCGGCCCCGCGCTCGGTCAGCACGGCGTCAACATCATGGAGTTCTGCAAGGCGTACAACGCGGCGACCGAGTCGCAGCGCGGCAATGTCATCCCCGTAGAGATCACCGTCTACGAGGACCGCTCCTTCACCTTCGTCACCAAGACGCCCCCGGCCGCCGAGCTGATTAAGAAGGCCGCCGGCGTGGCCAAGGGCTCCGCGACCCCGCACTCAGTCAAGGTCGCCACCCTGTCCGCCGCCCAGGTCCGTGAGATCGCCGAGACCAAGATGGCCGATCTCAACGCCAACGACGTCGAGGCCGCCTCCAAGATTATTGCCGGCACCGCCCGCTCCATGGGCATTACCGTCGAGGCCTGACCCCGGCCGTGGGCCGCGAGCCCGCACCCTGATGAACCCCGATGACCGGGGCCTCCGCTGCGAGGAGGACGGGCCGGTCGGGAACGTAAGACAAATCAAAACTGTGGAAGGGCCTCGCGCGGCCCGTTCACCACAACTGCCAAGGAGAAGCAGATGACCAAGCGCAGTAAGGCCTACCGCGCCGCCGCCGAGAAGATCCAGTCCGGGATCCTCTACGCCCCGGCCGAGGCCGTGAAGCTGGCCAAGGCCACGAACGTCATGAAGATCGACTCCACCGTGGAGGTCGCCCTGCGTCTGGGCGTGGATCCCCGCAAGGCCGATCAGATGGTGCGTGGCACCGTGTCCCTGCCGCACGGTACTGGCAAGATCGCCCGCGTCATTGTCTTCGCCCAGGGTGAGAGGGCCCAGCAGGCCCTGGCCGCGGGCGCTGACGAGGTCGGTAGCGACGAGCTCATTGAGAAGGTCTCCAAGGGTTACACCGACTTCGACGCGGCCGTGGCCACCCCGGACCTCATGGGCAAGGTCGGCCGCCTGGGCCGTGTGCTCGGCCCCCGTGGCCTCATGCCCAACCCCAAGACCGGCACCGTGACCATGGACGTGGCCAAGGCCGTCACTGACATTAAGGGCGGCCGCATTGAGTTCCGTGTGGATCGCGCCGGCAACCTGAACTTCATTATTGGCAAGACCTCCTTCACCGAGGAGCAGCTGGAGGAGAACTTCCAGACCGCCCTGGAGGAGATTCAGCGGCTCAAGCCGTCCACCGCCAAGGGGCGCTACATTCTCAGGGCCACCATGGCCACCACCATGGGCCCCGGCGTCCCCATGGATATCGCCAAGCTCTGAGCCGCGCCAGGTGCTGCGCCCGATCCGGGCCCACAGTCGTGGGCGGGCCGTGTCACGCCCCCATCGCTCCTGCGGGAGCACCCGACCGGTCCGCCCACATCGACGACGGCGCCCCTCACCGGGGAGGTGAGGGGCGCCGTCGTCATCCTTCAGGCCCTGAGGCCCCCCGCCCAGGTCAACCACGCCCCCAGCGTTAAGGCCGGGCCCAGGGGGATTAAGGTCCGCAAATTGGCCCGTCCCAATATTATGAGGGCCAGTGAGGGCAGACCGGCCAGGACCAGCCCCAGGAACAGGCCCACGAAGGGCGCCTGCCAGGAGATCGTCGTGAGCCACAGTGAGGTGATCACCGCCAATTTGGCGTCCCCCAGGCCCAGACCCGCCCGGACCAGCACCAGCGCCAGCATAATGGTCCCAATGACGGCCGCGGGCCACAGCAGCCCCCCAACGGCCTTCAACCATTCCATGAGCTCCTCCCCGGTCGAGTGGGGGACGCTGCCCCCGCCCAGGGAGTTGACCAGGCCTCTGACGACCCAGGTCTGAAAGAGGCTGAATGCGGCGCACAATGTGCCCCACGCCGCCGCCCCGGCGAGCAGAACATTGGGCAGGCGATGGCAGACCAAATCCGTTAAGCAGGCGGGCACCAGGAAGACCACCAGTCCCAGGACCAGGGCCGAGGGCGACGACCCGGTATGAAATACGCTGACGACCACCGTGGCCAGGCCGAAGACAATGGTGAAGAGCAGAGCCGTTCTGAATGTGAGTGGCCAATGCCGAATCCGGGGGACCTCCTCAGGTAGCGACGCGACGTACTCCCGCGCCCAGTAGACGGCGCTCAACGCGACCAGCACCCAGACAACGAAGCCTGTGATGAGGAGCGGGCTGGGTTGCAAGGTCTCCATGGGCAACACTGTGGCAGAGGGGGCGAGCCTGGGCCAGGACGCGCCGACCCGCCGGCGGCTCCCGGCAGCGGCCCGCCCGGCCGGCATTCGATGCTGGGGCGCGGCCGCCGGCGGCGGCGAGCTGCCCTGACGTGACCGATTGCACCATTGCGGTTGAGCGGCGTGCCTTGTGAGAGGCGCGCCGCCTGCGTAGCCTGGCTGCTGCCAAAGACCGCAGGTTTCCCGCGTCAGCGGGACCAAGTCCGCATGAGCGGGGCCCGCGCAGGTGAAACGAGACCGTTCCGGGTCGCCCCCGGTTTGCGAGCCCCGTGCCACCGGCGCGGGGCTCTTTCCCATGGGCCCTGCGGCAGACCACGGAAGGAGGGCCCATGGCACGGCCTGACAAGGAGGCAGCGGTTGCCGACCTCGCGAACAAACTTCGCGAGTCCGACGCCGTCCTGCTGACTGAGTACCGGGGCATGAGCGTCGCCCAGCTCAAGGAGCTGCGCCGTTCCCTCGTCGGCAATGCCGAGTACGCCGTGGTGAAGAACACGCTTGCCGCGATTGCTGCCCGCCAGGTCGGGCTCGACGCCCTCGTGGAGGACCTCAAGGGCCCCTCGGCCCTGACCTTCGTCACCGGCGAGCCGGTTGAGGCCGCCAAGGCGCTGCGTGACTTCGCCAAGGACAATAAGCAGCTGGTCATTAAGGGCGGTGTCATGGACGGCGAGCTGCTGTCCGCCGAGGCCGTCGACAAGCTCGCTTCTCTGGAGTCCCGTGAGGTGCTCCTCGCCAAGGCCGCCGGCGCCATGAAGGCGTCACTGGCCAAGGCCGCGCACCTCTTCGCCGCACCGGCCTCCAAGGCCGTGCGCACCGTCGACGCCCTGCGCGAGAAGCAGGAGACCGCGGCCTGAGGCCGCCCGCGTCATCCACCATCCCTGCCGCGCAGGAACCACGTAAAACCAGGAAGGAACGCCCATTATGGCGAAGCTGACCACCGACGAGCTCATTGAGGCCTTCAAGGAGCTCACCCTCATCGAGCTGTCCGAGTTCGTCAAGGTCTTCGAGGAGACCTTCGACGTCACCGCCGCTGCTCCGGCCGCCGTCGCCGTTGCCGCCGCCCCCGGCGCCGGCGCCCCCGCCGAGGAGGAGGAGAAGGACGAGTTCGACGTCGTCCTGGAGTCCGTCGGCGACAAGAAGATCCAGGTCATTAAGGAGGTGCGCGCCCTGACCTCCCTCGGCCTGAAGGAGGCCAAGGCCGTCGTCGACTCCGCCCCCAAGGCCGTCCTGGAGGGCGTCAACAAGGAGGCCGCCGAGAAGGCCAAGGCCCAGCTCGAGGGCGTCGGCGCCACCGTCACCCTCAAGTGAGCCCGGCCCCGGAGACCGGGGGCGCGCCCGCCGCGCGACCCGCGAGGGGACCGCATGACGTGCTGAGCATTGCTGAGCATTCCGGCCCCGTCCACCTGTGGTGGGCGGGGCCGGGTCGTGTCGGCGCGGCGCAGCAGTGGGCGGTGGCGGGGCGCGGCGGGCCGTAGCCGCAGCACAGCAGCCGGCATGGCGGGGCGCGGCGGGCGGGCGAAAGCGGCCAATCGGGGCAGTATGCGCGGCTGTGGCGGGAATCGCAAGGACGAATGCCTCCTCATCGTGGATCCAGTCATGGCGGGCGTGTACGCTAGCGCTTTGCGTCCAATGTGTGTACTGGGCTGGGTGACGTGGTCTGTCGGTCGGTCGGTTGCGCGAAGGACGCAGAGTGATCCCCGATCTGAGGGAAGGATCCCCTTTTGGCTGCCTCGCGCACCTCTGCACCCACTGCTGCTGACATCGCCGCGCGCACCGCGTCGCGACGGATCAATTTCGCGAAGATCGCCGAGCCCATGCAGGCTCCCAACCTTCTCGCCCTCCAGACCGAGAGCTTCGACTGGCTGGTCGGCAACGAGAAGTGGCGTGAGCGCGTTAACGCCGCTAATGCGGTCCGCCCCGGCTCCCTGCCTGAGACCTCCGGCCTGGAGGAGATCTTCGACGAGATCTCCCCAATCGAGGACTTCGCCGAGACCATGGCGCTGTCCTTCCACGATCACCGCTTCGAGGAGCCGAAGTACACGGCCGAGGAATGTCAGGAGAAGGACTTGACCTACTCCGCACCACTGTACGTGGTGGCGGACTTCGAGAACTTCCAGACCGGTGAGATCAAGTCCCAGACCGTCTTCATGGGGGACTTCCCCCTCATGACCGAGCGGGGCACCTTTATCGTCAACGGTTCTGAGCGCGTTGTGGTCTCTCAGCTCGTGCGCTCCCCGGGCGTGTATTTCGAGCGCACCACCGAGAAGGCCACGGACAAGTACGTCTACAACGTCAAGTTCATCCCCTCGCGCGGCGCTTGGCTGGAGTTCGAGGTGGACAAGGCCGACCGCGTGGCGGTGCGCGTGGACCGCAAGCGCAAGCAGGACATCACCGTCTTCCTGCTGGCCCTGGGCATGGATGAGGCCGAGATCCGCAAGGAGTTCGCCGACTACCCGGCCCTGACCTCCGCCCTGGACGAGGACCGCAAGGTCACCACCCAGGATGAGGCCCTCCTGGACATCTACAAGAAGATTCGCCCCGGCGAGCCGCCCAGCGTCGAGGCCGGCCGCACCCTGCTGGAGAACTTCTACTTCAACGCCAAGCGCTACGACCTGGCCAAGGTCGGCCGCTACAAGATCAATAAGAAGCTGGGCCTGGCCGGCGACCTGACCGAGTCGGTGCTGCGCATTGAGGACGTTGTCGCGGCTATTAAGTACCTGCTGGCCCTCCACGCCAGCAAGGAGACCGTCGAGGGGATCCGCAATGGCGAGATCACCGACATCCCCGTGGAGTACGACGACATTGACCACCTGGGCAACCGTCGTATCCGCGCCGTCGGCGAGCTCATCCAGTCCCAGGTGCGCACGGGCATGAGCCGCATGGAGCGTCAGGTGCGCGAGCGCATGACCACCCAGGACGTGGAGGCCATCACCCCCAACACCCTGATCAATATCCGGCCCGTCACCGCCGCGATCAAGGAGTTCTTCGGAACCTCCCAGCTGTCCCAGTTCATGGACCAGAACAACCCGCTGGCCGGCCTGACTCACAAGCGCCGCCTGAGCGCCCTGGGCCCCGGCGGCCTGTCGCGCGAGCGCGCCTCCATGGAGGTGCGCGACGTCCACACCTCCCACTACGGGCGCATGTGCCCCATTGAGTCCCCCGAGGGCCCCAACATCGGTCTCATCGGCTCCTTGGCCACTTTCGGGCGCATTAACCCCTTCGGTTTTGTGGAGACCCCCTACCGTGTCGTCATCGACGGCCAGGTCACCGACGAAACCCACTATCTGACCGCCGATGACGAGGACCGCCACGTCATTGCCCAGGCCAACGTCACCCTCACCCCTGACGGCCACTTCGCCGAGGACCACGTCCTGTGCCGCGTCACCGGGGGCGAGCCGGCGCTGGTGCCCTCCAGCCAGGTGGACCTCATGGACGTCTCCCCGCGCCAGATGGTCTCGGTGGGCACCTCCCTCATCC
>ERZ772917.236-NODE-236-length-41272-cov-5.490089_pt1 | contig 41272 bp, 37 predicted proteins | sample MGYA00511187_ERZ772917 | MGnify/ENA primary metagenome ERZ772917 (study PRJEB29015, sample SAMEA2737925) | human oral metagenome | biome: human oral; feature: human-associated habitat; material: dental | place: China | collected 2012 ...
CAGATCGCATGAGAACCTCTGATCCCTCGGGCCGCGTGCCGACTCAAGCCGAGGTCCGGGCTTCGTGGTCCGTTGCAAGAACCCTGTGAGCGTTGTCCCGCGGCCAGGTGGCAGCCTGCCTCCTGCGCCTTCCGGGGCGCGTTGGTTTCGTGGACGTTGAGTATGAGTCTCATCGGCATCTTGATCCGGCTCGATGCGTGTAGTACGGTGGGATACCAATAGACCCCCAGTCAGGCCTCTAACCCGTGAGGGTAATGCACAAATGACTGGGGCCTTTATTTTGAATAGGTTCAACGATGAAACCTCAGTTAAGCTATGACAAACAGGCGGATTTACTTGCTCGGCGTGGCTTGACCATCGATGACCGCAAAGAATGTATGGATTTTCTATCCACAGTGAGCTACTATCGCTTGTCTGGATACTTCCGGTACTGGCAGCGTGACCCGGCCAAAGGAGACAATCGGTTCCACCGGGGAAGTTCATTCAAGGTCATACGAGATCTATATGTTGCTGAGCAGCACCTCAAAGCGTTATGCGAGAGGGTGTTGTGGCCGGTCGAGATCTTGCTGCGAACACGGTTCGCGCATTCCTATGCGGAACGGTTTGGTGCGTATGGGGCATTTAATATCGGTGAAGGTTTTACCCGTCCCCTTGAGGAAAGGGGAAAACGGGTTGAGGAATATGCCTTGAGGGATCTGGATCGCAGTAAGGAAGCATTTGTGGCTCACTATCGGGAAAATTTCACTGCTGGTGATCCAACTGCTCGTGACCCATATGATCAGATGCCGATCTGGGCTGCGGTGGAGGCCTTTTCCTTTGGCACCTTGTCGCGCTTGATCGAGGCGTCCAGGCGGTCGGGGGTGCTGGACGCCGTGGCCGATGGCATGAAAATTTCACACACTGTCCTAGCCAGCCAAGTTCGATCCTTCGTTTACTTAAGAAACCGGATTGCGCATCATGCCAGACTGTGGAATCATTCCGTCCTGGATGCGCCAAAGATAATGCCCAACATTTCCAGAAGGGCAAAGAAGGCATATCGATCTTTCGATGATCGATCGATTTATAAAATCTTGGTGGCTCTTGATGGCGTTTGTGCAAATTCCAAATTGAAAGCCAATTGGCTCGAGGAGGAGATCGAACCATTTTTGAGCGAACACCCTCTTTTGGCGATGGGCGTGGCGACGCCTCGAAAATATGGGCAGATGTCATCGTCGGAACTTCTTGGCAACGACGTTTCCTTATGATTGTTACCGCTCGGCTGGGGTGGTGGGAAGGGTCTGGGTGACGCAGCCTTCGGGTGAGTGCGGTTTCGTTCATCGGGTAGTTTCGACAAGTCTCATCCACCCTCGTCGACATGGCGCAATACCTGGACTCTCCTTTCCCTCTGTGCGCGAAACGCGGAAGAAAAACTGTTCAGCATCGTGTGGCGACGTCGAACCGTCGAACCTCCGCGATTCGTGTACGAGGAAGGGGGCGTGTGCAGAGGGGCTGTGCACGAGAAGGGAGGGGTGGAGATAAGAGGTGGTGGCAGGACGGCGTGAGGGGAGGAGAAGCATGCGGTTATTCTAGTGCTAGAATAACCGCATGCTGACCGCCTCCGAACTGACTGTGCTCGGGTTGCTTGTCGAGCATCCCCGACACGGCTATGACCTGGAACGAGTGATCGAGCAGCGCGGTATCCGGCAGTGGACCGACATCGGTTTCTCGTCGATCTACTACGTGCTCTCGAAGCTGGAGAAGCGCGGCCTGGTTGAGGTGGGCGAGGGCCGGTCGGGCGCGAGATCGCGGCGGGTGTTCCAGGCCACCGCGGAGGGGCGACGGGTCGCCGCGGCTGAAGCCGTCGCGTTGATAGCCCGTCTTCGGATGGTCCCGCATCCGATCCTGGTGGGACTTGCCAACCTGCCGCTGATTCCCGAAGCCTCCTACGACGAGGCGCTGCGCAGCAGGCTGACTCAGATCGAGGCCAGGATCGCCTCCGTCAAGGAGACCCAGCGATCCCAGACCCCCCTCCCGCGCCCCGCGCGTGAGGTCTTCTCCTATTCCCTCAGCCTCTTGGAGGCGGAAAGGTCGTGGCTCGCCGAGCGAGTCCAGGTATCTGATGAGTGACAAAACCGAACTCAGGCCGTCCGGTGGAACGATCATCGACGGGGTCGCCACGTCGGGTGGTGTGCACTGCGAGACGACGACGCTCGGTGTGCTCCTGCGACATGCCGGCCTCGATCTCTCCGAACCGATGCTCTTTGGACTGGGGAGCGGGCTGTCCTTCGTCTACTGGGATTCGAAGCGGCAGGAGCTGCCTTTCCTGGGCGGCAGGGTGAAGCCCTTCGTGCTCACTCAGAACCTGACCCGTTGCTTGGGGATCGAGTTGCGCGAGCAGGAGACCGCCTCTGCGCGGAAGGCCTGGGACCGGGTTCGCTCCTCGATCGATGACGGCACCCCCGTGGGACTGCAGCTCGACAGCCATTATCTGGAGTACTTCGGATCCCGCGCGCACTTCGCCGGTCACTTCGTCGCCATGTATGGCTACGACACCGAGCGGGCGTATCTGGTGGACACCGCGCAGCAGGGCGGAGCCGTGTCCACCAGCCTGGAAAGCCTGGCCAGAGCGCGGGCGGCACGCGGGCCGATGTCGGCGCGCCACCGGTCCTTCACGCTGGCGGCATCGGATGTGGATGCAGAGCACCTCGCTTCAGCCGTCATTCCCGCCATCACCGAGTGTGCCGAGGCTTTTCTGACGCCGCCGATCGCCAATCTTGGCAGCCGAGGAATCCGCACAGCCGCAGCGCGCGTGCGGACGTGGTTCGACCGGGTCGAGGATCCCGGCCGCGACCTCGCCGTCATCGCCATGATGATGGAACGCGCCGGCACCGGAGGCGCGCTGTTCCGCAACGTGTACCGGGACTTCCTGGCGGAGTGCCGGGAACTGCTCGACGACGAGACGAGCGCGAACCTCGTGGGGCGGGGAAGAGATCTCTTCGCCGAGTCCGCGGTGCTCTGGACGGAGGTCGCCGAACTCATCCAGGAGGCGGGCGCCACGGGCGGCCCGGACCGTCTCGCCCGGGCTGGTCGGTTGCTTGAGGACATCGCGACGATCGAGACCTCCGCGATGACCGCTCTCAGCTCCCTGACACCGCCCGTTCCCGGCAACCACGCCTGATGGCCGCGACCCGACTCAACCGGCTTCCGGAGACATGTCGACACGAGCGTCGGGCGGGGCGGTCGCCAGTTCTATGTTGGCGGCGGCCAGGATGCGGGGCAGGTGGCGCATGATCGCGATGTCGTAGTGCTGGACATCCTTGATCTCGTTCCAGGGTTTGGCCCATTCGTGATCCCCGCGACCGTTGCGGCGTTCGTGAATGGCCCAGCGACGGTGCTCCAGCCGGCCGAGTTCCCTCAGCAGCGCCTCGTCCAGCTGCACCCCTTCCTCCTTCGTGGGGCGACGCCACGTCAGGCCCGCCGCGGCGTGGGTCACCGCGCTGCCCGTTATGGCCGCCCGGTTGCTGGCCTTGTTGAAATCGTCCAGGTTCTCCCACAGTTTCAGCGCCAGCGGCGAGCCCGTCGCGTTGCCCGTCTCCTCGCTGATCCTCTGATAGGCCAGGTGCACCTGCGGGGCCAGCAGCTCCACCAGCTCCGGGGTGAGCAGCGGGTCGTGGCCGGCGGGACGGCGGGGGGTGAAACCGGCGCGGGCGGCCAGCACCGGCAGTCGCGACGCCAGCTCCAGGGCCGTCAACCAGGTGCCCGGAGTCCTGTCCCGGCCGAGCAGCCCCAGGATTCGCGACGCCATCGCGGCCAGCTCCGGCGGGGTCAGCAGGATCGCCGACGGCTCCCTCGCCCCACCGGGGGCCAGTTCCACCGATCCCGCCGCGAGCAGCTCCTCGCAGGCCCCGGCGAGCCTCGTCAGCTGCCCCCGCAGCTCCTCCGACTGCGCCTCCCAGACCGCCCGGCCGCCCGGGGAGTGGACGACATCGGCGAGGATCGGCCCCTCGGGCCGGGTGGCCTCGGCGTCCGCGTTGCTCAGCCAGGCGACGTCGTCCAGGATCAGCTGGGCCAGCTGCTGCGCCGGTGAGAACCGCGGGTCCAGGGCCAGCACCGCCGAGTCCTCCAGCGTGAACTGCGCCACCCCGGGCAGCTGCGGCCAGCGGATCCCACCGGGGGTGATCATCGCGACCCGCGCCTCCCGCACCTCCCGGGCCACCGCGGCCGCGACGACAGGGGTCAGCATCTCGTCGGCGCAGGCGACGATCACCGCCGGCCCGGTGGGGGTGCCGCGTTTGGGGGGAGGAGCGTCCCAGCCGGCCAGCAGCTCTCCGATCCGCCGCAGCACCGGTTCGGGACGCAGCGACCCCTGCGACCACGAGATCCGCGCCGCCCCGCCCGCCCAGTCGGCCACGTCGCGGGCCCAGCTCTCGTCGCGACCCACGCAGTGCACGATCATCGGCTGGCCCGGTTCGGACCAGCCCGCCACCAGTTCCTCGGCGATGGTGGCGTTCAGCGGTCCGTCGCCGACGATCACCGGTGGCGGGGCCGCCCGGTCCGGCGTCGACGGCGACACGGCCGCCAGCACAATCCGCGCCAGCCGCCTCCCGTAGGCGGCGACCCGCACCCGCGGATGCCCCTTCCACAGCGCCGCGACCGCCTCGTCGCGGAAGACGACCTCGATCGCCGCGTCCCCCGGGGCGGCCAGCCGCTTAGTGAGCAGCCGCGCCGTGATGTCGTCGTGGACATCGGGGCCGATCCGCCGCGGCCCGGGTGTTGCAATGGCATCCTGAGGCATGGGACAAGTCTGGCATCCGCGTGGAAAGGCGTGACGTGGAGGAAGCGGGAAGGCGCGGCCGGGTGGTGCAGATCGTCGGCGACGGCGTGGACGGAGATTGGCTGACGTGGCGCTGGAACGACCCCGACCGGCCGGTCGGGGTGCATCGCGTGGAGGGGCTCCGGGAATCGGTCGCGGCGTTCCGCTCCGCCCTGCCCCGGGAACCGGACTCGGATAAGGGGAAGAGCCCCTGCGACCTGGAGTGGCTCGTGACCTTCAAAACCGTGAGTCGGCAGGACGAACTGAAGAGGCTGGGGTTGTACGGCCCCCTGACCCGCCGCGACGACGAACTGGAGTTGATGCGGGCGTTGTCGCGGGCGCTGCTGCCCGGCGACCTGCGCCGCCAGCTGATCGAAGCGGCCGCTGACGGGGAACGCGTGGAGGTGCGGGTGGCGCCCAGCCCGCCCGCCGCCGTCGTGCCGTGGGGACTGCTGGTGCTCGACGACGATGACATGCGGCTGCTGGATGTCGCCGACGTTTCCTGGATCGCCCCGATCCTGCCCCGCGACATCGACCCGGACGTGCCCTGCGCCACCCCCGCGACGGGCGGTCGGGCGCTGCACGTCGTCGATCCGAAAACCAGCAAAGGAAGGGTGCTGCCGGGGACGTTCGAGTCCTGCGGCTGCCACGGGCACGGCGCGGAACAGTTTTCCGCCGGGTACAACGGCCTTGAAAAGCTCCGGGCCCGCCTCGAAACGGGGGCCGGGAAGATCGCGCGACTGCTCATGATCGGGCACTGCGCCACAGGGACGAGGGACGCCGCCGACACCGTTTTCTTCATGGGCGACGGCGAGGCGAACAAGCTGCGGGCCTCGCGGCTGGTGCGGGAGGCCGGGAGATGGCGAATACCGCCCAGGGTCGGGGTGGTGGCGTGCGCGTCGGGCACCGACCTGGCCCAGCACGAACCCTTCGGACTCGGTACCGCGCTGCTGATCAACGGCGCCGAGGTGCTGCAAGCGACCCTGTGGACGCTGCCCACTGACTACGCCATCGGGCTCGTGGACACCGGGGCCGTGGGGGCCTTCGAATGGTTGGCGCAGGCCGTCGACCACGCCCAGTCCGACGCCGACCCGGTGGCGTCGCTGTGCGACCTGCAACGCAAGAAACTCGCCGCCTGGCGAGAGAAACCCGGCCTGGGATCCTCCCCGCTGCTGTGGGGTGCGCTGATCACCATGACGGCGCCCGCCGGACGCCGCCAGAACCCCGGTTCGGCGTCGATCCCGTAGTCCTCGGGCTACGTGACGGCCCCCTGGTGGATGAGTTGCTCAGCTTCAGCGCATAATCTGGAACCCATGGAACAGCAGGACCAACAGCCGGCGCCCGAGTCGGAGAAGAAGCGCAAACGCGCATCGAAACGCCCGAAGTCCCGCGCCCGGAAGATTCTGGCGAGGACCGGGCTGGCGATGCTCGTGTTGTTCCTCGTCGCGAGTCTGGCGGGGGTGGGCGCCTTTTTGTACTTGTATGCGACAACGAAGCTACCGGACCCGAACAGCGACTTCACCACCAACACCACCTTCATTTATTACAACGACGGGCAGGAGCAGCTTGGCTCTCTCGCCGTGCAGAACCGCATCACCCTCGACTACGACAAGATGCCGCAGGTGATGAAGAACGCCGTGGTGGCGGCCGAGAACTCCACCTTCTTCAGCGACCCGGGGTTCTCCATGCCGGGCATGCTCCGCGGCCTGTGGACCATCGCCCGCGGCGGTGACGTGCAGGGCGGTTCCACCATCACCCAGCAATACATCAAGATTCTCTACCTGAGTTCCGAACGCACCGCGGGCCGCAAGATCCGGGAGTTGATCCTGGCCATGAAGATGGGCCGGGAGGTGCCCAAGGAGAAGATCCTGGAGGGCTACCTCAACACCATCTACTTCGGCCGGGGCGCCTACGGCATCGAGGCGGCCGCCAAGTCGTACTTCCTGAAGTCGGCCTCCGAACTCAGCCTGTCCGAGGCCGCGACCCTCGCCGCCATCCTCAACAACCCGGCAGGTCTCAACCCGTCCGCGGGCGAGAAGAGCAGGGAACGGCTCCTGGGCCGCTACCAGTACGTGCTCGACCAGATGCTGGAGAACAAATACATCAGCCAGGCCGAGCACGACGCGGCCTATCCTGCTCTTCCCGAGTTCCCCGAGGTGCCGGTCTCCGACCGCTACGGCGGGCCGAAGGGATTCCTCGTGTCCCAGGTGGAGCAGGAGCTGTCGAGCCTCGGTTTCAGCGACGCCGAGGTGCAGGGCGGCGGCCTGAAGGTGACCACCACCCTCGACAAGAACATGCAGGACGCCGCAGTCGCCACGGCGCAGAAGTACACGGAGGAAGCCGCATCCAAGGCGAAACCCCAGCAGGACGCATCCAAGCTGCACGTCGCGATCTCGTCGGTCGACACCGCCACCGGTGGTGTCCTGGCGATGTACGGTGGCCCCGACTACACGAAGGACTCCCGCAACTGGTCGACGACGCCGCGTCCCGCCGCTTCCACGTTCAAGTCGTTCGCGACGGTCGCGGGGCTGCGCAACGGCTACTCCCTGGACAGCACCCTCAAGGGCGACACCTTCACCCCGCGCGGTGACGGCGTCCCGGTCCGCAACGAGTTCAACGAACAGTACGGTGACGTGACGCTGCGCAGGGCGGTTGCAGAATCCATCAACACGGCCTTCGTGGACATGACCGAGTCCATGAAGAACGGCGCCCCCGCCGTCATCCAGGCCGCCAACGACGCGGGTGCGCCGAGCGGGGCGGGCTGGGACGTCAACAACCGCATCGCCCTGGGGGCCGCCGAGGTGAGCCCGCTGAACATGGCGAACGCCTACGCCACCCTCGCCGACTCCGGGAAACGCAAGGACGTCCACTTCGTGGCGAAGGTGGTGGATCGCAACGGCAACACCGTCTACGAGGCGAAGAAAGAGGGCACCCAGGCCATCGAGGAGAACGTCGCGGCCAACGTCACCGACGCCCTGACCTCCGTGGTCGAGGAGGGCACCGGCACGAAGGCGTCGCAGCTGAAGCGGCCCGTCGCGGGCAAGACCGGAACCAACGGTGTCGACGACTCCATCACCTCCGCCTGGTTCGTCGGCTACACCCGGCAGATCTCGACGGCCGTCATGTACGTCGCGGGCGATTCCGGCAACGAGAACCTCGATGCCTACAAGAAACCCGGGGACAAGACCTTCTTCGGCTCCGGCTATCCGTTGACGACGTGGGTGGAGTACATGCAGACCGCCACCAAGGGGCAGGAGGTCAAGCAGTTCGACAAGGCCAAACCGATCCAGGGGAAGTCGTCCGCGCCGTCGCAGGCCCCCACGCGGAGCGCGCAACCCACCAGCGCGCAACCCACCCAGAGCGCACAGCCCACCCAGGAACCGTCGTACGGGGGCAGGCGGCCCACCTCCGATCCCACGGACTCGGGCCGTTCCACGCCCTCCACGCAGCCGACCCGGACCAAGTCGCAGGCCCCCACCTCCCAGCCGACCGGCGGCGGCAAGAGCACGCAGCAACCGACGGGCGGCGGGGACAAACCGACCAACCCCGGTGACGGCGAACGAGGCCCCGGCGGCGGCCGGCAGAGCAACGGTGGGTGACTCGGGCAGCGGCGACTGACGCACCCCGTGGAAACCTCCTGCTTCCTCGCCCGGGGCCCTGGCCGCGGAGCCTTTAAGGTGTTCGCATGAAAAATGCGCTGCTGGAGGGGCTCGGCGGGCCGGCCGGGCGTTACGCCCGGCGTTCGGGCCTCTGGTTCGATCCGTTGCCGTGGTCGTTGTTGGTTGCCACGGTGCTGTTCGTGGTCTGTTCACTGCGGCAGATACCGTGCGTCCAGACCTCCGAGACCGTCCGGGTCAACGCGTTCATCGTGCTCTGCTACTCGGATGTGCCGCTGGCGTGGAACAGCAGCGGGTTCGCGTTCGGCGCTCACCCGCTCGACGGCGGGCAGATGCAGTATCCGCCGCTGCTCGGTTTGCTGCTTTTCGTCGTGATCGGGATCTCCGGTCTGCTCGGGGCCCCCGTCGGCAAGTCACTGGGGGTGCAGGCCCAGCTCGACGGGTCGCAGGTGTTCTACGCCGTCTGCATGGTGCTGCTGTTCGCGTGTTTTCTGCTGTGGGTGCTGTGCCAGACCTTCATGGGCCGCGACTCGCGGGGCGGCCGGTACCGCTCCTGGGACGGCATGTGGCTGGCGGCCTCGCCCGTGGTCCTGGCCTCCGGGCTGGTGTCGTGGGATCTGTTCGCGGTTTCGCTGGCCGCCCTCGGGTTGCTGTTGTTCTCCAAGGGGCGGCTGGTGTTGTCGGGGGTCGTGCTCGGGCTCGCGGTCTGCGCGGGTCTGATGGCGATCGCGGTGGTGCTGGCCGTCGCCCTGGCCGTTGTGCTTCGGGGCCGGGCCGGGCAGGTGGGGAAATTCCTCGGAGCCGCGGCGGCCACCGTCGCGCTGCTGCATCTGCCGTTGCTGATTCTGAACTGGGAGGCCGTCGCCAGGTACTACCAGGGTGAGGCGACGAAGAACCTGTCCTACGGGTCGCTGTTCTACCTCGGGAAACTGTTCGGCTGGGAGGTGCGGGCCGCGGGGTCGCTGGGACTGATGCTGACGGCGCTGCTGCTGGTGATCGTGGCGGCCTGGCTCTACCTGCGGGGACACCGGCCACGTGTCGGCACCCTCGTGGTGCTGTTCGTGTTCCCGACGGCGCTGTTCGGCGCCACCTACGCCCCCCAGACCGCGCTGTGGCTGCTGTTGGCACTACTGGTGGGGCGGCTTGGCCGCCTGGAGTGGGTGGCCTTCACCGTCACACAGGTGATCTACTGGGCCGCGGTTTGGGGGTATCTGGGCGGGCAACTCAACTCGAACCCGAACATCTACTTCGCCACCATCATCCTGCGAATCGTCGTGGAGGTCTGGATCTTCATCTCCTGCCTGCGCGACGCCGCCGACCCGGGCCACGATCCGCTGCGCACCCAGCAGGTCGCCGACCCGATCGGCGGTGTGCTGAACGAGCTCGCAGACTCGGCCGCTACCCGTTCCTTGGCTCGTACCGGTGGTCGTGGATCCCCTTGTTCAGGATGATGTTTCGAAGAGCCCCGGCCTGAGAGGCCGTCAGTCTCGCATGCTCAAGAGCCGAAGCCCAGTTGTCCTCAACGGCGGACACACACTGATCGACGATTTCCGTAGCCTCGGTGACTGACAGACGGTAGGTCGGTGCGCAACGGATGAGCCCTATCAACGGGCAAAGGCGGCTTCCAGGGCCCGCGGTAGCGGGTCTCCTCTCTGGAGACGTTCAGTGGCCTCGTCCAGATCTGCCAAGCTCGCCGAATCACTGCGATCGACATAGACCGTCGGTGACTCCTGGAAGTCGAGCGCCCCGAAGCGATCGGAACTTGACTCCCTCATGTAGGTCATCATCGACAGCTCTGCCGGGTCGCCGGACGTGCCGGATCGCCCGGTGAGCCGCTGCAGGATGACGTGTTGGCCCCACGCATCCGGCAGGGCGTCCCGCAAGGTTCCGTGGAGGGTCAAGCCGTTCGGCAGAGGTGCGGCCCCCTGCATCAGGGGTATCCCGTACAGGGGAATCGCATCAGGGTTTTCCAAATAACTGCGACCGTAGTTGAAGCGGTGATGGCCACGTTGCTCCTCCACCACGCCGCATACGATCGGCGTGCTGGCGCCCGGCAGCCAAGCCCAGACGTACAGGCGTTCAGAAGTCATCGTCAACCTCGGTGTCGGGGTTCACCCTGCCCGGCAGAAGCGCAACGAGGTCTTGGCTGAGTTTGTTCAGGCGGGAGAGTTCGACGGGGTCGGGGGTGAACAGCGGGAGCCGGAGCGCTGCGTAGACGTTGAAAAGGTTTCCCACCGACACGCTGGGCGAGCCGCGCTCGATCGCAGCGACGGTGTATCGCGTGCATCCCGCCCGTGCGCCCAGTTCCTCGAGAGTCCATCCCAAGGCGACGCGTTTTCGCCGCACGTTGGCCCCCATCAGTTCGGCAGCCTCGCGTGCATACGGCGTGAATTCAACAGCCCTGCGACCCATGTTGAATATTTTATGCCCAGCCTAGGGGAAAGATCGCGATATTCAACAATCCCTGGTCTTTGTGGGTGGTGCCTCTCAGTTCCAGACGAGTTCGTCGCAGGTGGTGGTGGTCTGGCGGGTGGTGACGGGGATTTCGTCGCCGACCTCGACCCCGGCGCTCGTGCCCCCGACGAACACCATGGAGGCGTGCATGTGCGGGGGTTCCGCGAAGGGGCGTTTGCGACCCGCGATGCTGAACGGCGACCTCGAGACCCCGGCGGCGTCCAGGACGCCCTGCGCCAGGCTCACGCCCCGCTGCCGCAGCGACCGGGCCGGCGACGGCGCCGACAGCGCGATCCCGTGGGAGGTGCCGCCGCTGACGATCACCAGCCAGCCGTCCCGGGGGGCACGCGACTGGTTGTAGCCGTAGCGGGCACCGCGGGCAACGCGGTGCACATCGAGGACGGTGGCGGTGGTTCTCAGGGCCTGCGGGGCCCCCAGCCACAGCCGGGTTCCCATCCGCATCCGGGTCTGCACACCCAGCTGGGTGCGGAACCTGCGGTAGTCGTTCACGCCCAGGTGTGAAACCCACACCGCGCCCCGCTGATGGGCCACGGCCTCCGATGCGAGCTGCTTGGCCTCCGACAGCTGCCCCTTCAACGGCAGGTGCATCGTCCAGCCCTCGAATCCCAGTTTCCCGGCATCCACCGACGCGATCTCCTGCGGCGTGATGCCGTGCCTGCGCATCGACGTCATGAGTTCCACCACCACCCGGGTTCCCGGATGCGCGGTGCGCAACTCGTCAAGGTCGGTGAGGCGGGAGACGACGGTGATGACGCGGGGATCGTCGAGCAGGGCCGTGGCGGTCTCGTCGAAGGGCCGCCACGGGTTCAGGACGATCACGTCGCGCGACCATCCCGCCTCCCTGACCGTCGCGACCTCGTGGGCGGTGCCGACCGCCAGGCAGTCGTTGTTGAGACGTTCGGCCTCGCGGGCCAGGACGTCCAGTCCGAGGCCGTAGCCGTTGCCCTTGGCGACGGGCACCAGCCCCGGGAACTCCTCGTGGACGTGCTTGACGTGGTCGCGCCAGGCGCGGGTGTCGATGGTCAGTTTGAGGGTCATGTCACCGCCGCTTCAGGTACTGCTGGAAGGCGAAGTGGAGGAACGAGCTGATGGGTTTGTCCCATTCCCCGAGGTAGGCGACGGCCTCGCCTCCCGTGCCGACCTTGAACTGGATGAGCCCCAGCTCCGGGTCGTCGGCCGCCAGGCCCTCGGTGATGCCGCGCAGGTCGTAGATGTCTGCTCCGGCGTCGCGGGCGTCGCGCATCATGCGCCACTGGATGGCGTTGGAGCCGCGGACCTCGCGTTTCGCGGTGGTGGAGGCACCGTAGGAGTACCAGGCGTGGGTGCCGACGCGAATGAAGGTGGTGGCTGCCACCAGGTCGCCCTCGTGTTCGGCCAGGTAGACGCGCATCCGGTCGGGTTCCTCGGCGTTGAGGGCGTCCCACATGGTCTCGAAGTAGGGCAGCCCGCGGCCGGTGAAGTGGTCGCGTTCGGCGGTTTCCAGGTAGATGCGATGGAACCGGGCCAGGTCGGCGCGTTCCCCCCGGGTGACCGTCACGCCCAGCTTGTCGGCCTTCTTGATGTTGCGGCGCCACAGCTGATTCATGCCCTTCAGCAGCTGCTCGTCGGTCAGTGCCGCGCCTTCGGCGTCGGTCAGGCGCAGCTGGTAGTTGAACTTCGGCTGCCCGGCGGCGAAGCCGTGACCCTCCGCCTGGGGCTGCCAGCCGAGATGGTCCAGGGTTCGCAGCACGCGGGTGCCGGTCAGGGTGGTCTCGTCGGGGGTGGCCTGCGACAGGGCGGTGATCCCGGGATCGGCGATGGCGGCCTTCACGGTGGGCGCCAGCCAGCGGTGGTGCACCACGGTCGGGCCGATCCGCACGGCGAACGCCTTGTTGCGGCGGGCGTGGGCGACGAGCGCCTCCAGGTGGGCGTCGACGTCGGGGCGGTCCCAGTCGAGAACGGGACCCTCCGGCAGGTAGGCCAGGTAGCGGGGCAGTTTCGGCAGCTGCCGGTACAGGACGAGCCCCACCCCGGTTAGGGTGTCGCCGTCGAAGAAGCCAATGGATTCGGAACGCCACTCCGGTTTCACCTTCCCCCAAGCGGGAAGCTGTAGGAAACTCGCCTGACCACGAGCCGCCACGAAGGCCAGGTGCTCGTCGGCGCTGATCGTCTTGACGGTGATGCTCACGACTACAACCTACCGGCTGTGGCGGTTACGTTCGTGGGATCCCCCGGGGATTGAGGTCGAGCCGGGCCGAGGTCTCTGTCGTGTATGGCCCGGCTCAACCAGCATCAATCGGACTCGCCTGCAACGGCCCGATACGTCTCCATTATCACACGAACGGCGGCCAACGTGGTGAGGAAACCGGCAGGGGCCAGGAACAGCGAGACGACGATGAGCAGTGGGTTCTGGCTGGTGAACCCCATGGCGAAGATCGCGACCGCCAGGAGGGCCGCCGTGATGGTTCCGAGAAGGTAGGCCGTTTTGATGGCTGCGGTGCTCAAGCGGCGTTTGAAGCCGAAGTCGAACAGCGCGGCGAAGAAGTTGTTCGGGCTCGGTGGAACCTGCGGTGGCTGCTGCTGGGGTGGGGGTGCGGACTGGCCCATGGGTCCGCCCGGGGAGGGGGAGGGCGGCAGGCCCTGCGGGGACGCGTTGGAGACCGCCTGCTGGCCCCAGGCGTCCGTGGCCTGCGGGTCCCAGACGTTCCCGGTGGGCTGCGACTGCTCCCACACGTTTCCCTGCTGGTCGCCGCCGTACGGGTCGTGGGGGTACTGCGGACTGCTCATGATGGTTCCTCTCCACACGGGCGCACTCAATCACCGACCACTCTTGCACATTCCCGCCCCGGAACGGACGGAGGGTGGGGCCGGGGTGTCGTCCCGGCCCCACCCGTCGCGGACCCTCAGGCCTTGATGTCCTCGATCCTCTCGCCGATCCGCATGCCGTAGAAGGAGCGGTAGCAGAAGAAGCCGGAGACGAGCAGGAACACCGCGGCCAGGACGTGGGCCAGCACACCCAGGCCCTGGGCGGTGATCGCGGTGGCCAGTTCGACGGCCAGCAGCCCGAACAGCGTCGAGAACTTGATCACCGGGTTGAGCGCCACCGAGGAGGTGTCCTTGTAGGGGTCACCGACGGTGTCACCCACGACGGTGGCGTCGTGCAGCGGCGTGTTCTTCGCGTCGAGATCCACCTCGACGAGTTTCTTCGCGTTGTCCCAGGCGCCGCCGGCGTTCGCCATGAAGATGGCCTGGTAGAGCCCGAACAGCGCCATCGCGACGAGGAACCCGATGAACAGGAACGGTTCGGCGAAGGCGAACGCCAGGGTGGCGAAGAACACGCCCAGGAAAATGTTGAACATACCCTTCTGGGCGTACTGGGTGCAGATCTCGACCACCTTGTTGGAATCCTGGGCGGAGGCCTTCGTCTCGCCGTCGAGGTGCAGGTTCTGTTTGATGAACTCCACTGCCCGGTAGGCGCCCGTGGTGACGGCCTGCATGGAGGCGCCCGTGAACCAGTAGATCACCGCGCCGCCCAGCAGCAGGCCCAGCAGGAACGGGGCGTGCAGCAGCGACAGGTTCTCCAGGTTCTCGGTGAGCTTGTTGGTCAGGCCCATCATGATGGAGAAGATCATGGTGGTGGCCCCCACCACGGCGGTGCCGATCAGCACCGGTTTCGCCGTCGCCTTGAAGGTGTTGCCCGCGCCGTCGTTGGCCTCGAGGAAGTGCTTGGCGCGTTCGAAGTCGGGGCGGATGCCGTGATCGCGTTCCAGCTCCTCCTCGATGCCGGGGATCTCCTCGATGGTGGACAGCTCGAACACCGACTGGGCGTTGTCGGTGACGGGACCGTAGGAGTCGACGGCGATCGTCACGGGCCCCATGCCCAGGAAACCGAACGCGACCAGACCGAACGCGAACACCGCGGGGGCGATCATGAGCTGGCTCAGCCCCATGGTCGAGATGATGAAGCTCAACCCCATCAATCCGGTGATCGCCAGCCCGATCCAGTAGCCGGAGAAGTTGCCGGCCACCAGGCCGGAGAGGATGTTCAGCGACGCCCCGCCCTGGTTGGAGGAGACCACGACCTCGCGGGTGTGGCGGGCGTTGGTGGAGGTGAACACCTTCACCAGCTCCGGGATCAGCGCCCCGGCCAGGGTGCCGCAGCTGACGATCAGCGACAGCTTCCACCACATCCCGTCGGGCAGTCCACCGATCAGCGCCGCGGAGGTGCCGAAGGTGCACGCGATGCACAGCACCGAGGTCAGCCACACCAGCGACGTCAGGGGCGCCTCGAAGTCCATCTCGGCGGCATCGCGGTAGCGGGCGCGGGTGATGGCGGCGTTGACGAAGTACGAGATCCCGGAGGCCACCACCATCACGGCGCGGATCACGAAGATCCACACCAGCAGCTGCACCTGCACCATCTGGTCCTGGACCCCGAGGAGGATGAAGGTGATCAGCGCCACACCGGTCACGCCGTAGGTTTCGAAACCGTCCGCCGAGGGGCCGACGGAGTCACCGGCGTTGTCGCCCGTGCAGTCGGCGATCACGCCGGGGTTGCGGGCGTCGTCCTCCTTGATGTGGAAGACGATCTTCATCAGGTCGGCGCCGATGTCGGCGATCTTGGTGAAGATCCCGCCTGCGATGCGCAGCGCCGACGCGCCCAGCGATTCACCGATCGCGAAACCGATGAAACACGAACCCGCGATCTCGCCGGGCAGGAACACCATGATGACCAGCATCATCGCCAGCTCGACGGAGATCAGCACCATGCCGATGCTCATCCCGGAGCGCAGCGGGATGTCGTGGCAGGGGTAGGGGCGCCCGGACATCGCGGCGTGCGCGGTGCGGGAGTTGGCCAGGGTGTTGACGCGGATGCCGTACCAGGCCACCGCGTAGCTGCCGCCCATGCCGATCAGCGAGAACAGGATCACCACGGCCGTCCTGCCCACCCCGAAATTGACGAGGAACAGGTAGTAGATGACGATGATGGCGGCGATGAAGGCCCACAGCAGCATCAGGAACCGGCCCTGCTGTTTCAGGTAGGTCTTGCAGGTGGTGTAGATCAGCTCGGAGACGTCCCGCATCGCCGTGTGCACGGGCATGCGGTTCAGCTGCGAATAGGTGATGATCCCGAACACCAGGCCGAGGGCGCACACGATCAGTCCGAGACCGAGCAGCACGCTGCCCGGCAGGCCGAGGAAGGAAACGGAATCGAGCTTGGGCAGCTGGAGGTTCGCCTCCCCGCCGATGTGGCTACCCGACTGGCCGCCACCGGAATCGCACGAGGTGAGACAGAATACGCCGACCGCGGCTCCGAGCAGCCCGATGCCCTTCGTGGGATTGCGCCGGGCGGGCCGTGGGTCCGTCGCGGCGCGGAGGGCTTTCTCTTCTGGTGCTGTCACCGCTTCTCGCGGTAGCTCGGTCATGATGCTCCCTAGCGATCATTTGTGTACTGGCTACGTCGCCAGTCTGTCCCGGCACACTTTACGCCTGCGGTTTGCGGCCCGGAAGAGTGGCGGGAGGGATTTCGAGGGGAATGGGTGTCGCGAAAACATGGGCGGCCCGGCCGGCGGAAAACCGCAGGCCGGGCCGCCTGACAGGTCCTTCGGGTCCCGGATGGTTCCGTTGCCGTCAGGAAGCGGTGATCAGGGCTTCGAGGGTCGTCTCCCAGCGGGCGCGGAGAGCCTCGAGGTCGGCGTCCTCGGGAAGGTTGCCGTGGACGATCGTCAGTTCCGTTCCGCCGTCGACGGCACGCATCCTGAGGTCGACGAGAGTGGCCGGCGCCCCTTCGGACGCGTGCCACGAGAACCGGATCTGTTCCTTGGGGTGGAAGCTGCGGGTGATGCCGTAGGTGCCGTCATCGGCTTTCCACGACTCACCCTTGTTGCCGAGCTGCCCGCCTGCGCCGAGCAGTGTCTGCGCTCCGGCGGGGGTCATGAGGGCCCTCCAGACGGCTTCCAACTGGGTGGGAGCCACCCGGGTGACCGCCACGCTTCTGGTTTCGCTTACTGCCTCCGTGGTCTCCATGATGATGCCTTTCATCTCTTCGGGCGTCGCCTGTGGCGTCCGGTGCATCAAGCCTAGTAGCCCCCGGGGCTGGACGGGAGGGGGATCGGGGAAAAGGCGACTTTTGGCCAGCGGGAGGGGCGGTTCGGCGAGCCCTTGACGTCGGCGGGCGGGCCCCGAGGGCCGGCGCGGTTCGCGTCGAAACGGCGCCCGGTCCCCGGGAGATTTGATTTTTCCGGAAAAGTTTTCCACAAGCACTTGTGGGAAAGTGTGTTTTCTGTGGATTGTTCACTTTCGTTCAGGAAACGCAGTGGGGGCGGGTTCTGGTGGCGGTGTGCGCGGTGGGAAGGGTTTCCGGTTGGCCGGGATGGGATGATGAGAATCCTTGAAAGTGGTGTTGAGGAGGTGCGATGACCGGTTGGCGCGAATTCGATCCCGCCCTCGCGCAGGTGCTCGTCGAACTGCCCGACGAGGCCGTTCTCGTCGTCAGCGGCAGGGGACGGCTGGTGCAGTTCCTCAGGGGTGGGGACCGGATGGCGGTGGAGGTCAGCAACGACTCCCCGGGTGACGAACCCCGCCTCAGGGACCGGCAGTGGCGGCTCGCCGATGAATGGGCCGGGCTGTGGCGCCGCGACTTCCCCCGCCCCGCGGGTCAGCGGGAGGCGGACGTGATCGTCGCGGAGACCGGGCACGTGCTGCGCAACGTGTGGGGCTGGACCGGTCTCGACGGGTTCCGCTACGAGTCGTGGGTTGAGATCACGCGGAAGGTGTTCGGGTTCTTCCCGAGAAGCGAGGAACGGCGCATCCGGTGGCCGGGGCTGGGGTTGCCGGAACGTCTCCACCCCGACCGCATGGACGAGTGACCCGGTCGGTGTCTCCTCACCGGGTCAGGCGTTTCACCAGCGCGGGCACGTCGTCGGGGGTGACGGGACCCAGCCACTCCATGTCGGGTTGCACCACGACGATGGGGGCCCGGTTGCACGGGTAGCAGCAGCCCGTCGCGGTCAGCAGCACCGATTCGTCCAGCGCCCCGGCCTCCGCCAGCGCCCGGCTGAGGGCCTCCTGCGTCTCGGGTGCGCCTTTCGCGTTGCAGCGCGGCCCGCGGCACACCAGCACCTGCCGGGAAACGGGCGGGGGTTGTTCCCAGTTCGGGTTGGTGAGGGAATCGCGCGGCCCCAGGCGGCGGGCCTCTCCGGGGCAGGGCAGCTCCCCGGGCAGCCCGCGCAGGGGACGCCGGGAACACCACAGCTCCAGCAGCGGCCCACGCGAATCGAGCCACCAGCGCGCCACACGGCCGAGCCATGACGCCGGCCCCAGGTCGTCGCCGAAGGTGACGCCGACCAGGTGCACCGGCTCCGATCCGAGTCCGGCCAGCTCATCCAGCTGGTTCACCAGCGCCGGCCCCTCGCCCTGCAGCACCGCCACATCGGCCCCCAGCCCGCCCGCGACCTCCGCCAGCTCCGGCCAGCGTGCCGCGTCGGACAGGGCGAGGGTGACCAGAAGGGTTCTCACCTGCGACTCCAGTTCACGCGTCTGCGGTCATCCACCTCGACGCGCCCCTTGTCCTTGATGGTCTCGGCTGGCTGAGTGCCGGCTCGGATCCCATGTGGGCCTGGCCGGAGGCGGCGGTGGACCGGGACACGGGTGTTCAGACGCATGGAAGCTCTTTCCAGTTGGGCCTTTTCGCGAGGCGTGGATGACGTCGTCGGCTGGTATTCGGACTCGAGTTCATTCCGTCGCGGACGCCTTCCCGGGATTTCTCCCAGTGGCCACGTGCCCGTTAGGTCCCTCTCACCGCTGCGCGTCAGTCCCGGATTCCCACCGGGTTCCCCGGCGCCTGGGGCGCCACCGACGAGCACACCGTAGCAGTGTGGTGAGTGTTGCCTGCAAGCGCCCTTCCCGGGTCGTCGGGCCGTCGTGGAATCCCGGTGCGGGGTGGGTCCGATGGCACTAGGTTGTTCCCGTGACTCAAACCCAGACCCAGGCGCCCGCCGCCGCCCTGCGCGAACGACGCACCTCCTGGGGAAAGATCTTCAGCTGGTGCATGTGGGACTGGGGAACCCAGCCCTTCGCCACCGTCATCACCACCTTCGTGTTCAGCACCTACATCTCCTCCGGGTCGCTGTTCGGGACCGGTGCCGGTGACGACACGCCGGCGTTCATGCTGGGCGTAGCGATGGCCGTGGCCGGGGTGCTCATCGCGCTGCTGGCGCCGGTGCTGGGGCAGGGCACGGATCGCTCCGGGAGGCGGATGTTCCACCTGCGCTGGCAGACGTGGGCGCTGGCGGCGGTCTCGGCGGCGCTGTGGTTCGTCGCGCCCGGGCAGCAGTACCTGTGGCTGGGCCTGGCGCTGCTCGGGGCCGGCAACATCATCTCCGAGGTGGCCAACGTCAACTACTACGCCGCCATCGACCAGGTGGCCACCCCCGGCAACGTCGGCCGCGTCTCCGGGTACGGCTGGGGCATGGGATACCTCGGCGGGATCGCGATCCTGCTGCTGATCGTCGCCGTCGCGGGCTCCGACATCGGCCCCGACGGGGTGCGCAACTCAATGCTGCTGTGCGGGGTGTGGACGGTGCTGTTCACCATTCCGTTGTTCATGGCCATCAAGGACCGGCCCGTGGCCTCCCCGCCGCCGCGCCAGTCGCCGGTGCGGGCCTACCGCGACCTCATAGGTTCCGTGATCCGCATCCACCGCGTCTCCCCGCACACGACCTGGTTCCTGCTGGCCTCCGCGCTGTTCCGCGACGGCCTGGCAGGGGTGTTCACCTACGGTGCGGTGCTGGCGAAACTGGTGTTCGGGTTCAGCACCGGCGAGGTGATCGTCTTCGGGGTGGTGGCCAACGTGGTCGCGGGGCTCGCGACCATCGTCTTCGGGCACCTGGACGACCGGACCGGGCCGAAACGGGTGATCCTGATCTCGCTGGGCGCGCTGGTGGGGTTGGGGTCGTGCATCTTCCTGCTCCACGACCGGGGGCCGGTGGTGTTCTGGATCTTCGGGATCGCCATGACCTTGTTCGTCGGCCCTGCGCAGTCGGCGTCGCGGTCCTTCCTGGCGCGTCTGATCCCGGAGGGTCACTCGGGTGAGGTGTTCGGGCTGTACGCGACGACCGGCCGGGCGGTGTCCTTCCTGGCGTCGTCGCTGTGGGTGCTGTCCCTGTGGCTGGGATCGTTCCTCGTCCCGGCGGGCGAGTCGGCGGTGCACTTCGGCATCCTCGGGATCGTGCTGGTGCTGGCCGCCGGGCTGGTCGTGATGATTCCCGTGCGCGAGGCCCAGCAGGTCATGCACCGCGGATGACCGCGGCCCGGTTCAACCGGCACGAAACGCCTCCCCGGGTGCCCGTTTCGTGCGGCCGCTCGTCCCCGGATGGCTATCCGGTTCCGGCAGGGGCGCAAAACGGGGGTTCAGCGGTTAGGCTGGGGGTATGTCCGACTGGTTTGCCATCAACGAAGACCTGTGGGGCACCGTCGCGGGGTCGCGACCTCCGCTGTTCTACTTCTTCGACGGTTTCATCGACTCGGGACGCGTCGGTGCGACGCTGATCGAGGCCCTCCTGGAGCACTCCGAACCGCAGCTGCTCGGGTCCTTCAACATGGACCTCGTCCACGACTACCGTGCCCGCCGTCCCGCCATGGTCTTCGACCGCGACCACTGGGCCTCGCTCGAGGAACCAGTGCTGAACCTGCACCTGGCACGCGACGCCGAGGGAATGCCGTACCTCGTGATGCGCGGTCCGGAACCCGATCACCGCTGGCGACTGTTCCGTGACGGACTGGTCGGGCTGGTCCAGCGGCTCGACGTCTCGATGCTGCTGACCGGTTACGGCATGCCCATGGCCTTCCCGCACACGCGCCCCACGCCCCTGGCGATACACACCACCGATCCGGAGCTGCGGCAGCAGAACCCCCGCTGGATCGACCGCCTCGAGATCCCGGCGTCCTTCTCCTCCTACCTCGAATACCACCTGGGGAAGCTCGGGATCAGTTCCTACGGAGCCGCCGCCCACGTGCCCCACTACCTCGCCAACGCCTCCTTCACACAGGCCGCGGCCACCATCCTTCACCGCTACGCGGAGGTGACAAAGCTGGCCCTGCCCACCGACGAACTCGACCTGGCGGCCGAGGCCAACCTGATGGCCATCGAGGCCGACACCCGCGGCGACGAGACCGCCCGCGAGCTGTTGCACCAGCTCGAGGAGCAGTACGACCGCTACACCGAACCCACCGGCGAGGACCTGCCCTCCGCCGACGAGATAGCGGCGGCGGTGGAACGTTTCCTCGCCCAGCGCGACGACGGCAACCAGCCCCCGCCCAAGGGGGAGTGAGGCCGGTCCATGGTGGCAGCCGACTACACGCCCGCCCAAGTGGCGCAACGCCTGCGGATGAGCCGAACCCATCTGTACAAGCTCCTCGACTCCGGGCAGATCCCGTCCCATCGTGTCGGTCGTGACCGCCGTGTTTCCGGGCGTGATGTCGTCACCTTCGAGAAGCGTCGCCAAGAGGAGCGCCGCGCGCTCGCCGAACGTTTCGCCAGCGCCGAGGCCATTCGCCGCGGTGCCGTCGATGAGCTTGAGACAGAACTGTGACGTTCACCGCCGAGGAGTAACAGCGTGTCGTATGGTGTGTCCCGTGCAGCACGACCCCACCGCCCGTCCCACCCTGAGGCTGCTCGCCGAACTCTTGGAGAGGTGGCCGGATCCTTACGAGAAACGGGCGATCACCGAGCAAAGATGGGATGACGTTCAGCCCCTGTCCAGGCTTTCGCACCCGATCCTCGTGAAATCGCGCTCCCTGTCGGAGGCGGAGCCCGTAGCGAATCGCATCATTGAGTGTTCTCGCGATCTCCGGCTGATGAAGGTGCGCGCCAGCCAGTGGCGTGCCGGGGTGTGGTTCGATCCGGAGGGGGTGCAGTGGGTGGTGGCTGCTGGGCTCGCCAAGGGCGGGCACCGGGATCACGAGGATTTCTACCAGCGGCTGGAACGGCAATGTGACACGGAACGAGGACGAAAGGCGCTGCTTCCAACGGACGAAGACGCCCGATTACTGAAACGCGAGACTGCGGCTAGGGCCCTCACCGATTGGGAACTCGCGGTGCAGGCATTGGCCGTTGACTTGCTGGCGGGGGCGTTGCATCACGAGTGTTACCGTGTGGTGGTTCCGCATCCGACGAAGACCATTCCGTTGGCTGAGGTCGAACTGGAGTTCATCACCGGGGACGGTATCGAGGAGTTTGTGCTGAGTTTCATCAACAACACCCGACAGGGAACGCATCTCGCTTACGTCATGGAACGGCGTCTTCTGATCAGCATCGCGCCTCCTGAGCAGGAATGGGACCTTGCCGGGGGAATCTACTCGGCTATGGAGGAATCCGGACACTGTGCTCGTCAGATCGAACGGCTTCGTGACGCATCCCGGGAACGCCGGTTACTGGATTCTGACCGTGGCCACGTGGCTCACCGCGTTCACCGCCGTCACATCGGCGATGCCAGCGTGGACGGGAGGGCGGTCCGTTCCCTGTGCGGGGTGTATTTCGTTCCCCTGACGGATCCCGACGCTCTTCCCGAGTGCGAGGAATGCGCTTGGCGGTGCAAACAATTTCCAGTGGCGTGAGGATTGTGGCGGCGCTGGAACGTTTCCTTACCCGGCATGTGCTCAGTGGTCGGCGCCGTCGAGCTGTTCGACGAGGTGTCGCAGCAGTGGGCCTGCGACCTCTATGGTGTCGGATGCGCCGCCCTCAGAGCCGGGCGCGTTGATGATGATCGCGCGAGTTCCGGCGCACTCCACCACCCCCGCCAGGCCCCGCGACAACAGGGCGTGGGGGTTCTTCTCGGCGCCGCGACGCCGGACGGCCTCCATGATCCCGGGAAGCTCGCAGGCGAGCAGGTCGAGGGTGGCCTCGGCGGTGACGTCGCGCGGCCCGACTCCCGTGCCGCCGGTGGTGAGCACCACCCGCGACCCGGAAGCGACGGCCTCCCGGATGGCGGCGCGGATCATGACGAGATTGTCGGGCACCACCCTCGGCTCCCGGGTCTCGAATCCCAGCCCGTTCAGGGACTCCCGCAGCAGCGGGCCGGAACGGTCGGGGTAGATCCCGGCGGCGGCCCGGTCCGAACACGTGATCACTGCGGCCAACATGCGGGAATCCTAGCTCCCGTGCAGGGACGGATCCGTTCCGTGCAGGTCGGGGCGTCGGGAAAAAACCCGGCTGCGCAGCACTCAAACTCAGAAATTCCTCTTTCGGGGCACGAAACGGCACTGGGTGCTGCAAAACCGGATTCTTCCGCTACCAAGCGTGGTTTTCGTGATACGCCCTAGGCTGGGTGGCACCCAACCCAGGAGTCATCTTGCCCCTCACATCCGTTGCCGACCGTCTGCGCGAGTCCATGTGGCGTTCCGCCAACGACAAACGCCTCAAACGCCTCCAGCGGGTGGTGGACGCCATGCCGGAGAACCCGCCCGAGACCCCGACATCCCTCGACGCAACCAGCGACGCCGAACTGGCCGGTTTCCTGGCGGTCGCAGGTGAGGTGGCGGGGCGGGAGGTGGGGCTCGACCCCTTCCCCAACCAGTACCTGGCCGCCGCCGCCCTGCTGCGAGGGTTCTCCATCGAACTGGCGACCGGGGAGGGCAAGACCCTCGTGGGTGCGATGGCCGCCGCCGGCTGGGCCTTGGAGGGGCGCCACGTCCACGTGCTGACCGCCAACGACTACCTCGCGGCCCGCGACGCCGACTGGATGGGTCCGCTGTACCGCGGCCTCGGACTGACCTGCGCGGCCGTGCAGGCCGACCAGGACCTCACCGCCCGGCAGACCGCCTACGCCGCCGACATCACCTACTCCTCGGTGGCCGAGGCCGGTTTCGACCTGCTCCGCGACCGCCTCGCCGCCCGGCCCGGGGACCGCACCGGGGCCCGCCGCGAGGTGGTGCTCGTCGACGAGGCCGACGCGGTCCTGCTCGACGAGGCCCGCGTGCCCCTGGTGCTCGCCGCCGACGCCGAACCGCACCGCGACGAACACGCCCTGGTGCTCGCCGCCTACGTGCGGGGCCTCGAGGCGGGCCGCGACTACGTCGTCGCGCCCGACCGTCGCACCGTCCACCTCACCGACGACGGGTTGCGCCGCGTCGAGGACGACCACCCCGACCGCGACCTGTTCGGCACCGACTCCGAGTTCCTCGTCTCGCTGAACCTCGCCCTCCACGCCCACGCCGCCCTGGAACGCGACGTCGACTACCTCGTCGCCGACGACCGCGTCTGGCTCGTCAGTGGGTCGCGGGGAAGGGTGGACCGGCTGCAACGCTGGCCCGACGGGTTGCAGCTCGCCGTCGAGGCGAAGGAGGCCCTCGATACCGCCCCCGGACTCCAGGTCCTCGACCAGCTCGTCATCGCCGAACTGGTCGGCGGCTACGAAAAACTCGTCGGCATGAGCGCGACCATGCGGTCCGCCGAGGAGGAACTCGAATCCCTGTACGGGCTGCAGGTCGCGGTCATCCCGTCGCACCTGCCGTGCCGCCGCACCGACCACCCCACCCGGCTCCACGCCACCTCCGAGCATCGCGACGCGGCCCTGGCGGACCTCGTCCGGGAATCCGGGGAACGGGGGCGACCCGTGCTGGTCGCGACCCAGAGCGTGAGGGAATCGGAGCGGATCGCGGACCTGCTGCGCGGCCTCGGCGTCGAATGCGTGCTGCTGAACGCCCGCAACGCCACCGAGGAGGCCGCGATCATCTCGCGGGCCGGTGAGGCGGGCCGGGTCACGGTCTCGACGCAGATGGCCGGGCGCGGCACCGACGTGGTGCCCTCACCCGAGGCCGTCGACGCGGGCGGGCTGCTGGTGGTCGGGGTGGGGCGTTTCCCCAGCGCCCGACTCGACGACCAGCTCCGCGGACGCGCCGGCAGGCAGGGCGATCCGGGGGAGTCGGTGTTCCTCGCCAGCCTCGCGGACCGCCTCGTCACCGACAACGACCCCGACCATCCCGAACCCGCGGTCGTGGACGGCGGTGGTGAGGTCGAACAGTGCCGCGCGAACCGTCGTGTCCTGGGGGTCGTGGACCACGCGCAGCGGGTCAGCGACGGCGACCAGCGCAACCTGAGGTGGCTGTCGTGGCGTTACGGCGAACTGCTGCGCCGCCAACGCGCCCATCTCGTCGAGGTGCGCGAAACCTGTCTCGAGGGGCCCGAGGCCCTGGACCGGCTCGCCGAACACGCGCCCGAGGAGGTCGCGGAGCTGGATGAGCGGGTCGGGGAGGACGAACTCGAGGAAGGGGCGCGACTGGCGCTGGTCGCAGCCCTCGACGCCGCCTGGAGCGCGCACCTCGGGCACGCCGCCGAGTTGCGCGAGGGCATCCACCTGCGGGTGCTGGCCCGCGAGGATCCGCTGACCGAGTTCGAGAAGGAGATGGGGGCGGCCTACCAGGGCCTTTCCGGACGCATCCTCGACGACGCCGTCGCCGCCCTCCTGGAAGCCCCGGTCGTCGATGGGCGGCTGGACCTGGAATCGCTGGGATCCCGCATCCCCAGCGCCACCTGGGCCTACACCGTCACCGACAACGAACTTGGCGACGATTTCACCCGGATGGGTCGCGCTCTGCGCCGTCGCCTCGCGGGTCGGGGATAGCGTCTGCCTGCCTTGTGGGGTCGGTGTGGGGTTCGCTTGTCTTGTGGTCGTTTGCTTGCGCTGTAGCGCTGGCGGATGACGGTTGGGGTGGCGTTTCCGTCGGGAAGGCTGGCGGATGACGGGAGGGCCAGCGGATGACGGGAGGGCTGGCGTCGAGGCGGGCGATCGCTGACAGGAGTTTTGACGGGTACCGTGTCGCGGCGCCCTTTGGCGGTCTCGGCGACGGCCTCCCCACTAGGGTGGGGACGTACAGCCGTCTAACAAGGAGAGACCGTGAAGGGCATCGTTGTTTTCTCCGGTTCCGCCCATCATGCGCTGGCTGACGAGATCTGCGACCATCTTGAGGTTCCCCGGAGCCACGTGAAGATCTCCCGGTTCAGCAACGACTGCCTCCAGGCCCAGCTGCTCGCCAACTGCCGGCAACGCGACGTCTACATCGTGCAGCCTCTCGTGCCACCCACCCAGGAGCACCTGATGGAGTTGCTGCTGATGGTCAACGCCGCACGCGGCGCGTCGGCGGCGCAGATCACGGCGGTGATCCCGCACTACGCCTACGCCCGTTCCGACAAGAAGGACGCCTCCCGCATCTCCCTGGGCGGTCGTCTCGTCGCCGATCTGCTGGTAACCGCCGGCGTCGACCGGGTGCTGACGATGAACCTCCACGCCCCGCAGGTCCACGGGTTCTTCTCCGTGCCGGTGGATCACCTCACGGCGCTCGGCGTCATCGCCGACCACTACCGCGGCCGCGACCTCAGCAACCACGTCGTCGTCTCCCCGGACCTGGGCAACGCCAAACAGGCGACGCTGCTGGCGCGTCTGCTCGGGCTGCCCGTGGCGGCCGGCAACAAACAGCGCCTCGCCGACGACAAGGTGGTGATCTCGTCGGTGGTCGGTGACGTCGCGGGCAAGAAGGCCATCGTGCTGGACGACGAGATCGCCACGGGCGGGTCGATCATCGAGATCGTCTCCCGGCTGGCCGACTTCGGCTGCGCTGAGGCCTCCATCGCCTGCACCCACGGCCTGTTCGCAGGGTCGGCGGTGGAGCGCCTCACTTCCGCCACCCACATCTCGGAGGTGGTCTCCACCAACACCGTCCCCGCACCCGAGAACTTCCCGGGCCTGAAGGTGCTGAGCGTCGCGTCGCTGTTCGCGGAGGCCATCGCCCGCATCCACAGCGGCAACTCGGTTTCGACACTGTTCAACGGGGTCGATCCCGCCTACGCCCAACCCCAGGAACCCGAGGGCCTGTTCTGATTTCGGTTGTTCAGCGACGCCTGCCGGCGCGGATTCTCTCCGCGACCTCCCGCCAGGTCGGGACGATCACCCCGTGGGGGCGCATCATGGTGCGCAGCCGGTGGCGGGTGCTGAAGATGCCGATCAGGCCGACGGCGAAGAACGGGAACTGCAACGCCATGGCCTGGTCGAGCTGTTCGGCGGTGTAGTCGCCGGAGGGGTTGAGCCAGCCCAGGAAGGCGCTGATGGCCAGCAGGCTCAGGGTGGCGCCCGTGAAGGAACCGGTGATGACCAGGCCGTTTGCCGCGCCGAGGCGGTGCGGGGGCAGCAGGGTGCGGGGATAGTCGAATCCGATGCCGGTACCCGGACCGCCCGCGGACATCGCGACCACCAGGAGAATTAGCAGCCACCACGGTGCCCTTCCCGGCCACAGCAGCGCCGCCGCCCATCCGAGCACATTGACCCCGATGACGGTGAGAGCCAGATTGCTGCGACGCAGCGGGTGACGTGAGGTCAGCCAACCCAGCAGCGGTGAGAAGACGATGGCGCCGTAGACGGTGAGGCTGAACAGGAAGGCGGCCTCGGCCTCCGAACGTCCCTCCGCCCGTTGCAGCCACGGGATGCCCCAGATCATCGCGAACACGTTGACGCTGAAACCGCTGGTGAAGTGCACCCAGAACCCGAGCCGGGTCGCGGGATGCCGCCAGGCGTCGGCGATGCCGCGGGGCAGGTCGGAGAGCCTCTCCTCCTTCGGTGCGGGACGGGTCCGGCCGGGGGGCACGTCGCGAACCCAGACCGCGCTCATGACCCCCGCGACCCCGGATGCGAGGGCCGCACCCAGGAAGGCCCACGCCCAGCCTTGGGCGTTGAACAGGGGAAGCAGGATGGTCGCGGAGGCCACCTGCCCCATCTGCCCCAGCAGTCCCGCCAGCTGCGTCAGGACCGGCACCCGCGACGGTGCGAACCACTCGGGGATGAGCCGCAGCAGCGAACCGTACATGCAGGCGTCGCCGATCCCCAGCAGGATGCGGGCGGCGAAGGCCAGCGGAAGGGAGTCGGCGAAGGCCATGATCACCTGCGCGGCGACCATCACCCCGGAGCCTGTGATCATCACCACCCGTGACCCGTAGCGGTCCACCAGCACCCCGGCGGGTAGCTGCGCCAGCGCGTAGGTCGCGAGTTGGAGCATCACGAAGGTGGAGATGATGCCGACGCTGGTGCCGAAATGGTTCGCCGTCTGGATCCCCAGGACCCCGAGGCTGGTGCGCTGCATGATCGCGACGCAGTAGGCGAGGATGCCGACGCCCCACACGATCCAGGCCAGCCGCCCGGTCCTTGCCACCTCGTGCTCCTTTCCCACCACGTCCGCGGAAAGTGTAGAGGCTCTGGGCGGCGCAGTTGGTTTCGACTCGGGTCGCTCGTTCCTCGCGACCCGGCTCAACCGGCTTGTGGGGGTGGAAGTTGGTTGAGCCGACCTGCTCAGCCGGCTTCAGGGAAGGGGCCGTTCAGGCGATGCCGAGGATCTCGGTGACGAAGACCAGGGTCGCCCCGCCCTTGATGCCGGCCTGCGGGACGCCGTGGTCGCCGTAGCCGAGTTCGGCGGGAATGGACAGCAGGACCCGGGAACCGACGCGCTGACCCACGAGGCCGTCGTCCCAGCCGCGGATCACCTCTCCGACGCCGACGCGGAAGCTCAGCGGCCGACCCCGGTCGTAGGAGTTGTCGAAGACTGCTCCGTCCCAGGACTGCCCGAGGTAGTGGGTCGAGATGGTGTCGCCCGCTTTGACCTCCGGTCCGGTTCCGGCGTCGAGCAGCTGCACGTGAAGGCCTTCGGGGGCTTCGGTGCCGGGGAAGGTGAGGGTTGGTTTTGAACCCTTGGCGCCCTGCACGGAGGGCATTTTGGTCTTGCTCATGTGCCAGGAGCCTAGCGACACCCGGGGCCGACCGTCGTCAGTCGCCGCTGAGCGCCTTCACCCAGTCGGGGGTGGGGGTGGGGATCTGGTCCTGGGTCACGTCGCAGCTGGCCTTGGTGCCGGGGGCGGGCCCGAACTCGCGGCCCGCGAAGATGTTGGTCTTGACCCACTCGTAGTAGGCGTTGAACTTGCCCGTGTCGTAGGGGTTGTCCTTGGCGCAGCGGGCCACGTAGTAGCCGACCACCTCGGGGAGGGTTTCCAGGTTGTTCCTGCCCGCGTAGGAACTGAAGACTTCCTGCTTGGCCGCGAGGCCCTGGAACTCGGTCCAGTACTTGGGGTTCGAATCCCGGTCGGCGTTGAAGATGTGGGTGAACTCGTGGATGACGATTCGCGACAGGCGGCCGATGTCGCCGAGATCGACGGCTTCCTTCCACTTGGTGAAGTCGAAGGTCAGGTAGCCGGGTTTCGTCAGCGACCAGTCGCCCCAGGCGAATCCGCCGATGCTCGCGGCGTTGATGCCGATGGTGCCGGACACCTTGGCCTTGAGATTGGCCAGGAAGTCGGTGCAGGAGACGGCGTCGAGGGCCTGCCACACGACGCTGATCTGGGTGCGGTTCGCGTCGGTCCAGCCGTTGCCGGCCAAGGTCACGCCGAAGTTTTCGGACAGCTGCTTGGTGATCTCGGAGATCGGGGCCTTGTCGCCCGGCCAGGGATGGGTGGTGGGGCAGGGGGCGTGGATGCCGACCACTGACGGCCCCACCGTGGCCTTCTCGCCCTTGGCGGTTGCCGATGCTGCTAGAACAATTCCTGCGATGGCCACCGCGGCCGCGGTCAACCAGATCACAAGCTTGCGCATCGGCATCTCCTGCTTTCGGGTACGGACTGGGAAAGACTCTCTCAGGATTCTCAGGAAGTCAAGTTCAGGGGAGAGTCGGGGTGATCCCCGGTGCACTCACTTTGTTCAGATTATGTGATATGGGCCGATGACGGCAGGTGGGCCGGGTGATGGATTTCCGGTCGGAGGGTGTTCCCGGGGCGTCTCGAGAACGGGTGCGGTGCCCGTTTCGTCCCCGGCGGTGGACTAGTCTTCGGCCATGTCGCTGTTTGAACTCCACCGCACCGATCATCCTACGCCCGAGGTTGAGCGCGCCGCCATCGTGGCGGATCCGGTGTTCGGTAAGTTCTACGCCGACCACATGGCCGTCGCCGACTACACCGAGGGTCTCGGCTGGCGCGACGCCCGGATCATCCCGACGGGCCAGTGGCAGCTGCATCCCGCCGCCGCGGTGTTCCACTACGGGCAGGAGATCTTCGAGGGGCTGAAGGCCTACCGCCACGCCGACTCCTCGGTGTGGCTGTTCCGTCCCGAGAGGAACGCGCGGCGTTTCATCTCCTCCGCTGAACGCCTCGAAATGGCGCCCTTCCCCGAGGAGCTGTTCCTCGCATCCCTCGACGAACTGGTCGCGCTGGAGCAGGCGTGGGTGCCGCAACCCGACGGTGAGCGCAGCCTGTACCTGCGTCCCTTCGAGATCGCCGACGAACCCTACCTCGGGGTGCGTGAGGCCAAGAACTACCGCTACGGCCTGATCGCCTCGCCCGTCGGCGCCTACTACCCGGCCCCCGTGAAGCTGTGGATCACCCCCAACTACACGCGGGCCGCTCCCGGCGGCACCGGCACCGCGAAGTGCGGCGGGAACTACGCCGCCAGCCTCGCCGCCGCCAACGAGGCCGCCGCCCACGGCTGCGGGCAGGTGCTCTACCTCGACGGCGCCGAACACCGCTGGCTGGAGGAGTGCGGAACCATGAACTTCATGATGGTCACGAACGACGACCAGCTCGTCACCCCCGCCCTCGGGTCGATCCTGGACGGCGTCACCCGCGACTCGCTGCTCACTCTCGCGCCCGAACACGGCCTCACCCCCGTCGAGCGGCCCATTTCCATCGACGAGCTGCGTGACGGCGTCGCCTCGGGCCGGGTGGCCGAGACCTTCGCCTGCGGCACAGCGGCCGTCATCACCCCGATCGTCGGTTTCAACTCTCCCGAGCACGGCGCGCAGACCGTCGGCAACGGGGAGCCCGGCCCGCGCACCCGCGAACTGCGCGCCCACCTCCTGGACATCCAGTTCGGCCGCGCCGAGGACCGGCACGGCTGGCTGCGCCGCGTGGCCTGAGGCCCGGCGGTGTTCCGGGCCGTCATCGGCACCCTCGGGTACGTCGTCCGCGACGGCCGGGTGCTGCTGGTGCACCGCCAGCGCGCCGGCGACGACCACCGGGGCAAGTGGAACGGCCTCGGAGGCAAACTGGAACCCGGAGAGGACGCCGCCGCCTGCCTGAAGCGGGAACTCCGCGAGGAGGCCGGGATCGATGCGACCTCCCTGCGGCTGCGCGGAACCGTCGCATGGCCGGGTTTCGGTTCGGACGGCAGCGACTGGTTCGGGCTGGTTTTCCTCGTCGACGCCTTCGACGGCGAACCCCCGGAGCGCAACGACGACGGCCCGCTGCGCTGGGTTCCCCTCGCCGGGCTCGGGGACCTGCCCATGTGGGAGGGGGATCGCCACTTCCTGCCCCTGGTTTTCGACGGCGGACCCCAGTTCCACGCCGTCATTCCCTACCGCGACGGCCAGGTGATCCCCGAGGGGGTGGCGGTCACGCGCATCTGAGGCCAGGGAGGGAACTCCGGCGCCCGGAACGTGTTCCGACGCGTCTCAGGGAGCTCTCAGATAGACCTCGGGCAACACGCTGGAGGAATCCGCCTGTCATACTTTTGGTCGGCAGAGCGCTTGTCTTGTTTCCGGGGTCGTGATGCTCCAGGCGCGCCTCTTCTCCTCCTCCGCCGCGCGCAGGTGCGCCGCGAGAAGCGGTGAACTGCCTAGTCAAAGCCTATTCGGTGGTTTCGTCCGGGAAGGTTTCGTTCTCTTCCGGGTCCCGTGGCGGCGATTTTCCGGACCCGGCTGGAGGCCGGTCCAGAAGCCTGATAGAAGTCTGAGAATCTTTTAGGATTTTTTCCTCCGAGTGCTAATCTCGGCGCGTCGGCATGGATAGCGATTCCGTCCCACCGCGAAAGGAGTTGAGAGCGCATGAGGCGGCCACGGTTCCACGGTCATGAATCAGAAGGTCGCGCGGTCCTGTGTTCCGGCTCGAGGTCGGGGCCAACCGGCGTGGAGCCAGTTGCCCCGGGCTGCGCGGTGACGGTTCGAGATCATTCCGGACGAGAACCTCGCGGAGAAAACCGCCGCGCGCAAGGGGTGCGCGGCGCGTCGGATTCCGGGAGGTTCAAGGAGACCCACCTGGGGACGACAGCGGGTGATGTCTCCAAACCGACGGGGTTGGGGTCCGGAAACAGCCCCAACCCCGCCCGGGTCGCCTGAACGGCTGCCGCGGCGCGTGAGCTCCAAGGGGAACGGACCTCACGACCTGACCGCGACCGCAGGTGTTCCGCCGACTCCGTCGCCTCAGGGGGGTTCCGGAAAGACCTGGTGTCACCGGGATCGAGCGGTGGCACCGGAACCAGAGGTTCTGCGAAACGGAGGACGGAACCAGCGAAGAAGGCCTGATCGGGCGACCCGGGGGTCCATCCGGAACCCCGAGACTTCTCAGTAATCTCTCAGACAAAGGGATGTCGTACGTTTGGACGACTCTCTGGAGTTGCAACCGGCGATCCGTCCCGCTCGTCCCTCCGGTCCGTTCGCGAACGGAAATCCCGAGCAAACCCCCTTGTGACGGGCGAAATCGGCGACCTACGTTGGGTTCGGCCGGGCGAAATGGGGAGGAGACCGCAAGGCGTCACCGCCCCCGGGGGCGAGCTGAGAATCCTCAGGAAAAGTTTGAACTCGAGGGTTGCGCTGTGTTACGAAGGTGGTGTCCGGGCAAGGACGTGCCGGGCGGGTGATCCGCAGCTTGGCATGACGTTCACAACAGAACAACGTGCCCGGTACCGCAGGGTTTCAGAGTGCGGGCAATAAGGGCCCGGCCCGCCGATGACTAAGGAACCTCATCTGCCGCGAACCAAAACAATCAAGGAGTCAAGGCGATGCAGACCACACAATCACAACTGTCTCGAAGAAAGCTTCTCTCCACCACGGTGTTTGGCCTCCCCGCCATGGGAGCCCTGGGTGCTCTCGGCCTCTCCGGAGCCACGCCCGCATCGGCCGCCCAGACGACCGGGGCCGATTTCCTGAGGACCGCGGAGACCAAGACCGGCTGCTCCTACCTCTGGGGTGGCACCGGCCCCGATGCCTTCGACTGCTCCGGTCTGATCCAGTGGGCACTCAAGCAGCTGGGGGTTGACTTCCCCCGCACCTCGGAACTGCAGATCGGGGCCAGCAGCGTCATCGACCTGGGGCTGGCCAGGAAAACCCCGGGGGCCATCATGTGGCGTTTCGGTCACGTGGGTATCTCCTGTGGCGACGGCGTCCACACCTTCGAGGCGCGCAACTACGACTACCCGCTCCAACGTTTCGACACTGAGCCGGGAACCAGCGCGTGGGTTTCTGGCGGTCTCGTCCCGGGTCTGATCTACCCCGACCTGTCCGAGACCATCAGCCTGACCGTCGACGGCTACTGGGGATCCAGCACCACCCGTCGCCTCCAGGAAGTGCTCGGTACCACCGCCGACGGTCTGGTCTCGGGTCAGAGCGAATCCTGGAAGAGCGGGAATCCGGGCCTGACCAGCGGATGGGAATGGATGCCCGATGATTCTGCCCATGGATCGGAGGTGATCCGTGCGGTTCAGCAGAAACTCGGTACCGAGGCGGATGGTCTCATCGGCACGAACACCATCAAGGCGCTCCAGGCGCACTTCGGAACTGTCCAGGACGGCTCCATCACGGAATCCTCGAGCTGTGTCACGGCTCTCCAGAAAGCACTCAACAACAACACGTTCTGACTGTGGGGCCGCCCGGGTCGTCGACGGAGGCTGACCCGGATGATCACCGCCGCTGTCCATGGGGGAAAGAGGTAGCGTCGCCTCTGACCTCACAACAATGTCGTGAGGACCGGCGCAAAGGAAAAGGTTCGATCCATTGGAGGAAGGACCTGATCCGCCAAGGATTGACCACGAGTTCAAGGAGTTAGGAATCAATGAATATTGTACGGCCACAGATGTCCCGCAGGAACCTGCTGACGACCGCTGCGCTGGGCGTCCCCGCCATGGGGCTGCTGGGCGCGGCCAACCTTATCGGCGCCACGCCAGCCTCGGCTGCTGCTTCCGGACGTGACTTCCTCCAGACGGCCGAGGCCAAGGCCGGATGCCCCTACATCTGGGGTGACGCCGGCCCCAGCTCTTTCGATTGTTCCGGGCTGGTCCAGTGGTCGCTCGCCCAGCTGGGTATTTCATTTCCGCGCGTCTCCGGTGCCCAGTACGACGCCTGCAACCCGATCAGCCTCGAGCAGGCCTGGGCGACCCCGGGCGCGATCCTGTGGTTCGACGGGCACATCGGTATCTCCTGTGGCGACAACAACACATCCTTCGAGGCCCGAGACGAAACCGTGCCGGTTGGCTACTTCAACACCGATCCCGGGTGGACCAACGGCGGTCTCGTTCCCGGGCTCGACTACAGCGGTGGCGGAAGCCAGCAGCCCCCCAGCGGCTCGGTGACCGTTGACGGCTACTGGGGTACCGCCACCACCCGGCGCCTCCAGGAGGTGCTCGGCACTCCCACCGATGGGGTCGTCTCGAGTCAGGCCGTGTCCTGGCAGGCGAAGAATCCGGGACTCACCAGCGGCTGGGACTGGGTTTCCGACAGCCTGGCTACCGGGTCGACGGTCATCAAGGCTCTCCAGCAGCGGCTGGGTGTCGACGCCGACGGCCTGATCGGCACGAACACCATCATGGCTCTCCAGGGACACTGCGGCACGCCCCAGGACGGGTACTTCTCGGATGGCTCGACCTGCATCATGGAACTGCAGAAGAAACTCAACAACGGCGCCCTCTGATTGACGCCCCGGCGTCCCTTGCGGCGAAAGAACACGAGACCTCCGCCACGAACCCACAGGTTCGTGGCGGAGGTCTCCCGGAGTTCTGAGCTGATCTCAGGGGCCGTTCCGGGGAAACTCAGGGGGGTGCAGCTCTGGTGTCTTCGTGCCCGTGCGGAGACACTGGAGTTCGAGGCGTTGTGAAATGGAGGACGAAATGAGTGAAGAGCAAAGCAGCCAGGAGACTCACGAGGTCGAGAACAACCAACCCGGGCAGGCCGGGGTTCCCGAGGGGGAGATCATTCCCGGGGAGACCGGGCGGGACAGAACGGACAACGAAAAGCTCGACGACGCCGCGCTCAGGTTCATGGCGGACGCCGCCTACGCCGTCGCCGGATTCGCCGGGCTCGTGGGGGAGAGGGCGAGGGCCTTCTACGACGAGCAGCGCGCCGAGTACGCCAAGACCCACCCGGATGTCGAATCCCCGGGCGCCAGGGAGTTCCTGGAGCAGCTCGGCAGCCACCTGAACCGGTTCGTCGACGAGATCAACAAGGGTTTCCGCGAACTCAGCGACAAGGGCCGCGAGGTCATGAAAAGCAGGCCCGTGAACCCGGAAACCGAGAAAACCGAGCCCACGGATCCCGAACCCGCGGCACCCGAACCGGCGGAACCCGGACCCGCGGAACCCAACGGTGAGGAATACGGCGAGGAGTACAGGCAACCCGGAAACAAGTAGCGACTCCCCCGAAGTTGGTTGAGTTGCCCTTCGCTCTGCGAGCCGGGCGTGCCGAAACCATGGCGGGGGTGTCCGGGGGTGTGCTGGCTACGTCACAACCCTTTCCCCTTCCCCTGTGCACGAATCGCGGAAGAGGAACGGTTCAACGTCGTGTGGTGACGTTGAACCGTCGAGCCTCCGCGAGTCGTGCACAGGAGGGACATGTAATGCCGCTGTCCATCGGTCCGGTTCAACTGGCTTTGGGGCCGATGCGCTTTCCGCAGGGGCTAGGATTCCCCTCATGCCTCGTCACACCATCAGCACCATGATCGGGAAGCTCGTCAAACAGGTGGCACGGCTTAGGGGCAGTGGTTCGGCGCTGCCCGGGCTGGTGGTCGAGAGGATGGATCGCGGATACCTCAGGCGCACCCTGGAACCCCTCCCCGGTGGCGTCGTGCTGGTCTCGGGTACCAACGGCAAGACCACCACCACGAAGGTGGTCACCGAGTTGCTGCAGGCCGTCGGGTACAAGGTGTTCACCAACCGCACCGGATCGAACTTCTCCCGCGGCGTGATCTCCGAACTGCTGCCGCTGGTCAACTGGCGCGGCAGGCTCGACGCCGACATCGCCGTCCTGGAACTCGACGAGGCCTGGGCCGTGCACTTCGTCCGCCAGGTCAAGCCGCGCATGAGCCTGTTCCTGAACGTGATGCGCGACCAGCTCGACCGGTTCGGTGAGATCGACACCGCCGCCGAGATGCTCGCGAAGAACGCCGAGGCCGCCACCGAGGCGGTGATCCTCAACCGCGACGACCCGCGCGTCTACCGCATCCGGGAACGCGCCAAGGCGGAGGCCGTCTACTTCGGCACCACCGACGAACTGCTGGCGCTGATGCCCACCGACGACACCCTCAAGGGCGGCCAGGCCCACGCCAACCACGAGGCCCGCGCCGACGTGCTGCTGAAGGCCATCGACGGGCGACGCGCAACCTACGAGATCGACGGGGTCGAGCACGTCGTCGAGATGAGCCTGAACGGCGTCTACAACCTCATCAACGCCGCCGCCGCCCTGACCCTGGTACGGCGGATCGTCGGCGACGCGGTGCCCACGCAGAAACTCCTCGAGGCCCTCGGCAACGTGCGGCCCGCGTTCGGCCGCGGCGAGACCATCACCTACAAGGGCGTCCCGATGGAACTGGTGCTGGTGAAAAACCCCAGCGGCTTCCGGTTGTCGCTGCTGTCCTTCGCCGATGGCAAGGCGGACAACATGATCGCCATCAACGACAACTACGCCGACGGCCGCGACATGAGCTGGTTGTGGGACGTCGACTTCACCCCCCTCGACTCCGTCGCGCTGGTCACCGGCACCCGCGCCGACGGGATGGCGCTGCGCCTGGCCTACGACGATGTGCCCGTCGGGGAGATCGAGGCCGACCTGCAGCACGCCCTCGACCGTTTCGCCGCCCTCAACCCGGGCAAACCGAAACGCATCTACACCACCTACACCGCCATGACGGCCCTGCGGAAACTGATGTCCGGACTGGCCCTCGGCCAGGACCAGGAGGCGGCGGCATGATCCGCATCGTCCAGCTCTACCCGCGCGACATGAACCTCTACGGCGACTGGGGCAACGCCCGCGTGCTCCAGAAACGCCTCGAATGGCGCGGAATCGACGCCGAGATCGTCGACCACAACCCCGGCGACGACACCGACCTCGGATCCGGAGACATCTTCCTCGGCGGCGGCGGCCAGGACGCCGGGCAGGACAAGATCCAGGAAGACCTCCAACACCACATCGACGAACTGGGCCGCCTCGTCGAGGACGGCGCGCCGATGCTGCTGATCTGCGGCATGTACCAGCTGCTGGGCCGCACCTTCGTCACCGGCGAGGGAAAGATCATCAAGGGAGCGGGCATCCTGCCGCTCGACACCCGCGCCGGCACCGACCGGCTGATCGGCAACATCACCCTGGAAACCCCGGAGTTCGGGGAGGTCGTCGGGTATGAGAACCACTCCGGCCGCACCTACGTCGACGACGGCCACGAACCCCTCGGGAAGGTGCTGCGGGGCGCGGGCAACAACGGCGAGGACCAGCAGGAGGGGCTGCGGTACCGCAACGTGATCGGCACCTACCTGCACGGCCCGATCCTGCCCGCCAACCCGAAGGTCGCGGACTTTCTGATCACCAAGGCCCTCGAACGCCGCGGCATGCCGACGGACCTGGCGTCGCTGCCCGTCGACGAGGTTGCCGCGAAGGCCCACCGCACTGCCAAGAACCGCCCGCGCTGAAACCCCCGGGACGGGGTGAAGCCGATTGGCCGGGCCCTTGCCCCCTGCCACGCGGGATTTCCCGGTCCGGGTGGCGCCGCTAATCGGGGAGCGCCGGGATCTTGAGGATCCGGGGTTCGCGGGATTCTTCGGTCATCGAAGGGATCGCCGCCGACAGGGCGATCACCCCGAACACCATGGCGGTCAGGAAGCTGTCCTTTCCGATGTTCGTGTACACGGCCATGGCCGTGCAGGCGATGACCAGAGCGATGGGGCCGAGGAAGGTGCCGTTGGAGACCATCCCGAAGCTGAGCAGCGTCATCGCGACGACCGCGAGGCAGGGGATGAATCCCGCTTCCAGGGCCGCTGCCGGGGTGACCCGGAACGACAGGAAAAGGCAGGCCAGCAACCCCGCGAATATCCCGGCCGCCACCGATTTCAGGTGTCCCATCGGCCTGGGACTGTCGTCGGAAGGTGACGAGTGGCGCAACAGCAGCGCCGCTCCCGCGGCGATGAAGGTGGCCCCGCCCATCCAGGGGAGCATCGACTTGAGCGGGGCGGCCATGGACAGCGGCAGAACGAGCAGGAGAGTGCCGGTGCCGGCCGAGAAGAGGGCCGCGGCATTCCCATGGGAGAGGAACCCGATCACCACCGGGACGACGAGACCGAGGAGAATGCTGGCGGGAGGCGTCTGGGCCGGGCCGCCGGACGGCGACCCTCCGGGGGCCGCGCTGAACAGGATCAGAGCGAAACCGAGGAGGGCCCCGAGCAGCAGGTTCGTCAGGCAACGGCAGAGGACACCGACCGTGATGGGCTCCTCCAAGGTCACGTACAGCGGGGTCTCCCACTTCGAATCGTCCATGCCCGTCTCCAAACGATCGTGCCCACGGGGCAGGCGCTGATCGATGCGCTCCCCGGCAACAATTTATTGCCCGACCGGGTCAGGGGCGCGGATCCGTGGCGGGTCCCGGTCCGAAACTTTTTTCAACCCCGCAGGGTGGGCCTCAAACATCCACCGGGCAGGGGAAACCCGGGAAAAATCGGCACAGAGGGTTGAAGGTGACCCCCTCGCCTCTTAGTGTGGAGACACCGGAGCTTGTGGAAGCAAATCGTTTGCCGGGACGTGTGCGGACGTGCCGAACAAATTGGCTCGTATTTCCGCGACAAAACTGAATGTCCAGATGATCACGTGCCCACCAGCGGGCACCGGTCGGGTCGGTGACACCCCGGAAGCCCGGCATTGCCGACTCGGCGAACGCGCAAGACGTTCGAAACGGATCGACAGGAGCAGATCAGTGTTTTCCCACAAACCCAGATTCCTCGCAGGGTGATCGCACCCTCGGTTTCAGTTTTGCTCTGAGCCGGGCCGTTCAACCGTTGAAACCGCGGCCGGGACGCGATTTTCGCATCTGATTGGGGAAGTGTTTCTCGGAAAGTCTTCTTCCATCGCGTCACATCCGTCCCGCCTTTGGTGAAGTGCGCCCAAAATCCAAGAGACAAGGATCAAACAATGACCATGGAAAAACCCGGAATGCCGCGTCGGCATTTGCTGAGAACCGCAGCCGTTGGTGTGCCCGCCATGGGCGCGCTGAGCGCAGTGAACCTGTTCGGCGCCCCAGCGGCGAAGGCAATCGACCTGGAGGTCGACGGCTACTGGGGCTCCGCTACGACCTCCGCTCTCCAGGAGGTGCTCGGCACCCCCGTGGACGGAATCGTCTCAAGCCAGAACGAATCGTGGCGAAAGTACAACCCCGCCCTGACGAGCGGCTGGGAATGGGTTCCCGGAGAAATGGCCACGGGGTCGACCGTGATCGCCGCACTGCAGAGCAGGATCGGCGCGAACTCTGACGGGCTGCTCGGGCAGTCCACCATCCGGCTTCTGCAGCGGTGGGTCGGCGCGCCCGTGAGCGGGTTCTTCGACAATCCTCGCAGGGACAGGAGAGGCAACGAGCCTTCCAACGGCGTCTATGAACTGCAGCTGCGACTTCAGAAGGGGACGATCTAGGCCCTGTTGATGAAATCAACTACTACCTCGGGTGACGAGAGACGATACCGGGTGATGAGCCCTTGGTGTTCCCCGGTGTTGTGCACACGAAATTCCTGAACCGCGATGACGAAAGAGGAGAAATGATGACCATCGAACGACCGGGATTCTCCCGCAGGAAACTGCTGAGCACCGCCGCCGTTGGTGTGCCCGCCATGGGTGCGCTGAGCGCCGTGAACCTGTTCGGCGCCCCCGCCGCCAAGGCCAACCCCTATGTGCCGATCGACGGCCTGTGGGGTTCCGGCACGACGGCGGGCCTCCAGGAGGTGCTCGGCACCCCCGTGGACGGAGTCGTTTCGGGCCAGAACGAGGAGTGGGCCGGACCCAACACCGCCCTGACGAGCGGCTGGGAATGGGTCCCGGCCTCTGATGCGACCGGTTCGACCGTGATCAGCGCCATGCAGAGCAGGATCGGCGTGGCTGCGGACGGCCTGATCGGCCCGGAGACCATCAGGGCACTGGCGCACTACCTCAAATGGTCCGACGACAGCGGCGTGCTGGTCGAACCGTCCCAGGTCGTCGGGTCGCTGCAGGGGCGCGTCCAGGACGGCTGGTTCTGAGAAGAATCTGAGGAAAACCTGAGAAAGATCAGCGTGGGGGGTTGCGGGTGAACCCTTCGGGGCTTACAGTGGAACACAAGGAGTTGCGAAAGCAAACATGGCTTGCCGGGCCGCGATTCAGTGAGTCGCGCGGTACCTCCCCGACGACTTGACGTCCGGGATGGATGGCCCGGACCGACTCCCGGTTGCACATCCAAAACTGAAATGCCCGGGCGATCACGTAGAAGCCGGCCGGATCTGCCACGGTCGGTGTTCACGGAGCGTGAGCAAACCGTTCTCGTTGCGAACGAGGGCCTGCGCATCAGAAGACCCGACGCCCGGGATTGCTGGATGTTCCCGTTGGTGCCCCACCGCCGGTTCGAATCCGTTCTGCTCGCCGGCGGTGGGGTGCACCCAGAACCCACAAAAGATCAAGAGACAAGGACCGAAATGACTATCGAAAACCCCGGAATTTCCCGCAGGCGCCTGCTGACCGTCGCCGCCGTTGGCGTGCCCGCCATGGGTGCGCTGAGCGCCGTGAATCTGTTCGGCGCCCCCGCCGCCAAGGCCGCCAGGCTGCGCATCGACGGCGTGTGGGGAACGGGAACCTCGCTGGCCCTGGAGGAGTTCCTCGGACGGGTCGTGTTCCCCGGCGCCAGGCTCAACGAGGGCGGGTGGATCCGTAGCCAGGCCGCCTCGTGGGCCGCGGTGAATCCCGGCCTGGGAGCGGGCTGGGAATGGGTGCCCGACAAGCAGGCGAACGGCTCGGCGACCATCGCCTTGATGCAGCGCTGGCTGGGGGCCGGTCGCGACGGGCTGATCGGCCCCTCCACCATCCGGGCCCTGCAAGCCCACTACGGCAAGGTCACCGACGGCGTCCTGGACGACGGTTCCCCGACCATCGCCGCGCTCCAGGACGAACTCAACCGCTACCTCTGACCGTGACCGGCTCACTTCGTCGCCGTGGACGACCGAGTGATCCGAAACCGTGCGAAAGGATTCAGAAACAATGACCGTTGAAAAACCCGGATTCTCGCGCAGGCGTCTGTTGACCACCGCCGCCGTGGGCGTGCCCGCGGTGGGGCTGCTGGGGGCGGTGAACCTGTTTGGTGCCCCTGCCGCGAAGGCGCAGACGGTGGCCGTTGACGGCTGGTGGGGAGAGG
>ERZ772917.237-NODE-237-length-41203-cov-5.474774_pt1 | contig 41203 bp, 27 predicted proteins | sample MGYA00511187_ERZ772917 | MGnify/ENA primary metagenome ERZ772917 (study PRJEB29015, sample SAMEA2737925) | human oral metagenome | biome: human oral; feature: human-associated habitat; material: dental | place: China | collected 2012 ...
CTTCTGGAAGCACTGCTGCACAGTGCGGTCCTGCGCTTCCTCTGCAAATGCCGTTGCACTGAGCATCAGACAGCCAAGTGCCATTGCCGCTGCGATTTTCTTCATCTTCATCACAATCCCACCCTTAAACAGAAAAGAACTGTACGGAAAGTATAAACTCCCTTATGAGGCATCACAAGGGAGTTCACTTTTACAAATAAGGTTTGATGGGCTGACGCCTTACATCATGCCGCCCATACCGCCCATGCCGGGAGCCATGGCGGGCATAGCAGGAGTATCTTCCTTCTTCTCGGCGATGACGCATTCGGTCGTGAGGAACATACCAGCGATAGAAGCAGCATTCTCGAGGGCAACACGAGTGACCTTCGCTGGGTCGATGACACCAGAGACATAGAGGTTCTCGAACTGATCCAGACGTGCGTTGTAGCCGAAGTCGCCTTCACCATCCTTCACACGCTGTACGATGACGGCACCTTCCTTGCCAGCGTTGGCCACGATCTGACGGAGAGGCTCTTCGACAGCACGGCGGATGATCTCGATACCGGTCGTCTCATCGTCGTTCTCACCGACAAGGCCATCGAGGGCACGGACAGCACGCAGGAGTGCCGTACCACCACCAGGGACGGTACCTTCTTCGACAGCAGCACGCGTAGCGCTGAGAGCGTCATCGACACGATCCTTCTTCTCCTTCATCTCTACTTCGCTAGGCGCACCTACGTAGAGGACGGCTACCCCGCCAGAGAGCTTCGCCAGGCGTTCCTGGAGCTTCTCACGATCGTAGTCTGAGGTGGTGTTGGCGATCTGAGCCTTGATCTGAGCGGCACGCTCACGGATGGCTTCCTTGTCGCCAGCACCGCCGACGATGGTCGTGTTGTCCTTGTCTACGGTGATCTTCTCAGCCTTACCAAGCATGTCGAGGGTCACAGCGTCGATCTTCAGACCCGTCTCTTCGCTGATGACGACCCCATCGGTGAGGATAGCGATGTCCTGCAGCATAGCCTTACGGCGATCACCGAAGCCTGGAGCCTTGACGGCGCAGACCTTCAGACCACCACGCAGGCGGTTGACGACGAGGGTAGCCAGAGCTTCGCTGTCGATGTCCTCGGCGATGATCAGAAGGGGACGGCCCGTCTGGACGGTCTGCTCGAGGATAGGAAGGATCTCCTTGAGGGTAGAGATCTTCTTGTCGTAGATGAGGATATAGGGGTTCTCCAGCTGTGCCTCCATCTTCTCCGAGTTGGTCACGAAGTAAGGAGAGATATAGCCACGGTCGAACTGCATCCCTTCGACGACTTCGACGGTCGTCTCGATGCCCTTAGCTTCTTCGACGGTGATCACACCTTCCTTATTGACCTTGCGCATAGCTTCGGCGATGAGCTGACCGATCTGTTCGTCACCATTGGCCGAGATCTTTGCTACGTGTTCGATCTTCTCGAAGTTGTCACCGATCTCCTGAGCCATGGAGCGGATCTCAGCGACGATCTTAGCGACAGCCTTGTCGATACCACGCTTGAGATCCATAGGGTTAGCCCCAGCGGTGACGTTCTTCAGACCGACACCGATGATGCTCTGAGCGAGGATCGTTGCGGTGGTCGTACCGTCACCTGCGTCGTCGTTGGTCTTGGAGGCTACCTCCTTGACGAGCTGAGCGCCCATGTTCTCGAAGGGGTCTTCGAGCTCGATCTCCTTAGCGACAGATACACCGTCCTTAGTGATGTGGGGTGCTCCGTAGGTCTTGCCGAGGATGACATTGCGCCCCTTAGGACCGAGGGTGACCTTGACGGCGTTGGCTAGTGCATCTACGCCACGCTTGAGGCTATCACGTGCCTCTATATCGAACTTGATTTCTTTTGCCATGATGGATATGCTGTGTTACTTTTTACTTGGTGAAGAAGGATTATTGGTGCGACTCCCGCCACTGGGATTACCAGTGCGAGAGGGCCATCCAGAAGCAGGGTTGGTCGCCCCTGGTTTAGGTTGCGTTGCCATGATCGTTACGGATGAAGCTAGAGTGTCGCGAGTACGTCAGACTGACGCATGATGAGGTACTTCTCGCCTTCGTGCTCGATCTCTGTGCCAGCGTACTTACCGTAGAGGACGACATCGCCTGCCTTGAGGACCATCTCTTCGTCCTTGGTACCACCACCGACGGCGATGACTTCGCCACGTAGGGGCTTTTCCTTAGCTGAATCGGGGATGATGATCCCGCTCACAGTCTTCTCTTCTTGGGCAGCGGGGCGTACGAGGACGCGGTCTGCTAGAGGCTTGATACTCATGATCTGAATGTTTATTCTGTTGTTGATATGATCTTGTTTGAGGGTGTACAAGCTTAGGCGCAGTGCGCCTAGCCGACGCTGTTCTTTCTGCAAGGAGTGTGCCAAGGAGCAGGGAGCAGGCTTTTGGGATAAGTTCTGTCATTCTGTCACGTGGCAAGGGGCTTTTTATCCCCCTTCTGGGGAAGGTGCTTGGGGCACCCTTCAGACGACCCCAAATAAAACCTACGGTAGGTCGTCGATGCGACCCACGGTAGGTCGGTCGGACGACCCACAGTAGGTTTTTTCGGCGACCTACCGTAGGTTTCTTTTTGCCCCCTCAAGAGGGCGCTTTCTATCAGGGCTAGTGAAGGGTGGGGAGAGTGCCAAAGATTAGTCCCTCAGTGAGGGGGTGAAATGGAGGTTTGGGGAGGGGGAAGAAGGAGGCCGTCTGACAGGGTGGCTTGGCGGGATGCGCTCTACCTTATTATATACTTGCTCGGCTCGTGGCTTGGCTTTCGCCCAGTCTCTCCCCCGCTTTTCGTATCTTTGTGGCTCATGGTCTAGATATAAAGAACTTAATCATATATGGCAAAAGAACTCAAGGAACTTACCCCTCGCCACGTCGACTATTCGCAGTGGTATCAGGATCTCGTCATCAAGGCCGATCTAGCCGAAAGCGCAGCGGTGCGTGGCTGTATGGTCATCAAGCCCTATGGCTATGCGATCTGGGAGCGCATGCAGCGTCAGCTCGATGATATGTTTAAGGAGACAGGGCACTACAATGCATACTTCCCCCTCTTCATCCCCAAGAGCTTCCTCAGCAAGGAGGCCGACCACGTAGAGGGCTTCGCTAAGGAATGTGCTGTCGTCACGCACTACCGTCTCAAGACGAGCCCCGATGGCGGTGTCGTCGTAGACCCCGAGGCTAAGCTTGAGGAAGAGCTCATCGTCCGCCCGACCTCCGAGACCATCATCTGGAATACCTACCGTGGCTGGATCCAGTCCTACCGAGATCTGCCTATCCTCTGCAATCAGTGGGCGAACGTGGTCCGCTGGGAGATGCGTACCCGCCTCTTCCTCCGCACGGCAGAGTTCCTCTGGCAGGAAGGTCATACGGCTCACGCTACCCGTGAGGAGGCCGAAGAAGAAGCCGTTCGCATGGTGCATGTCTATGAGGACTTCGCTCGCAACTATATGGCCGTACCCGTACATGTCGGTGTGAAGAGTGCCAACGAGCGCTTCGCCGGCGCCGTAGAGACCTATACCATCGAGGCGCTGATGCAGGATGGTAAGGCGCTACAGAGTGGTACGTCTCACTTCCTCGGGCAGAACTTTGCCAAGGCCTTTGATGTCCTCTTTACCAACAAGGAGGGTCAGCAGGAATATGTTTGGGCTTCCTCTTGGGGGGTATCGACCCGTCTGATGGGTGCCCTCATCATGAGCCACTCCGATGACAACGGGCTTGTCCTGCCTCCTAAGCTCGCTCCTCATCAGGTCGTCATCATCCCCATCTACAAGAGCCTCGAGCAGCGTGACGAGATCACCCGCCACGTAGAGCCTCTCATCGCTGAGCTGAAGAAGCGTGGCATCCGTGTGTGCTATGACGATGCGGACAACAAGAAGCCCGGATGGAAGTTCTCCGAGTACGAACTCAAGGGTGTACCCGTCCGCCTAGGTCTCGGTGGCCGTGACCTAGAGAATGGCACCGTCGAAGTGGCCCGCCGTGATACGCTGACCAAGGAGACCCGCCCCTTCGAAGGCATCTGCGACTACCTCGTCGAGCTCCTCGATGAGATCCAGCAGAACATCTACCAGAAGGCGCTCGACTACCGTGCGGCACATACCATCGAGGTAGATACCTACGAGGAATTCAAGGAGAAGATCGAAGAAGGTGGCTTCATCCTCGCTCACTGGGATGGTACTCCCGAGACCGAAGAGAAGATCAAGGCGGAGACGAAGGCTACGATCCGCTGTATCCCCCTCGACGGCGACAAGACTCCAGGCAAGTGCATGGTCACGGGCAAGCCCTCGGCACAGCGTGTACTCTTCGCCCGTGCTTACTAATCACCCCTAGCAATAGATAGATATACCTATGGCCAGCATACGTGACGGAGAGGGCGAACTCTCCCTCCTCGGATCGAAGACCACCCAGTACAGTCAGGACTACGCTCCTGAGGTGCTGGAGGCCTTCACCAACAAGCATCAGGGCAATGACTACTGGGTGCGCTTCCACTGCCCCGAGTTCACCAGCCTCTGCCCCATCACCGCACAGCCCGACTATGCGACGATCTACATCAACTATATCCCTGATGTGCGCATGGTCGAGAGCAAGAGTCTCAAGCTCTATCTCTTCAGCTTCCGCAATCATGGTGCCTTCCACGAAGACTGCGTGAATATCATCATGAAGGACCTCATCGCCCTCATGGATCCTCGCTATATCGAGGTCGTGGGTGACTTCACTCCTCGAGGGGGGATCAGTATCCTGCCCTACGCTAACTACGGCCGTCCCGGCACTAAGTACGAAGAGCTCGCTGCTCAGCGTCTAGCTAACCATCCCGTACGATGAGCAAGGTCCTAGCCATCATCAATCCCATCTCGGGGACAGGCTCGAAGAAGAGCATCCCTGATCTCCTAGCTCAAGCCTATGCGCCCCTAGAGCATGAACTGCTACTGACCTATACCAAGGCAGCGGGACATGCCGAGGAGCTGGCCCGTCGAGCTGCGGACCAAGGCTATGACCATGTCATCGCCGTGGGAGGTGATGGTACGGTCAATGAGATCGCCCGTGGACTCGTGGGCAGTGAGACGGCTCTAGCTATCATCCCCAAGGGGTCGGGCAATGGGCTGGCACGGGCGCTTGGCCTATCGATGTCTACCGACCGAGTGATCAAGCAGCTTGCCTCGGGGCGTAGGATCACCATCGACAGCTGCCTGATGAATGGTCAGCCCTTCTTCTGCACCTGTGGGATGGGCTTCGATGCAGCTGTGAGCCGCACCTTCGCAGAGGCTTCTACTCGAGGACCTATGACCTATCTGCGTACGATGATCGATGAGTATCGAGCCTTCAAGCCCGAGACTTATCGGATCGTACTAGATGAAGGCGAGCGAGTCATCGAGACCGAAGCCTTCGTCCTCGTCGTGGCCAATGCTTCGCAGTACGGCAATAACGCCTACATCGCTCCCGAAGCAGACCTATCGGATGCGCTGCTGGATCTAGCTATCATACGCCCCTTCCCCGTCCTCGATGCCGCTGTCGTCCTCGGGGATCTGATGCGTGGAAAGCTAGCTGGAAACAAGTATTACTACACCAAGCGAGTACGTCACGTGCGTATCGAGCGCACCTCATCGGGCTCCGTGCACCTCGATGGCGAACCGCTGGTGATGGATAAGACCATCGAGGTCTCGCTCCGTCCTCGCTCCCTGCAGGTCATCGTACCCTAATCCCTTTCGCCCACCTAGCTCCCATCCCCTCCGTCCCCTCCATGACCAAGAAGAAGGCAAGCCCTCCATCCTCCTCTCGTCTCAAGCGTACGCACAGCCTACGCTTGACGCTCAATGAGCGGGAGTACAAGGCTATCCTAGAGCACTGTGAGTCATGTCGGATAGGCAATCGGACGGGCTGGATGCGCTCAGTCATCATGGCGGAGGTCATCCGAGAGCATGAGCTTCACTCGCCCCTGCTCTTTGACGAAGAAGAGATGCGCTGATGGAGCTACAGCCCTATTCAGAGACCTACTTCATGCGCCAAGCCCTAGAGGAGGCGCAGCTAGCCTTCGAGGAGGGAGAGATCCCCATCGGAGCTGTCGTCGTCTGTCGGGGACAGATCATCGCTCGAGCACACAACGAGGTCGAGCGACTCAAGGACCCTACTGCGCATGCCGAGCTCCTTGCCATCACGGCTGCTACAGAATATATGGGGGGGAAGTTCCTCTCCGACTGTCAGCTCTACGTGACCGTAGAGCCGTGCGTGATGTGTGCTGGGGCACTCTTCTGGGCACGACTAGGAGAGATCATCTACGGGGCAGGAGAGGAGAAATTTGGTTACCGCCACTATGCTCCAGACCTCTTCCCCCGCAGGGCAAAAGTTCGAGGAGGGATCCTCGCTGAGGAGGCGGCCGAACTGATGCGTCGCTTCTTCGCTACTCGCCGATAGCGCTGTATTCCTAGCATCTGATACTACCCAATCGCACCTTTGTACAAATCTGGCGTACTTTATCTATCTTTAGCGCGTCTTGAGAGAGGTAGTAAGGAGCTTTGCTTTAAGCCTTGAGTTACCTCCCCTCCTCCAGACACGAGTAACCTGATCACTAGACCCCATTACGTGATGACGATCAAGACACCACGAGCGACTCGACTCGCTAAACGCCTCCTGATGGCAGCTGCCTTGGGAGGACTTTCCTACACCTCTCTCTCTGCCCAAGTCTCCACCCTGCGTACAGGGCGACTACCCAATGGCTTGACCTACTACATCAGTCGTGATGCGGGAGCCTCCGAGGGTACGGCACACTTCTTCCTCCTACAGAATGTCGGGGCTATCCTCGAGGATGACCATCAGAACGGTCTGGCTCACTACCTTGAGCACATGGCCTTCGAAGCCACCGAGCACTTCCCTGGTGGCGTGATGAACTTCCTGCGTGCTCGTGGTCTCTACAGCTTCGATGCTCGTACCGGGACCGACGATACCCGCTACAGCATCATGGATGTACCTACGGCGGAGAAGGGACTTACAGACTCCGTGCTCCTCATCCTCAAGGACTGGTGCAGTGGCATCTCCATCACCGAGAAGGATACGGAGAAGCAGCGCGGCATCATCATCGAAGAGTGGCGCCAGCGTGGCGGCATCGACAAGCGTCTCAGCGATAGCATCGCTGGCGTCATCTACAATGGCTCGCAGTATGCTCTGCGCAATGTCATCGGTAGCCTCGACGTGCTGAAGACCTTCAAGTATCCCGATATCCAAGCCTTCTACAAGACGTGGTACCGCCCCGACCTGCAGTGCGTGATGATCGTCGGGGATATCGACCCCGCCGCCTATGAGCAGAAGGTGCAGAAGCTCTTCGCTTCGCTCCCTGCTCCCCGCAATGCCAAGGCTCGTCCTGCCTACACTATCGACGATAATAATAGCCCCCTCTACTATCGCTTCACCGACAAGGAGAACCGCTCACACTCCTATGGGATCTACCAGCGTGTAGCTACCCCCACGAACCGTCCTACGGCTGAGGCTACTCGGGACTACCTCTTCGGACAGCTCTTCAACGAACTTGCTCCACAGTACTTCGCTCGTCTGCGTAACCGTGGCGAGGAAGCCTATATCGCTGCCTCCGTGAGCTACTCTCCGCTGGTGCGTGGCTATGCTCAGTTCGCTTGGGACTTCGTGCCCTATGCAGGACAAGATCAGAAGGCGCTCCAGCAGATCCTCCTCGCTCGAGCTCAGATGCCCTATGGTTTCTTCAGCGATGATGCCTTCGAGGCAGAGAAGCAGAAGCTCTACGAGGGTATGAAGGAAGTACTGAGCGACGACAAGGGACTCGGCACGCCACAGAACTTCATCGACATCTACCGTAACAACTACCTCTACGGTACACCGATGCGTGAGTTCCGTCAGCAGCTCGAGGACAACCTCGAAGCCCTTGTTGAGCTGGAGGCGGATGATCTCCGTGCTTGGCTCAAGGAGCGTGCGATGGGTGACCGTAACCTCGCTTTCGTGGCCTACACCAACAGCCCCTCCGTGCAGGCGATCTCGGATCAGGAGTTCCTCAAGGAACTGGCTGCCTATAACAGCCCAGTACTCGCTACGAATGCGAATGAGCCCGCAGCGATCACGAAGCTCATCGACTTCAAGCTCCCTGCAGGTCGCATCGCTCGTGAGAAGAAGATCCCTTCTCTTGGTGCAACCGAATGGACCCTCTCCAATGGCATGAAGGTCCTCTACAAGCATCTGCCCAAGGACCTCAAGGGCGAAGTGCTCTTCCTAGCTTCGGCTAAGGGAGGACAGTCCATCGTCAAGCCTCAGGACCTTGCCTCCTTCTCCGCCATGCAGAGCCTCATCATGGCTTCGGGACTCTATAAGTATGACCGCAACCAGCTCGCCCAGTGGCTACGCTCCCGCCCCATGGAGGTCAACCTCTCCATCACGGAGTACCTTGACGGGATGCAGGCTCGTAGCAAGACGGATGGTGTAGATGATCTCTTCTCCTATCTCTATCTTGTGCTGGGCAAGCAGCGCTTCGACCAGCAGATCTTCGATAAGTGGCTCCAGCGTAAGCGCTACATCTACGCTTCACAGCCTCAGCAGGGTCGTGAAGCCGTAGACCGTGAGATCCGTGAGCTCCTCAGCCCCATTACCGAAGCTAATCCTCGTGAGGATGAAGCCTTCTATGACAAGATGAAGTTGAGTGATCTGCCTCGACTCTATGCTGAGCACTTCGGCGATGCCTCGCAGATGGCAGGCTGTCTCGTCGGGGATATCAGCGAGGCTGAAGCTAAGCGCATCGTCACAACCTATCTGGCAGCTCTGCCTGGCAACCCCAAGGCACCTCGTCGCACCTACACGATCCGTGATCATAGCTCCCGTGAGCGTGTCATCGAGCGTACCTTCGAGGTCGACACCGAGGGGGATCTAGGGGAAGTAGAGCTTTCCTTCCTTGGCGACAAGAAGCTCACTGAGCGTGAGCGCCTTGCCCTAGGTCTTCTGGAGCCTCTACTTCAGAATCGCCTCTTCGACGAACTTCGTGAGAAGGAGCAGGGTACCTACAGCATCGCTGTCAAGACCAACTATACCGACGATCCCGTCGCTAACTCCAGCCTCTCCATTCACTTCATCACCTCTCGTGCTAAGGCTGATCACCTCAAGGCTCGCACCTATGAGATCCTCCGCTCCATCGCTGCAGGACAGATTGACCGAGATGAGTATAAGAAGGTGCACATCCCTCAGGTCCTCGACGAAGAGGCTGAGGAGAAGGCCGCTGGTGACGAGATCGGCCTCGGTGTCTGGATCGCCCTTCTGAACAGCTACGCTGAGACGGGTAAGGCTCCAGATCTCTCCAAGAAGAGCCCTGCTCAGCCTGAGGTCAAGATCTCAGCTGTCACAGCCCAGGATCTCTCGGCTCTGCTGAAGAATCTCCTCGAAGAGGGTAAGCGCCGTGATATCGTCGTCAAGAGCATTGCTCCCGAAGCAAAGAGCTGGGAGCACTAGGTTCGCTCACGCACCATACACACATATTATATATCTGCTTGTATAGCTAGATGCCTCCACTAAGACTCACGGGGTCTTCCCCCAAGTAGATCCCGTGAGTCCCCGAGGAGCACCCTTACTCCTCCTGTATAATTCACCGAAATAGATAAGTCATACCTATACCTATTCTCCATGCGACAACCATCCAGAAGAATACGCCGGCGCTTAGCCCTCGGGCTCTGCTTGTGTGCACTGGGATTATCCATGCCCACAGAGAGCTGGAGCCAGAGCCCTACGCCGACCGTTTCGATCTCCTTCAAGGATAAGGAGATCGCCTCTATCCTCGATTTTATCGCCCAGAGCTCAGGCTACAAGATCGACTATGAGCCCGAGCTCCGCACTGCGGGCTACAAGGCCACCGTCTCCTTCGATGAGGTGAGCCCCGAGAAGGCCGTCGAAGGTCTACTCAAGGGTACACCCTTTGTCTTCGCTGTCGAGGGCAAGACGATCCGTATCTTCCGCCCACAGCAGCAGACTGCTGCTAAGGGCCAAGTCACGGGTGTCGTCAAGGATGCCCGAGGCGAAGCTGTCATCGGCGCTAACGTACGCATCAAGGGCACGAAGCTAGGTGCCCAGACTGATGTCGAAGGGCGCTTCACCATCCATACTGATAAGGAAGTAGGTGAGGTCCAAGTGAGCTTCGTCGGCTACTACGACGGTAGCGCTTCCTTCACCGCAGGCCAGCCCGTGACCATCATCCTCAAGGAGAATGTCAAGTCCCTCGATGGGGTCACCGTCATCGCCTATGGCCGACGCAATACCCGTGAGCTCGTCGGAGCAGTCAGCTCGATCAAGGCCGATCAGCTCAAGGATGCTCCCGCTCCTAGCCTGCAGTCCCTCCTTCAGGGGCAGATGTCGGGTCTCTCGGTGACGAATCAGTCCGGCTCTCCTGGTGGTAGCGGCACACGCATCAATATCCGTGGGATCAGTTCGCTCAATGACCAAGGGATCAACGATGGCTCGCCACTCTTCGTTGTCGACGGAGTGCCCCTCTCCAAGGTCTCTGCCGAAGCCACTGGGGGGATCAATGCACTAGCAGGTCTTGACCCCTCGACCATCGAGTCGGTTGAAGTCCTGAAGGATGCTGCTTCGGCTTCGCTCTATGGCTCTCGTTCGGGTAATGGGGTCGTCCTCATCACCACGAAGAAGGGGAAGTCGGGTAAGGCTGAGTTCGGGCTGAACTTCTCTCAGTCCATCTCCTTCCTCCCTGCTACACCTCTGCAGATGCGTGGGCATGGGGAGCGTCTGGTGCACAATCTCCTAGCACGTCATCAGCGTATCGGTCACAACAATTATACTACCAACCGCTACATCCTGCCTCGTAGCTACGGGCAGTCCTACGGCTGGGAGCCCACTCTTGATGGTGCCTACGACTACTTCTGGGGTAACGGGAATGTCCTCTCCAAGGACAACCAGCCCCCTGCCTCTACTCAAGACTCACTCAATAGCTTCTACAACAACGATACGAACTGGTGGAAGTACATCTTCCAGATCGGTCGTGTGAGCTCGGGTGACCTCTATGCGTCGGGTGGTAATGACAACGTGCGCTACCTTGTCAGCACAGGTCTCTACGATGAACGTGGGATCCAGATCAACTCAGGCTTTAAGCGTCTGAGCTTCCTCTCCAACCTTGACCTGCGCCTCACTCCGAAGGTCAATGCCTTCACCCGCCTCAACCTCGCCTACAACAAGCAGGATGCTATCAGTGGCTCCAATATCCAAGGGCTCGATGTAGACCCCAAGGAGACTCCGTCTGTCTATCCTGGTCGAGGCTCGATCGCTGAGAAGCTCACGCTCCAGAAGATCCGTGATGTACGTGCTCGCAATGGTATGTTCAATGCCCGCCTCTCTGTAGGGCTCGACTACTCGCCTATCTCTGGACTGAAGTTCGCCACCTCTGCTTCAGGGGATGCTTACTTCTCCAACAACCACGTCTTCCGCCCATCTTACCTTAATAATAACAACCTCTCCTCTGTCGAAGCCTCTCGCTCGATGGTCGCCATGCTGCAGTGGGAGAATATCCTCTCCTATCGCTTCAACCTGCGTGATCGCCACAACTTCGATGTCATGGCGGGTATCACCACGACCTACGACCTGATGGAGAACATCAAGGGTAAGGCAGCAGGTGGCCCTACCAACAAGATCTATGAGATCGGTGATGGCTGGCCACAGGCTCGCTCTGTAGAGGGTCGTGATGAGTACCTCCAGCGTGTGACGACTGACCGCCAGGAGCAGATCATGCTCAGCTATCTGGGTCGTGTCGCTTACAACTTCGACAAGCGTTATATGCTTGAGGCTTCGCTCCGCTATGATGGGTCGTCCGTCTTCGGTCGTGATGTCCGCTGGGCAGCCTTCCCCTCACTCGGTGCTGCATGGGCCTTCTCGAAGGAGCAGTTCATGAGAGACTTCTGGTTCCTCAGCTTCGGTAAGCTCCGTGCTTCATGGGGTAAGAGCGGTCAGAAGTTCCAGGAAGCTTACCTAGCCCATGGGCTGATGGAAGAGTCTAACTCCTTCCTTGGTCAGCCCGGTCTTCAGCCCAGTGCTATGGCGAATAGCCACCTCACGTGGGAGAAGAGTGACCAGTATGACCTTGGTCTCGACCTTGATCTCTTCAACTACCGCTTCAAGGTCAAGCTCGACTACTACTACAAGTACTCCTATGACCTCCTGATGCAGGTGCCTACCCCAGGGAACTTCTTCATCTCGAAGACAACCTGGACCAATGCTTCGGCTATCTCCAACGAAGGGCTTGAGCTCGACCTCTCGGCAGATGTCATGCGTCGCAAGGACTTCGCTTGGACCCTACGATTCAATATCGCTCGCAACTGGAACCGCTTCCTCGCCTCTTACGATGGCAAGGACCTTGGGGACAAGGTGCTTGGCCGTCCTATCTATGGTATCTACACCTACAAGGATGAGGGCCTCGTACAGCGTGAGTCTGATATCCCTTACTACTACGACCAGACGGGTCAGCGTGTGCCCCTCTCCTTCGGTTCGCTTGCCTATCCTCTACGTGTAGGTGCTCGTAAGATCAAGGACCAGAATGGCGATGGCTATATCAACAGCGAAGACCTCTACTATGCAGGTAGCGCCCTTCCTAAGGCCTATGGGGGGATCACGAATACCTTCACCTACAAGCGTCTTGCTCTGAATGTCCTCTTGACCTATACGATCGACCAGAGGATGATGAACATGGTGAAGAACGGAGCCTTCCTCTTCAATAAGAAGTTCGGTGTCGTGATGAACGACTTCTCCCGTGCTACCTTCTGGCAGAAGCCTGGTGATGAGACGCAGTATCCTTCTCTAGAGTTTGCGGATGATGGCTACACGGGTCAGTTCGATGGCGATATTGACTCCAATATCGAACGTGTGAGCTACCTCCGCCTCAAGCAGCTGAGCCTCTCTTACTCTCTCCCCGATAGCTGGACCAAGCGCCTCCGCATCAAGGATGTGCGTGTCTACCTTGCTGGTGAGAACCTCTTCCTCCTGACGAACTACTCTGGCCTCGATCCCGAGATCGTCGACCCTGCTACGGGTAAGGATACTGGGCGCATGTACCCTCTCAATCGTAAGCTTACTCTTGGTCTCAATCTGAAGTTCTGATGAAACGCTATATCCTACCCGCCCTAGCGATCAGTCTACTAGCTTCCTCGTGTAAGCTAGACCTGACGCCCGAGAATGCTATCACGTACAGCAATGCATTCTCCACTGAGGCTGAGCTCAACACCACGACGAGCTCCATACATTTCTACCTCGACAACTGCATGGATGCCTTTACTCCTCTGACGAAGATCGGTCTCCTAGCCGACGAGACGCAGGACGATGGGCAGCTCCGTGAGGGTAACCCCCGCAGTGTCATCGAGGCTGCAGCTGACTGGGAATATGTCTACCGTATGATCTTCGAGGCCAATCTGCTCTTGGATAATATTGACAAGACGCAGGGACTCTCTGAGGAGCGCTATGCTTACCATGCAGGGCAGGCTCACTTTGCTCTTGGCTTTGGTTACTTCATGCTCTCCCGTGCCTATGGTCAGGCTGTCGTCACAGCTAACGCTAAGGATCTGAAGCTCTATGGGCTCTCCACCCAGCAGCAGGTCATTGACGCAGGTATCGAGCATGCCCTCAAGGCCTTTGAACTCCTGCCTACCTACGATAAGCTCCGCACCGCATCGGGTAGCCTCGCTACCTTCAAGCAGTACGGTAGTAAGGGTAATTCTGCCACACTCCTAGCTCACCTCTATGCCTGGAAGGGGAGTATGGCTGAGCTCTATGCTGATACCTCGGTAGATGCTACGGCAGCCTACCGCAAGAGTGTCGAGTATGCATCGAAGGTCATCAATGGAGAGACGGGAGCTTATAGCCTTGTCTCTACTCCTGAGCAGCTCTGTCAGCTACTCTCTGACCCCAATGCAACGAACCCCGAAGAGATCTTCTCGCTTGTCTATGATAAGAGCCGTGGCAATGAGTCGACCTCCAAGAATGAAGTTGCCAATCTCTTTGCTACTTGGCCGGTCAATAGTACGCTCACGATGGGGGATCTGGCTCAAGCTTCTTTCCGTCTGACTAAGGAGACCATCAAGGAGCTCTATCCTGATGCGAATGATGCCCGTCGTACGGCTTTCTTCTATGAGTTCGATACCGACCACGAAGTCTCGGGCGTGAACTATGCCGTACCTTACAAGTTCCGTAATGCGGTCTTCACTGTCGACCAAAGTGCCGAGTCGGGCAAGAGCTTCCTCAGCATCAATGCCAACTATGTCTACTGGCGTCTGGCAGATGTCTACCTGCTACGTGCAGAATGCTCTGCTAAGCTAGGGGATACCTCTACCGCTACCTCTGACCTGAATAAGATCCGTACGCGTGCTGGTGCCACTACCTATCCTGCCTCAGGGGAGAGTGACCTGAAGAAGGCAATCTTCCATGAGCGTGAGCGTGAGTTCATCCTTGAGAATGATAGTCGCTACTACGACATCCTCCGCAATGGCTATCACAAGACTGAGCTCAAGGGTAAGTTCCCCTCGCTCACCACGGCTGATATTGCTGGCGGTGCCCTGTGCCTACCCATTCCTTCAAGTGCCCAGCGTGACAAGGATGGTAAGGTCATCAATGGTCTCATCCTCCAGCGTCCTTACTGGTTCCGCTACATGTAGTACCTATCTAAGCTTTAGATATTATGCGAACGATCAAGCATCCACTATACTTACTCGCATTCTTCGTCCTCTCGCTCCTCTCCTCCTGTACCAAGTATGACTTTGTCGAGACGGGGAAGGCTAAGGGCTACCACGATACGACGATGTGGGAGTACTTCCAGACCGATAGCTACAACTGGAGCTATCTGGTCTACATGGCCAAGCGTGCTGGTCTCGAAGATCTCTTCCAAGGGAAGAGCACGGCATATGGACCTAATATCACCTTCCTTGGGATCACTAACCATAGCATCCGTCGCTATCTCTACCGTACCTACGGCTCTGATACGGCTGCCGATCCTATTGATCCCAGCAAGCTCACAGAAGAGCAGACGATGAAGCTCATCGACCGTATGAGTGTAGCGACTTGTCGCAGTCTCATCCTCGACTGCGTCATCCCTAAGGAGAAGCTCCTTCTCGAGGACTTCCCTGCAGGGCGTAAGTCTGCTGATGGGAGCGCTGTCGGTACAGGTGGTAAGACCTTTACAATGGCCTCGGGCAAGCAGCTCTGGCTCTATACCTTCCGTGACACCTATGCAGGTGTGGCAGGTGCCGGAGCTAACCGCTTACACATCGTCTCTCCCACGACCAGCATCTCTCGTGATATCGCTTCACACAACATCCAGACACGCACGGGTGTAGTCCACTCCCTCCAGTACGACTTCACACCTACGGACTTCTAAACATTCTCCTTTCCGATGAAAGCAAGATCCATCTATAGCCTGCTCCTCGTGACCCTCTTGGCGCTTGCTCTGCCCTCTTGCCACAAGGTAGCTGTGGGCTATCTTGACACGGCGCATGCGACCTTCTCCTCCAAGGAGCTCAATGTCTACCGTACGGTAGCTGACGATGACCCCCATAGTCTTAAGCAGGAGTATCCTGCACCTTGGTCTTCGCAGCGTATCCAAGGTGTATCAGGCACTAATCCGGTGAACTACGAGTTCCTCAGCGTCGATGTCTCCAATGGAGGCGATGCGACTAAGTTCGCTGCTGCAGTAAAGGAGGGCAAGGTAACCGTCAATGGTGGTACGATCAACCTCTTCCCCTCTGCAGTGCAGAACCTCCCCAACGGGCGCTACACCGTCAACCTTCGGGTTTACAACGAAGGCTACAGCCGTGAGCTTCGTGGCCTCTTTACCTTCATCATCCAAGACGAAGAATAATCCTCGCTCCCTATGAGATACATCAAGTATATGACCTCTGTGGTCGTAGCACTCCTAGCCTTCACCTTTGCCTCCGCTCAGGAGGCTGCGGGCATCCGCTTCTTCAAGGGCACTTTCGCCGAAGCTCAGGCAGAGGCACAGCGTCAAGGCAAGCCCCTCTTTGTGGACTTCTACGCTACGTGGTGCGTCCCCTGTAAGAAGATGGAGAAGACGATCTTCACTCAGCCTGAGATCGGAGCTTTCTTCAATGCTAAGTTCATCAACCTCCAGCTCGATGCTGAGGCTCCTGAGAACGTCGAGATCGCCAAGAAATATAAGGTCGAGGCTTTCCCTACGCTCGGGATTATTGGTGCTGATGGCAAGGCTATCCAGATCAACGTGGGCTTCATGAAGGCCGACGAACTTCTTGAGATGGGTAAGACCGCCGTAGGCGATGTCAAGGGCTTCGATGAGCTGTACAAGGAGTACCGAGCTCAGCCCAACGATCTGAAGATCCAGCAGGAGCTTCTGACTATGGCTCCACGCTTCCTCACCACGCAGGATGGCATGGATGCCGAGAAGTGGGTGGTACGTGTACGTAAGCTCTACAAGGAGTACCTTGCTAAGAAGATGGCAGACAACAGCCTTATCAATAAGAAGGACTACCTGATCATCAGCAACCTCGGAGGGGATGATCCCGATGAGGTGGCCCGTGTCGTCGAGTACATCAACTCCAACCTCGATGCTTGGATTGCTGCTGTCGGAGAGCCTGCAGCGTACTATGTCATTGAGAAGAACGATGAGCGCATGCTTGAGCTCGTCAAGAAGGGCGATGAGTCCTACAAGACCTACTTGGAGAAGATCCGTACGGACTACAAGAAGGCCTATGATGTGATCAAGTTCAAGAAGGTAACGCCCTATCAGAAGTCTGTCGACTACTATGGTGCTCTCTATGCGATCTACAAGAGCAAGGATGTAGCTCGCTACATTCAGCTCATGTCTAGCTACCTCAATGGTCTTGGCGAAGATGCCAATGCTGCTGACTTTGGTATCGCTGCTCAGTCGCTCTACAACGCTGCAGGCAACAAACTTACCCCTGCTGATCACAAGCAGGCCATCGCTTGGCTCCAGAAGGCTATCCCCAGCGAGTCCGTCCTGATGAATAAGATCAACTTCCTCGTCATGGTCGGAGACTCTTACCGTGAGCTGAAGGACTACAAGCAGGCTCGTGAGTACTACAACCAAGCCTATGGTGAGTCTCTCCAGATGGGAGATGCAGAGCAAGCTCAGCAGATGATCCAGGCTTCGGTCGTCTACAAGCTCTCCACTCTCGAACTCCTCGAGAAGTAGTCACCCGCTGACTCCTCCCGACTGTATAGAAAAACCCCGAGCGTCTACAGGTAGACGCTCGGGGTTTTTCTATGCATTTTGCCTCCTTCTTCCCGCTTTCCCCTCGGAGATTCATAGAGCCATGCTCTTCTTTTACTGCCAACGTGGGGGTAGAATAAGCCCCTTCGCTACAGGAGTAACGAAGGGGCTTGTCGTTAGAATTCCATCATCTGTCCGTCGTATGCTTGTACGAGGCGCTTGCGAGAATTGTTGTACTGGCTTGAGAAGAAGTCAAGACGAGGATCATAGTACTTAGTCTTGATGCCGAGGAGGCCACAGATCGAGTTGGAGAGTAGGTCGGTCATGATCTTCCTATCCTTAGCAGCGACGATCTCTGCATAGATCTCGGGACGCTCCTGACGAAGCACGGGCGAGACATATACCATCAGTGGGATCGTCACCCCTGGGCGAGAGACCTCGTGCTCACAGTAGTCAGGACGCTGAGGATTCTCGAAGACAGCCTGTCCATGATCTGAAAGGTAGACGAGGATAGTAGGTGTCGAGCTGTAGCGCTGTATGATCTGTGAGATGATCTGGTCATTATAGTGGATGGAGTTCACATAGTCACAGATGACTCCACGACGCTTATCGTCCGTAGGTGTAGGCATTCCATTGGGGAGGTTCTTCGGAAGATCCTTCGTGCTGAATGTTGCCTTCTCGTGGATGTAGCGCTCAGTGAAGGGGCTGTGTGACCCCATCAAATGGATGACTTCACAGAACTCCGAGCGATCACTTCTCTGAGGGATCGTTGTGCGGTCCAATAGAAGAGGGAGGATATCGCTATCTAGCGAGGTATCCCAGTCACTAGCAGTGCGGTTGCGTACAAAGCGAGTACTGTCTGCGGTAGCGGCTATCGTAGGTATCATTTGCACGCCAGAGCCTTGCTTCTCCTGGTTACTGACCCAGTAAGTATAGTAGCCAGCCTTCGAGAGCATCAGAGGAAGTGTGGGGTACTTATACCATTCTTTCTCCTTTCCTTCACGAGAATAGAAGGTCATACTCTCTGAGATGGAGCTCGTAGTCCAAGCTGCAGAAGAGACGGCATCTGTGAAGAGCACCAGGTCTCCTGTCTTAGCGAGCGAGTCCTGATGCGGTGTATTAGGGAGCGGATAGCCATAGCAATGCATGTAGTCTCGTCGCATAGATTCGCCGAGTACTATGATGACATTGATCCCCTTCATATCACGAGTATGCTTGATGGTACCGACATTGATGAGGCGAGCTTCGGCACTATACTTCGCTAGTTCTTCGGCATCCTTCATACAAGTAGTCGTACCTCGGTAGATTCGTTCGACGGGAGCCATGTAGAGGTAGCTAGCGATCGAGCGCTGTGCTGGCTGTACGAAGAAGGCCGAGATCGGCAGAGTCACGAGGAGCGCTCCGAAGAAGAGGATGCGAACACGTGGAGCACCTACGCTCTTTCCCCAGCGACGGGCGCTCCAAAAGTAGACACCAAGGAGGGCAACGAGGGCAAGGAAAGGGAGGAAGAAGACCTTATAGTTGAGGTTCTCGAGGAAGGCTGATGCTTCTCCTGGATTGGTCGAAAGGATGTTGAGCGCAATGCTGTCCGTATAGACCGAATTATAAGAGAAGATCAGGAAGGATTCAAAGAGCAGGAGATACCCATAGACGAAGATCGTGATCCCCTGAAGTGCCCCACGCAGCCAGCGATAAGGGGAGAGTGCAACGATGAGTGTTGGCAGTGCTGACCATGCCAAGATACTCAGCGTCTGATAGACCAGTTCTCCGAAGTAGGGTAGTCGTCCTTGGTCTAAGTAATAGTCCCCCGCAGCCCACAGCTGGAGGAGGAAGAGCAGCAGGGCAAAGAAACGCTGCTGATACAAACGCTGCAGATAGCGCCCGAAGAAGGAATTATCCAGCGTGGAAGTATTGAATGACATAAGTCGTTGGGGTTTGTCTGGCTATATAGCTAATGTGGGTAACCAGCTAGAGGCGGACGTAGAGGGGATCGCCTGTAATTTCTTTGATGACCTCGATGAAGGGAGGGAACTTGATCTCCAGATCCGGAGCGCAAGAGATTTCGAGGATTTGGTAGTCACGACGAGGCTCTATGAAATCATCGACTTCAAAGTACTGCTTAGCCCAAACGAAGCTACGGCGAAGCTTATGCACAAGTACTTCGTCGAGCGAACCGATGGAGTTGAGGTAGGAGACGTATTCGTCGGGACCTATTTGTCGCTCGGTGATGATGGGTTGTGATTCGACGGGGCTCTTACGAGTCATGAAGTAGACGTAGTTCCCACGAAGTCCACGCTTACGGATTCGGATGCTGGAGCCATCTTCTTGGTCGAGGTAAGCTTGGTATAGGTCTGTCTCCACGCCGTAAGGGATCTCGCCGGTCACGTGGACGAGGAAGCGACGGCGGATATCACTGAAGGTCGCTGGGTCATCGCCAAGAGTTTCGTGGATGGCATCGAGGACTTGGCGGATCTTGACTTGGAAGTCGACATTGTTCTCTACGATATGTAGCTGGGGGTGTCCCGTCCAAGCTTTGAGGATACGAGCATCTAGGTCGCGAGCCTCTTCGATGGTCTCGCCTCGGAAGCTATTGGTCTCGAGGGTGTAGAATTCTTCTGCCCCTTGTGCGGCCGTGACCATGTGGATGACGGCATCATATCGGGCATCACGGACTTTGACTTCGGAGAGGCTCAGTTCGTCGAGCATTGCTTGCCACATGGTTCTCTCGACGTAGTTGGAGATATCCATTGTTCCTCGGTCGGAGATGATTAGGACGGGGTGCGAAGCGGCGTGTGCGAGCTCGAGGAAGGTATCTTCCATCTGGATCTGATACTTGAGGACGGCCTTCTCGATGTTGTAGAAGTACTGGCGATCGGGGGTAGCGAAGTTGATCGAAGCGTTGTTGAAGAGCGTCGGAGTCTCAGGCAAGGCGTAGACAAGGTAACCAAGGTCGCTGAAGTGCTCAATGATTTGCGCCAGAGCCGTAGTCTTGCCGGCGCAAGGACCGCCAGTGAGGGCGATGCGGGTAATATTCTTATTCATCTATAGTCTTTTAGGGGCGTTAAGGCCGTCACAAAGATACTCCTCTTCGGCCAAAGCATGAGTTTCTCCCTACTTCTAGCATCATATTGCCTCGGGCCAAACGTATGCAGGGCGGCCGAAAAGCATTCGCCCCCTCACTCCAGCGATAGGAGTAAGGGGGCGAAATCGTATCAGAACGTGCGTCCGAAGCCGTGACTAGTACTTCGGATTCTGACGAAGGTTCTCAGGATTGGCCTGAATGTCGTCGGCGGGGATGGGGTAGAGCTGACGGTAAGCATCCGAAGCCTTCCCTTCCTTTACTCCTGCCTTCCAAGGCCAGACATAGTCGCCGGAGATGAACTTCCCAAAACGAATGAGGTCCGTACGACGCTGTCCTTCCCAGTAGAACTCACGACCACGCTCGGCGAGGATCTCAGTGAGCTCGGGAAGTGCTCCGTAGTTGCCCACGGTCGAGCCGTAAGCACGAGCACGCACAAGGTTGAGGTAAGTCAAGCCCTTCGCTACGTCGGCCTTGCCACGAGCGGCTGCTTCGGCGAAGTTGAGGTACAGCTCAGCCAGACGGAAGAGTGGGAAGTCCGTGTCTGCATGGTCCCCGTTGCTGCCGTTAGCGCCAGTGCTGGTGACATTGCGGAACTTGTAGACGTAAACCCCTTCGTTGAACTCCGTCACCGACTTGATCTCGCCCGTACCTACAGCCGTGATGAGGGCACGCTTGTCGGTAGCAAGGTTAGCACCGAAGAGCTTGAGCAGGCCTGCCGTAGCACGGTTGCCGTTCCAGCCACCATTGACCCCCATGTTCACCCCCGTTGCCTTCTTAGCGTCAGCTCCGGTAGAGGAATTGATGAGGAAGGTCATACCGCCCCAGTTCTGCGAGCGCTGTCCGTCGTAGTTGATGGAGAGCAGGACCTCAGGATTATTGAGGTTGTTGTCCGCTAGGAAGAGACGAGCGTAGTCGGTGTGTAGGCTGTACTTGCCCGAAGCGATCACACGCTCAGCATACGCTGCTGCATCGGCGTAGCGCTCGGTACCAGTGTAGACCTCTGCATTGAGGTAAAGGCGGGAGAGCAGTGCCCAAGCTGCAGCCTGGTCAGCACGGCCGTAGACATTAGCCTTAGGAGCCTTGAGGTCGGACTCAATAGCCTTCAGCTCAGACTCGACGTAGGCAAAGAGCTCCTTACGGCTAATCTGACGAGGATAGACCTTACCCGTGGGGGTGGACTCGTCGATGAAGGGTGGATTGCCGAAGAGATCCATCAGCACCCAGTACTGATAAGCTCTCAGGAAGCGAGCCTCAGCACGGTAGGTGCGGACGGTAGCATCCGAGCTCTGATCCTCAGTGTTCTTGAGGAACTCCGAGGCGAGCTTGATCTGGTAGATCGAGCGGTAGTAGAAGCCTCGCAGGATCGGATTAGAAGCCGACCATGAGAAGGCATGGAAGTCGGGTACCCCGCCGTCACCCCAAGCACAGATAGCCGTCTCCGTTGGGAGTTCTTGGAGGTTAAACAGGCCACGAACGAAGTCGCTCGTACCTTCGTCGATCCCTGCAATATCGCCTCCGTCGCCATTCCCTGTGAGGCCGAAGGCACCGTAGACCTTAGCAAAAGCCTGAAGGGTCTTCTCTGGTGAGGAGTAGATCGTCTTATTAGTATCGCCGTTGGTGGGGAAGCGGTCAAGGTCCTTGACACAAGAGCTAAGGCCGAGCGCACCGATAAGCCCCAGCGCCGTGAAGCTACGGCGAAGCATGTTCTTATTTGTACTCATGATTAGCTAGCCATTAGAGTGAGAGAGAGAGGTTGAGCGTGTAGGTGCGTGGCACGGGGTAGAGGCTGAAGTCGATCGCCCGCTCAGGGTCAAGACCCTTGTAGGGAGAGAGGGTGAAGACGTTCTGCACCGTAGCCGAAGCACGGAGGTTAGCACGCCCAAGGATCCGTCCGAAGTCATAGGCCAGAGTGAGGTTGTCCATCTTGAGGAACGAAGCCTTGTGCAGGTAGTAGTCCGAGATGATCTGCTTGTCGCTGCTGTTCTTGAAGTCTGAGTTGTTGATCTCAGGCGTAGTATTGCGGAAGTACTGGCCAGAGTTCAGCACCGAGGTGTGCGTCGCCATGTAGGAGGAGACGTTGTCGTAGATGTAGTTCCCGAGGCTAGCACGGAGCGAGGTTGAGAGCGTCCAGCGGTCGAGCGAGAGGCTAGTAGAGAAGCCCATGATGACCTTAGGCTCTGGGTTATGCGTGCGGTACTTGTCGAGCTCGTTGATGACCCCGTCGTTATTGCGGTCGACGAACTGGCCTTCCAGAGGCTTGCCATTAGCGTCGTACTTCTGCTGGTAGACGAAGAAGGTACCTGGAGCGTAGCCTACGGAGTGGATCTGCACGTTAGTACCCGTACCACCGGTGACACCACCTGTGGGCACACCCTGATAGCCTGGGACTTCGACAGCGTTGAGCTTGGTGATCTTGGTGCTGTTGGAGCTGATGTTGTAGCCCACATCCCAAGAGAAACGCTTGGTCTGGATAGGTGTAGCGTTGATGCTCAGCTCGAAGCCCTTGCTGGTGATGTTCCCTACGTTCGTGAGGATACGATTTGAGAAATTAGCCCCTGCAGGAGTAGGGATCTCGTTCAAGAGGTCGCTGGTGTTCTTCTGGTAGAAGTCCAGTGTCCCTGAGAGACGACCCTTGATGAAGCTGTAGTCGAGACCCACGTTGTAGGTAGCGGTCTGCTCCCAGTGGATGTTGGCATCGTAGGCAGCTGGGCGAAGCATGTTGTAGTACGTATCGCCGAACTGGTAGCGAGCCGTGTTCGTGCTCAGCGAGTAGAAGGGCAGGTAGGTGTAGTTACCGATACCGTCCTGCTGACCCGTGACCCCGTAGCCGAGGCGGAGCTTGAGGTCATCGATCCAGTAGGTATCCTTGAGGAAGGACTCTTGATTGATACGCCAAGCTAGAGCCAGTGCAGGGAAGATACCCCAGCGGTTCTCCTTGCTGAAGCGAGAGGAGCCGTCGGCACGGACGGTAGCCGTGAGGAGGTAGCGATCGAGGAGGCTATAGTTCAGACGGCCGTAGAAGGATACGAGGGTATTCTGAGGATAGTCGTACTCGAAGGGAGGGGTAGAGACAAGCGTCTTGTCGAAGGTATAGTCAGGCGTATTGTGTACGTAGGTCTTCCAGTCCTGATAGGAATACCCTGCCATGACATCCAGACGGCTTTTGATGGAGGAGAACTCCTTGACATAGTTAGCGTAGAAGTCAAAGAGCAAGCTACGCTTACGCTGGTCGTAGGTGTTGTTCGTCCCGCTCTTCAGTTCGTCGGGCTTACCAGCCTGCTTGTAGGTGAAGCGCTGCCAGCCTAGCGAAGAGGCAGCGGGGATGACGACGCTCCCCTTACCGGAGGCATAGTCGTAGCCGAGGTTGACATTGAGCTTGAGCTCGGGGAGGAAGTGGAGCTTGTAGTCGAGCTTGAGGTTGCTGATGGTACGGAAGACATCGCTCACGTCTTCCTTCTGCTCGAGGAGAGCGACGGGGTTGCGAGGAGCGAGCGTCTGGAGGTTCGCTCCGTCCATCCAAGCCCAGTAGCCACCGAAGGGTGCAAACTTCGCATCGTTGTCACGGACAGGACGCGTGGGGTCAAACTGGACAGCGGCACCGATAGCGTCCTTATTGGCGAAGCGGTTGTGCGTGGCTGTGACCTTCACGCTAGCGTCGATGGCTAGATGACTGTCGAAGAGGCGAGGATTGATGCTGAAGTCACCGCTGACACGGTTCATCTTGTCCGTCTTCAGTACCCCTTCCTGATGGTAGAAGCCTGTAGAGACACGATAGGGGAGCTTGCCTGCAGCACCGCTGATGCTGACGTTGTAGTCACCACCGTAGGCGAGCTGATAGATCTCATCCTGCCAGTCGGTGTTGGCAGAGCCGAGCTTAGAGACAGAGGCGGGGGCGATACGCTGGATGAGGGCACGATATTCGTCTGCCGAGAGGACACGCACACGGCGAGCAGCTTCGGAGAGCGAGCTCTGCACGGAGACAGCGATCTGGGTCTTCTGCCCGACCTTACCACGCTTCGTGGTGATCATGATGACACCGTTGGAAGCACGGGACCCGTAGATAGCCGTAGCCGAAGCATCCTTCAGTACGTTCATCGAAGCGATGTCCTGTGGGTTGATGGAGCTGAGGATGCTAGGAGCACCAGCTACTGCGGTGTTCTCGATGGGCACCCCGTCGATGACGATCAGTGGGTCGTTGCTCGCGTTGAGCGAAGCACCGCCACGGATACGGATACGACCACCAGCACCAGGAGAGCCGTCAGGAGTGATCTGCACCCCAGCTACCTTCCCTACGAGGAGTTCGCTAGCGGTAGAGATAGCCCCCTTCTGGAAGTTCTTCTCGTTGATGGAGCTGATAGATCCGGTGAGGTCCTTCTTCTGCATCGAGCCGTAGCCGACGACTACGATCTCCTTGAGGCTCTGAGCGCTCTCTTCGAGGACGACCTTCAGAGGGAAGGTTGCAGAAGCTAGTTCGACGGTCTTCGTCGTATAGCCGATGCTGGAGATGATGAGGTGTCCACGCTTGGGAGCTCGTACGGTGAATCCCCCGTTGATATCGGTGATAGCACCCTGAGGTGTTTCCTTGACCTTGACGGAAGCTCCGATGACAGCTTCACCCTTGTCGTCTACGACCACGCCCTTGACCTGGATCTCCTGCGCCAGAGCAGGTGCCGCTAGTAGGAGGAGGGAGAGACAGAGGTAGGTAAGGCGTAAAATCTTCTTCATTTTACGTACTCTGTTTGTAATAGATTAGTAGATAGATCGGGCTACCCTCCTCGGCAGAATTTGCCTTGAGGAGAGTAGCCCGATACGTGTTATTTACCTGAATTAGGGATGATGGAGATGGCGAAGCCACCGCCAGGGGCAGACTTTAGGGAGAGCTTAGAGCCCTTCTTCACCTTCATCTTGCGGATGGTATAGACCTCTGGGTTGGTCTTGTAGTGCGCACCCTTGGCATCGGCATAGATCGTAGCCGTGTAGGTCTTACCAGCGTCGAGGAAGTCGAGCGAGAGGGTAGACTTGTGTCCGTCGTAGCCAGCGACATTGCCGACGAACCAGCTGTCGGAGTCCTTTGCCTTACGAGCGATCGTGATGTATTCGCCTGGCTCAGCCTCGATGATCTTGGTGTCGTCCCAGTCTACAGCGACATCCTTGATGAACTGGAAGGCATCCATGTGCTTCTCGTACACCTCGGGGAGGTCTGCTGCCATCTGCAGCGGGCTGTACATCGTGACGTAGCAAGCGAGCTGATTGCAGATGGTGGTATTGACGTGAGAGTTGTTGTCAGGATTATACTTGTTGATGTCCATCTGGAAGATACCAGGGGTATAGTCCATGGGGCCACCGATGAGGCGAGTGAAGGGCAGTACCGTCAGGTGGTTGGGCTTACTGCCGCCGAAGGCCTGGTACTCCTGACCGCGTGCCGACTCCTGTGCTATGAGGTTGGGGTAGGTACGACTGAGGCCTGTCATGTGGACAGACTCATGGGCATTGACCGAGATCTTGTGCTTAGCCGCTTCCTTCACTGCGTGGAGGTAGTGGTTGACCATACTCTGGCCGTAGTGGTATTCTCCTCGGGGGATGATGTTCCCTACATAGCCACTCTTGACGGCGGAATAACCGTTGTCGGTCATGAACTTGTACGCCTTCTCCATGTGACGCTCATAGTTCCATACCGAGCTGGAAGTCTCGTGGTGCATGATGAGCTTCACGCCCTTCGACTTGGCGTAATCATGGAGCTCAGCGACGTCGAAGTCGGGGTAAGGGGTGACAAAGTCAAATACTCGGTCCTTGCTGTTGCCGAACCAATCCTCCCAGCCGATATTCCATCCTTCGACCAGCACAGCATCGAAGCCGTGCTTGGCTGCGAAGTCGATGTACTCCTTGACGTGCTTCGTGTTGGCAGCGTGCTTCCCGTTGGGGCGCACCTTGGAGTAGTCGGTCTCACCGATCTTCACATAGGGTAGATCATCGGTGTAGGCCCAAGAGCTCTTACCAGTGATCATCTCCCACCAGACCCCTACATATTTAATAGGCTTGATCCAGTCGGTAGTCTCGTAGGCGCAAGGCTCGTTGAGGTTGTACGTCAGCTTAGAGGCAAGGATATCACGTGCATCACGGCTAACGATAGCGGTACGCCAAGGGGTGTTGAAGGGCGCTTCGATGTGCCCGCGGTTGCCCTGAGCGTCAGGCGTGAGCTCGACACGGAAGATCATGGTCTTGTCGTCCAGCTCGAGGTTGATCGCTGGGAAGTCGATAAGAGCAGCTTCGTGGAGGTTGATGTACACGCCCTTGTCACTCTTGAGCATCAGCGGGGTCTGCACGCCAGTCTTGGAGAAGGCTTTCTGGGAGCAGTTCTCCGTGAATGCCTTGTCAAAGAGTCCACGGATCTCGGAGAGACGGCTGTGCTGGTAGTCGTACTCCTCGGTGTCGTAGTCGCCTGGGATCCAGTGCGCCTTGTGATCGCCCGTCATAGCGAACTCGGTGAGCTCACGCTTGACGACGTAGAAGTTGCGGTCCTTGCCCCCAGGGAACTCATATCGGAACCCCAGCCCGTCATCGAAGAGACGGAAGCGGATAGCTATGGGATCGCCGTTGCTCTTCTTACGGAGCGTGACGAGGAGTTCGTTGTAGTGGTTGCGGATCGACTTGACTTCGCCCCAGACGGGCTTCCAAGTCTCATCGAAGGTGGATTCCTTCGTCCCCGTGACCTCGAGCCCCTTGTCGAAGGACTTCTTCGAGTCGGTCATCTCCAGACCCAGATAGCTGGGGCGGATGATCTCCTGCCCATCGGTGAAGGCGAGGCGGTACATAGGTGCACCCTCCGAACTCATCGAGAAGTGTAGCTGGAGGCTCTTGTTGGGAGAGCTGATGGTCTGCGCCAGAGCACTCCAGCCTGTAGCTAGGGCGAGTGCTAGGGCGAGAACCCATTGTCTTGCTTGCTTCATACGTAGATTATTACTTAGTATATGTATCAATTTTTGCAATCTCTTCTTCCTTTTTGTCCTATTCAAGGGCTCTTTAGAAAGCAACTCAAGGGGATACAAATATAATAAGAAAAAGGGACGGGAAAATGCTAGGTTTTATAAATTATTTTAGCAAGGAGGGGCTTCTTTCCGTTAAGATGACGAACTATGGGTATCGGGATGTAGGAAATGGGGTGCTATCTTCGTCCTCCTTCTAGGAGGTAAAGGAAGGAGGCTTAATAGATTAGCTAGCGGCGCTACTGTTGCCTCGGGGGAGGTAGCAGTAGTACCTCTCTCGAGGCGCTAGTAGTGCCTCTGAAGCTTTAAAAAGGGTGCAGGGAAGTGGACTTTTGTATGTGTTTAAGAAAGGGAAAAGTGCAAAATGGGGTAGAGAATCCTGCATAGAGCTGGTGGAGTCTTAGCTTCCTAAGCGGAGAGAAGCCAAGCCTTGTCCCTCACTGCTGGCCTCGTCTCCCGAAGGGAAGTACCCCCGCTATCGGGAGGAATGATCCTAGCGAATGAACTATCTTTGCACAGATGCACTTATGGATAAGCATCATATATCATACCTCATAGATAGACCGTATAATGGGAAGTATCCTAGTCATCTTCATCGCACTGACCGCCCTTGGCATTCTGGCCGCTCTCATAGGCTATGTGCAGGCACGCCTTCGGGCTCGTCGCATCGCCCGAGGCGAAGCTGTCGCACCCGAGCAAGAGTACACCCCGCCCTCGGGTGGCTGCTGTGGACAGCATCTGACCTGTGAGCACGACAGCCTGCTGGCAGCCGTGAGCGAGCGTATCGAGTACTACGACGACGAGGAGCTCGACCGCTATATCGGCACCCCCGCCTCAGGCTATCGGGAGGCGGCGGTGGAGGAGTTCCGTGAGATCCTCCTCACGCTTGATGCCGACGATGTGCCAGGCTGGGTGCGTAGCTTACAGCTCCGAGGGATCGAATTCCCCGAGAGCCTGCGCCCCGAGCTCTACCTCATCGTGTCGGAGCATAGAGATTACCACGCCATCGTCGGCCGTCACGAGGCTACGGCGATCGTCTAGGAAGCCCAGTCTATATCATCGGGATGCCAAGCATCTTCACCTATCAGTTCTTCCAGAATGCCCTCGGGGCTTCGCTTCTGACTGCCATCATCTGTGGCTTGGTGGGAGCGTATATCGTCGTGCGCCGCATCGTCTTCGTCAGCGGGGGGATCACGCATGCTTCTTTTGGGGGGATAGGTCTAGGGCTGTACCTTGGCATCAATCCCATCCTCTCGGCTGCGGGAGCAGCCGTACTAGCAGCCTTCTCCATCGGCAAGCTCAGCCGAAGCGAAGGCATCCGGGAGGACTCGGCCATCGCCAGCGTATGGGCGCTGGGTATGGCGCTGGGGGTGCTATTCATGACCTTGACCCCAGGCTATGCCACGAGCCTGCCCTCGTACCTTTTCGGGAATATCCTCCTAGTCACGACGGGCGACCTCATCGCCCTCGGGGCGCTGGCGCTGCTCCTCGTCCTGCTCTTCGTCCTCGGCTACCGACGCATCTTGTATATTGCCTTCGATGCGGACTTTGCTCGGGTGCGGGGATTGAAGGTCGAACTCTGGGAGCGTGTCCTCCTCCTGCTCGTGGCTGTGAGCCTCGTACTGACGATCCGATCGGTGGGCATCATGCTCCTGCTGAGCCTGCTCACGCTTCCCCAGACGACGGTAGGCCTCTTCACCTCGGACTTCCGACGGATCATCTTCGGCTCGATCCTCCTGTCTGCCCTTGCCAATATAGGGGGGCTTCTCCTGAGCTACTACGTCCTGAGCGTCCCCTCGGGTGTCCTCATCATCCTGCTCCTTTTCCTCTTCCTCGCTCTCGGCAAATGTCTCAGTGCTCTCCTCAGGAAAAGAAGCCTACGTCGCTGACGGTACACCTCGGGAGCCTCTGCCTGCTCCTCTGTGTCCTCGCCTTCGGCACTGCTTGCTCTCGGCAAGCCAATACCGCTGCCTCCCGAGGGTGGCAAGCCTTCATCACCCGCTACAACGTCCTTTATAATGCTTCGGAAGCCTACGAGGCCTCCTACCGAGCCTTCGTCGAGGCTACGCGTGAGGATTACTCGGAGCGTCTCTATCTGGATCCCTTAGCCCTCAGTCTGGAGCGAGGGGAGAAGGCTGGGAACTTCTCCCGTGCGATCGAGAAGGCCGAGAAGGCGATCCGTGAGCACAGCATCACCCGCAAGCCTCTGAAAGCCCCAGGCTGGCGGCGCGACCCCGTGGCTGTGCGCCTCGATCAGAAGAGCGAGTACAATCCCGCCCTCTCTGAGGCTTGGCTCCTCCTCGGACAAAGCTACTTCTACGAGGGTCGCCTTGCGGATGCTCGCTCCACCTTCGAGGATATCTCCCGTCGCTATGCTACTGAGCCCGAGGTGCGGGATGTAGCTCGGCTCTGGCTCGTGCGCCTCGCTACGCTCTCGGGGCGCTACCTAGAGGCCGAGGAGGAGCTTCGCCAGCTCCATGAAGGAGGCGATACGCCCGAGAAGCAAGCCCCTTACCTCTATCATCAAGCTCGCGCCGAACTCTCCCTCGCCCGAGGAAGAGATGCCGAAGCTCTGCCTCATCTCAGCTTCATCGCTGGGCGGGAGAAGCATCCGCTCCTTCGGGCTAGGCTTTTCTTCCTCCTAGGGCAAGTGGAGGAGGCTCTCGGACACCGAGCCGAGGCCGAGCATGCCTTTGCTCGTGCTGAGCGTACGGCTCCACTCCCTCCGCTAGAGCTTGCTGCCCACCTGCGTCGCCTTGCCCTCCAGAGCGAAGGGGCTAGGGGAAGCGCTCGCTTGAAGGCTCTGGCTACCAAGCGTCGCTATGCTCCCTACCAAGATGAGGTCTATCTGGCGCTCTCGGGGCGCTACCTCGCCCTTGGGCAGAGGGCAGAGGCGAAGCACAGCCTGCAGCTAGCTGTGAACTCCTCCCAGCAGAAGGGGCATGCTTGGGCTGCTGCTTGGGCTGAACTTGGACTGCTGGCGCTCGAGGAGCGTCGCTACCCCGAGGCGCATGATGCCTTCGCTCTCGCTCTACCCGCCCTCTCGCCCAAGCACCCCAAGTACCCTCGCCTCAAGGAGCTCCTCCCTGGGCTTCAGCTCCTTCGACCATCGGCTCTTCTTGTTCGGCGCTCCGATAGTCTCCTTCGTCTAGCCAACCTCCCCGAGTCCGCCCGCTTAGCTCATGTAGATAGCCTTATCCATCAGGTGCGCTCCCGTAGGCGAAGCTCCCTGCCTCTAGGTGCTCACCGAGGGGTACAGCTTCCTCCTAGTACTGAGGTGGGAGGAGGGAAGCGGGGCTTCTACTTCGATGATCCTAGGCAGATCGCCGAGGGTCGTCAGCGTTTCCTTGAGCTCTGGGGCGACCGTCCCCTCACAGACGACTGGAATAGATCCCGTCGTGCGCTTTCGCTGGATCCTTTGGCGGGAGAGCAGGGCTCCCCGCTCGCCAAGACCGAGCCTTCGGGGGAAGAGCTCCTAGAGGGCACAGACTCGCTCGACCGAGCCTTCTACCTCCGAGATCTCCCGCTGACGGCCGAGGCGAAGGACTCCCTCTCTACTCGCACCGCTACCGCCCTCTACGAGATGGCAGGCCTGCTCTCCGAGCGGCTGGAGCTCCTCTCCGATGCGGATGCCGTCTATAGTCGGCTCATCCGAGACTACCCGCTCTTTCCCCAGCGGGAGGAGGCTTGCTATAAGCATCTGCTCCTAGCCCTTCGACGAGGGCACGAGGTGGAGGCTGAGCGGCTCCGTAGGCACTTCCTCTCGGAGTTCCCGACTTCCCCCCGATCCACCCTCCTTGGGCAAGCGGATTATCTCGCTGAGCTTCGCCGTCTTGACACGCTCGCAGGGAGACTCTATGAGGAGGCTTGGACGAACTATCGGGCGGGTGAGCAAGCGGCGGTGCTCTCTGCTCTGGAGCGGCTCCACCAGCTCCCCATGATCCCCGAGGAGCTTCGCCCGAAGGCTCTTCTGCTCTCTGCCCTCTCTGAGGCAAGTCAAGGACGTGAAGCCCAGCTGGAGCTTCAGCTATCAGCCTTCGTGGAGCAGTACCCACGGGAGGAACTCTTGCCCTATGTCTCTTCGCTTCTGGAAGGCCTTCGGGTTGGACGCAAGCTGAAGGGCGGGACGCTACCCCCTTCCTCCGAAGGGAGCTCTACGGGTGACTCGGTCGTACCATCCTCCGCCCCCCTCTTCCTCCCTCCCACGCCCGAAGAAATTCCTAGCCTCCTTCTCCTCTATACCGAGGGCGAGATCCAGCCTCATGAGGTGTACTTTGCCCTCATGACCTTTGGCTATTCGACCTTCACGCAGTGGCCTCTACGTGCCGAAGCCTTGCTCCCGACGAGCGGGCTCTCGGGCTATCTCATTCAGGGCTTCCGCTCTCAGGATGAGGTCGCTACCTACCTAAGGAAGGCAGCAGCGACGGGTGGCCTTCGCTCCTTGCTCCCCCGAGGAGTGCAGCTTCTTCCCCTCACGGAGGCGAACCGCATGAGGCTCTCTCGGGAGACCTTAGAAGCCTATCTTAGCTTCCTCAAAACCCTCCCCTAGGAGGCACAACGGCCCGTCTCAGACTTCCCGAAGAGGCTCGGGTGCAGATAGACTGCTAGAAAAAGCTTATTTTTGTGTGCCTTAGTGGCTTAGCTTGGTTGCATCCTCAAGGGGCTTACCGAGCTAGGCGGGCTCCTATTTACATCACAATAAAGACTATACACGAGTTATTCATGGAGAAGGTAATACGTAGGGCACTCATCTCGGTGTACCACAAGGACGGACTAGCAGAGATCTTAGCGCTCCTTCATAAGGAGGGTGTGGAGTTTGTCTCGACTGGCGGGACAAGTGCGTTCATCGAGAGCTTGGGTTATCCTTGCGTTGCCGTCGAAGACTTGACCAAGTATCCCTCGATGCTTGGAGGCCGAGTCAAGACCTTGCACCCCGCTATCCAAGGGGGTATCCTCGCCCGACGTAGCCACGAAACAGACCAGAAGGAAGTCGCTGAGTACGGCCTCTCGCTTATTGATCTGGTCATCGTGGACCTCTATCCCTTCGAAGCTACCGTCGCCTCTGGTGCTAGCGAAGAAGACATCATCGAGAAGATCGACATAGGTGGTATCAGCCTCATCCGCGGTGCTGCTAAGAACTTCGAGGATGTAGTCATCGTGCCCTCGCAGGCCGACTATGCTACCCTCCACGAGATCCTTACGGCTCATGGAGCACGTACCACGCTCGCTGAGCGTCGCCACTTCGCTCGCCGTGCCTTCGCCGTCAGTTCGCACTACGACTCGGCGATCTTCCGCTACTTCGATGGGGAAGAGCACTCCGCCCTTCGCCTCACCGCTGACGGCGCTAAGCACCTACGCTATGGGGAGAATCCCCACCAGCAGGGAGTCTTCTACGGCGACCTTGAGCGCTACTTCGAGCAGCTACACGGCAAGGAGCTCTCCTACAACAATCTTCAGGACATCGAGGCAGCCGTCTCCCTCATCCAGGACTTCTCAGAGCCCACGTTTGCCATCCTCAAGCACAACAACGCTTGTGGCTGCGCTTCTCGCCCCACGATCCTAGAGGCTTGGCAGGCTGCACTGGCTGGTGACCCCGTCTCCGCCTTCGGAGGGGTGCTCGTAGCCAACCGCCCCGTGGACCTCGAGACCGCCGAAGAGATCAACAAGCTCTTCTTCGAGGTGCTCATCGCTCCAGACTTCACCGCCGAAGCCCTTCCCATCCTCGAGAGTAAGAAGAACCGCATCCTCCTGCGCCAGCGTGAGGCGATCCACAGCTCGTGGTCGTACCGCTCGATGCTCGGTGGAGTGCTCGCACAGGAGACCGACCGTGCTGTGGAGACTAGCGCCGAGATGAAGCCCGTTACTAAGGTAGCTCCCACGGACAAGGAACTCGTGGATCTCGTCTTCGCTACCAAGCTCGTCAAGCACAGCAAGAGCAACGCGATCGTCCTCAGTAAGGATGGTCAGCTCATCGCCTCGGGGGTCGGACAGACTTCGCGTGTCGATGCCCTCCAGCAAGCTATTGCGAAGGCTCGCCACTTTGGTTTTGACCTCCACGGAGCCGTCCTCTCAAGTGATGCCTTCTTCCCCTTCGACGACTGCGTCACGCTCGCTGCCGAAGCTGGGATCACAGCTATTGCTCAGCCTGGGGGATCTGTACGTGATGCCGATAGCATCGCCGCCGCTGACCGCCTTGGGGTAGCGATGGTGATGACAGGCGTGCGCCACTTCAAGCATTAGAATTAAGACAATACGACTAAGATAAGAATGGGACTTTTTTCCTTTAGGCAGGAGCTGGCGATGGACCTGGGTACTGCCAATACCATCATCATCAAGGATGACAAGATCGTCCTCGATGAGCCCTCTGTAGTAGCCTTCGACAACCGTACGGGCGAGATGATCGCCGTGGGCACCAAGGCCCGAGAGATGTACGAGAAGGGCAACGCTAATATCCGTACTATCCGCCCCCTCCGAGAAGGTGTGATCGCAGACTTCGACGCTGCTGAGCACATGATCCGAGGGATGATACGCATGATCAGCCGTCGTCGTGGGTGGTTCACCCCTTCGCTACGTATGGTCGTCTGTATCCCATCAGGGAGCACGGAGGTAGAGATCCGTGCTGTCCGTGACTCCAACGAGCATGCGGGTGGACGTGATGTCTACATGATCTACGAACCCATGGCTGCTGCTATCGGTGTCGGCATAGACGTACTTGCTCCTGAGGGGCACATGATCGTAGACATAGGTGGCGGTACTACCGAGATCGCTGTCATCTCCCTGGGTGGAATCGTCGAGGATCAGTCCATCGACACCGCAGGCGATGAGCTGACGCAAGACATCATGGACCACATGCGTGACCGACACCAAATCAAGGTCGGGGAGCGCACAGCAGAGCAGATCAAGATCCAGGTAGGTGCTGTCTATGCCGACCTAGACGATGCTCCTGCCGACTTCACCGTATGGGGTGCGAACATGATGGACACCATGCCCCGCAAGGTCGATGTCAACTATCGTGAGATCTGCGAATGCCTAGATAATTCGATCGGGAAGATCGAGAGCGCCATCCTGCGTACCCTAGAGGCTACTCCTCCTGAGCTCTATGCCGACATCGTGGCTAACGGGGTCGTGCTGACGGGTGGTGGAGCACTCCTGCGTGGGCTCGACAAGCGCCTCAGTGAGCGCTTCGGTCTGCAGTTCAAGATCGCAGAGAACCCTCTTCACTCCGTCGCTATCGGTACCGGTATCGCGCTGAAGAACGTGCATAACTTCAACTTCCTCTTCCGCTAAGCTCTTTGTCCTAGCTCCGTCTCCGTGGATAAGCTCCTTGAGTTCCTCCAGAAGTATCGGCACTGGTTCGTCTTCATCCTTTTGGAGGCGATCGCCCTTGGCACGCTCTTCAATGGGACGCTCTATTCACGGAGCCTCGGTTGGTATGCCACGAGTACCGTCTTCGGGCGGGTAGGCGAACTGATGACAGAGGCGTGGAGCTACATCGACCTAAGACCCAAGAACGAAGAGCTCCTTCGGGAGAACGCACGGCTTCGAGCAGCCTATACGCTCCTCTCTCGGCAGATGCAGGATGCGGAGGCACATGGTCGCCTCCCTCACCTGCATGCTACCGACAGTCTCCCCGTAGACCCTTCATCGGTGATCATCGCTCGGGTGGTCAATCGCATTGCCCCTACGGGTGAGATCTACTACACGATCAACAAAGGACGGCTCGATGGTGTCGAGCCCGATATGGGTGTGATGAGTGCTTCGGGGGTCGTCGGGGCGGTGATGACCGTCTCCGACCACTATGCGCTAGTGATCCCTGTACTCAATCCCAAGATCCGCCTCTCCTGCACTCTCCTCGGGCAGGAAGTGAGCGGGACACTCACCGCCACCTCCAATCCCAACGCTAACCATGCGATGCTGAGCAACGTACCTCCACATGCTCAACCACATCTGGGGGATACGATCACCACGAGTGGCTACTCCTACCTCTTCCCCGAAGGGATGATGGTGGGCACGGTCTCTGATACCATCCCCGTCAGGGTCAAGGGCAGTGCAGGGACCTTCGCCAACTATCAGGTGCGCCTAGCGACGGACTTCCAGAGTCTGCGCTATGTCTACATCATCCGAGAGAAGCCCGCACGGGAGGTGCGAGCCCTCGAAGACTCGATAAGCCCCAAAGATGAATAGTCCCTATCTGCGCTTTGCTCTCTTCTCGGTGCTCTTCGTAGCGCTGCAGGTGTGGGTCTTGAGTCCCATCGCCCTCTTCCGTGTAGCCACACCTTACCTCTATCCTTTTCTCCTCTTGCTACTCCCCGTAGGCACGAGTAGGAGCACGCTCTGTATCGTGGGCTTTGTCTTAGGCTTCTTGATCGACTTCTTTGGCCTAACGCCTGGCTTGCATGCCTCAGCATTCACGCTGACGGCCTTCCTGCGTCAGCCCATCCTCTACCTACTTACGGAGAAGAATACGCCCGAGCATCTCCTGCCACTCTTCCCCACGCTGCGGGGTGGGGCGGTACTGCTACTCACCCTCCTTCTGCTCATACATCATGTGCTCCTCTATAGCCTAGAGGCGGGTATGGGGCTAGCGAGCTGGCATCTCCTGATGAGCTTCGTGGCGGGCTATGCTTTCTCTTGGGTACTTTCGGTGATGACGCTCTTCTTCTTCGGGACAGGAGAAGGGGCACGTGCCAAGTAATCACTCCCTATGGTCAACGACGAGCTCTTCCGTAGACGCTGGCTGATCATCGGGCTCACCTTCGCCATCGTCGGTATCTTCATCGCTCGACTCTTCTCCCTGCAGATCGTCAGCAATGACTACAAGCGGCGAGCGGAGAACAATGCCTATTACATCCTCACCACCATACCTGCCCGTGGGGTCATCTTCGACCGCAAGGGCGAGCTCCTCGTAGCTAATCGTCCCATCTACGATCTGATGATCGTCAATCATGAGGCTAAGGGCAAGCTCGACACCACGCTACTAGCCTCGACGCTGGGCCTTCCCCGTGAGGAGATCGTCCAGAAGCTCGAAGCCGTCCGTGACCGAAGGGTCAATCGTGGTTACAATCCCTATACCCCGCAAGTCTTCCTCTCCCAGCTCGAGCCTGAGGAAGTAGGGCGCTTCGAGGAGCAGTTGTATAAGTTCCCCGGCTTCTCGGTACGCTCTCGCACGATCCGTCAGTACAACTACCATCATGCTGCCCATCTGCTAGGCTACCTCTCCGAGGCGAGCACCACGGATCTCGAGCGGGATAGCACGATCATGCGAGGCGACTTCGTCGGGCGAAGTGGTGTCGAGCGTACCTATGAGGAAGTGCTGCGAGGAGAGAAGGGGGAAGAGATCTTCTACCGTGATGCCCGTGGACGCATTCAGGGGCGCTTCGATGCTGGAGCGCATGACCGAGCTCCCGTGGCAGGACGAGACCTTACCCTCTCGATCGATGCGGGTCTGCAGGAGCTAGGCGAGCGCATGATGCGGGGCAAGCGTGGTGCCATCGTGGCTATCGAGCCTGAGACGGGTGAGATCCTAGCCCTTGTCACGGCACCCAACTATGATCCCGAGCTCCTAGCGGGTAAGAGTAAGGGGGAGAACCACCGCATGCTCGAAGAGACCTTCGGTAAGCCGCTCCTCAACCGTGCGATCCAAGGGAACTATCCTCCAGGCTCTACCTTCAAGCCCGCCCAAGGAGCGATCTTCCTCGCCGAAGGCTCCATCAATCCCTCGATGGCTCTCTCGTGCTACCACGGCTATCCACCCCTAGGGAATCGCCCGAAGTGTCACAGCCATCCCAGCCCTATCTCCCTTGTCCCAGCCCTTGCCACCTCGTGTAATGCTTACTTCTGCTGGGGCCTACACTTCATGCTCGATGACCGCAAGCGCTACCCCTCAGCAGCCGTCGCCCTCGAGCACTGGAAGCAACGTATTGTGTCCCTCGGCTACGGCTACCGCCTCGGTGTCGACCTCGTCGGCGAGAAGCGTGGCTACATCCCGAATAGTGGGGTCTATGACAAGGTCTATAAGGGACGCTGGAATGCTAGCTCCATCATCTCGATCGCCATCGGGCAGGGGGAAGTCCTCGCTACTCCTCTACAGATAGCGAACCTCGCAGCCCTCATCGCCAACCGAGGCTACTACATCCGTCCGCACGTCGTCCATTCGATCAAGGGCATGCCCATAGATACGATGTACCGCAATCACCAGCCCACGGGGATCTCTCGGGAGCACTGGGAGTACATCGTCGCAGGTATGGCTGGGGCGGTCACCGGGGGTACGTGTCGAGGGGCGAACTTCGCCCCAGGCGAGATCGAAGTATGTGGGAAGACGGGTACGGCGGAGAATCCCCATGGTAAGGACCACTCAGCCTTCATCGGCTTTGCCCCACGCTCCCAGCCCAAGATCGCCGTATCGGTCTATGTCGAGAACGGGGGCTTCGGGGCACAGTTCGGCGTGCCCATTGGTCGGGTGATGATGGAGTACTACCTGCGTGGCGGTAAGCTCTCGGGCTCAGGCGAAGCGATCGCCTCTTCGATGGAGCATCGGACGATCTCCTATATCAATGATATCTAACTACCCCTAGCCGTCCTCAAGCATGCGACAGTCCTCTTCCTCCCCCTCCTTCATTAGGAACATTGACTGGGTGACGATCCTGATGTATCTGCTCCTTGTCTTCTTCGGATGGCTCTCCATCTGCGGGGCTTCGTACAACTTCGAGACGGAGGAGCTTCTTAGTCCTGGGGGTCGTCCTATGATGCAGCTGCTTTGGATCGGGCTCGGTGTACTCATCGGCTTCGCTGTCCTCTCGCTCAATACCGACATCTACGAGGTGGGGGCACCGCTCTTCTATGGGGCGATGATGCTCCTGCTGATGGTGACCATCGTCATCGCCCCCGATATCAAGGGCTCCCGCTCGTGGCTCGTGCTGGGGCCTGTGCGCCTACAGCCAGCAGAGTTCGCTAAGGTAGCTACGGCCCTTACCCTGGCCTGGCTATGCAATCAGTACGAGTTCAAGATCGACTCCATCCGTAGCTACCTCAAGATCTTCGGGATTATCTTCTTCCCCATCCTGCTGATCCTACTCCAGCAGGAGACGGGTTCCGCCCTTGTCTTCCTAGCCCTCTTCCTAGCCCTCTACCGAGAAGGCTTCTCGGGGCTCTTCATGGGGCTAAGTGCTTCGGCAGCGGTCTACTTCATCTCGGCACTCGTGCTGGAGGATACTCTGTGGTGGGAGCGTACAGATGCAGACTTCTTCTTCGTCTGCAATGCTATCCTCGTCTTCTCCGCAGCCCTCTTCGGCGTCTATACCCATGATTGGCGCAATCGCTGGCGCTACCTCTTCTCCGGAGCGGGCATTGTCGCTGGGGTCTACCTCATCGCAGGGATTGTGAACTTCTTCGTGAGCTTCAACCTCGTCTATGTAGCCCTCGGTCTGGTCCTCCTCCTCGTCGGCTACTTCGCCTACCTAGCACTGAGGGAATACCTCCTTCGCTACCTCCTCTTGGCGGTCTTTGCCCTAGGTTCGCTGGGCTTCTTCTTCTCGGTGAACTATGTCTTCAATGATATTCTCCAGCCTCACCAGCAGGTGCGTATCAAGATCGCCCTCGGCATCGAGAGTGACCTCAAGGGCAAGGGGTACAACGTCGACCAGTCGAAGATCGCCATTGGCTCGGGGGGCTTGACGGGGAAGGGCTTCCTCAAGGGGACGCAGACCAAGCTGAACTATGTCCCCGAGCAAGAGACGGACTTCATCTTCTGCACCGTAGGCGAAGAATCGGGCTTCATCGGCTCCTCTGCTCTCCTCATCGCCTACGCTATCTTCATCCTACGCATCGTCGCACTCGCCGAGCGCCAAGTGACGAAGTTCGGGCGGGTCTATGGCTATTGTGTGGCCTCGATCTTCCTCTTCCATCTCTTCATCAATGTCGGGATGGTGCTGGGGCTCGTCCCCGTGATTGGGATCCCCTTGCCCTTCTTCAGTTACGGGGGCTCTTCGCTCTGGGGCTTCACCTTCCTCCTCTTCATCTTCCTCGGCATCGACGCCCGTCGCAAGCAGTACACCGGCCACTAGGCACACGGCTACGGCTCCGTAGCTAAGGGGAGATACCTTACTAGACTTCATAGCATCTTATCACCTTACGCAATCAAACATACAAGACTATGGGAATAGAGAAACTTACCACTTTAGCTTTTTCAATGTACTTCAATAAAGGAGCCTATGCGCTACTGCTAGGCTCTGGTATCTCTCGCTCTGCGGGTATTCCTTCAGGCTGGGAAGTAGAGGAGAAACTGATCCAGATGCTAGGAGATTTACAAAAGGTCTATGGGGTCAAGGATTGGCATCAATGGTATAAAGAAAGGTATGGTGGGCCTGCCTCTTATTCTTCTCTCCTTGGTGAGCTTGCCACGACCCCCACAGAGCGGGAATCGCTAATGAAACCTTTCTTCGAGCCAACGGAGGAAGAACGGGAATCGGGGAAGAAGGAACCCACCAAAGCGCACCGAGCGATCGCTCAGCTAGCCAAGGAGGGTTATATCCGTGTGATCTTGACGACGAACTTTGACCGCCTCCTCGAGATGGCTCTTGAAGCCGAAGGGGTTACTCCACAAGTGATCACTCATGAAGGGGATATAGCGCAGAGGACACCCTTAGTACATAGCGATAGGCCAACAATCGTCAAGATCAATGGGGACTATATGGACTGTAAGTTCAGAAATACGACGGAGGAGCTGGATGAATATCCAGAGGAAATGAAGCACTACCTACAGCGAGTATTCGAGGACTATGGTTTAGTGACCTGTGGCTGGTCGGGAGACTGGGATAAGGGACTTATTCGGATAATGGAAGGTGCACCACGCTCTCGGTATAGCTCTTTCTTTACTTCCGTAGGAGAAGCGGGGGCAGGCTTGAAGTCGCTGTCCCTAAGTCGGGAGGGAGAGACTATGCTGATCAAGGGCGCTGATGAGCTATTCTCCGAGCTCTGTGAGCAAGTTATGGCATTGAAAGAGCTCGCTGTGAGGACTAACATGAGCCAAGAGGTGAGGATCGCACGAGTGAAGAAGTACCTCTCTTCAGAGCAACATGCCATCGACTTTGCGGATACGATAGAGCAATGGTGCACCGAGGCTTATAAGCAGATCTCGGAAGTGGCTCGTTATGATTTCCAACTTACCCGAGAGGCATTTGACCGCTATTTGAAGATCCATCTTTCTGCAGTCACTCCTCTGCTGGAGGCAGCTGTACTTACTGCAAGGTGGGGGAAAGAGTGGCAGATCCAACTCTTTGGAGACGTATTGATCAAGTTATGTACAAAGGAATGGAGGTATGGAGAAAGCTATAGAGGTGATACGATCTATTTACATGGGTTAGCTCCGATGCTACTGCTTAATGCCTTAGGTGTCGCATGTGTGAAGTATCAACGGTTTAAAGAGTTGAATATCATCTTGAGTAGTACTGTTTCTCAGGAGAACTTTAGGTATAATCAGAGGCGCTTCCAATTGATAGCGATACTTGGTGATGTATATTGGGGATCTGATATGTGGAATACACTAATGGGAGGATGCGATGATTACCCCTTCAGTATGTTCTTCTTGGGGCATTTAAGGTCTCTATTTAAAGATTGCTTCACTGCTGGATCGGAGTATGACAATGTGTTTTATATCTGGGAACATCTGAAATCCCTTATCTTCGGTTATAATAGGCCGCCTGAGCTGAATTTTCGTCTGCTTCTGGGGAACTTCCTTCATCAAAGGGAGGAGTATAGGAGGGCATCTCAAAAGGGAGTTCAAGAACCTTATATCCTATTCTTTGAAGGGGCTGATAGATTGAAGGATGACTGGGAGCCTATCAAGCAAGGAATGTTTGGAGGTAGCTATGATAATTATAAGCAGATTTATGCTCAGGCAGAGGAGTATTACCAGCAATGGATAAGACACTAGTTGCGTCCAATAGACATCTTTCA
>ERZ772917.238-NODE-238-length-41202-cov-4.745231_pt1 | contig 41202 bp, 43 predicted proteins | sample MGYA00511187_ERZ772917 | MGnify/ENA primary metagenome ERZ772917 (study PRJEB29015, sample SAMEA2737925) | human oral metagenome | biome: human oral; feature: human-associated habitat; material: dental | place: China | collected 2012 ...
CGTACGGAAGCTAGTTTCCTTATCTCATGCTTGCCTGAAGCTTTCGAGGAGGAAGGAATTAATTGTTGAAAATTAATTCCTGAAACCGGGTGGTCCGTTCTATCTCGGTCGTATGTATTTAGTATTGATGATTGTAACTACTAGTATGTATGCTTGATGGTATGAATGCACGCGAACGTTTGGTGGATGCTACTCAAGAACTGTTATGGGAACAAGGCTATGCTGCGACTAGTCCAAAAGATATTCTTCATCGGGCTGGTGCAGGACAGGGTAGTATGTATCATCACTTTACTGGCAAACAGGAGCTGGCAGTTACTGCCCTTGAGGCTAGCGCAGCAGCGATGCGTTCCGATGTAGAAGCTTTGTTGGATGTGAAGAGACCAGCTATGGAGCGTCTCATTGCATATTTGGAACGCCAGCGTGATTCGTTACGTGGATGCCGCATGGGTCGTATGACATATGATGCTGACGTGCTAGCAACTCCAGAGCTGCTAGCGCCAGTATCGCGGACCTTGGGCTGGCTAGTTGATACCATCGCCGAAGTGATTCGCCAAGGTATTGATGCGCAGGAATTTCCTGCTGGCGCGGATGCTCACCAGCTTGCTTCCATGGTGGTTGCCACTGTACAAGGCGGTTATGTCTTGGCCCGTGCCCAATGGAATCCAGCAGAATTTGATGCTGCTGTAAATGGTGCCGTCGCTCTTCTGCGTGCGTGGAAAAACAATGAGCATTCCGCTTGACCATTCCACCAGCGCCATGAAATCAAGATTTGGTTATTTTGACCGCAAGTCTCTGTTGACTGTTTATGGCATTACCCTTGCCTGACAACTCCAAACTTGTGACTAACTCTACTCGCAATTATGTAATCAAGGAGAATTGCTAATGTATGCTATGCAATATCAAGTTGGTCTTCCTGCCGACTATAACATGCAAATCATTCGGGATCGTGTAAAGAAGACTGGACACCTGATGGATGGTTTCGCAGGCTTAGAATTTAAGGCCTATCTCATTCGGGAAAAGTCTAAAGGCGCTGGTCGCAATGCGTATGCCCCGTTCTATGTCTGGCGTAATATCGATGGAATGCGCAGTTTCTGTTGGGGAGAACTGGGTTATTCAGCAATCGTTCGTGATTTCGGTCGTCAGCCGATTCAGGACTGGACTATTCACCGCATCGTTAGGGGACCAATATCCTATGTTGATGCTCGTAGTCTTACTCTTACCACAGTGCCGCTACCGGTCGATGTCGCACCCTCTCTGTGTCTAGATTCTGTCACCCAAGACTTTTTGAACAGTATTGCTGATTCTACTGTTACACTTGTCACCGCCGTTGATATCACCAACTGGAATGCTATTTTTGTTGAGCTTAGTAACAGGGAATCAGATCAGAGCGTGACCGGTTCCCTCTCTTATGAAGTGCTACATATGTCGTACGGAAGCTAGTTTCTCTTCTCATGCTTGACTGAAGCCTTCGAGGGGAAATAATTAATCGTTAAAAATTAATTCCTGAAACCGGGTGGTCCGTTCTATCTCGTCTGCGGTCATGCCAGGCTTTGGAAACCCCCTTGGTCCGCTTTGCGGCTTCTCAAACGAATAATAGTGCGGAACCACAAAAAACTTACTGCCGGTAATCCTGATTTCCGCGGCGTGGGCCTCATCCATACTGGTATCATCCGTCACAAATTGTATGCAATGATCCGACCAATAGAATGGTCGCTCTATCCGTGGGTCCACATCCCATATCTCAAGAATGGTCCGATCGTGGGTGTGTATCAGATCAATGGTGGCGTCAGTAATATAAAACTCATAGTGAGCGCCATAATATGTCCAAATGCCCGCCTTAATATAGACGTCATTGTCGAAAAACCAGGATTCGTGGGTAATCCACAGCTCATCACGGAATTCGTTATAGGCGTAGTCGTAAAAATCTGATACCGATATCATTCCCCCAATATAGCGACAACCCAGCTAGCGGCGTCGTAAAGCTTCTTAAATGCATAGGGAAACAGGATATACTGATTTTGGGGTAGGCAGGCTAAACTAATGCGCAATCACATCAGGAAGGGAACCATGGCCAATCCGGAAGAGCTGCGCAAACAAGACCAACGCCTGCCAAAACCCAAGCGCGCATACCCACGATCACGAGTGACCCAATCGCTGTATCTGCTGATAGCCATCGTGATCGTGGCCTGGCTGGTGTCGATGATTCCCTAATTAGTCGGCGCCGGGCGGCGGGATGCCTCCGCAATCTTATGGAAGAGCGGCATTTCGTTCAGGTCATCAATCAACACAATATTGCCCTGGGCGTTACGCAATGGCACACACCAGTTCGGGTACTGCTCCTTCGCGGTGCCCGGCTGGTTTTGCACATTCTCGTCACCAACCATGTCCACCAGGGCAGTGCACGTTAGTGCCGCCGGCGTGTGCGCCACAAACCGGTGCGCCGCCGTCACCAGCACCTCCACGTCGCCCCGATCATCCCGAGCCCGGCCGTGGAAATTATCCATGTGGAAGTCTTCGCCGGCGAAACCACCCTGCTCCAGCATCCGGTTGAGCACCTCGGCCTGCCAGCTCAGGTCATTATTGAGCTCATCGTCAAGATTGCTCTTAAGCAGGCCCAACTCGTTGCGCAGCGTGATATGCTTGCCGCGCAAGAACCCAGCGGTGGGCGGCAGATCGTGCGTGGTCACCGATGCCAAACATGCCTTCCGGTACTCCTCCAGGCGACGCGCCCCACCATACGGTGAACCCTCGAACCACAGCACGCTCGTGCCCATGATGCCGTACTGGTTCAACACATCCTGCATCCAGGGTTCGAACGTGCCCAAGTCCTCGCCGATCACCACGGCGCCGGCCCGCTCGGCCTCCAGGGCCACGATGCCCACCAGGGCGTGGAAATCATAGTTCACATAGGTGCCCGTCTGCGGTGACTGATTGCGGGGCATCCAATACAGGCGGAACAGGCCCAACACGTGGTCGATCCGAATACCACCCGCGTGTCGCAAAATTGTTCGAAGCATGTCGCGCCAGGGCTTATAGCCGGCCTCCGCCAACCGCTCGGGGTGCCACGGCGGCTGCGACCAGTCCTGGCCGTATTGGTTATAGTTATCCGGCGGCGCCCCCACCGACGCGCACGGTGCCAGTACATTCGCCAGGGTTTTGGCGTCAGCGCCGAAGGGGTGCACGCCCACGGCCAGGTCGGCCATGATGCCGATCTTCATGCCGGCGGCGATACACCGGGCCTGGGCGGCAGCTAACTGCTGGTCACAGATCCATTGCAGCCACATGTAGAAATCCACCGGCGGCTCGTCTTCGGCATGATTACCGGTACCAAGCTTGGCGATTTCCTGCTCCGCACACCATCCGGCAAACGCCGTTAACCCGTCGCCTTCCCGGTGAATGTAGTCGCGGAATAGTTGCTCCCGGGTCTCATCGCGGCCGGCGTGGAAGATCTCCCGCAGGGCCCGCAATTTGGCCTCATAGATGGGGTCGCGCTCAATCTGAACATTATCCCGATTATGCTCTTGGAATTGGCGTGCGAGCTCTGTCACTTCGGCGCGCACATCCTCCGCCAATAATTCGGTCTCGGGGATATCCTCGATGCGAATATAGATTGGGTTGATAAACCTTCGGGTGGTGGGCAGGTAGGGGGAATCCTCCACCGGCGGGAACGGCTCGGCCGCGTGCAGCGGGTTAATGAGTAGAAAATCGCCCGCATTATTATTGGCCAGGGTTTCCCCCAAATAGCCAATGTCGCGGAAATCGCCAATGCCCCACGAATCAGAAGATCGCACCGAATACAGCTGCGCCATCACGCCCGCCACCGGATTATTGATATAGGTGTCGGTGGTGGACAGGTGCGTTGGCGTCACGACCAGGGTGCAGCTATGGGAAATGTTGTCAGATACCAGGGTGATGGTGTGCCAGCCCTGCGGCAGGCCTGTGGGGAGCTGGAAGGTGGCTTCGCCCCAGATCACGCCGTCGATATCGCGGGACGGTTCCCAGTTTTCCAACTGCTCGGTGATCTCCAACACGGAGCTGTTTTCGAAAGTAATGAACAGTTGGTCAACGGGTTTACCGTCACGCACATGCACATTGAAGGCTTGGGATTCGGTATCGGTGGTCACGATACAGCGGGGGAGTGGCCGGGAGAACTCCTGGTCGTGGCGGCGTTGAAGCGCGGCCTGGAGGGTTTCTTCGCTGGGCCGTTTATCATAGTCGGCGCCGTCAAAGTCAATGGCAGCCAGGTTATCGACGCTATAATCGTTCAACCCAAGGTCTACCCCCATACAGTGGAGGATTTTTATCAGAGTGTCATCCGGTACCCCCAAGTAGTGGCCACCATAGGCGGTGTAGCCTGTTGCAATGCTGTGCTCTGTAGCGAGTTCGCGTAATAGATCTTGATATCCCACAATTCCCTATTGTGCCATTATGTGTGCCATTCCTCCTAGAATATCAAATTTTCTTTTATTAAATTAGGGTTATTCTTGGTAAAACCGCACGATAAGTCCTATAGCATGGGGCAATTTTTGCATGATATGCGGATGTTTGTAGCAAATAACACAAGAACAATGGTGCGCAATAGAGCCACAGATGTTACTGAGTGTTGTTTGGTTCTGTTCGCTTGTCGACGCCCGCTCGGTGGGCGGGCTCGTGGGCTGATTTGCCGGGATTGTGACAATCGGGTGCCCGGTAAGAGATAATAAGCTATTACGCACATTTTGGTAGCCACGGAAAGGGAACCGCGTCATGGAGGAAGTACACACTCCCGCAGAATACGCCGTCGGGGAATCCGACACCTGCCTCACCGCCCTGTTGGGCAGTGCCGCAGCCCGCCCCTACGGGGTGATTTTCACGCGGCCGCAAAACTTCGAGTGGGTGAACGTGACTGCGGCCGAATTCATTGCCGAAGTGTACGAGGTGGCCAAGGGGTTCATCGCCAATGGTGTGCAGCAGGGTGACCGCATTGCGCTGCTGAGCGAAACCCGCTACGAGTGGTCCCTGCTCGACTTCGCCATTTGGGCCGCCGGGGCCGTGAGTGTTCCCATCTATGGTTCTTCCTCCCTGAGCCAAATCGAATGGATTATCGAAGACTCCGGGGCGGTGTTCGCGGTCACCGAAACCCGTGAACACACGGAGCTCATGAAAAACCTGGTGCTGGGGGAGGACGGCAAGCCTCTGCTGCACGGCTCCACGTCGCAGCTGCGCCGCATCTTGGAAATCAACGCCTCCGCCATCGCTACCCTCAAATTTGAGGGCCGGCCCATCGATGACGACCAGGTGGACGAGCGGATCCACGCTACCAAATCCCGGGACCTGGCGTCACTGGTGTACACCTCCGGCACCACCGGCCGGCCGAAAGGCTGCCGACTCACCCACGCCAATTGGCTCTCCGAGGTGCACGGCCTGCTCACTAACCCCATTGGGGCTATTGCCCGCCCCGGCTCCCGGGTGCTTACATTCCTGCCGCTGGCTCACGTGCTGTCGCGGGCGGTGTCCCTGGCCGTGGCCATCGGCGGCGGCACCCAATCCCACTGGTCGAATTTCTCCACCCTGGGGGTGGAGTTCCAGCGGGCCAGGCCCAACCTGATCCTGGGCGTGCCGCGAGTCTTTGAAAAGGTCCACAATTCGGCGGTGGCGAATGCTGCCGCTGGTGGGCCGGTGCGGGCCGCCCTCTTTCATAAGGCACGGAAAGCAGCCATTGAGTATTCCCGCGCGTTAGACACCAGCGAAGGCCCGTCGCGGATGCTGAAACTCCAGCACAAAACCTATGACCGGCTGGTGTATTCTAAGATTCGGGCAGCTATGGGTAATTCGGTGCACTACGCCATCTCCGGCGGGTCGGCCATGAGCCCGGAAATCCTGCACTTTTTCCGCGGCATTGGGGCCCCTATTTATGAGGGCTACGGGTTGACCGAAACCACCGCGGCCGCCACCGTGGATTTCGTGGACCAGAAAATCGGCACCGTGGGCCCACCCATTGGGGGGGTATCGGTGCGGATTAATGACGACAGCGAAATCCTCATCAAAGGCACCACCGTGTTCGACGGCTATTGGAATAACCCAACCGCAACCGCGGAATCCTTCACCGATGACGGCTGGTTTAACACCGGTGACCTGGGCGAGATCCTCGAATCCGGGCACCTGGTCATCACTGGCCGGAAGAAGGACCTCATCGTCACTGCCGGCGGCAAGAACGTGTCCCCCGAACCCCTGGAAGACGCCCTGGTTGCTCACCCGCTCATCAGCCAGGCCATGGTTGTCGGCGACGGTAAACCCTTCATCGGGCTGCTGGTCACGCTGGATGAGGATGCGCTTCGGCGGTGGAAACTCAACCGCAATATCCCAGAGTCTCGCACCGTGGCAGAACTGGCCACCGACCCGGCGCTGCGGGCGGAAATTCAGGATGCGGTGAACGACACAAATAAAATGGTGTCGCACGCTGAAGCGATTAAGAAATTCCATATCCTAGACCGAGATTTAACTGAGGAAGCCGATGAGCTCACACCGACCATGAAAGTAAAGCGTAACGTGGTTGCTCGTCGATACGCGAAGGAGATTGAGCACCTTTACCAGCGCTAATGCTTCAAATCCGATACTTATTGTGAGGTGAGATATTTTATGTAGATTTGATCTCAATTCGGCGAGGCATGAAGCAAATCATGACCGACTGAATTAAAGTCTTTCTTCGTAAGAAAAACCAGTTTCATTGGTAACCTCAGTGAATCTGACCGTGACAATGAGGGGTGACCATAAATAATGCAGGTATTGACTGCCACATTGCGCCACCGGGAATTGACCCAAGAAATCTTTAACATCGGCGATGAGGTAGCAACTTTCATAGAAAATATCGCCGAAGCCATCGCCGACTGGGATGTCGAGCTGGTGGAAGACTGCGTGGCCGAGTTTGAAGACATTATCGGCGACGCTAGGACCGACTCCCGCACCATTATCAGGGAACTAAAAGGAATCCGACAGGCACTGACGTCCGGGCTGGCCTCCGGCACCGTTGCCGCCACCATGTCCGATGGTGACGAGCAGATGAAGCGGCCCACCCCCATGAACGCTCAGCTGCTGCGGAACCAGTTCCCCATTACGAATAATTCGCCAGTCATGGTGCAGGAGATTAATCACATTCTGCAAGATCGTACCGAGCTTGTTAGACAATACCTGGCCCACATTGTGGATTGGGAACTGGCGGAAACCGAGAAAGCAGTTCGCAGCGCCGAAGATGAGCGCGCATTACTCACCATGTTCGCCTATACCTCCGACGCGGTGACGAGCGCGGCGAAAGCGTGGCGGGAAGCGGTGGTCGCCGACTATCCGGGGGTGACCCGCACCATGCGGGGTTCGCATCCGCCCGAATTTTTGAACGAACGCGCCCGCATTGATGCTGTTGTTGCTCGGGTAAAGGCAAAGATGGGACGTGCCGCCGGCGCCCACGTGTCGTAAAATACCGTCAATGTTTGGCGTCTATATTCACGTGCCGTTTTGTTCTTCCCGGTGTGGTTATTGCGATTTTAATACCTACACCCCAGGTGAACTGGGTACCTCCGCGTCCCCGGAAACCTATCTTGACGCCCTCGAACAAGAACTCGAACTCGCCGAATTCAAACGCCCCGCCGACACGATTTTTATCGGTGGCGGCACCCCGTCGCTGCTGGGTGCTCGGGGCCTGCGCCGCATCCTCACCGCGATCCGGAACACCTTCGGCATCAACCCAGGCGCAGAGATCACCACCGAATCCAACCCCGAATCCACCAGCCCCGAGTTTTTCGCGGAACTACGCGACGCCGGATTTACCCGAATCTCCCTGGGCATGCAGTCCGCCAGCGCCCACGTGTTGCAGGTGCTGGAGCGCCGCCACACCCCAGGCCGGGCATTTGCCGCGGTCGCAGAGGCCTGTGCGGCCGGGTTCACACACATCAACCTGGACATGATCTACGGCACCCCCACCGAAACCGATGCCGACGTGCAAGCCACGGTAGAGCAGGTCATAGCGTCCGGGGTGGATCACGTGAGTGCCTACTCACTCATCGTTGAGGACGGCACCCGCATGGCGCGCAAGGTGCGGCGCGGCGAACTACCCGCCCCCGACGAGGATATGTACGCGGATCGGTACGCGCTTATCGACGCCGCCCTGGTGGCGGCCGGCTACCAGTGGTACGAGGTGTCCAACTGGGCACAGCCTGGTGGGGAATGCCGACATAACCTAGGCTATTGGCGGGACGAAGACTGGTGGGGTGCCGGCCCCGGCGCCCACTCCCACCTGGGCGACCTCCGGTTCTATAACGTCAAACACCCGGCCACCTACGCGCAGCGGCTAGCGTCAGGAGTGCTGCCGGTGGCGGGCGTCGAAAAGCTCACCGCTACGCAACGCCATGAGGAACGGGTCATGCTGGGGCTGCGGCTGCGGGAGGGGCTGCCGGTGACATGTTTCAACGACAAGGAGCTCGCCAAGGCACGGGAATTCCCGGGCCTGATTGATGTGTCGGACCAGCGGGTTACCGTGACCGAGGCGGGGCGGCTGCTCGCTGACGGCATGATTGCCGATATCCTGGTGATGGGTGAATCGTAAAACCAATCATCGTGAGGAGGACGTAAATGGCATCCGCAGCCGAGGAACGCCGCCAGCAGGTGCTACGTGCAATCGTCGCCGACTATATTGCCACCCAGGAACCGGTCGGCTCGAAAGCCCTGCTCGATCGGCATAGATTCGACGTGTCCTCCGCCACCATCCGCAACGACATGGCCGCCCTAGAGGCCGAAGGCTATATCAGTCAACAACACGCCAGCTCCGGCCGGCTCCCCACCCAAAAAGGGTACCGGCTGTTCGTCGACTCCCTCAGCGACATCAAACCCTTATCCGATGCGGAACGCCGCACCATACTGACCTTCCTCGAAGACGGCGTCAACCTGGAGGACGTGCTGCACCGTTCCGCGCAACTCCTTAGCCAATTCACCCGCCAAACCGCCATCGTGCAGCTCCCCAACCTGCGGGCCAGCCATGTGAAACACTGCGAAGTGGTGTCGCTCACCCCCACCCGGCTGCTGCTGGTGCTCATCACGGACACGGGTCGGGTCGACCAACGCCACGTGGAATTAGACCACACGTGCGAAACCGACCACATCATGGTGCTGCGGGACCTCCTCAACCAGGCCCTGGACGGGAAAACCCTCGCCGACGCCGCCGGCTCCCTGGCCGCTATCACCCACCCCGACCCGGAGGTCACCAGCCACCTGTCCCGGTGCGTCACCGTGCTCATCGAAACCCTGGTCGAACCCCCTAACGATCGGCTGATCCTCGCCGGCCAATCCCACCTCATCCGCATCAACCCGCACGACCTGCCCACCATCCTTCAGGCCCTGGAAGAACAGGTCATTATCCTGAAGCTCTTGGCCAGCATCCAGGACCAGGACCAGGTAAGCGTGCTCATCGGGGACGAAACCCGGGACGACCAGCTGCGCTGCACCTCGGTGGTGGCCACCGGCTACGGTTCCCCCGGCGCCCCACTCGGCGGCCTGGGGGTGGTGGGCCCCACCTACATGGATTATTCCGGCACCATGTCCAAGGTGTATGCGGTGGCCCACTATGTGAGCCGGGTGCTGTCCGAAATGCAAGCCTAACCAGATTTCGGCGGCCACATAGGGCACGCCGGGAGTGGGCATACCCGAAGCACGCTGGGCACATGCGGGCGGTGGGTACGCCTTGAGCGAACATGACTCACCTAAGTGGGGAATACCGGACCATCATGGTTACAATAAATCCCGCAATAACCAATAAATCTGTCTCTTGTTAGCAAAGGAAGTTCGCCCACCGTGGCCCGAGATTACTACGCAATACTTGGCTTAACCCCAGACGCAACCGACAACGATATTAAAAAAGCGTACCGTCGGCTGGCCCGCAAATACCACCCTGACGTCAATAGCACCGAGGAAGCGGCCGAAAAATTTAGCGAAATCTCCATCGCCCAAGAACTCCTCCTCGACCCCGAAAAACGCCGCATTATCGACATGGGCGGGGATCCCCTCGCAGGTCCTAGCGGTGCCCCCGGCGGCATGGGCGGTTTCGGTGGATTCTCCGACATTTTTGATGCCTTCTTCGGCGGTGGGGCGGGCACCCGCGGGCCTCGCAGCCGCGTCCAGCCCGGCAACGATGCCCTGCTGCGCACCACCATCACCCTGGAGGAGGCCTACTCCGGGGTGGAGCAGGAGGTCACCATTGACACCGCCGTGGTGTGCGAAACCTGCGAGGGGACCGGCAGTGAATCCAAGCAGAAGCCGGAAACCTGCACCCATTGCGGCGGCATGGGGGAGGTGCAGCAGGTGCAGCGTTCCTTCCTCGGTAACGTCATGACCACCAGTGCCTGCCCGGCCTGCGGCGGCTATGGGGAAATCATTCCCGACCCGTGCCCCACCTGCGATGGTGCAGGTAGGGTGAAGGCGCGCCGGGAGAAGGTTATTCAAATCCCGGCGGGCATTAGCGACACGATGCGGGTGCGCATGGCCGGTCAGGGCGAGGTGGGGCACGGTGGCGGCCCGGCCGGTGACCTGTATGTTGAGGTGGACGTGAAGCCGCACCCGGTGTTTACCCGGGAGAAAGATAACCTGCATTTGACGGTGCACGTGCCCATGGTGGATGCCGCATTGGGGTCGACGGTGGCGGTGCAATCGTTGGATGGCACGATGATTGATTTCGTAATCCCCGCGGGCACTCAGCCAGCGGACCGCCTAGTGGTGAGCGGCAAGGGCATGCCCCGACTGCGGGGCGAAGGCTTCGGGAACATGATCGCCCACGTGGATGTGACGGTGCCGCGGGAGCTGGATGACAAGTCCCGGGAGCTGCTAGAGAAGCTGCGGCGGCACCGGGCGGAGGAGGCCGGGGTGCACGCCGATGAGTCGGAGCACGGTTCGGTGTTCTCCAAGCTGCGCAACCGGTTCCGCAAGTAGGTTGCTCAGGGGGCTATAGGTGTCACGGCCGGTTTATGTGCAGGAGTTCCCCACGCCGCCCACCGTCGGCGAGGTTATCGAACTGACAGGCGATGAGGGTCGGCATGCGGTGAGCGTGAAACGCACCGGTGTTGGCGAGCAAATCGAGCTTGTCGACGGCCATGGCACTCGGGCCGTCATCACCGTGACCGGGGTTTCCGGGAAAGACCGGCTGACGGGGGTTGTTGACTGCGTGGCCAACGAACCTGCCCCACGGCCAACCGTGACGGTAATCCAGGCTCTGCCGAAAGCCGCCCGATCCGAACTCACGGTCGATCTGCTCACCCAGGCGGGCGCGGACGTGATCGTGCCGTGGCAGGCAGGTCGGTCCGTGGCGAACTGGGGAAAGAAACAGGACAAGGGGCTGGCCAAGTGGCGGGCCGCCGCCCGGGCGGCAGCGAAGCAATCCCGGCGGTCCAGGATCCCAGAGATCACCCCGGTGGCGGACCAGGCGGCGGTGGCGGCGTTGATCCAGGCGGCGCCGCTGGCCCTCATGTTGCACGAGGATGCCACCGGGAAAATCACCGACCAGCCCGTGGCCCAGGCGGATTCGGTGGTGCTCATCATCGGCCCGGAGGGCGGCATCAGCCCGGCCGAACTGGATGCGTTCACCACGGCGGGGGCCCACCCGGTGCGGCTCGGCCCGGAAGTACTGCGGACAGCCAGCGCGGGCATGGTGGCGTTAGCCGCCCTGGGTGCGGTGACCGACCGATGGTAGTCGTGTGGCACAATGCATAATGAGTGATTGGTTAACCACGAACAAAGATAGGTTGAATATTTAGTGACTGTCCGTACCGAAGCAGTACCACACATTACCCGCACCGTGGCGCTCGACGAACGCTACTCGCAAACAATCCTGGGCATCAACGACGAAAACCTCAAAGTATTAGAAAACCAGTTGGATTGCCAGATTCACGTGCGGGGCACCGATGTGACACTCATTGGGGTCGCCCATGAGGTTGCCCGGGCCCTGAAGGTATTGCAGGAATTGCAGGCCATCGCCCGCCGCGGCCATGTGATAAGCCCCGACTCGGTGAAAAACGCCATCCACATTGTCACCGGCGAAACCCCACAATCGGCTTCGAAATTATTAGCGAATAACATTATTGTGCGGCGAGGTAAGGCGGTACGGCCAAAAACCCTGGGGCAGCAAGACTATGTTGACGCCATCGACACCAACACCATTGTGTTCGGGTTAGGCCCAGCCGGCACCGGCAAAACCTACCTGGCCATGGCCAAAGCGGTGCAAGCCCTCCAGGCCAAACGAGTATCCCGAATCATCCTGACCCGGCCGGCCGTAGAGGCGGGGGAGAAGCTCGGATTCCTCCCCGGCACCCTCAACGACAAAATCGACCCCTACCTGCGGCCCCTCCACGACGCGCTGCGGGAAATGGTCGACCCAGAAATCATCCCTAAACTCATGGAGGCCGGCATCATCGAGGTCGCCCCGCTGGCCTACATGCGGGGCCGCACCCTCAACGATGCGTTTGTGATCCTCGACGAGGCCCAAAACACCACACCGGCGCAAATGAAAATGTTCCTCACCCGGTTAGGATTCGGATCCACCATTGTTGTCACCGGCGATATTACCCAGGTGGACCTGCCGGCTGGCCAAAAATCCGGGCTTCGGCTGGTCCGGGACATACTCGCCGGGGTAGATGACATCTATTTTGCCGAGTTGACCGCGGACGATGTGGTGCGCCACCAATTGGTGAGCCGCATCGTGGCGGCCTACGATGAGTACGAAGAACGCCACTAGTAGCGTCGACCACCTAAAGAAAAGCAACAGATGAGTATCGAAGTTGTCAATGAATCCGGCTACGATGGGGTCAACGAAGAATCCCTCGCCGACGTGGCCACATTCGTGCTGCGGGAAATGGACATCCACCCCAGCGCAGAGGTTACCGTGTCCGTCGTGGACGTGCCCACCATGTCGGAACTGCACCTACGGTGGATGGGACTAGAAGGCCCCACCGATGTGATGAGCTTCCCCATGGACGAACTCACCCCCAACATGGGTCGACCCGACTCGGCCGGATTCGGGCCGGCAATGCTGGGCGATATCATCCTCTGCCCCGAATTCGCCCACAAACAGGCAACAAAAGCCGGGCACGATCTGGGGCACGAACTCTGCCTCCTCACCACCCACGGCTGCTTGCACCTGCTGGGCTACGACCACATCACGCCGGAACAAGAACAAAAAATGTTTGCCCTGCAAAATGAACTCTTGATGGATTGGTACGCTTACTGCGCTGACCGGCACATCGAATTCCAGCCCAAACCCACCGGGCCTGGGGCATTCCCCTCGGCGGCTGATCGGGCGGAACTCGACAACCAACTCGCCGCCGACGAGAAATCCGCAGGCCAGGGCGGTATTCCCGCCATTGCGGAGCCTAAGGAAAATTAAATGAGTCCCCTGGTGATGGGCACAGTTGCCGTGGTCGCCCTGTTTTTCTCCGGGCTGTTTAACACCATCGAGGCGGCGCTCGCGGTCAGCTCCAAAGCTCGGGTGGCGCAAATAGCCAAAGAAAAATCCACCCGTGCCGCCCGCCGACTCCTGATCGTGCTCGACCACCGGGCCGAACACATCAACCTGCTTATCCTCGGGCAGAAACTCTTGGATGCTACCGCGGCCGTGTTCACCGCTATGCTCGCAATGGAATGGTTATCGCCGCGCATCGAATGGGCGCTCGCGGCGGCCATCGGCGGGGTGACCCTGCTCTCGTTCGTGATCGTGGGCGTGTTCTCCCGCACCATAGGGCGGCAAAACCCCTACACGGTGTCGCTGGTGGCGGCGTTTTTCCTCCGGCCCACTTTCCGAATCCTCAACCCAATATCGAAGGTGCTGATTGGTATTGGTAATATTTTGGCGCCGGGCCGCGGCTTCCAGGACGGGCCGTATTCCACCGAGGTAGAGCTGAAAGAAATGGTGGAGATCGCCCAGTCCAAGGGTGAAATCGAGGTCGATAGCCGCATGGTGCAAAACGTGTTTGACCTTTCCGACAGCATTGCCCGGGAAGTTATGGTGCCCCGCCCCGACATGGTGTGGATCGAGTCGGGGAAACTCGCCTCCCAAGCGCTCAACCTGTGCATTAAATCCGGGCATTCCCGCATCCCCGTGATCGGGGAAAGCGTCGACGACATCGTGGGGGTGGTCTACCTCAAGGATGTGGTGCAACGCATGCACTCCCCAACCAGGGGCGACAAGAATCCCGTGGTGAATGAGGTCATGCGGACCGCCCATTTCGTGCCCGACTCGAAACGGCTCGACGACCTGCTCGACGAAATGCAGCGGGAACGATTCCACATTGCCCTGCTTGTCGACGAATTCGGCGGCGTGGCCGGCCTGATCTCCATCGAAGACATCCTCGAAGAAATCGTGGGCGAAATCACAGACGAATATGATTCGGCAGAAATCACGCCCATTGTGCAGGACCCCTATAACCCCTACAAATATCGGGTGGTGAGCCGGCTGCAACTCGATGACCTGGTGGAACGGATCGAAGACGACCATAACATCACCATCAACTTCGACCCGGAAATCCTCGACCAGATCGACACCGTTGCCGGGCTTATCGCCTATGAAAAAGGCCGGGTGCCGTTGCCCAGCACCGAGGTGGAAACCTCCGGGCTGCGGCTCAAGGCCATCGGCGGCCGGGACCGGCGCGGCCGAATCAGCGTGCGCGAGGTCGACGTCACCATGCTGGTGCGTGGTGACGATGATGAGGAATCAGACCGCAACCCGGATGATCCCGTCGACACGGCGTAGCTCCCGCGCGGGGCGGCGTCGTCAAGCGGGCAAGTTTTTTATTCACCGGTTGTGGCGCAAGATAGAAGCCATGGCAATTCTTTCAATCCAATCCCACGTCTCCTACGGGCATGTGGGAAACTCCGCCGCCGTTTTCCCACTCCAACGCATCGGGCATGAGGTTTGGCCCGTCCACACCGTGAACTTTTCCAACCACACCGGCTACGGCGAGTGGACCGGCGAACTCATCCCCGCCACGCAAGTAGCCAGCATCATCGACGGCATCCAGGCCCGCGGCGCGTTCCCCGCCATTGACGCCATTCTCTCCGGCTACCAGGGCGGATCCGACATTGCTGATGCCATCGTGGACGCCGTGGCAAAAATCAAGGCCGAAAACCCCAACGCCCTTTACGCCTGCGACCCGGTTATGGGCAATGCGAAATCCGGCTGCTTCGTCTCCGACCTCATCCCGCCCCTGCTCCGGGACAAGGTTGTGCCCGTCGCCGACATCATCACCCCGAACCAATTCGAGCTCTCCTACCTCACCGGTGTGGATGCCGACGACATTGACTCCACCCTCAAGGCCGCCGAGGCCGCCCGGAAGATCGGCCCCGAAACCATCCTGGTCACCTCGGTGCTTCGGCCGGACCGGCCCGAACACACCATCGAGATGATCGCCGTCAACGACCAGGGTGCCTGGAAGGTGCAAACCCCGTTCCTCGACATCAAACGCAACGGCTCCGGCGACGTCACCGCAGCACTGTTCACCGGGCATTATGTGCGCGATAAGGATGCCGCCGGCGCCTTGGCGAAAACCGCCGCCGCGGTCTATGAACTCATCGAGCTCACGCACGCGAAAGACTCCCGCGAACTCCTGCTGATCGACGCCCAAGAATCCTACGTCCACCCCACCCACCAGTTCGAGGTGACAAAGATCGCCTAACTGGCCGGTGACGGTAGTACCAATGTTCGAAAGGGGCTTCCGATTCCCCGGCACATATGCCATAGGTTTCCACTATTTATACGATATAAGCCTGTGCTTACTCGGTGTCGGGGCGCTATGATAAGCGACAAACCACAAACGTGACGGAAGCGGGTACTGGCGTGGGCAAGTCGGAAATCGGAGAACTCGGTAACGCCTCCCCGGCTGTGCCTGCGGTGGACGTGCGCCACCTCTACCGCACCTTTCGCACTACCGGGAAGGAATTCACCGCACTCGCCGATGTCACCTTCACTATTCCGCCGGGGGAGGCCACGGCCATTCTCGGTGTGAACGGCGCCGGCAAAACCACCCTCAGTAAAATCCTCGCCACCTGGCTTTACCCCACCTCGGGTACCGTCAACATTTTCGGCGCCGACGTGGTGGCGGCGGCAGCCCACGCCCGGCAGCACATTGTGGCGGTCTTCGGCGGCGACCGCGGACTCTACCCCATGCTCACCGCGTGGGAAAACCTCTCCTACTTTGCTGCCATCCGCGGTGCCGCGCTGCCGAAACCCGAGCTCGCCAGCATCCTCGACAGCGTGGGGCTCGCCGACGCAGCCCACCGACGAGTCGAAGAATACTCCAAAGGCATGAAACAACGCCTCCACATTGCCGTGGGCCTCAGCGCCAACGCCCCCATCCTGCTGCTCGACGAACCCACCGTCGGCCTCGACCCCATCGAAGCCGCCCGGCTGCGCGGCACCCTCGCCGAACTGAAAAACCGTGGCAAAACCATCATCCTCACCAGCCACAACCTCACCGACGTGGAGGAACTCGCTGACCGGGTCATACTCATCCACTCGGGCCGCATCAAATACGACCTGCCCCTGGCTCGCTTCAAAGAACTTGCCGGCTACCGATACCGCATCACCGCCACCCTCCAACACCCAACCACCGAACCCGAGTTCGAAAACCACCCTAATGCTGACGGCACCGTGCGCGTCACCCGGCTCATCACCAGCGACGAACAAACCCGCATCACCCGCATCCTCGAACAACTCCAACCCTGCGGGCTTGTCGACTTCACCATCAGCCCCGCATCCCTCGAAGAGGCCTTCACTAACGCGGTCCACAACAACGACGGCGACGATGGCGGTGCCGCATGATGACTACGCACCTGTCCGCGCAGCTCCGGGCCATTATCGCCTCCGCCAAAATACAACTCCTCATCGTTGCCAAACGCCCCATGAACATCGCCACCGGGATCATCACCCCCTGGATGTTCCTCTCCCTCTTCCTCATCCCCCGAATCGGCAACCTCAACCAGGACCAAATCACCCACGCCATCTCCGCCACCATCACCGCATCCTTCTGGGCCGCATCCATCTGGAGCGGGGCCGGCATCATCCGCCGCGAAAAATGGATGGGCACCCTTGGCAACACTCTCTCCGGGCTGCTCGGCCCCATGGCCGCCATCCTCGCTAAAATGCTCGGCGCCGTCGCCTACGACGTCACCCTCATCACCATAAGCACCACCGCGTTCTGCCTCATCTTCCGCATTCCCTTCCAGCCCACACACCCTTTCCTGCTGGCGGCCGGCATCATCCTCGTCGCCGTCTTCGGCGTGTGCTCCAGCATCCTCATCGCCGGGCTGCTCATCAATAGCCGCAACCCCTTTCACCTCACCAACGCCTTCGGCACCCCCATGCTGCTTCTCGGCGGCCTGCTCATACCACCCAGCTATCTGCCCCCAGCCGTCTCCTGGGTATCCGCCCTCATCAACCTGTATTGGCTCAGGCAATTCCTCTCCTCCCTCACCACCACCCCAGACTGGGGCAGCCTACTCATCGGCTGCCTCGTCTCCACCTGCTACCTGCTCGGGGCCTGGCTCTGCATTCGCCACATGGTCACCCGGGCAAAAGTGAGGGGCACCTTTGAATTCACATAACCCACCCCACCAGTTATCGAACAAACTATCGGTAAAATGCCGGGCTGTGGCCGCAACATTCCGCCTAGGGGTCGCCAACTTCACCCGCGGAACCAGCCCCACCATGCTGGTCACCAGCCACATCATCCCCGAAATCCTCCGCATGATAACCTACGTGCTCATCGCCCGCGTCATCGGCGGCGACGCCGCGCAACACTACGCCATCCCCGGGGTGATCGTGCTCGCCACCGTCCGCATGACCATCAGCGAAACCAGTGGCCTGCCTGTCGACGACGTGTGGAACAAAACCCTCGGCAGCAACGTCACCGGCGCCCTCTCACCGGCCACCCAATACCTCATCCGTGCCCTCCCGCTCGCCGCCGTCGCTATCCTCGACAGCGCCATCGTCCTCATCATCCTCGGGCCCATGACCACTACCGATTGGGTCACCCTCATGGGCGCATGGCTCTGCTCCCTCGTCGCCGTCCCCACCGGGCTCACCCTGGGCCTCGCCATCTCCGTGGCGTCGCTTCGCACCGACCTCCACAACCTTGTTCACAACGCCACCGTCAGCATCCTCACCGTCTGCTCCGGGGCGATCATCTCCGTCGTCCACGTGCCGGTCTTCCACGCCATTGGCGAATTCCTGCCCCTCACCCACGCCATCCGGGGCCTCCGGCTCGCCCTTGCCGGGCATTCCGTACCCCATCCCCAGCTTGCTGAAACCCTCCTCGAAGCCCGCAACGGCCTCATCCTGCTTGTCCTCGCCTACCTGCTGTACACCGTCGAAACCGCGCGGGCCCGCAGGAAAGGACAAACCTTCTTCTCAAGCTAACAACCCACTCCGCCACCGCCGTACTGCCGCACCGCTGCCCCACCCAAGCCGCACCTAGTAGCGTCCAGGCCTAATGCTACAGTTAAACCAACCGACAATAACCATCACCAATAGAAGGAGTCAGGTGGATTACACCAACACCCCAGAAGGCTTCCGCTCCGGGTTCATGTGCTTCGTGGGCCGACCCAACACCGGCAAGTCAACACTGACAAACGCCCTGGTGGGGCAGAAAATCGCCATCACCGCCAACCAACCGGAAACCACCCGGCACCCCATCCGCGGCATCGTCCACCGCGACGACGCCCAAATCATCGTGGTGGACACGCCCGGCCTGCACCGGCCCCGCACCCTCCTGGGGGAACGACTCAACGAAGTGGTCAAAGACACCTACGCCGACATGGATCTCATCGCCATCACCATCCCCGCGGACGAAAAAATCGGCCCCGGTGACCGGTGGATCCTCGACAATGTGCGCAAAGTTGCCCCCAAAACCCCGCTTATGGGAATCGTCACCAAAATCGACAAGGTTAGCCGCGACCAGGTGGCCCTCCAACTCATGGCCCTCCACAAACTCCTCGGGGAAGACAGCGAAGTAGTGCCGGTCTCCGCAGTCACTGGGGAACAACGCGACATATTATTAGACGTCATCACGTCCCTCCTGCCGGAAGGACCAAAATTCTACCCCGACGACCACGTCACCGACGACGACACCAACACCCGCATCGCCGAACTCGTGCGGGAAGCCGCACTATCCGGCCTCAAAGACGAGCTGCCGCACTCCGTGGCGGTCGAAGTAGACGAAATCATCCCCAACCCGGACCGGCCCGGCACCCTCAACGTGCACGTCATCATCTATGTGGAGCGACCCGGCCAAAAAACAATCCTCATGGGCAAAAACGGCCGACGCTTCAACGGCATCATTCACGCAGCCCGGCCCCAAATCTGCAAACTCCTCGACAGCAACGTGTACCTGGACTTACGGATCAAAGTCCTCAAAAACTGGCAGTCCGATCCGAAACAACTAGGCCGGTTAGGGTTTTAATGCCACGGGAATCCTATCGGGAACGCGCCCTGGTCATCCGCACCTACGACCTGGGGGAGGCCGACCGCATCATCGTATTCCTCACCCAACACCGGGGCCTGGTGCGGGGCGTGGCCAAAGGCGTGCGCCGGGCCCGCAGCCGATTCGGCTCCCGGCTACAACCATTCGTCGAACTCGACGTGCAATTCTATGTTGGCCGGGAACTGGAATCGGTGACGGCGGCGGACACTGTGGGGTTTTATGGCTCCGGCATCATCGACAACATCACCTGCTACACGGCGGCGTCGGCGGTCCTAGAGGCGGCGGAACGCCTCTCGTTGGCCCACGACGAACACGACGACCGGCTGTACCCATTGGTCGTCGACACGCTCAAACAGTTGCAACACACGCCGGAACCAAAACTGCGGCTTGACACGTTTTTATTGCAGGCCATGACCGTGGCGGGGTGGGCGCCCAGCCTGTATTATTGCGCCCAATGTCAGGCGCCGGGACCGCACCACGCATTTCACCCGCGGACGGGTGGTGCCGTGTGTGGGACGTGCCGGCCGCCGAAAGCCGCCGACGTGAACCCGGAAGTATTGCACGCCATGTGGCTGCTGCAACACGACCGGTGGGCGGAAGCCATCACGCTCATTACCGCCCAGGAGCAGGGGGCTTCCGCACGAGACTCGTCGGAATCGGTGACGCATGAGATCCCCTGCGCCACGGCAATTCACCGGCTCACCAAGGCCCACTGGCAGTGGCACACCGAACGGAAACTCGCAAGCCTCATGGTCTTGGATCAGACTTAAAAAATTTGGCACAATACTAATCGTGACTGAAGAACTAACGCCACCAAACATCCCCGTCGAATTCCGGCCCCGCCACATTGCGCTGGTCATGGACGGTAACGGCCGCTGGGCAGAGCAGCGCGGGTTGAAACGCACCGAGGGCCATAAACGCGGTGAAGCAGTGCTGCTTGACATGGTGGCGGCCTGTCAGGCACTCGATATACCCTACCTGTCCGCCTACGCCTTTTCGACGGAAAACTGGCGCCGATCCGCCGACGAGGTGCGGTTTCTCATGGGCTTCAACCGGGATGTGTTGACTCGGCAAAAAATGTGGTTGCACGAGCGGGGCGTGAAAGTTCGGTGGGTGGGACGCCGCCCCCGCCTGTGGCGCAGCGTACTGCGGGAGCTGGAGTCCGCGGAGGAACTCACCAAAAACAACACCAACATGACCCTGTTTATGTGCGTCAACTATGGTGGTCGTGCCGAAATTATTGACGGGGTGCGGGAGATCGTTCGCAAAGCACAACGCGGGGAAATTCGACCGGACGATATTACCGAAAAGAATTTCCACACCTTCCTTGACGAGCCCACCATGCCGGATGTGGACCTCTTCCTGCGGCCCTCGGGGGAGAAACGCACCTCCAACTTCCTCTTGTGGCAGTCGGCCTATGCAGAGATGGTGTATCAGAATAAACTGTTTCCTGACTACACTCCGCAAGATTTATTTGATGCGGTAGAGGAATACGCCAAACGCGACCGCCGGTTCGGAGGAACGAAATAACGTGATACAGCAGGAATCCGACTCCCAGCCTTCAGACGACCAACCCACCAACCCACCAACCCAGAAACAAATCCGTCGGTGGCAGCAATACCTTGCCAACGAACGGGCGGAGGCCGCCGTGTACCGGGAATTGGCCCGCAACCGGGAGGGGGAGGAAAAAGAAATCCTGCTTGCCATGGCCAAGGCCGAGGAACGCCACGAACAGTACTGGCGCACCATGTTGGGTGATGATCTGGGCTTCCCGCGCGCGCCCAGCTTCTCTACCCGGATCCTGGGGTTTTTAGCCAAGCGGTTTGGCACCGTGTTTACGCTGGCCATGATGCAAACCGCGGAGTCCCGCAGCCCCTACGCCGACGATGCCGACGCCACCGAACAAATGACGGCGGACGAGGCCATCCACGCCGAGGTGGTACGGGGCCTGGCCGCCCGCGGCCGGGAGAAAATGAGCGGCAATTTCCGGGCTGCGGTGTTTGGCGCCAACGATGGCCTGGTGTCCAATTTCGCCCTGGTACTCGGCGTCATGGGCGCTGGCGGCATTGACAGTAACATCATTTTATTGACGGGGATTTCCGGCATGCTGGCCGGGGCGCTCTCCATGGGGGCCGGGGAATACATTTCGGTGAAATCCCAAAACGAATTATTGGAGGCATCCCACCCGCACCTGGCGACCAGCACCGTGGTGCCGCAATTGGATGTGGACGCCAACGAATTAGCGCTGGTGTATCGCGCCCGGGGAATGAGCGCGGCCGAAGCCAAGGCGCAGGCCGATAAGGTGTTTTCCCAGATCGAACAATCCAAGAGCGTGGATGCGGAAATGCTGGCCGGAGCGAATGCTGCGGAGGACGAAACCCTCAGCAGCCCCTGGATGGTGGCGGCATCTAGCTTCCTGTGTTTCGGGGCTGGGGCACTGCTGCCGGTGCTGCCGTTCTTTTTCGACCTGCCGCAGATGATTGCTGGGGTGATCGCCACGGCGTTGGTGGGCATTGCCCTCATGGTGACGGGCGCCATCACCGGTATTTTATCCGGCAAACCACCATTCTTGCGGGCGATCCGCCAGTTGGTGGTGGGGATGCTGGCGGCCGGGGTGACCTATGCGCTGGGCATGCTCTTTGGGGTGGCCGTCGGCTAGCTGCCAACCCAACGACCGGATGTTAGTTGCCGGCCAGGCATTGGTTGCAGAGGCCGAATACCTCGGCGTCGTGGCCGGTGAGCCGGAAACCATATTTCGTGGCGATTTCATTGGCCCATTGTTCCACCGGTCCGCCGTCAATCTCAATGGTGCGGCCGCATTGGGTGCACACCAAGTGATGATGGTGGTCGCTATTGCGGCAATGCCGGTAGAGGCTTTCGCCGTTGGACATGTGTAGCACATCGACTGCTTTGGCTTCGCTCAGTGACTGGAGGGTGCGGTAAACGGTAGTTAATCCCACCTTGAGGTCGCGTTTTAATAATTCCTGGTGGATGGTTTTCGCGGAGGCGAAATTTTCCATTTCTCGCAGCACGGTGATGACTGCGGTGCGCTGTCGGGTGCTGCGCACGCCGAGTTTGGGTATGGGCTGGTCCATGATGACCCTTTCCAACAGAATGTGAGTGAGTAGCACAAGAACATGGAACCCAATCCGGCTGGTCGTGACCCCAGGCCAGAAAAATGATGGTCCCATGATACTTGCCACAACCGATTCGTTATAGCAAGTTGTTTTCAATCTTAAGCGTGCATTGTCAATAGCGCAACGATATTGTGTTGGTTTAGCGTGGTCACCACGGTGAGCAGGGGTCTTATTGAAAAATTGCCCCGGCTCGGCGTCGCCGCAGGTCACGGTATTTGGGTGTCCTCCAAAATGGGGGCGGGCGGGGTTTGATCGTGGTGCTGGCTGGAATAGCAGGTGGTGGCCGCTAGCTCGATGATGTCTAGGGCGGCAGGGCAACGTAGTCGGTAGGTGATGAGTCTGCCGGAGCGGTGATGCTCCACGATGTTCGCTTTACGCAAAATCCGCAAATGCTGGCTGATGAGCGGCTGGCTACTGCCTAGGGTCTCTACCAGCTCGTAAACGAAGTGGTCACGCTGCGCCAAAAGATGGATTATTTGCAGGCGGGTGGGGGAGTCGAGGGCCTTAAATATCTGGGCGGAACTAGCCAGCTTGATGGGATCAATGAGAGTTATAGGGGATTTATGCTGGTTAGCGTGGGTGGGCTCGGGGGAAGGAGGTTCCGGGAGCGATGGTTCGGTCGTGCCGATAGTCATGGTGCCCTGCCTTACTGGTGCGGCCATCGCCGACGATGGCCGCGATGGCGGAATGGAACGCAGCAAAAACATAGTGATAGTACAAACGTCAAAAATGGTGATAAATTGCTATTAACATCAAGGTCAAAGCAATTGTCTGAATTCGATTACCATCTAACCTAGCATTTTCAGGCCTCTAGCATAAGATTCGCATGGGTAAGATTGCATAAAATATATGTCATTGGACAGCGTTTCATTAATGATGCAGCTCCGTGGGGCGTCCTTGCTCATATTGCGGAGAAATTTGGTATTTTTGTTGCATAGTGGGCACGTAGAATTACCCTCATGTGTGGGTGATTGGAAAAGGATCGTCGTCTTCGTAAAGGCTGTATGAAAATGGTCTCGAATAGTTCATCCATCATGTTGCTGCAGCTAAATACTTGCGTAATTATTGCTTTACGACGCCCAATCTCCCGGAAAAATTATGCAAAAGATGGGCAAGAAACTGGTTTTCTGCTTTTTATCCATGAAATTAATGCGGAATTATAGAAATATTCCCATGAAAGCCAAAAACATTGCCCACCAGTGGTCCGTCGATAAGCAACATTGACTAAATGACTCGATCACAGTAAGTCGAGTACAATTCCACCCAGCTAGGTTTTAGCCAGGAATTCATGAAGGAGAACTATATAATCATGGCGAGCGTCATCGACAGTGTCGTAAACCTATGTAAACGACGTGGGCTCGTGTACCCATGCGGCGAAATTTATGGCGGCACTCGCTCAGCCTGGGATTACGGTCCGCTTGGCGTGGAACTCAAGGAAAACATTAAAAAGCAGTGGTGGCGCACCTTCGTGCAGGGGCGGGCCGACATGGTGGGTCTTGACTCATCCATTATTCTGCCCCGCCAGGTGTGGGAGGCCTCTGGCCACGTGGAAACCTTTACCGATCCGCTGGTGGAATCCTTGCATACCCATAAGCGCTATCGTGCCGATCATCTTCTGGAGGCCTACGAGCAGAAGCATGGTCACCCGCCGGCAAATGGCCTCGCTGACGTTCCCGACCCGGAAACCGGCCAGCCCGGCGCCTGGACCGAGCCGCAAATGTTCTCCGGGCTCATGAAGACCTTCCTCGGCCCGGTCGATAACGAGCAGGGCCTGCACTATATGCGACCCGAAACCGCCCAGGGCATCTTTATTAACTTCAAGAATGTGCAAACTACTGCCCGCATGAAGCCCCCCTTCGGCATTGGCCAGGTGGGCAAGGCATTCCGTAACGAGATCACCCCGGGTAACTTCATCTTCCGCACCCGCGAATTTGAACAGATGGAGATCGAATATTTCGTGTCGCCGAGCGATGCCCCCGAAAAATTCCAGGAATGGGTGGACGCCTGCTGGGATTGGTTTATCGACCTGGGCATTAACCCCGACAATATGCGCCAATTCGACGTTCCCAAGGAAGAGCGCGCCCACTATTCCGCAGGCACCATTGACTTCGAATACCGGTTCGGGTTCGCCGGCAGTGAATGGGGCGAACTCATGGGCGTGGCCAACCGCACCGACTACGACTTGGGCTCCCACATCAAGTATTCCGGCGAGGACCTGTCCTACTTCGATCAGGTCACCGGGGAGCGCTACGTTCCCTATGTTATCGAACCTTCGTTCGGGCTCACCCGGGCCATGATGGCGTTTCTGTGTGACGCTTACCATGAGGATGAGGCCCCCAACGCCAAGGGCGGTGTGGATAAGCGCACCGTGCTGCGCCTGGATCGGCGGCTCGCCCCCGTCAAGGTTGCCGTGTTGCCGCTGTCGAAGAAGGACACCCTGCTGCCCACCGCCGAGACAATTGCCGCTGACCTGCGCAAACTCTGGAATATTGACTACGATACCGCCGGTGCTATCGGCCGCCGCTACCGGCGCCAGGACGAAATCGGCACCCCGTTCTGCGTCACCGTTGATTTTGATAGCCTTGAGGATCAGTCCGTGACTGTTCGGGAACGCGACACCATGGCCCAAGAGCGGGTCGCCATCGACGAGCTGCCCGCCTACCTCGGCGCCCGCCTGGTCGGCTGCTAATCACCGCCGCCTATCGACGTAAGGAACACATCACATGGAATACACCAGCTGGGGAAACCGCGGCAAAACCGGTGACACGAGAATCGTTCACCTATTCGAGAAGTCGGATGAGGATATTGCGATCTTCCCCCAGGTCAATACCGGCACCGCCACCGTAGGTGAGGCCACCTGGCAGCTCACCAGCACCCCCAACACACTCACCGCCGTCCTGCCCGAGGGCGTCACCTACACTGCCACCGTGCCGGCGAAAAAATTCAGCCGGGCTAAGGAAATCACCATTGATTTCGGCGATAAGCAGGTGCAGGCCATTAATGAGGGCGGCGCCGACTGGGTGTATGTGGATGCCGCTGACAAGAAGCTCGGCCAATTCTCTGGCGGCAATAATGGTGTGCGTCGGTCAATCACCGAATTCGAACCTGACGTCGCCCTCACCCACGACGAACAGGTGTTCCTATCCTGGGTGACCCGCACCATGCTGGAATCCCGGCTTGCGGTCACCACCATGATCGCCACCATGAGTCTGCTGCTCATGATTCCCGTGGCGCTGTTCGCCCTTATCACGTAACTTTTCGGTAATCTGTGGGGCATGACAGCCCATACCTATAGTTGGGTGGGTGACACATTTTATGATGATCGTCGCCACCTCATCGCCACGGTTGCTGGTAGTCAGCTCACCGTGGATGGTACCACCTACCGCATCACTAAAACTGGTGGTCGGGACTTTCGCCTGCGGGCCGACGGTGGGGGAGTGACCTTCATTTTCACCACGGCCTCGTTCACCACCAATCGGCTTGAAGCCATGTGCGGCAGTCGGCATTACATTCTGCGCCGACCTCGCCCCTGGAATCCCGCCCGCACCATTACCACCCGCGACGGCACCAATCACGGCACCATCACCCGCACCTTCAGCCCCCGCAGCGGTGCCACCATTAAAGTTGAGCTGACCGGTGCCGACATTCCCAACGCACACTTGGCGTTCTTGGCCTACGGCTGCAAGCTTGTCGACGCCGACACCACCAACATAAAAATCTGATCCTCGTAGGTGGCCGGAACCCACCGTTTTGGTATTTGCAGGCTAAAAGCTGCCGCCGCCCCCACCGCCGCCGTCGAAGCTGCCGCCACCGCCGCCGATGTTGAACCCGCCGCCGGATGAACCATAAGAACCAAACCCGCTGCGGTGATGATCGTTCGTCATCTCGTTAAACAGCGCTCCGGCGACGAAACTCCCTGCGCTACTGCCACTCGAATTATTCTGCCGCATCTCACTATCCACGTCTCGCTGCGCCACCCGCAGTGCCGCCTGCGCTTGGGTCGTGGCATGCCGGGCATAATTGATGGCATCCCGGGTTTGCGACGTCCGTACCGCCACGGCCTTCTCAAACGCCTGTTCCGCATCGGCCAACTTAGTGCGCGCATCCGAACGCACATACCGGCCCCGGCTGGAAATAAAGTCCTGCGCCGCCCGGATTGCCGTCTGCGCCGCGGCACTCTGTTGGTCAAACACCTGCAGAATCCGGGCATGGTCCGTAATCCCCGACTGGATTTGTTCCAGCATTTCATCTAACTGTGAATCCATGTCCGTCAGCTGTGTCCACGCTGTCAATGGATCATGATCCTTGATGTTTCGGGCCTTCTGGAGCGCTTCTCGGGCCCGCATAATGGTATTCGACACTGCATTCCAGTCCAATTGGGTGCCCTGCGCCACACCCCGGGATTTAATCGCCTCGCCCTGCGCGATCTCTCCCTCAATCTCGGCAATCAGTGCATCCAGGTTCGCCTGAGCCGCCGCAATGTCCGACCGGGCCGACTCGATTGCTTTCAGCATCCGATCCGCCTGGTTAATGTCCGTCTCCGCGATGCGGATCGCCTCGATCAGACCGGCCTGCTCACCGGCTGGCCGCGCAGCTAAATCCCGGCCCACATCAATCTGCTTTTCCGCTTCCGCCAATGCTGCCTGCGCGATCTCCACATTATGGTTGATCGACGACAAGGTTTCCGCCGGGAACGACCGCCGTAGATCCGCCATCTGCTCCATGGCCGGCGTGATCCGGGTCTGCAAATCCACCGTGGACTGCGTGAGTCGCTCCAACGTTTGCGGCGCATTCACCAGGAGATTACGCATGTCCGCAAAATTCTTCGCCTCCTGATCCAGGACATCATCCGCTTGCCCACACGACGAAATAATCTCGATCAGCAATGATCGTTTATCAAACTCGCTCGCGTATTTCCGATCATTAATCTGCTGCTGAATCGCAAACGCCTTCTGCAATGTGCTCTGCGAATGTTGCAATGCCTGCGTGAACCTTCGAGTTCGCTCCGTTCCGAACTCGTTCACTGAAATATCCAATTCCGCCTGCGCTGCCTTAATCGACTCGTCGGTGCTGACCAGCTCTTCTGCTGCCAATTGCTCCAACACTGTCGTACTCAACTGGCTCAATGCTGCTGTGTCCTTAGGATCCAAGGCGCGCCCCTGCTCCACAGCCTTCGCCGTGTCCCGCTTGGACTTTCGTTTAGCCGCATACACTGCACCGCCGCCTGCCGCCCCCAGCAGACCCAGGCCACCCAGCAAGATCGCTGCCCCCATTGCAGCCGACCCCTTTGAGTCGCTTGACGACGAACCGCCGCCCGCCACCTGCTGCGCGGTAGTGATAAACGATGATGCCGCCCCCGCCCAATCATGCTGCCGCAAATGCGACACCACCGCGGTATCTACCTGCTTAAACGATTTGGCGGTAAACGCCTCACTATAGGCATACCCGTACGTATTCGACCCCACCGCTAATAAAATATCGTAGCGGCTGGCGGCTATCGGCTTGAGCGCCTGCGTGGCCCACTGTTGCGCATCCATTCCAGGCGGGAATGAGTCCACAAACACAATATAAGCAATCCCATCGGTTTTATGTCGATAATCCTGGGCCAACTTATTAATGGAATCTATTTCCTCTTGGCTTAGCCTGCCCGCCTGATCCGTCACTCCCATTGATAACTTGGTGGCCGTACTCGTTCCCTGAGCCTGCACTAACACACGTTCCCCAGCCAAAGCAAACGGTGAAATACCTATACCCACCGTCATTGCGCACAATACAGCGGCGGCTGGGCGCAGCAGGGAAAAACGTCGAAAAACTAGTTGTCGATTCATGACCTAAATACTAGTCGGAAACGCTACCCGTCATGTACCGCCAAAAGGTGGCACACTAGGAATATGAAATCACGCACCACGGCCATCATCACCAGCCCGATCCTGCTTGCCATCACCAGCATTCTTGTCCGCGGGCGATTCCGGCCCACCAACACCCGCCACCGGTTTGACACCATCCTCGTGCTCGGCACCGCACAATACGGCGGGGTGCCATCGCGGCAGTTTGCCGCCCGACTCCGCTGGGCCGCGGAACTATGGCATATGCACGGCACCCAAAACATCATCACCGTCGGCGGGAAACTCCCTACCGACACCACCACCGAAGCCGAAGTCGGCCGTAACTACCTGCTGCAAGCCAAAGTCGACCCCGACTGCCTCATCCCCGTTCCCGAAGGCAACGACACCCTCGGCTCCTACCACGCAGCCCTCGAACGGCTAGGCGACGACTACCACGGCACCATCCTGATCGTCACCGACCCCAACCATGCGCTCCGCGCCGAACTGCTTGCCAAACAGATTGGGATGAACGCCCGAGTATCACCCACACCTTACTGTCCGGCAATCTTCCCCACCAAGGGATTCTTCTGGACCCTATCGCACGAAGTTGGGGGCCTCATCGTGGTTGCCGCCACCGCCGCCCTGGGCCGCAAACGGGCCGCAACCGTCGAAGACCTGCTGCGCTACGCCCAAGGCATCCTCCGGCCATCCCGCATCCACCGCCACAACGTGCTGCGCGCCAACCAACAGACCGCACACGAGCTGGCCCACGAATCGGCAAGCAAACCCGCCGACAAATAAACCCGCTACCTAGGCATCATCATGTACCACTACACCGACCACGACATTGCCCGCATGTACCACGAACCCGCCAAGCGCAGCATGCTCGTCTCCCACCAGGACGAGCGCGGCCCCTTCGCCCGCGACCGCGCCCGGGTCCTCCACAGCGCCGCCCTCCGAAGCCTAGCCGACAAAACCCAAGTCGTGAGCCCCAAGGAAGGCGACACGCCCCGCACCCGCCTCACCCACTCCCTCGAAGTCGCCCAAATCGCCCGGGGCATCGGCGCTGGCCTCGGACTCGACCCCAACCTGTGCGAAATGGCCGGCCTCACCCACGACATCGGCCACCCACCCTACGGGCACAACGGGGAACACGCCCTCAACGAACTGGCGGTACACTGCGGCGGTTTCGAAGGCAACGCCCAAACACTACGCATCCTCACCAAGCTCGAACCCAAGGTCCTCGACGCCCGCGACCATTCCTACGGCCTTAACCTCACCCGCGCCGCCCTCGACGCCGCCTGCAAATACCCCGTCACAAAAACCAACCCCGATGGCACCACCAACCGCAAATACAGCTGCTACGACGAGGACCGGCAAATCTTAGAGTGGGTGCGCGACGGACACACCGATGGTCGGAAAGTAATGGAAGCCCAGGTCATGGACTTCGCCGACGATATCGCCTACTCCGTCCACGATGTGGAAGATGGCATTATATCCGGTCGCATCCACCTCAACGCGCTTTGGGACCAGGAAGCCCTGGAATCCCTGGGAGCTAGCGGCGAGACCGCGTTTGGGGTATCTGCCGACCGCCTTGTCGACGCCGGTGAGCGGCTGCGCAACCTACAGGTGGTGGCGGCCGCAGCCGAATTCGACGGTAGTCTTCGCGGCCGCAACAATCTCAAAGCCATGACCTCGGAACTCGTGGGCCGCTATGTGGGCGCCATCATCGAGGAAACCATCACCCACCCCAACAACCAGATAGGAGAGGGGAGCAATATTGGCACCAAGCATGGCGTCGATTCTAGCCATGTTCGCCTTGGCCGCATCCACGGTGACCTCATCGTGCCCGACCAGGTGTTAGCCGAGGTCACCCTGCTGAAATCCCTCGCCGTCCTCTACGTCATGAACACCCCGGAACGCAAGGAACGGCAACGTAACCAACGCGAACGAGTCGCCATGGTGTTCGAATACTTGATGGCGGGTGCGCCGGGTGCGCTCGACCCGATGTTTCAACTGTGGTGGGAACAAGCAGAAGATACGGCAGCCCGGGAGCGGGTGGTGATAGACCAGATTGCCTCCATGACGGAATCCCAGCTGGTCCGGGTGGCGCAGGCTGCGCGGGACGCGGGCGACATGGACGTGGTGTGAGTGGTGGCTGTGGATTTTGGGCGCCGGCGGGGCGGAAAGCCGTAATGCTTTCAGGAGGTTGTTCTGGCTCAAACATCATGAGGGTGGTAACGGAATACGTCGATGCTTGGCGACGCTTCCTTCGGTGATTGAATAGGCTTCATGGTATGAAACCAATTGATGATCCCCAAGAGTTTCAGCGAATCATGGCGGCTCGTAACCGGATTGCGGCTAGCCAGCGTGCGTTATCCAGAAAATGGATTTCAGACACCGGGGTGTTTGTGATGGCTGCGGAAGGTATTGTGCATTTCGTAGACGATGAGTACGAGCTTTTTGCCGATGCGTTTCGCGCCGAAGCCCCTGGGTGCTTGTTCGGGGTTTCTAACGAAGATGGGCCGCCGGGGTGGGATCATGCTGTGATGGTGGAGCAGTCAACTGAGGAAGAATTGGAGCAGATTGAAACAGAATTCTATGGTCAGTATTTTCTGCTGTTCTCTGAGGATGAGCGGCATGCGGTGCTGTTTACCGCTGCGGGAGAATATAAACTCATTGCCGGCCCACTGCCATTTCTTCGCCGTATCTTCCCTGATCTTTCCGCGCAGAAGCGGGAGTTTATCGAATTCAAAAACGAAGAGCTTTCGTATCCGCATACTGCGTGGGTTGAGCTTGTACTGGAGAATGCTGTCCGATTCATGGACTGGCTGGATTGAGATGAAGCGTTGGGTTGCTTGGAGCGCGTTATCTGTCGTGATGGCTTTTGGCAAACTGGGCTGCGTCTTCTTGTAGCTAGATGGGCTTTGAGGTTTTCCGGAAGGAAGGTGTGTAAATGCGTCGCTACATAATGGAATGGGACCCGGAAAAACGGCGGGTTCCGTTACAAAAGATTATGGATATTTTTCATGAATTACGTCAAGAGGAAGTGAAATGTTATGTGCTGATTAAACCACAGCATAAAAACGTTATTGAAGAGTTGAAATCGCGGGAGGGTTTGACTTTTTATTGGGAGGAAGACCTTGGATTGAGGGGGAGTATTTTCTATTCTCATGAGTTAATGCCGGCATGGATTGGAGTGTTCTCTATCGACAAATTGGATTCTGTTGAAGAATTTGACGAAATATTATTTAGGGATGACTGCTACCCGGTTGGGACAGTAGTTTTATCTAAAAACACAATGCTTCCTTATAATATATGTAATCTTTATGCTGAGATGTTGGATGGCACATTAAGGGCAGAGTTTTTTCATGCGATAATGCTGTTTGAGGGGGGTATTCTTGCTTATGATGTCACTCCTGATAGTGATTATTTTGAGGCTGATGAAAAATATGGGACAGATGAGTTTCTCTTTAAATGGAAGGAATTACTTCAACGAGCAGATTTATTTGACTGGTCAAAAATAATTAATTCTTTTGAGGAGTCGTTGGTTTTTGAATAATTATTTGAATGGGGATGATATGTGGCCTTATGTAACAATGTGGGAATATGAAGAGAGAATTATTCCCCTGCAAAAAATTGTGGATATTTTTCATGAGTCATGTAATCAAAAACTCAAGTGCTATATTCTTACTTCTCCACTAGATGAAGAGCGTTTTAGCGTGTTGAAGGCTCATGATGATTTGGATTTTCATTGGGTGGAAAGGTTGGATAATCAAGATTTGAATGGTTTGGTGGGGCTTTTTTCTTTTAAGGAGTTAGATTCTGCTGATCGTCTTGATGAGGTTTATTTTGGTGATAGTTTTTCACCGGTGGGAACAATATTATTATCGGTGCGTGCCCCGAAGTTTACGGAGTTGAAGGTTCCATATATAAATTATCTTCGTGATCCAACTGAAAGGACTTCGTTTTATGAGGCCCTTTTATCTGATGGTGATGTTCTTGCTTATGAGGTAGCTTACGGGGGAAGTTATCAGCCTCATGAAGGTTGTCGAACCGACCGGTTTGTTTTTTTGGATGAAAAGTTATTAGAGAAGCGTGATCTTTTTCTCTGGTCCAAAGTTATATCAGCACAATGGTAACGGGACTACCCGGGGGTAATGAAACTTGAAGCTTATTCAGCCGTTGGGAAAATATGATTCAGCTTACCAAGACATTGATGCATGTGACCATTCCCTAGAGGTGTGGAAAGGCAAGCTAAAAGGTATGTTCTTTCGATTTGTTCCCCGTTAGTGTGGCTGGGGTTGCCAGTAACTGAATAAGCTTCATTTAAAGGAGTGATGACGATGATGGATTGGGATAGGAAAAAATATCGAGGCTATTATTTGCCGCCAGCTTTATGGGAGCAAATTAAAAAGGCTGTTGCGCAAGTGGGGCCCATGGTTTTTGTGAAGCAGATGTTGACGTTTCGGCTTACGGAAGTAGGGGTGCATGAGGGGGAAGTGTGGGATGCTGTGATGCGGTTATCGCAGGAAGCATATGAGGACCCGGAATATGTTGTCGAAGTTAATCGGCTGGCAGATAAGTACAATCTTCTTGCTGATGATATATTTGGGTATCCTGGAGGTCCTAAAATGTGCATCGCATTTTTTGCTGTTTCTGATGCGTTAGTGATGGGGTTGGATGAGTCTCTTTCTGAACTGCCATATCTTGTTTGTGAAAGTCTGATTTGTGAAGTTTGGCCGGATGACAAAATGTATAAGGGTGTTGCGTGGATCATGGATCAGTAGGATTGGCTCCAAGAATTTGTGGTGTGCGTGATTACGTGGAAGCTGATCCAGCTGCTAAGAAAACCTCTCCATACCAAGAGATGGCAAGTTGGAAAGCACATGCCATTTACCTTGGTTTTCCGTTTCCAGAGAGTAGTCATGTGTGTTAATGCCTTGGGTACCCGGCAGCTGGATAGGCTTCAAGTATTTTGAATAATTTTTATGGTAGAAAGTTGTTGACCTATGTATGTTGGTTTTTCTCCCGAACTCAATGCTGCTATCGACGCCGGGTTGGCGAAGTATGGCCCGTTGGAGTTGGCGAAGCGGTTTATGTTTCATTATATGCGGGAAAATGGTGTGACTTATGGTGACGCTTGGCAGTGTGTAATAGAGTTGTCGGAATCTTCTTTTGAGGATCCTGTGTATATTCGTAAGGTTGAGCAGTTTTATGCGAAGTATGCGGAAATCATGGACGAAGAGTCAGCAGCTACCGTAGAGGAGGACATCAGGTTCACAGCAAAGAACGATGTATTAAGTAGTATTGTTGATGGTTCAGAGTTTCCTATTTCACAATTGCCTTATGGTATTTGCGACAACGTGAAGGGGTTTTGTTGGGATGAGGAGCGGATACAAGACAGCTTCGCGGAATTAGACAATGAAACCGGGATACCGGATTTCCGGCCACCAGCAATCACCTATTCCACGCCTATTGAGTCGTTAGATGATGCCCGTAAGGCTGTGGCTGCCAGGAAGGATTTGGATCGCCCGTTAATATTATTTGATACGTGGGGGTTTGAGTCACCAACACAGTTTTTGGTGGTAGCAATACCCTTTCAGGATTATTCAGGAACAGGGGAATACACGGTGCCGAATCAACCACCCTATAATTGTATTGTTGATAAAACAGATGGTAAGGCATACACAACCGATCTGAAAAACGCGGAAGTGTTTAAACATTTTGGGGAGGATGGTGTGCGGGTTGTGAGTATGACGGGTAGGGATAAGGTTTTATGGCATGAGTGGTCACGCACAATGCTGGAGACACTACCGCCATACCCAGGGGAAAACTGGTTCTGATATATGCTGCCGCATTGAGTTGACGGAAGGTAATCACTAATGAGTGAAACCCTGAAATGACGCATTTGCCATACGAGGTCTACTCTCAGGTTTGCGCTCTCCCGATGTCTATGATGGTCGAAGGTTTGGGCTGATCTTTTTTCCGGCATGATGCCTGGAACTGTGGCTTTCATGCATTTGGCGGGCGACCACTATCATCAGGTAGAGCAGAACTTTGGTCAATCTTGGGAACGATACTATGGCGGTCCACTTTGGTAATAAATAGCAGTAAGCAATGGTCCTTGAGCCCCGTATTAGTGCTAGCTGGCGCTGAATTATGGGGCGCAATAGGAATGCAAGTTGTAGTATTCGCTGTTCCGCTGATTGCTCTCGAAATGTTCCAAGCCACGCCAATGCAGGTTGCCTGTCTCAATCTGATGGAGTCTGCCGCGGCATTGGTCTTTGGTCTTGTGGTAGCGGGATCTATAGACCGTTTGCCGGGCGTGAGGGCAATAACAGTCGCAAATTTTCTTCGGCTGATTGCCTGCATTTCGGTCGCTGTTTTTCTTTTTACGCGACCATCTTTCTCGATTCTATTCGTTTGCCTATTTATCCTCGGCGTGTCAAGTTTGATGAACGAGGCCGGTGTCAACTCCACGGTGGTGGCTGTCGTCGGGCGCGGCACCAAGTCCCTTAATAGGGTAAATTCGCTTCTTCGTAGTTCTGGAGTAATTTCTGAACTAGGGGGAATTGCGCTGGGTGGCGTTGCATTGACTCTATTGACTTTCGGGGAGACGATGGCGATTGGCGCGTTAAGTTTCGGCATCGCCCTGTTTCTTTCTTTTCGTCTTTGGCTTGTTCTGAGTCGTCAAAATAAGGATAACGATGTTGCTTCATCCGACCGGGAAAGTGCTGCTGAACCTGTCGGTTGGAAGGGGGAAGAATCAACTTTAAGTGGGCTCAAATATATATTCGGTAATAGCTTTTTAAAGAAGCTCACTCTTACCTCTTTCCACTTTAATTTTTTTAGCTCGATTTTTCAGGCCGTGTTTGTCGTCTTTTGTGTGCAGATACTGGACTTCAAGCCCTGGGCGTTATCTATCGTCGGGATAGCCGGTGCGGTTGGGGGTCTTAGCGGAGCCGTGGCTGCAAGCACGTCGTTCTGTTCGAAGAATGCAAAGATTCTTTATGCGCTCTCTATTGCCATTCCGGCTCTGAGCATCTCTTTAATGCTCTTTGCGCAATATAGCGGTTCGAACACCTTGCGAATTGGTTTAGTTGGGCTAGGTGAGTACGTCTTCGGCTTCTGTATGGTGTTATGCATTGTGTTATTTAACACAGCAAGACAGCAATGTTCGCCTGATTCTATGGTGGGCAGTATAGCGGCTACGGAACGTACAGTTGCGCTTGGAGGTGAGGTTCCGGGATTTTTGCTCGGGGGAGTTCTTGCCACTGTCTTTTCCCTGGGGATAGCTATGTTAGTGGCGATTATAGGTATTCTTTTCGCTCCGGCTTGGCTTTGGCGGTTGAAGACATGGCCTTCTGGAGATGAATTCAGTGGTTCAGTGCAGACTTGATTCAAAGAGCGGACTTTCTTTACTGACTGTGTTGTCTCTCGTGTTGATTTTTCGCTTTGCGAGGTCACTTAAAGTAGTAAACCTGTAGCAGCGAAGGACGGCGTAGGCGCGACAATGATATTTCTCGCCACCGTCTTTATTCAAAAGAGGCATCCCTATACCAGGGGCCTGCTCTCGATTGAGCAGAACTGCGGGATTCTCGCCAGCAATACCTGCAAAAAGAGCATTTTCATGCGTATCACCTATAAGCGCCCATGTGCATATGGAAAGACTTTTCCGTAAACTTCTATGTAACAGATATCAACGCAACGTGGAAGGAAACGCATCATGTTGGTCGAATATCAGGTTGCCAACTTTGGGCCCTACAAACAGCCCATTTCGCTCAACATGAAGTCCACAGAAGATGCTAGCTTCTGTGCACGTGTACCTCGATTTGAATCCCCTTATCACATGTCAGTTAATCCTGTAGCCGCCATCTATGGGCCCAATTCTTCAGGTAAAAGCACTATCTTTGATTCATTATTTTTATTAGCATCTACAATTCGGGGAGACAAACCAACAATTTGGCAACGACGATATACTTTTACTCTCGATCCATCTATGCAAGATGAACCAACATTATTCAAGTTGGTTTTTATGCTTGATGAAAAAATGTATTCATACTTTTTAGCTATTCGCAATGGCTATGTGCTCGAAGAATATTTAGCATCGCTGACCGCAGACCAAGAAGAACTCTATTTCGAACGAACCGTAGATGGCACAGAATTTGGCAATGCATGGGACAACGACATTTCACTTACCGAAATAGTGAAAACGTTATCTGAAAAAGACACCTTTGCTGGTCGAATAGCTAAAATCCTCAGTAATAGCGAAAAATATACAGAAATTAATTCTGTCTATCGCTTTCTAGAAAAAATAATTTGGGTTTCACCTAATTCAATTGAACCCGACATCCTCCCAGAATTTTATGATAACAGCAGCCTCAACACCATCCTTGGTGCTCTAGATACTGGTGTCACTGGTCTGGATTTTACACCCCTTACCATGGAGGAACAGCCATTTGATCAAGAGGAGTTGGATTCGAGCACTTCCATCGACATGCAGATAGGAGAATTTCGCACTAAAAATGGAAAACTCTATGCCATCTCTCATGACGATCACAGTGGAAAAGGAAACCCTCAAGTTAAATATGTCCGTTTTCGCCACCGCGGTAGTCAAGATCATGAGTATTTTCTCGATTGGCATCAGGAATCACGGGGCACTCAAAAAATAATCATGCTACTACCATGGCTATGGGCAGCTGCAATCTGGCCCGGTGACCTCATATTATTAGTGGATGAATTGGATAATAGCCTCCACACGCAGTTAGCCAAAGCTCTTATCCAAGGATTTTTGGATACCTGTACAAATCGTACGCGTACACAATTAATTTTCACCACACACGATTTATTACTCATGGATTGCGCCGATCTTCTTCGTCGGGATGAAATCTGGATCACAGATAAATCAATTGATGGCGAATCCACCCTCATTGGTTTACCGGAATACAGTGGCATCATGCACGATGAGGACATTCGCAAAAGCTATCTTGAAGGACGTTTTGGCGGCATACCCCAATTAGATAGTTTTACATTGGAGGAATAAAACGATGCCAAAAAGTAAAAGCTATCTTGGAAAGTTGGGTAGATCGCATGCCGCAGACCGGCTGGTTGGTACACGGGCAATAAAAAAGCTCTTCATCATTATCACCGAGGGTGAAACTGAGCGAGCTTATTTCACGATGGACATATTCAAGCCTCGAAGAAATAGCGATATAAGAGTAAAAGTCATCTGCGAGAAATCAAAAGATGGAAGCGATCCGAAACCAGTATTATCATCAATGGAAAACAAGCTCAAAAGCCTGAAACAAACCGATGAACTGCGATCTGGTGATTCTGCTTGGCTTGTTCTCGACGATGATAATTCTCAATCTGAAGAGTTTCAAGCTCTTGACACATGGGCTGCCGAACGACACGATAGATTTATTGCTTACACAAAACCCCAATTTGAATGGTGGTTGCTACTCCATTACCGCGATGGTGCTGGGATAGTGACTAAAAGTGAGTGCCTGGCTGCGTTGCGCGATAAGCAACCAAATTATCAAAAGGGGAAAGCACTGCCAATAACGTTAGATCAAGTTAAAGCTGCGCAACGCAACGCGAGGAAACGAGAAGAACAACGTGATACTCCGATTGCTGAACTCCATGAAAAAGCCGGAGCTCTCACAACAGTTCATTTCTTAGTTCATGATCTCCTGACGGCAATAGGCGTTCAATAGCCTGCCGCCCCCACCCGGCGTCGAAAAGCACGAGCAGGTTATTGAGGCCCGCACTTGATGGTTCATAATTTTTGAATACTTTCAGTTATCCTATCGAAATCCCAATCGTTGTTTACCGCATCATAACAGGCATTATAGGGAAACTCTTCAATGGGTGCTTTTAGCCCATCATAAATGCCCTCCATAACAGAAATGTTTACTACCAGCGTAATCTCTGCTGGTTCGCGCCTTTCATCCGAGTAAGCATCTTCACTATATTTATCGGTTAGTTGCTCAACTTTCGCTATATATTGGGGATCACTATAGGAGGATTCCGAAAGCTCCGCCAGGCAATCCCATACTTCACCATCATGCACACCACTTTCAGTCATGAAGTAAAACAAGAATTTTTTAGCGCATTCTATGGGCCCAAACTTGGCGGTGGCAGCATCAATTGCATCTTGGAGCTCTTGCGGGAAACCATAACCAAACATAAACACTCACCTCGATATCGCCTATGATTATTCTGATGACATGAGTTTCTCCAAAGGAGTTAGTACCTGGAAGCTTACCCATCTGTTGGGACAATCCACCTGCACCAACAAATAGCAAATCGGAAAGAGCATGTCATCCGCCTTATTTTTCCTTGCTCGGGTTACCCACAGTTAGGGTGTAACTATAATTGGTATAGCCTGGAACTTTAGGCCTTGAAAGCACAAGGTATAGGTGTGGACAAGTTGGTCGGCTATGCCAGTTTGCAGTCGGCGCTCATCGCTTCAACACTGTTTCGACAAAAGGAAATTGTAGTCCATAAAATGAAATCACTCCGGTTTTTCCTGGTCCTGTTACTGATTTGGTTAGGAACCCAAATCGTTATCTGGGGCTGGTCAGAATTCATCTTGAAAGGCAGCCAGTTAGAACGCATGCTAGAACTCGAAGACGTAGAACCCTACCTCAAAATCCCTTTCTATCTCCTTTGGCCGTTGACTGTCGCTGTACCAATCACACGTCGAATAGTGAAAAAGGACAACACATAACTCGCACCACAGCCACCAGCTCACTGGCGCTCGTTGATCCTTTACAGGTTTACCACTTTGCAATGCCCGTAAAGTAGTAAATCTGTAGCAGACGCGAAGGACGGCGTAGCTACAATAACCACAATGTTCCTTACCACCATAAACTACACAAATCACACCAGCGTTATTGTGGCTGGCAGGCCTCATAAATGAATAAAGCCCGAGCGTCACCCCCACTCCAGGTTTCGTATTTGATTTTTCGTCACTTTGACTAGAATAGTTTTCGGAAGCAAGGGCGCTTGATTGTTGCAATGCATCAAGAGGGGGCCTGGCTTGTGACCGTGACTTTTGAGTCACAGGGCTGCGGCAGGCGCAAGCTGCTTCACATTCTTTAGCTCCCCAAGGTTCATCCCCTGGGGAGCTTTTATTCGTGTTGAGCAGCCCAGTTCTAGAGCCATATTCTTGGAGAATCTTGCTGAACCGACTATCGTTGTTAATGCGGCTGTTGAAGCTTACTTAGATACGAAGAGCAAACAAGGAAAAGAGCATAACATTCGCTTGAAGAAAAAGGTATAGGGATAATCTATAAAACCATTTACTGCTACTATAGACAGCCTTTAGCGTTGTGACGTTTTAGCGTGCCACTACTAGTGCTACCGCACGATCGTTACGCGCTCACCTGATCTTTAAAAATTCGTCTCCCTTAGCCACCCACGATCAACGTTTGTAAAAGACCCCAAAATTTCACGCGGTACAAAAGCAATAATGTGCTAAACATCTACTAGAAAGCTTATTCAACTGCTGGGAATACTCATCTACACAAACAGGTAGAAAATCAGAAAGAACATGCTATCTAGCTTGGTCTTCCTTACCTACAGAAACTAGTCATATGTGGGGACACTGAATAAACTTCTTTCTCTTGAGAAACATCCCCCTATAAGGTGGGAGATTGATGATCAGTGTTACCCAGCTCGTTATCCGAACTACTCTCACTTTGTGTGTTATCCGGAGTCGCGCGATTGAGTTGCTGTTCAATAAGTTGCGCAAGAGGCATTTTCGCTTGTTGTTGCATTAAAAACCCCAAAGGGCCCTTGGCTTCAGGTGCCTGATTGTAACGTTCTGGAGCTTGCGGATCATTCTGGATCTTTTTCATTCTTTCCGACATGATCGGCAACACACGAGGATCAAGATTGGTATTTTCATTTAGGACGGTAACGTGGGAAAACTTCTGCAGATAGTCACCAAACCATTGTGAGGTTTCATTATAGGGATGAGTGATAGTACGACGGTAGGCCATAGCAGCTGTATCTGGCAACCACAAGTTACGATCAATCTGCGGTGAAATTAGTTTAAAGGCCATCGCCGGGGAAATTTTTTCTTCAAGGCGGAGGTTGCGAATAAATGCGTCGTCTGAATTATTCTTTCTACGGTTATCTCGTTGCTCCATTATGGCTCCTCGGAAAGACTTATCAGCGTTCGTGAGATCGATAAGAAGCTCAGAGAGAACCTGATGCCGAGCATTTTCCATTGCCTGCTCGTCGGAACCATCCACGTTGGTAGTAGCGACGATAATATTCATGGTGGGATGAGCACGCATGTGTTCTAGCATGTCTAGGAACACATCCGTACGGCCATCACGGAGAGCTTCTGTGGCATGCCAATAGTTACCACCGACGATCTCACGAAGATCATCTTGCATGGTAAAAATATGCTGGCCTTGAAGAACAACACCACAAACAGAATAGAAACTGTTAGGAAATCGTGGTGTAGGTTGTTGGAAGGTTTCATCGAGATAGACCACTGTTTCACTTGGTGCGATTTCGGAAAGAAAAGCATTGTGGTCGTGAAGACCAAAACTTGATTTTTTCGTCACTTTGACTAGAATAATCTTTGGAAGCAAGGACGCTAAATTTTCGCAGTTTTTGCGGGAAGGAAGAGTCTGGCTTGTGACCGTGACTTTTGAGTCACAGGGCTACGGCAGGCGCAAGCTGCTTCACATCCTTTACCTCCCTGAGATCAACCTCTTGGGGAGCTTTTATTTTTCT
>ERZ772917.241-NODE-241-length-40982-cov-4.667921_pt1 | contig 40982 bp, 33 predicted proteins | sample MGYA00511187_ERZ772917 | MGnify/ENA primary metagenome ERZ772917 (study PRJEB29015, sample SAMEA2737925) | human oral metagenome | biome: human oral; feature: human-associated habitat; material: dental | place: China | collected 2012 ...
CATCCTCAGGGGGTAGGGTGGGCTGGTTCGTGGCGGTTCGACGCTGCGGAGTGCGCTGATGTCGAATTGTTCGGTTGGTTCCGATCCCAGGTCGTCCGGCTCACCCATGGGGGCGGTGGGGGCTGGTTGGGGTGGTTCTTGCCGCCCGAATCGCCTTGGCTGGCTGGGTTGTTCGGGTTGCATGACACGCGGATCTGGCTGCCCGGGTGGGTATGGTTGTCCAAGGGGTTGCTCTGGCTGGTTGTGCTGCAACCATTGCAATTGGCCTTCGGTGAGTTCACCACCGCCCACAATGGAAACAAACAGGTCGGTGAGTGAGGTTTGGGCGGCAAGTTCTTTCACATCGCCTTCCAACCGCACGGTACCGTGGTGAATAATGGCCACCCGGTCGCACAAACCTTCGACAAGTTCCATGACGTGGGAGCTTAGAATAACGGTTCCACCCGCCGCGGCGTAGGCGCGGAGGATTTGTTGGATGACGCGGCTGGAAACCGGGTCGACGGCTTCGAGGGGCTCGTCAAGAATGAGCACGTCGGGGTTGTGAATGAGGGCGCCGGCGAGCAGGATTTTTTTCGTCATGCCCGCGGAGTAGTCGGCAATATATTTGCCGGTGGCTTCTTCCAGGCCGAGCGCGTGAAGAAGTTCACTGATGCGGGGGGCGAGGTCGGCTTCGGGGATGCCGCGGAGGGCACCAAGGTATTGAAGATATTCTTCCCCGGTGAGGCGGTCAAAGACCGGGAGGCCGTCGGCAAGCAACCCCATGGCGGCTTTGGCGGGGATGGGGTCATGCCACATGTCAAAACCACAGATTATTGCCTGGCCAGCGTCGGGGCGCAGAAGCCCGGTGGCCATGTTGAGCATGGTGGTTTTACCTGCGCCGTTGGGGCCAACAATACCGAAGATGCTGCCGCGGGGAACGGTGAGGTTGAGGTTGTTGACGGCTATTTTGTCCCCAAATTTTTTGTAGAGGCCGGTGACCATCATTGCAGGATAGTTTTGTTGTGTCATGTGCTTCTCTTGAGGTTGTTTGTGTTCTCGCCGAAATTACAACCCAGGGTACTGGAACTCGTCTCACCTCTCAGAGATTTTTATGATTTAGGTCACCTTATTGGTATTGGGGCAGGCAGTAGCAGTGCATCACGCCCGCATTATCCCCTCGAATTGGTGTGCTAAAAGCGGTGGTTTTGACCATTTTCATCAGTGAAAACAGGCGAACCCCGACCCGATTCGTACAATTTTGCGTTCGCCTGCCGCCACAACAAATTGGTTCTGCGGACAAAATATGACACTTGAAAACCGGAAACATATTCAATAAGGTCATGTTCGTCATATACGAGCATATTTTCATTAACTGATCTTTGCCCCTGTTTACCACCATATAACCGGTAAGGAGAGAATCATTAGCGCCCCCACTGCCGCCGCTCCATTGTGCCATTTCCACAATGTTGAGTTGAAATATGGTGAGACCACCGCGGTAATTGTGCCAGAGCTCACCATCAACCCTGGCACGTTGACCGCCGTCATTGGCCCTTCCGGGTCCGGGAAAACCACCCTCACCCACGCCATTGGCGATATCCCAGTCGAAACGCTCCATTGTGTGGGCACAGTGGAGCGCCGGGGCAAGGTGGGGGTTATCAGCCAGGATTCCTTTGGGGCCTTGAACCCACTTCAGCGCGTCGATAAGCAGGTGGCACTCACGGCCGGCAGTATCGAAAACGCCCATGAGCTGCTGGCCCAGGTATCGCTGACGCCGGAGTTATTTTCCCGCTACCCGTTGGAGCTTTCCGGGGGGCAGCGGCAACGGGCCGCGATTGCGTTTGCGCTGGGGGCCCGGCCGCAACTGTTGCTGTGCGATGAGGTCACGTCCGCGCTGGATCCAATCGCCACCGCGGAGGTCGTGCGCACACTACGGAAACTGGTCGCAGATTCCCACGACGGCATGTCCATTGTGTTTATTTCTCACGATCTTGGTGCGGCCAAAGCGTTGTGCCCAGATGTCATTACTTTAGAACCAGCCGACCCAAACACTGACCTGACCGCCGCCACCGCGATTTTCCGAAAGAACTGGGATGATTATTCTTAAAAACGCCGCAGTATCCCCCTATTTGAAGCCCTGCACCGTCACCATTCACACCGGTGAGAAGGTGGCTTTGCTGGGTGCCTCCGGGGCAGGGAAAACCACGCTGATGCGACTCATGTGTGGCTGGCTCACCCCCACCTCCGGTGATGTTATCGCCCCACCGGTCGGCGAGTTCGCCTATGTGCCACAGGATCTCGACGCGAGCCTCAACCCTGCCATGCGGGTGGGTGACATTATCACCGAGCCGGTCGCTATCGCCCACGGCGATGTGGCTGCCGCGGTGGCACGAATCCCGGAATTATTGCGCACGCTCGATCTGCCGGCGGACGCTGCCAGCCGATTCCCCCGGGAACTATCGGGTGGGCAGCGGCAACGTGTCGGCATAGCCCGGGCGCTTATCGCCGAGCCCATTGTTGTGTACGCCGACGAGGCATTGAGCGCCTTGGACCATACGGCGCGGGAGCTGGTCATTGAGCTGCTCCAGGCCCCCGGCATGACCACTATTTTGGTGTCCCACGATCTTCCCGCCGCCGAAAAGCTCAGCGACCGCTGCATCGTCATGGCCGATGGCAGCATCGTTGAGGATATTGCCAGCTCCAAGCTGTGGGACCGCACCAATGCCAGCCCGGCGCGCGCGAAGCTTATCGACGCCTTCGAGTTGCTTCACGCATCCTCAATGCCTTGATTGAAGGATCCTACCTTGACTTCTCAAACTCGTATCGGCCGGTCAGCGCTCACCGCCCAGCTTCGTAGTTTTCGCCGCCTCCCCTTGGCGGTGCGGTTGCTGTTGTTCACCGAAATGATGTTCAACATTGGTTTTTACCTGGTGGTGCCGTTTTTGGCCACATACATGTCGGAGTCATTGGCCGCCACCGGCACCATGATTGGTTTGGTGTTGGGACTACGCACGTTCAGTCAGCAAGGGCTGTTTTTCCTGGGCGGGGCGCTGACCGATAGGTTTGGGGTGAAGAGAATCCTGCTGATTGGCATCACCATCCGCATTATTGGTTTCGTCGCCGCCGGCCTGTCGCACACTACGATGCAGCTCATGGTTGCGGTCATCCTCATTGGGTTCGCCGCGGCGCTCTTCTCCCCCGCCGCCGAAGCATCGTTCGCGGTTGCCGGCCGGGAGGCGGAGGATGAAGGTATTATTACCCGGTCTGATTTGTTCGCGCTCGATGCCCTGTTTTTGCGCATTGGGGCGCTCATCGGCCCGGTGTTGGGGGCTTTGCTGTTAAGCAGTGGTTTTGATGTCATGTGTTTCATTGCGGCCGGGATTTTTGGGATTCTGCTTGTCAGCCATGCGATTATCATCCCCGCCGTGGATACGCCCGCCGGCGAACCGCTCTTGGCCAGCCTCACCACGGTTTTGCGTAACCCGCTGTTTCTGGTGTTTGCCTTGTTTTATAGCACGGGGTTGGTTACCTATAACCAGCAGTATCTGCTGCTCCCCATCGAGTTGGAGCGGGCCACTGGCTCCCAGTCCGCCTTGGGGTGGATGTTCGTGTTTGCCAGTGTTTTGGTGTTAACGCTGCAAATGCCGCTTGCCACCTGGGCGCAGCGACGTTCCGCCGCCGCCTCACTCATGGTGGGGTTTGGGGCCATGGCCTTGTGTTTCGCCATTGTGGCGGTGGCCGCCCCGTTCCCGCCTTTTTCGGGGGTTGGGGCGCTTATCCCGGCGCTCATGATGTTGGTTTTCTTGCACGTGGGGCAGATGATTGCCCTGCCCATCGCCCGGGATCTGGTGGGGATTATTGCCGCGGAGAAGCATGTGGGCACCTATTTTGGGTTCCTTAACTCGTTTGGTGGGTTGGCGGTGCTCATTAGTTCCCTGGTGTTGGGCAGGTTGGAGGATTGGGCGAAGACCCCGCAGCCGCCGGCGACTGTCCCATGGTTGCTGCTCACAGCGGCATTATTGTTGTCTACGGTCGCATTGCCGAAAATTGCGGTCATTGCGACGAGGCGTCGTAAAGCATTGGTGGAATCGGTGACCGACTGATTTCGCCGCAACTATCACTACATCGTAAGGAGTATTCATGTTTTTGTCTGTGAATCGTCGGATCGTGGCGCTCACGGCGGCCGTCATGTGCACGCTGCCGCTCACTGCCTGCTTCACTGAGGATAATTCCGTGGCTGGCAATAATATCAAGGTGTCGTGGCCGTTTAAGCCGGTTGCGTCGCTGTCCCCGTTTTCCGATGATGCGCTTTTGAACACCCGCCTGGGTATCGCGGAAACGCTTGTCACCTTGGATTCGGAGGGGAAGCCGGCGCCTGGGCTGGCCGAGTCGTGGGAAACCCCTGATACGAAAACCGTGGTGTTTAAGCTGCGTGAGGGGGTGAAGTTCCACGATGGCACGGAGCTTACGGCGAAGACGGTGGCGAACTCGATCACCAAGGCGCTGGATGCAGCGTCGCGGCCCAAGGGGCTGGGCAAGGCGAACCTAACCGTGATAGAGAAAGGCGACTTGGAGGTGGAGGTTACCTCGGATAAGGATGATCCGATTCTGCCGCAGCGTTTCGCCGATTCGGGCACGGTGATCCTGGCCGAGTCCGCCTACGAGGGGGATAATCCGTCTCTTGTGGGTACCGGCACCGGCCCGTTTAAGGTGACCTCGGCGACCAATGATGAGGTGAAGACCGAGGCGTTTGCCGACTATTGGGGTGGTAAACCGCAGCTTGATGGGGTGACCACTACGTTCAGCGAGGATGGTTCGGCTCGGGCTCGGGCGATTCAATCCGGTGAGGTGTCGCTTACCCAGGGCATTCCCATTTCGCAGGTGGCTGGGTTGGGCGATGGTGTGAAAACCGATTTTGTTCCTATCCCCCGCGGCACCTACCTGCATTTGAACACGAAGAAGGGCGTGTTCGCGGATGCGGGGTTGCGGGCCCGCGTCGCAGAGGTGGTTGACCCGGGCACCGTGGTGAAGGATATTTACGAGGACCATGCGGAAAACCCCAAGGGGGCGCTTTTCGCACAAACCAGCGAGTGGGCGAAGAGCGTGGTGTCGAAGAATTCCCTGGCCGGCACCACCGAGCCGGAACCGGACACGAAGATTAGGCTGGCAACCTGGAATTCCCGGCCGGAGTTGCCGGAAACTGCCACGGTTATTGCGGACCAGCTCCGCACCGCCGGTTTTGACGTGGAGGTTGTGGTCAAACCGTATAACACCATCGAAAGCGCCATCTTGGCGGGAGAGTTCGACGCAGTGTTGGGCAACCGCAGCTATGGCCTGGGGGCTGCAGACCCGGTGTCCTTCCTCATGAGCGACTATGGGTGTGATGGTAGCTATAACCTGTCGCAGTACTGCAACGCAGACATTGATGCGGAGTTGCAGTCAGCTTCTGAGATTGCCGACCTTGACGAACGGTACACCAAGGCGGCGGAGATCAGTGCGAAAATTGTTGCCGATAATGCGGTTATCCCCATTGCCCACGAAAATTCGGTGATTTCCACAAAAAACCTGGACGGTATCGCTATGGATACCTATGAGCGGAAGCTGCTCACCAAGGACACCAAAATAGCCCAATAATATCCACCCAAGAACCCACGAAGCCCAAGAGCTCAAAAGGCACTGAGGGTAGTGGAGAAGGAGCGGCCGACCGTGGCCCAGACGCACCAATCATCACAGACCCATCATCAGGCGGATTCGGAACCACGCCCAAATCCGGTTATGCGGTTCCTCCGACAGCTGGCATTCCCGGCATTGCTGCTTCTTGGCAGTGCTTTTGTCACCGCAATCCTGCCGTTTTTGGACGGCAGTGACCTGGCGCATGCGGTGTTTCGGGCCCGCGAGGCCGAGCGAGAACCCGACCCGGAGGTATTGGATGCCATTCGCACCGAGCTTGATTTGCCCGACACCGCGGCCGATGGTGTGGCATCTTGGTTCGGCAAGGCACTTCACGGGGATTTCGGGGTGAGCTGGGTGGATCCGTCGCAGCCGGCGGCAAAGGTAGCGCTTTCGGGTTTCGGGGTGTCGATCACCATTGCGGCTACCTCCACGATTGTGGCGACGCTTATCGCCTTGCTGTTGGTGTGGCCGCGGATTCGGGCCGTGGTGGCGGGCAAGAAATCCCGCACCTCCCATATTTTAGGCATGGCGATTCTTGGGGCCATCCCGGAATTTGTGTTGGCGGTCACCTTGCTGGTTGTGGTTGCGGTGCGGTGGAAGCTGCTGCCAATCAGTGGGTTTTCCTCCCCCCGGCACATGATTCTGCCGGTGTTGTCGCTGGCTCTGCCGTCGTCGGGTCTGTTGGGCCGTATTTTGCTTATCACCATCGACCAGGTGGCGCAGGAGGAGTGGGTGCGGGCGTGGCGGCTTAATGGGGTGGAGAAGCGCACCATATCCCTGGCGTTGGTGCAGCGAAGCATGGCGGTGCTGGTGCCGCAGATTGTGCTGTTTTTCGCTGGCACGTTGGTGGCAACCTCGTTGGTGGAAACCACGTTTAACATTCCGGGCCTGGGGCTTACCGGGGTGCAGGCGGCCCTGGATCGGGACATTCCGGTGTTGCAGGTGATTGTGCTGGTGGCTGTGGTGATTGGTCTTATAGCGGGTGGGGTGTCGCAGTGGCTCCGCCGCCGACTATTGGCGCCACTGCTTCATTCCGCCACGAGTTATTCTTCCCAGTTATCGCCGCAGCATAAGCCGCGGGGTGGTTGGCTGCTTATTGCGGTACTTGTCCCGTTTGTCCTGCTATTGATCATGGCGGTTGTCACCCCGGGTACCACGATTGATTCGGCCCATAAGTTGTTGCCGCCGTCCATGGAGCACCCCTTGGGCACGGATCAGGTGGGGCGGGATTTGGTAACCCGCATTGCCCTGGGCATGGTGGTGAGCCTGGGGGTGGCGGTGCTAGTGACCGCCATCTGCGCAATCATTGGGTGCGCATTAGGGCTGGCGGGCGCCTGGGTGGCCAAGCTGGGGGATGCGCTGAACGCGCTGCCGGCGGTGTTCATTGGGGTGATCCTGGCCGGCGTGTTTGGGTCGTCGCAGACCACCGCCGCTATTGCGGTGATGTGCGTGGGGTGGATTCCCTTGGCGGCACACACCGCCGCCGTGGTGGAGGAGGCGAAAACCACCGGGTTTTACCGGTGGGCCGAGCTGCAGGGCGCCGACCGATGGCGGCTGTTGCGGGTGCACACGTGGCCGACCTTGTGGCCGGCGGTGGTGCGGCATGCCGCATCCCGGATCGCGCATAATGCGTTGGCGCTGGTCAGCCTGGGGTTCTTGGGGCTTGGTGCCGCGCATGATTCCCCGAACTGGGGCAAGATTTTATCCGAGTCGGTGAATTATGTGGACCGCGCCCCGTGGATGATGCTCGCCCCCACCATCCTCCTGATCCTGCTGGGGGTGGCGTCGGCCCTGACGACCGACACGAATCTCGCTTTGCGACGTCGTAACGCGGCCTAGCCGAACAGTTGGACCGGGCTCACGATATCCGCCACGATCACGATGATGCCCACCCCGGCCAACAGTGCCGCCACGGCAACCGTCAATGGGATCAGTTTGTCGTAATTGACCGGTCCCATTGGCGCCAACCCCCGAAGCTTTCGAACAAAGTCACGCACGCGCTCGTAGAGGACAACAGCGATATGCCCACCGTCCAACGGCAGCAGCGGCACCAGGTTGAAGAATGCCAGGAAGAAATTCAGGCTGGCCAGCAGCAGGAAGAACATGGGCCAGGCGGAGTGCTCCGCCAATACCCCACCAACGTGGGAGGCGCCCACCACGCTGATCGGGCCGTCGGCCTCCCGCTCGGCGCCGAAGATTGATGCGACAACGCCGGGAAGTTTCGCCGGGAACGACGCCAAGCCGTCCAGGGTTGCCGTCACCAGGGAACCGGCAAACCCGGCGGTGGCCCCAATGGCCGCGACCGGCCCGTAGGAGACAAAGAGCTCCAGCGGTTTGCTGGTCACGCCGATGGCGCCCACGGTATGTTCCCGCCCGGTTTCGTCAAGCCGGCTCGCGGACTCCACGGCAACGGGCAGGTCGAGTTTCTGGTCGCCGCGTTCCACATGCAGCGTGATCGTTTGATTCGGACGAGTCTTCACGTATTCGCGTAACTGTTCGAACGATTCCAGGGAGGTGCTGTCCACCCCCACGATCCGGTCGCCTGCCTTCACCCCACCGGCGGCGGCCGGGCCGCTACCGGTGCAGGGGGCCAGATTTTTGGCGTCTACTTGCCGGGGGGCGACACACCCCACCTCCCCCACCACCGCGGTAGTGTCCGGGTTTTGGTTCGGCAGCCCCGATGTGACCGCCAACCCGTAGAGGATGATGAGCGCTATCAATAGGTTCATGATAATGCCACCCAACAGCACAATAATACGCTGCCACCAGGGTTTATTCCGCATGGCCCGGGGTTCGTCTTCAGGATCAACCTCGTCCTGGTTGGTCATGCCCACAATGTCACAGAATCCGCCGAGCGGAATGGCTTTCAGCCCGTAAACAGTTTCACCCCGCTGGAACGAGAACACCTCGGGGCCGAACCCCACAAAGAACCGGCGCACTTTCATGCCGTAATATCGGGCGGCGGTGAAGTGCCCCCATTCGTGCAAAGCAATGGTGAAGGCGATCCCCAGGGCAAAGAGAAGTACGCCGGTGAAATACGACATCATAACAGGTAGTGGTGATCCTTATCTTGTCTTGGTGTGGTCATGTCGGTGCGGTCAGGTAGCCATGCGGTTCCTGCCTCCTAGCGCATGATGGTGGCCAGGTAGCGGTCGGCCAGGCTCCGTGCCTCTTTCTCACACTCTAGAACCTCCATGATCGATTCCGGGGTTCTGGCGAAGGCTTCGGCGTGGCTTAATATTTCTGACACAGTATCAACGATTTGGGGGAAGGCAATCCGGCCGGCAAGGAATTGGGCGGCGGCCTGCTCATTGGCTGCATTGTACACTGCCGGCAGCATGCCCCCATAGGTGACAACCTGGCGGGCCAATTGCACCGCGGGAAACGCCTCATCATCAATGGGCATGAATTCCCAGTTCGTGGCGGTAGCAGCACTGAAATCCAGGGCGGATTGGGCGCCGGGCACCCGGTACGGCCAGTGGAGGGCCAGGGCGATGGGAAGTTTCATTGATGGCGGGGACGCCTGGGCGATGGTGGCGCCATCGGTGAAGGTCACCATGGAATGCACAATGGATTGGGGGTGCACGGTGACATCAATCCGTTCAGCGGGCACGTCGAAAAGCAGGCTGGCTTCGATGAGTTCCAACCCCTTATTCACTAGGGTGGCGGAGTTGAGGGTGTTCATCTGCCCCATGGACCAGGTGGGGTGGGCGGCGGCCTGCTCGGGGGTCACATCCCACATTTGTTGCCGGGTCCAGCCGCGGAATGGACCACCGGAGGCGGTGAGCACAATGCGATCAACCTCGGTTCTCGACCCGGCGCGCAGGCATTGGGCCATGGCGGAGTGTTCAGAGTCGACGGGGATGATTTGGCCGGGGGCGGCAGATTCGGTGACGAGCGTGCCCCCGGCGACGAGGGATTCTTTATTGGCAAGGGCGAGGGTAGCACCGACTTCGATGGTGGCCATGGTGGCGGCGAGCCCAAGGGATCCGACCAGCGCGTTGAGGACGGTGTCGCAGGGGATGGCTTTCACCAGGTCAGCGGCGGCGGTGGCGCCGGTGCGGACAGCACCGCCGAGGGCGGCGGCGATGGTTTCGGCCGCTTGGGGGTTGGCGACGGCAATGTGGTCGGGGTTGAGCCGCAGGGCTTGGGCTTGGTCGATGATGAGCTGGGGGTTTCGACCGGCGGCCGCGATTCCGACAACGTGGAATTTGTCGGGGTTGTCGGCGATGACTTGAAGTGCTTGGGTGCCAATGGATCCGGTGCTGCCGAGGATAATTACGTGTTTGACCATATTTCCTATTGTTTCACTTTTGTTTTGCTTGTGGTTTTTATTTGTTGCTGTTTGGTTATTGCTGATGGGTGGGGTGATTATGGATGAAGCCTGGTGGTCATGCTAGCGACACTAGCAGGCACTAGTTGGTGTAATAGTCAACTAAGGGTTACCCCCTATCGTGTACCTACTTTAGGTTGATTATTTTTCTTCCGGGGGTGATTTTGTGTGTTTACACTGGTCGTCTTTGCTGGGTGGGGTGCTGTAATCATAATATGTGCTGCATTAATGTCGCTTTATGCCGGTAGTTGTGTAAAAATTAGGGGGACATCTAGTTCATCACACATTCTCGCGTAGCTATGTTTTTTTCATTTAGTTGTGTTGATTCCCCTACACCATCAGCTTGCGCCGGATTGAGATAAGGAGAAGAACGTGGCCGGTTCTCATCATGAGATTGCCCCCGAAGTTCATAATGGTGTTTCCACCTTAGATGAGCCTTCCGCCGCTTGGGGTTGGCATCACATTGGTCAAAATGCGGTGCAGATTGCCGGTTGGATCAGCGTGTTTGTGTTGCTTGGGTATAATTTTGGCAACCATAAGGGGCATGTTGAGACCATTTTCTTGTTTGTGTTTGCGGCGTTGATTGCGGTTGGGCTGCTTATTCAGTTGTTTGAGCCAAAGGGGACGCAGGCGCGGACATTGACGGCCCATAATAAGCCGATTGGCCATGTAGAGCCGGATTGGGCGTATTTGCAGGCTACCTGCACGGGCCCTTATGCGGAGTTGACGGATAAGGAATTGCGGGCGCTGAATATTGAGCCGTCGCGGGTTGCGCATCTTCGGTCGTTAGAGAAGTGATGTTATAGCTGACCGTCACGGTTTCGCTGTTTATCGTGGTACTGCTCCCCTTATTGGGGGGCAGTTTTTATTAGGTAATTGGTTAAGAATTGATAACATAATTCCGGCAACAGGCAGGATAATCGCTTGGCTAATTAGGCTGGTAAATGGGTTTTTCAGAATCTGAAGGGGGTATTTACCAGGGGTTTTTTAGAGTTTTAAATAAATACTAAATATTAATTTTAGGGTTATTTTGGTCTAGACTTAAGGCCATCCCGAAGAGGGCTTCGGATTAGATACATTCGTCGAGGAGAGGTCTCATGTCCCATCATTCCCTACCAAAAAAGTGGCGGCGCAGTGCCGTCACGGTTGTCCTTGTTCCCAGCCTCATGTGCGGTGGTCACGCGGTTGTTGCCCCCACCGCATCGGCCGCACCGGCGAGCTCCGCGGGAAGCGGCAACGTAGGCAGCACCGGCAGCGCAGCATTGCCGGGGATTCCCGATAACATCATCCGAGTGTTGGGCCCGGCATTGCCAATCGTGGCTTTCCTTGCGACGGTCTTTGCTGCGGCAACCGCATTCTCCCGATCCGGCTCACACACCTCCCACAGCTCCAGCACCAGCACGAATCCCTCCCCCAGCACTTCGGCTGAGGCCACCACCAGCGGGTCGCAGCAGCCAACAACCCCCAGCACCAGTGTTGAGGCCCCCGCACCTACCGCGTCGGAGCATCCGACCGCGACTGCCGAGGCGGTACGCCCCGTCCAAACAAATGGGACCGCAAACCAGGGGTCGAAGACTGGTTCTTCCAGCCCCAACAATCGGGGTGCTGGCACCACCGGTGGGGCGTCGACAAGCACAGCCCCGTGGAAACCGGAGGCCGGGACGGAAGACACGAGCCAGCAAATCCAGCGGCTGCTTGATGCAATCAACAAACCCCGGATAGCGAAGCACCTACAGCCGGTGACGTTGGATACCGCGTTGAGCGCAAAGCAGCAGGCCCGGGCAGACGAGTTTTTAAAGAGCGGCGGTCGGGTGTTTGACGATTCGGGTTCCGTTGTGATTGTCAGCGGCCCGGACCCGGTGGAGTCCTATCAGAAAGCCCTGAAAGAGCAGGATTATTTCCGCCAACTGGCGGAACGGCCGGATGTCACCAAGGTGGGCATTGGCCTGGCCGGCAACGAGGACGGCTCCTGGTGGGGTGGCTTCGTGCATTTCCAATCGGAGGGCGAGGCACTGTCAACCAATGAGCAGCGCATGACGAAGCTGGTGGAAAAGCTCAATGCGGCGCGGGCCGCCCGGGGCGTTGGGGCGTTGCAGTTGGCTCCCGCGTTCAACCCGGAGGAACAGCAGTGGGCCCAGCACATGAAGGACCAAAATAAGGCCTACTACCAGGGGTATTTCCGGGCTGTGGGCCGTAACCGCGACCCGCTGGCCGTGGTGGATTCGTGGGACACCCCAGGTTTCCGGGAAATCCTCACCGGGAAGAAATACACGCATGTGGCGATCGGCCTGGTGCAAAGCGGCAACGAATGGTTTGTGTCGGCGCGGCCGCTCACTTCCGGCCAAATAGCCAGCGACCAGCAGCGTATCGACACCATTGTGCGGCAGATCAATGCGGAGCGGGCGAAGAAAAACCTCGCCGCACTCACCATTGATGCTAAGTTGAGCGCCAGCATGCAAAGCAATGCCGAGAAGTTCAGCCGAAGTCAGCGCGTGGAGTTCCCCCTGCCGCGGCGGGTGGTGTTTGATCTGACAGCTGACCCCACCGAGTCCGTGTCCACATGGTTGGGGGACAAAGACAGCCGCGACGTTATCATGAATCCGAAGGCCACCAAGGTGGGGATGGCGCTGGCGCAGAATAATGGGCTGTTCGGCGTCGCAGGAATCATCAACTAGGCGGTAGCTCGGTTTTCGGCGGCGAGCTGCCCGCAGGCGGCGGCGATTTCCTGCCCCTTCGTGTCCCGAACGGTGCAGGTCACCCCCTGGGCAATGACCCGGCGCACGAACTCCGCCTGCTGTTCCCGCGGCGAGGCATCCCACTTCGACCCCGGGGTTGGGTTCAGCGGAATGAGGTTCACATGGGCTTTCGACCCCAGGGCCTTGTGCAGCTTTTTGCCCAACAGATCGGCCCGCCACCCCTGGTCATTAATGTCACGGATGAGGGCGTATTCAATGGAGACCCGCCGACCGGACCGATCCGCATAATAGGCGGCGGCATCCAGCACTTCGGCCACGGACCAGCGGTTATTCACCGGAACCAGGGTGTCCCGAAGCTCATCGTCGGGGGTGTGCAGGGAAACCGCCAAGGTGACCGAGAGGTTTTCGTCGGCAAGTTTGCGGATCATCGGGGCCATCCCCACCGTCGATACGGTCACATTGCGTTGCGATATCCCAAATCCTTGGGGCACGGGGGCGGTGATTTGCCGCACCGCGGACACCACCCGCTTATAGTTCGCCAACGGCTCCCCCATGCCCATGAACACAATGTTCGAGAGCCGACTTCCCTCGGCCGCCATGGTGCGGGCCGCCGACCGAACCTGGTCGATGATTTCCCCGGTGGAAAGGTTACGGTCCAACCCCGCCTGGCCGGTGGCGCAGAACGGGCAGGCCATGCCGCACCCCGCCTGGGAGGAAATGCATAGGGTGGCGCGGTTGGGGTAGCGCATGAGCACGGATTCCAGCAGGGTTCCGTCATGCAACCGCCACAGGGTTTTGTGGGTTTCCCCATCATCCGCCGTCACCTGCCGCACCGGGGTCATGAGCGTGGGAAATAATGCCTCGGCAACGGTCTCTCGAACCGCGGCGGGCAGGTCCGTCATGGTGCGCGGATCGGCCTCTAGCCGGCCATAATAGTGTTTGGCCAGCTGGTTGGCCCGAAATTTCGGCAGGCCCAAATCCGCCAGGGCCGCAATCCGCTGGTCTGGGGTGAGGTCGGCGAAGTGTTTCGGCGGCATGGCGCGCCGGGGGGTGGAAAAATTCAAGGGGATGGGTGTAGGCATAACCCACACATCATGCCATGTTTTCTTCCCCACGTCGATTTGACGTATCATCACTGATTCCATTGCGGTTATCCAACATAGCTTTGCGACGCCCACGGTATCGGATGTGCAGACACATAGAAAATCACATACCCGCACTATGAAGAACCTGCATCCTAGAAGAATTGTGTTCCCGCGGTAACTAAAGTTGAATAAGGCTATGGCTAAAGACCCCATGAATAATCCCACACATTCTGATATGTCATCTGAACCGCTAGAAAGCTCAACAAAGTCGGGCGCCTCGAATTCTGCAAAGCAGTCGCCTGCGGTCGCTGGATCCCCAACCTCCCCGGCTTCCGTGGAATCCCAAGAGTCCACCCCGGCGCACCCGACCGCGGACACGGCATCCCGCACGGCAGCGAAAAAACCTGCTAAGAAATCGGCTGAATCCCCCGCGAAGCCTGCCGGCCCGGTAACGAAAACCAAGCAGCCGTCCGCGGTGCAGGGATCCTTCGCCGGTGGCACCTGGATTGCCCTGATCGCCGGCGCCCTGCTGCTCATTGTGCTGCTGGTGTTTATCATGCAAAACCAGGATCAAGTAGATTTGGTGCTGTTTGCCTGGAATTTCCGGTTCCCGGCCGGGATCGGTTTCTTGTTAGCCGCCATAGGTGGGGCGCTCATTATGGCGTTGGTGGGTGGTGTGCGGATGTTCCAGCTGCGCCGCCAAATCATTAAAACCAACAAGAACCTTGTCGAAACCGTCAATAGCGTCCGCGCCGCCGGTGAGGAGCCAGGTAAGGAAACTACCCGATAAGCTGCGGCGATGCCGCAGCACTCCGTGGGCACCGGGTTGGCAGGAAATGGTTTATATTGCGGCCAACAGGTCACCTATGCTGCGAGCTTAAAGGTCACCGATAGAAAGCGTGGTTGGCGCCCACCCTGCCAGGAATTGTCCGCCCCCCGCTTATATTGCAATGACCGAAAGCACCAGCCAGGTCACCATGGCTGAGGGCAGCATGCCGTCGAGCCGATCCATGACTCCCCCATGCCCGGGAACCATGCCGGACATGTCTTTGATCCCTAATTCTCGTTTGAATTGGGACTCCAATAGGTCGCCCAGGGTGGCGCACACCGCCAGCCCGAATCCTAGGAGTATCCCCCACCACCAGTCGTAATACAGGAGGTTGCTCACCATGAGCGCCCCCACCACGGCGCTGGAGATGGTGGATCCGGCGAAGCCTTCCCAGGATTTTTTGGGGCTGACCGTGGGCGCCATGGGGTGGGATCCGAACATTACTCCGGCAATATATCCGCCGGTGTCGGATGCGATGACGCACAGCATGAATGTGATGATAAACATGGATCCGGGCACGTCATCATGCCCGCGCAGCAAACTCATCATGGCGGCGAAACTGCCGAATAGGGGAATCCACGTCAGTATAAACACTCCCATGGAAGTGTCGCGCACATAATTTTTCGGCCCCTGCCGCTCCGGCTTCCCCTGCTCTTCCGGCTGACTTTGCTGGGCAGGTGTCCCAGGGTCAGTGCCGCCCTGCTGTGGCTGCGGGCTGCGTTGTTCCGCGACTGGCCCGGCATAAAACAGTCGGGAAAACATGAGCAGTAGCACGGCGGCAACAAAGCCGGACACCAACCCGGTCGTGCCGAACGGCCACGAAAGCCACAGCATCAATTGCCCGCCGAAGAGTAGGCACCAGCGTTGCACCACATAGCCGGCCTCGGCGACTCGGGTGATTACTTCCCACTGCCCGGAAAATATGGCGAGCGCCACAAGCGGGTACCAACCAAAGGGGATGACGAAGATAGCGAGAAGCACAATGGTAAATAGGCCAATGCCCACCGGAATGGCGACCTTCAAATCACGGCCGGCCGAATTTTTGGGCTTGGGTATATGGGGTGGGGTTTTCTTCATCGTGCTCCACGTCTATCAGGGTTTGGCGTTGGTGCCGTGTGGCGGCAGCCGCCACGAGCAAGGGGTTTCTAGCAAAGAATCCCCAGGATTATGTGCTCATCCCTGGGGATCACTCATGCAATAATTATGCAGCAATCATGCGGTAACACGTGGTTACGGCAAGCAGCGTAAGCAATTCTTGGCGGTTACCAGTGCTTACACTTCCATGAGTTCTGCTTCTTTTTTCTGCACCACTTCATCGACGGCGGCCACATATTTTTGGGTGACCTTATCAAGTTCCTTTTCGGCTGCCTGCACTTCGTCTTCGCCAGCATCGCCATCCTTGTGGATTTTCTTCAGCTGGTCCATGCCCTTGCGGCGCACGTTGCGGATGGCGATTTTACCGTCCTCGCCTTTGGACTTGGCGAGTTTTACCATGTCGCGGCGGCGTTCCTCGGTCAGCTGGGGGATGGTCACTCGCAGCACCTGACCGTCGTTGGTGGGGTTCACGCCCAGGTCCGAGTTGCGGATGGCGTTTTCGATCACACCCATCATGGACATTTCGTAGGGTTTGATGAGCATCATGCGGGCTTCCGGCACCGACACGGTGGCCATTTGGGTGATGGGGGTGGGCACGCCATAATAATCGGCGACCACCCCGTTGAACATGGCGGGGTTGGCGCGGCCGGTGCGGATGGCGGCGAGTTCTTCGCGGGTGCGATCCACGGTGGTACTCATGTGTTCTTCGCATTCCAGCAAAATTTCGTCGATCATGGTGAATTCCTTTATATGAAGCAGGTTGAAATGGGCAGGTTGACGTGTGTCTTCCTTCATTTAGGCTAGCAACAAGCGGTAGGCAAGCAGAAATTATCACAGCCCACCTAAGGCATAAGACTTGCTACAATCTTGTGCTTGTCGACGCCTACCGGTCGGCTAGGATTGCACCAGTGTGCCGATCTGCGCCCCCGAGCAGGCTCGGGCAATGTTGCCTTCTTCTAAAAGATTGAACACGAGAATCGGCATGTTATTGTCCATGCACAGCGAAAACGCCGTGGCGTCCGCCACCCGCAAGCCCCGTTCGATGACTTCCCGCGGTGTGATGTCGGAGAAAAATTCCGCATCCGGGTTGGTGCGGGGATCATCGGAGTACACGCCATCGACCGCTTTGGCCATGAGCAGCACTTCACAATCGATTTCCAGGGCGCGTTGCGCCGCGGTGGTGTCGGTGGAAAAGTACGGCATGCCCATGCCGGCGCCGAAAATGACCACGCGCCCCTTTTCCAGGTGGCGTTTCGCTCGCAGCGGCAGGTAGGGCTCAGCCACCTGGGCCATGTTGATGGCGGTTTGTACCCGGCAGTCTATGCCTTCTTGTTCCAGAAAGTCCTGCAACGCCAAACAGTTCATGACCGTGCCGAGCATGCCCATGTAGTCGGATCGGTTCCGATCCAACCCGCGTTGTTGCAGTTGTGCGCCGCGGAAGAAGTTACCGCCGCCAATAACAACCGCCACCTGCACCCCATCGCGGGCCACGCTGGCTATCTGCCGTGCCACATTAGAAACCACATCGGGGTCAATACCTACCGACCCGCCGCCGAACATTTCACCTCCCAGTTTCAGCATTACACGTTGGTAACCACCGGAGCGTTTGGTGAGATTATCGGTCATTGGTGTATCTATACCTTCCCATTGCTATGAGCTTGTCGACGATCCCAAAGTCTACCTGTTATAGGGGCACATTACCCACACGCTGCGCCGGCTTGAGTCGTCGAAAAGCGAAAAAATACCCCCATGTAGTGCATGGGGGTGGTGGTGTCGGCGCTTAGCTTTGGCCGACTTCGAACCGAACGAACCCGGTCAGGGTTGCACCGGCGGCATCCATGAGCTGCTTCACGGACTTCTTGCTGTCGGCAACCGACGGCTGTTCCAGCAGCACGATGTCCTTGTAGAAGCCGTTCAGGCGACCCTCAACGATCTTCGGAATGGCCTGCTCCGGCTTGCCTTCCTGGCGGGTGATTTCTTCCGCAATGGCGCGCTCCTTGTCCACGACCTCGGCCGGGACGTCTTCGCGGGTCAGGTAGCGGGCCTTCAGGGCAGCAACCTGCAGTGCGGCATTGTGGGCGGCAGCCTCAGCATCGGCACCGTCACCCTTGTAGGCCACGAGCACGCCCACTGCGGGGGGCAGGCCTGCGGCACGCTGGTGCAGGTACACGGACACGTGTTCGCCTTCGAGGGTGGCGACGCGGCGCAGTTGCATTTTCTCGCCAATCTTGGCGGACAGTTCCAGGATGGCCTCGCCGGCAGGCTTGCCATCAACCTCAACGGCAGCCAGCTCTTCCGGGGTGTTGGCCTTAGCTGCTGCGGCGGCGTCGGCGACTTTCTGGGCGAACTCAATGAATTCGGCGCTCTTAGCCACGAAGTCGGTTTCGGCATTGACCTCAACCAGGGTGGTGCCGGACACGGCAATCAAACCTTCTAGGGCGTTACGCTCGGCGCGCTTGCCCACATCTTTAGCGCCTTTGATGCGCAGGATTTCGACGGCCTTGTCAAAGTCACCATCGGTCTCGACCAGTGCCTTCTTGCAGTCGCTCATGCCAGCGCCGGTGACCTCGCGGAGCTTCTTAACATCTGCTGCGGTGAAATTCGCCATGGTAGGGGCGATCCTCCTCGGTAAATGGGGATGGGAAAATTATGGGGTATGGGCATTGAAGCCCTCAACAACAATGTGGTGATGAGGGCTTAGCGGCTTATCTTACCGAATATTATTCGGCAGGGGTTGCCTTGTCCTCGGCGGCTTTCGCTTCGGCGGCGACCTCAGCGGGGGCCTCAACCTTAGCTGCAACCTCGGCAGGTGCCTCAACCTTGGCGGCTACCTCGGTAGGTGCCTCGACCTTGGCTGCGACCTCAACGGCTTCTTCCCGCTGCGAATCGCCGGCAGCATCCTTGGCGGCGGCCAAAGAGCGCTCCTCCCGAGCCTTCTTGCCTTCGATCACGGCTGCGGAAATCACGCGGGTCAGCACGGCAATGGAGCGAATAGCATCGTCGTTGCCGGGAACCGGGTAGTTGACCACATCGGGGTCGCAGTTGGTGTCAAGAATGGCCACCACGGGAATGTTCAGCTTGTGCGCCTCATTGACGGCAATGTGTTCCTTATTGGTGTCGACAACCCACAGGGCAGATGGAACCTTATGCATCTCGGCAATGCCGCCGAGCACCCGCTCCAGCTTGGTGCGTTCCCGGGTCAGCATGAGGATTTCCTTCTTGGTGCGCCCCTCAAAACCGCCCTCGGACTCCATTGCCTGCAATTCCTTCATGCGGTTCAGGCGCTTCGACACGGTCTGGAAGTTGGTGAGCATGCCGCCCAACCACCGGTGGTTCACATAGGGCATGCCAATACGCTGGGCCTCTTCTTGGATGGGTTCCTGGGCCTGCTTCTTGGTGCCAACATACAAAATGGTGCCGCCGTGGGCGACGGTTTCCTTGACGAACTCGAAAGCCTCATCAATGTAGGTGAGGGTTTGTTGCAGATCAATGATGTAGATGCCGTTGCGTTCGGTGAAGATGAAGCGGCGCATCTTGGGGTTCCAACGGCGGGTCTGGTGGCCGAAGTGCACACCAGAGTCCAGAAGCTCGCGCATGGTAACGACTGCCATGATGATGCTTCCTTTCTATAATTTTAAAAGTTTTGGTTATGGAAATCGTGTGGGTTTTGCCCACACCCTAGCGACCAACACCGCCTGAAACACCACAATGATGTGGACCATGTTTCGAGGATTTCGGCACCTTACAACCCCCACCATGATTCCCCTGGGGGAAGATGAGGGCGCGGGTTCGTGATCGCGCGTATTTTTCTTGGTACATGCGTCGGGGTTGCCACGGGGGTACCGCGGCCACGAATGACACACCACCAGCGAATCATCGTAGTCTTTTCTCCCCACGAAAACAAATATGTACCGCCAGCTATATTGAGCTTTACGACGCCCCGACGCCCGCACCCTCATACCCCCACCGTAAAGTTATCCACAGGCCCACGCCACAGGCGCACCAGAAGTATGTTTCTGCCCCACCTGTACCGGTTTCCACAGGCGGTTTTCCGGCCGCTGGCGGTGGCGCCAAAGCCGGGGTGAGCCTGGAGGCATGCCCCCGCAACACATGACCTTTGATGGGACACACCAGGCCACCGTACGATGCTGCCGATTGCTCCCACCGTTTCTCTTCCTGCTATTCATGGTCGCACTCATGATGGTGGCCACTCCCCCACCTGCCGCCGCCGACCCCGGCCGCTTGCTGACCACGCAGCCTACGCATCCTGCCTCACCACGCACCGGCCACCCCACAGGATTCACCAATCCAGTCACCCGCCTGCCTCGGCCCAATCGTGTGCTGCGCCCCTTTAACAAACCGGCGAAAAACTGGCTGCCCGGGCACCGTGGCGTGGATTTGGAGGCCGCCCCCACCGACCCGATTTATGCCGCGGGTGACGGGACCGTCATCTACGCCGGGACGCTGGCCGGCATCCCCACCGTCTCAATCGAACACCCAGGCGGATTGCGTACCACATATCAACCGGTGCTGCCCCTCGTCGCGGTGGGTGACACCGTGACCGGACAGCAACCCATTGGCACGCTCGCGCCGGGCGGCACCCACGGCTACCCGGGATTGCAGTGGGGCGCCAAATTCGGGGCGGACGACTACATCAACCCACTAACCCTGCTGCCGGCACCGGTGATTCGCCTCAAGCCCCCACCGAGCACTTAGGCCCTAGGGTGCGCCTGGTTATATGCCTGCTTTAACCGGTTGGTACTCACGTGGGTATAGATCTGGGTGGTTTGCAGCGAGGAATGGCCGAGGAGTTCCTGCACGACCCGCAGGTCGGCGCCACCATCGAGCATGTGTGTTGCCGCGCTGTGCCGCAGGGAGTGCGGACCCAGACCATCGACGCCGAGCTGTTTGCCGGCCCGCGCCACCACGGTGCGCACCATCCGGGGATCGATCCGCCCACCCCGAGCCCCGAGAAACAGGGCGTTGTGAGCCGGTTTTTTCGGATTAAGCAGGTGGGGGCGGCCATAGTCGCGCCAGGCCTTGAGCGCGGAAGCGGCGAGATCCCCAAAGGGGACGACACGTTGTTTATTGCCCTTCCCGGTGACCTTGACGGTGTTTCGGGAATAGTTCACGTCCGCAAGATCAATGCCGCAGAGTTCGGACACCCGGATGCCGGTCGCATACAGAAGTTCCAGCATGGCGGTGTCCCGCAAATATTCCGGCTCTGTGGTCGCTTGTGACGACACCATCAGGGTTTCGGCGGCGGTGGGCGTGACCACCGTGGGCAGCGACCGCCCCGACTTGGGCACTGCCAGGCGGGCCGCCACATTGGTGTCGAGGTAGCCTTGACGCTCACACCAGCTGCTGAAGCTCCGGACCGCGGCCGCCCGGCGCGCGATGGTGGCGCGGGATTTACCGGCATCGACGGCGGCGCCGAGCCAGGCCCGAAGATTCGCCAGAGTGAAGTCTTCGAATGTGTGTGCGTGTTGGCAGAAGTCGGTGAGGTCGCTGCGGTAGCCGGCGACGGTGGCCGGGGAACGTCCCACAACAAGGTGAAGGTGTTCGGCGAAATCGGCGATGGCCTCCTGTAACTGCGTCGATGCTACCGGTTCTGGCGTGGCGGCCGATGTTGTTTGGCTTTGTGTTGGAAACGACGAAAACGGAGCACCCGTGTGTGGTTGCTCCGTTTTCGTATCTGACTCACCCATAGTGCATAACCCTAGTGCCTGGGATGCCTCGTTGAGGGGATCACCGCGGCTTTTCCCGTCTTAAAGAACCAGCCCTGAACTTCAAGAAGAGATTTACTTAGGCTTGCCTATCCCACTTTAAAGTGCGTCGTTCGTTTATGCAACCCTTACTTCAAACTTTTTATGGATTTGGGTGCCGTGGGGCGCGAACGAAACCGCAAGTATCAAGGAAAACCGGCGATGACCAGCAGCACAATAACCACCACGCCGATATATGACTTATGACACAATCATGGTGTTGCGGCGTCTTCCCACCGGACCGCCCCGGCCACTGTTTCCGGTTACCGGACTTCCGCATGCGCCTCGTGGGGATCGGGAGAAACCGCACGCTGCCAGGCATTTCCGTTTCGCTCCACCAATCCTTGCTGCGCCAGCGACAGGAGCAGGTGCACAGTGAGCCCAATGGTCAGGCCGGCGTCGTGCGCAAGCTGGTCGGTGGGGATGGGCCGGGGGCCGGTGGCGTCGTAAATGCGCATCTCATTCCGCGATAATTTCTGCACTGGGGTGGCGGCGAATTGCATTTCGTACTGTTCGCCCACATCAATGTCACCGATTTTGGCGAGGAGTTGGCGGACCTCGTCGGCGGAGCACACCATGGCCGCGTCGCCGTTTCGGATGCGCTCGTGGCAGCCCAGGGACTGGGCGGTGGTAATGGGACCAGGCACTGCCATGGTGATTTTTCCGAAGGCGGCGGCCCAGCTCAGGGTGTTGAGGGCGCCGGAACGCCAGGCGGCTTCGATGATGACGGTACCGGAGCTGAGGGCGGCAATGAGTCGGTTTCGGGTGAGGAACCGGTGCCGTTGCGGGGTGGCGCCGGGCGGGTATTCGCTGACCAGGGCCCCATTATGTTGGGCAATGGTGGTGAGCATATCGTGGTTGCGGCGGGGATACGGCCGGTCGAGCCCGCAGGCCTGCACGGCGATGGTTGTTCCGCCGCGGGCCAGCACCTCGGTGTGGGCGGCGCTGTCGATACCGAAGGCGCCCCCAGAAATGATGGTCCAGTGGTGGTCGATGAGGCCGGCGCTGATAATTCGGGCCGCGTGGGAACCATAGTTGCTGGCGGCGCGGGATCCCACGATGGACACGGCCTGGGCACAGAGTTGCCGTAGGTTGCTGCCGCGCACCCACAGGGCGTGGGGTGGTACGGCGTCTTCCTGGTAGCTGCGCAGGGTGTCGCTTTTGCCACTGGCGGCAAATCTGAAGGCGGCGTCGAGCGGTTCGGCAGGCCATTCGGGGTCGTCGGGGGTGACGAGTCTGCCGCCGATGGCGGCCATGGTTGCGAGGTCGGCTTTGGCTCGATCGTCCTGGTAGCGGGTGTGGGTGCGGGCGAGAATATCGCCGAGCCAGGATTCGCGGCGGCGAATGCCCCGGGCGATGGCTTCGGGGTCGCGCCTGTTGTTGAGCAGGTTGGTGAGTTCCCGGCTGGGGCCTTCAAATACGCGCGATAGGTACGCCCACGCTTGTCGACGCTCATCTATAGGCGGCTGCGGGTTGGTCATAGTAGGTCTTCTCCTCTCAGGTCTAGTGCCTGTGCTATGTGGTCCAGGGTGGGGGTGGGGTCACCGGTCAAATCGGCCAGGGTCCAGGCGAGTTTCAGCACCCGGTCAACCCCACGTTGGGTGATGTTTCCCATCATCAGGTAGCTGGCGAGCATGGCCATGCCGGCCTCGTCAGCGGGGAATTCTCGGCGCAGGACGCAGGGGTCCAGGGCGGCAGTGGTGATTTCGCCGTATCCGGCCTGCCGCCAGCGCCACCGGGCGCGGGCCCGGGCTTGGGCGACTCGTTCGGCTATGCGGCGGGAGGGTTCGCAGGTAGCGCCGCCGGTGACTAATGGTCCTTTGGTGTGGGTGCGGCTGAAAATATCGATGCGGTCCCGGAGCGGTCCGGAAAGGTTGGTGAGGTATTTTGCCCGCACGGTTGCGGGGCAGGTGCAGGCTTCCGGGGTTTCGGCGGCGCACCGGCAGGGGTTGGCGGCCATCACCAGTTGGAACCTGGCCGGAAACGTGAAGGTGCGGTGGGCCCGGTGGATTCGCACTTGGCCGTTTTCCATGGGTATGCGCAGTGAGTCTAGGATTTTTGCCGGTATTTCCGATACTTCGTCGAGGAAGAGCACGCCGTTGTGCGCCAGGCTGACAGCGCCGGGTTTGGGGGTTCCGGACCCGCCGCCGAGGAGGGCGGCCGCGCTAATGGAGTGGTGGGGCGCTATGTAGGGGGCGGTGGTGATGACGTGATCGGTGGTGGTTCCGGCTATGGAGTGCACGACGGTGGATTCCACCTGTTCCGCCTGGGTCAGTGGTGGGAGCAGGGTGGGGATGCGTTCGGCAATCATGGATTTGCCGGAGCCGCGGGGACCGATGAGCAGGAGATTGTGGCCACCGGCGGCGGCCACTTCCGCGGCGAATTTTGCCTCTTGTTGGCCGGCCACCTGATTCATGTCAAGATGCCTGTTGGTGTGGGGCGGCTCGGACGGCTGGCCTGGGGTGATGTGGGCAAGTTCCGCCCGCCCATAGGTCCAGTCGATGATGCGGGTGATGGAGGTAGCGGTGAACACATCAATTCCGGGGCAGAGGAGCGCTTCGTGGGCGTTTCCTTCCGGGATGATGACGGTTTCCACCCCGGCGGCGCTGGCCGCCAGGACAGCGGGTAGGATGCCGGGCACAGCCCGGAGGCGACCGTCGAATCCGATTTCGCCAAGAACCATGGTGTTGGCGAGGCTGGCGCGCACCCGGGCATCGGGGTGGGTTGCGGAGAGAATGGCGACGGCAATGGCGGCGTCGAAGTGGGAGCCGGTTTTGGGAACATCGCTGGGGAGGAGACTCACCATAACCTTGGTTTTGGGCCAGGTGAGTTTTGAATTTTGGGCGGCGATTTTAATGCGATCCCGGGCCTGGTTGACCGCCGCGGAGGCGAGGCCCACGATGTGGGTTCCGGGGAGGCCGGCACCGATGTTGGCTTCTACTTCAACGAGTTGGGCGGCCACACCGTTGAGGGTCACGCTGAGGGTTTTAGCGAGCGCCATCGTCAACCCCGATGTAGCGTTGTACGCTGGCCAGGCCGGTGGGGTCTAAATATATGGCCACCACGTCGAACCGCACCTCAGACCATGGGACGTGGCGTTCGGTAAGCCACCGGTAGGCGGCCCGGTGCATGCGGTGGAGTTTGCGTGGGGTCACGGCCTCGGCAATGCCGAAGTCTAGGGTGGTTCGGGTTTTCACTTCGATGAAAACGATGGTGCTGTTGGGGTCGGGGGCGCGAGCGATGAGGTCGAGTTCGCCCACGGGATAGCGCACGTTACGGGCGAGAATCCGGTAGCCTTCGTCACGGTAAAACTGGGCTGCGGTGGCTTCGCCGAGTTCGCCGACCCGGTGGGCAAGATGGCTGCGGTATGCCCGATTGGTGCTACCGGGTTGCCGCCGCGGCCGGGGTTTCGGTGGCGTGGCGGGTGGTTCCGGGGTTTGTTGGAGGGGCTGGTTCATGGGGCACCGCTGCTTTCTTGGGGGTAGGGATGGCTAATCCCCACCCTGCTCGCCCCGCGGCGGTGTGTCGAGGAATTGGCGAAAAAATCGTGCCCCTGTGGATAACTTTTTTCAGCAGGTGTGCCGAGCTGGGGTTTTCGTAGCGGTTGCGGAAACCAGGGGCATCTATTCTACTCCGGTATGATGAGATCCGGCTTGTCGAGTTCTTCGATATTCACATCCTTGTAGGTGATGACTCGCACATAGCGGACAAACCGGACCGAACGATACATGTCCCACACCCACGCATCGGACATGCGCACCTCATAGTAGACGTCGTTTCCTTGGGTGTGGGGTATGAGCTCTACGGCGTTTGCCAGATAGAAGCGACGTTCGGTTTCTACCACATACGAGAATTGGCTCACCACATCCCGATATTCCCGGTAGAGGGAGAGTTCTACTTCTGCTTCGTAGTTTTCGAGTTCCTCGGCGCTCATTGCTGGTTATCCCACCTTGTTTTTTAGAATAAAAACTGTTCGCCACCCGCGGTGGTGTGTGCCTCACCTGGGGTTGGTTTTTGGGTGTGTGTTGGTGTCTGCCCTAACCACTCCGAATGTGCGGCGGCTACATTTGCATAACTATAACGATGAACCGGGCTTGCCCCATAACGGCGCACCGCAGTCATGTGCACCTTCGTGCCGTACCCCTTGTGGCTAGCGAATTCGTAGCGGGGGTAGGTTTCGGCAAGTTCCGCCATGACCAGATCGCGGGCGTGTTTGGCCAACACGGAGGCAGCGGAAATACAGCGGGCTGCGGCGTCGCCGCCGATGATGGGCAGGTAGCTGCAGGCGAAACCGTCGACTTTGAGGGCGTCGGTGAGCACATACCCGGGTTGTACATCCAATAATGCCACCGCCCGCCGCATACCGAACACATTGGCGTGTTGGATGCCGTATTGGTCAATGTCAGCCGCAGAAATGTGAAGAATGGACCAGGCCACCGCGTGGTGTTGAATAAGCGGGAAAAGCGCAGCCCGGGTGGCCGCCGATAGTTTTTTCGAATCCGTGAGCCGGGAAAGCTCGGCTAATGGTTGCGGCGGCAGAATGCAGGCGGCGATGGTGATGGGTCCGGCGCAGGCCCCGCGGCCGGCCTCGTCCACGCCGGCAACCGGGCCAAGCCCAGCTTGGTGCAGCGCTACTTCGAAGGTGCGGTGGTGTTTGAGAACACGCATGGTTGTTCGTGGTTACTCTGATCCGTCATACCTTGGGGCGTCGACAAGCGACACGACACGACATCAGCCTTGAATGTTCGGATCGGCGACGCTACCAATGTGGTTAAACGGCAGAATGATCCACTGCACTTTGCCTTTCACGTTTTCCAACGGGATGGTGCCCTGGTATTCGTCACCCAGGTGGTAGCGGGAGTCGGAGGAATTGGTGCGGTTATCCCCCATCATAAAGAGCCGACCCTGGGGCACGGTGATGGGCCCGAAATAATTGCCACCGCACACATCGGAGCCCACCCTATGGTCGATGGGGTTTTGCGGCGGGTTCAGAATGTAGGAGTCGTCTACCTTTTTACCGTTCACCATGATTCCGGGGTCGCCCTGTAAGCATTGAACGGTTTGACCACCCGTGGCAATCACCCGTTTCACCAGGTTATTCTCCCCCGGCGCGGCGAATCCCAGCCAGGTGCCCACGGTTTCGAGGCCCCGCATGATGGGGTTGGTGGCGTAGTGGGGGACGAAGCTGGCGTTCCAGGAGGGGGTGCCTTCGAACACAATGACGTCTCCGGGCTTAGGGTCGCTGAATCGGTAGGTGATTTTCTCTACGACGATTCGGTCGCCGACACAGCCGGTACAGCCGTGCAGTGTGGGTTCCATGGAGGAGCTGGGAATCAAGTAGAGTCGCCCGACGAAGGTTTGGAGCAGCGACATGAAGATGACGGTAATGAGTATTACCACGGGGATTTCGATATACCAGGGGGTGGGTTTTTTCTCTGGTTTTTCGCGGTTTCGCGCTGATTTCCGGCCAGATTTTGCGCCGGTTTCTTCACTGGTTTCCACAGCATGTGATGGGGAAGCGTCAGTGGTTTCTTCGTTGTTATCGGAGCTTTCCTGCTGATTCACAAGGACTGAGCTTAGCAGGGTTAAGCGCTAAGCTGCGAGTTCGTTATGTATTCCTACCCACGGTTGTTGGCGGTGGGATGGGTGGGGGTTTATCACCAAAGTTTTATAGAACACACAGTCACATCATGGGTGCTGCCCATACACTGAGAGGATAGTAAATTTGGTATCAGTTTAGCGATATTTTTTCCGTAGAAGGGCTATGTATGCTGGAGTTTGTTGAGGTGCCGCAGCGGTATGTTGTGGGGGTGCGGCGTCAGGTTTCCGCCAAGGAGTTATCCGATTTGCACGAACATGCGTTCAATGAGACCGCGGAGGTGTTGGCGCAGGCTCAGGCTCAACCTGGCACGTCGTGTTGCTATTTTTTTGCGGCTACCCCTCAGGTGGATTTGTTGGCCGGTTTTGAGGTTCCGGTGGAGCAGGTGGCGCAGGTGCAGGAGGCTGCTACGGCGCGGGGGTTGGCGATTCACCGGTTTCCGCCGAGCGCTGCGGCGAAGGCTGTGCATAATGATTCTTATGAGTCGTTGCCGGATGCCAGGCAGGCGTTTACGACGGAGGTTGCGCAGGTGCCGAGCGAGCACCCGGATGGGGCGGTGGTGCCGATTTCGTGGGAGGAGTATGTGAGTGTGCCTTCCGATGATGACCCGTCGGCAGGCTATGTGACGGAGTTATACCGGTCACTGCCATAGGGGCAAACAGAAAACCCCACCACCATTGATAGTCCAAGGTGATGGGGTGGGGCCGTGAAAATTAGCGCTTTTCCTTGATCTTGGCTGCCTTGCCGCGCAGGTCACGCAGGTAGTACAGCTTGGCGCGCCGGACTTTACCGCGGGACACTACCTCGATCTTGTCGATGTTGGGGCTGTGTACCGGGAAGGTGCGTTCCACGCCGATGCCGAAGGAGATTTTCCGGACGGTGAAGGTTTCCCGAACACCGCTGCCCTGGCGGCGGATGACAACGCCCTTGAAGACCTGGATACGCGACTTGGTGCCTTCGATCACTTTGACGTGCACGTTGAGGGTGTCGCCCGGATGGAATGTGGGAATATCGTCGCGCAATGAGGCTGCATCAACTTTGTCAAGAATGTTCATGTTTGGAAATACCTTTTCTTTCTGGGACAGAGGATTCTAGCGGCGCTTTTCACTCGGCCGATTCGTGTCCGCGACATGGCGTGGTGGCTGGTGGAACCAGACAACTGGCCCATTATGACATATGCATGCTGCCAGTGCCAAACTTGCTTTGCGACGCCCTCGCGTCGGCGGCACCTGGGTTTATGGGAATGCTAGCCCGTATGGCAGGGTGGCGAACACGAGGAGGCTGTAGCCGATTTCCGGCATGCCGATGTTGCGGGGCCGCCAGGGGACGCCGCGGCGTTTCGCTAGCAGCGGCATGGCGATGGCCCGGCCGGTGAGGAGGACCCACACCAGCACGTGGGTCCAGTAGTTGTAGCCTTGTACCGCCAGTGCCGCCATGGCGAGGACCACGACCATGTGCACGGTGATGGAGCCGATGAACCAGGGGGTGGAGTTGCGTTCTCTGATGACGGTTTTCACGAAGGGGACGGTGGTGGCGAAGTAGGTGGTGAGCAGGGCGCACAAATACCAGCCCTTGGGCGCGATGGCGTCAGCCGCGAACCAGGGGTGGGGTATGTCCACGTTGATGGCGAGGGGAAGCACGAGGCAGGCGGCGGCGATGGCGACGAGTCGGGCGAGGAGTGAGCGTTCTTTTTTGGCCCAGGACAGGTAGAATGATGCGACGATGAGGGGAAGGTAGACGAGCCCCCACCACAGTAGGTGGGGTGCGCCGATGATGAGTATGAGGCTAAAGATCGCGGCGATGGCACCGTAGGTGATGAGCGCCGGCCGGTAGCGGGGCTTGTACCGGAATTTGAGCCATTTTTCCGCCACGGCGAAGAAGAAGAATCCGCTGGTCCAGGCGATACAAAGCATGCCGTGAAGCCAGGTGAGGTTGGGGGCGGACCAGAGTCCGAGGATGAGGGGGACGAATCCCATGGCCCAGGAGCCGTGTTGGTCGGTGACCCACCCGTTTTTAACTATGTTGTGAGAGCGGCGGCGCGAAGTCATACCTATGAACTATAGCTAACCACCACCAAAAGTATGAAGTGGCTTACCGCCCGAAGCCGGCCTTCTTCAGGGCGTCGGCCATTGCGCCTTGTGGGGCAGCTTTATTGCCGCCTCGACGATCGCCACGGCGGTCCCCCTGACGATCGGTGCGGCGGCGACCGTGTCCACTCCCCCGCTGGTCGCCGCCGCGTTTCCGGGTGGCGGGCTGGCCGGGTTCGTCGTCAAGCCGCATGGAGAGGCCAATGCGGTGGCGTTCCACATCAACATCCATGACTTTCACTTTCACCACCTGCCCGGAGCGAACAATGTCGTGTGGGTCAGACACGTACTTGTTGGCCAGGGCGGACACATGCACCAGGCCGTCGTGGTGCACCCCCACGTCGACGAATGCGCCGAATGCGGCCACATTGGTGACGGTTCCCTCCAGGATCATGCCGGGGGTGAGGTCGGAGAGCTTTTCGACGCCTTCCTTGAAGGTGGCGGTGGTGAATTCGGGACGGGGGTCGCGCCCGGGCTTGTCCAACTCGGCGAGAATGTCGGTGACGGTGGGGATGCCGAAGGTATCGTCGGCGAAGTCCGTGGGCTTGAGCCGGGACAGGACCGCGGTGTTGCCGATCAGGTCAGCCACGCCCAGGCCGGTGGATTCGGCGATGCGGCGCACCACCGGGTAGGCCTCGGGGTGGACCGCGGAAGCGTCGAGCGGGTCGCTGCCACCGGTGATGCGGAGGAACCCGGCGCACTGTTCGAAGGCCTTTGGCCCCAGGCGAGGCACGTGTTTCAGGCCGGCCCGGTTGGCGAACACCCCATTGGTGTCCCGGTAGGTGACAATGTTGTGGGCGATGGTGTTGGTGATGCCGGCAACCCGAGCCAGGAGGGGCACGGAGGCGGTGTTGAGGTCCACCCCCACGGCGTTGACAGCGTCTTCGACCACGGCGTCCAGGGTTTTCGCCAGGGCGGTTTGGTTGACGTCGTGCTGGTATTGGCCCACCCCAATGGCCTTGGGGTCGATTTTCACCAGCTCGGCGAGGGGGTCTTGGAGGCGGCGGGCGATAGAAACCGCACCCCGGAGGGACACATCCATGTCGGGGAATTCGGCGGCCGCGATCTCGGATGCGGAGTACACGGAGGCCCCGGATTCGCTGACCACGACGGGTGTGGGTCGGGTGCCGCCGGCCTTGGCAATAAGGTTGGCGACCTCGCCGGCGAGCTTTTCGGTTTCCCGGCTGGCGGTGCCATTGCCGATGGCGATGAGATCAACGTGGTGGGTGGCGCATTCGTGGGCGAGGGCCTGCACCGCATGAGACCACTGGTTTTGGGGCTGGTGGGGGTGCACGATGAGGGTGCTGAGCACCTTGCCGGTGCCGTCAACCGTGGCGCATTTGACGCCGTTGCGATAGCCGGGGTCTAACCCCAGGGTGGCGCGTTGACCGGCGGGGGCGGCGAGCAGCACATCCTTCAAGTTGCGGGCGAAAACTTCGAGAGCGGCCTCCTCGGCGGCTTCCTTCAGTCGCATGCGAATGTCCAGGCCGGAGGAAATATAGAGCTTAGTTTTCCACCCCCACCGGATGGCGTCCGCCAGCCACGAAGACGACGTATCAAGTTCGAACTGGTTGGCGATTATGCCGCAGTAATGGTCGTCGTCACCAGCATTGAGATTGAGGTGTAAAACGCCCTCTTTCTCGCCCCGGAACAAGGCGAGAATCCGGTGAGAAGGCAGGGAGGTGAAGGGCTCGGCGAAGCTGAAATAGTCGGTGAACTTCGCCCCTTCCCGCTCCTTGCCCTGAACAACCTGGCTTTCCATGCTGCCGGTGCTATACATGGTTTCCCGGAGCTCCCCCACCAGGTTAGCGTCGAGGGTAAACCGGTCGATGAGAATAGCGCGGGCACCGTCGAGGGTCTTCTTCGGGTCCTCAAACCCGGCGCACACATAGGCTTCGGCTGCCGCCACGGGATCGCCATGGGGTTCGGCGATGAGCCTGTCGAGCAGCGGCTCCAGGCCGGCCTCCCGGGCCGCATCGGCCTTGGTTTTCCGGCGCTTCTTGTAGGGAAGATACAGGTCTTCCAGACGGGCCTTGGTGTCGCAGGCCAGAATGAGGGCCTTCAGGTCATCGGTGAGCTTGCCCTGCTCCTCGATGGCGGCCAGAATGGTTTGCTTCCGGTCCGCCAGCTCAGTGAGATACGTGGCACGCTCCTCAATGGTGCGCAGTTGGGTGTCGTCGAGACCACCGGTGGCTTCTTTCCGATACCTGGCAATGAAGGGGACGGTGTTTCCCTCGGCAATAAGCCCAAGGGCCGCAAGAACATTGGCTTCGGGTACGTGTAATTCGGTGGCAATATGCGCGGCAATGTGGGGTGCGGTACTCGCTAAACTCATTGCTCGAAGTTTAGTAGATGTTCGACCACCATGGCGGCAGGCGGTATCGTGCCGAAGGTTGGCGTCGTCAAGCTTGGCGTGAAGCTTAAGCGGTGGAAAGATGTGGTGGAAAAGACTTTAGGTATTATTTCACTAAGTCACAGTTGTTCACCGCTGTGCTTTCACATTCAATTGGGGGATTTTAAGACAGAAATCCCACAAATCATGGCACTATGTAAACCATGAGCATTGTTGCGCGTACTATCAGCAATCGTCGTTTAGAAGAAAAATCAGCAATCCTTAAGCTGCTTCGTAGCCCACTTATGCCCGTTGTACTGGGGTTTGTTGCTGAACACTTTCCTCCTAGCACGAAGGCCCGGTCGGCCATTGAAATCTATGACCTCCTCGATGCCGACCTCAAAATGCTTCGCGCAGAAGGCTTGGAATTACCGCACGACCCCCAAACCTACATTACAGACTGGGTAAAGGCCGGCTGGCTGGTACGCCGCCCCGGCAATGCGGTCACGGGAGAAACCATCGAACCCAGCGCAACCACGCTCAACGCCCTAGACTCGGTAGAGAGCTGGCAGCACCCGCATTCGGCAGTGTCGGCGGCCCGAATCCATTCGATCGCGGACTCGTTGGAAAACCTCTCGCGGGAGTCGGACCCAGACATCAACACCCGATTGGCGCAGCTGGCGGAGGAAAAAGAGGCGTTGGAGCAACTCATAGCCGACACCGAACGGGGGTATTTTGAGGTGCTGTCGGCGGACCAAATCTCCGAACGGGTCCTCGACGTGCTGGAGTTAGCGGGCACGATCCCCGCCGATTTCGCCCAGGTGCGCACCGAGCTGGAAGAAATCAACCGCACGCTGCGGCGCCAGCTATTAGAGCCGGAAGATAGCCGCGGGCAGATTTTGGACGATATTTTCCGCGGGGTGGACGTCATCGCCGAATCCGACGCGGGCCGTAGATTCCGCGACTTTTATACCGCACTGTTAGAGCACAAAAAATCGACGCCTATCGACGAGTGGATCACCAACATCCTCAACCGGGAAAGCGCCAAAGACCTCGACGCCACCATTGCCGACCATCTTCGCAGGCTCTTCCAAGACCTGGAGTCGGAGGGCTACCAGGTGAACATGCTCATGACGGAACTCTCCCGATCGCTCCGGGACTATGTGCGCACCCAAGACTTCACAGAAAACCGCCGCATGCTCGAACTGCTCCGCGAAACCCGGGCGCTGGCGGGACGCACCATCGAACACCAACACCTGGGCCCCCTGGTGCAGCTGCACACCCCACTGACGCAGATCGGCATGAACATTCATTCCATCGACTCCCTGGAAATGAAGAACCTGGGCGAAGAAATGGTCGAAACTCTGCCCGTGCCACTCGACGAAGCCCACATTGATACCGAAGCTTTGTTCGAATCGGTGCGTGCCAGTGAGATTGATTTCGAAGAGCTACGCAGTCATATCACTGGCAGTGTGGATAAACGCGGCCAGGCTACCATCGGTGATGTGTTACAGGATTATCCGGCAACTCAAGGTTTAGCCAGCGTTGTTGGGCTATTGTATTTTGCCATGGCCAATGGTATCGCCTTGGAATCGTTGGAAACCGTCACCTGGGATGATAACGGCACCCCCATGCAAGCGGTCATCACCGGTTGGTTGTTCACCCACGACAATAATCTCTAACCTTAATCGAGGAAACCAGCAATAATTACAACCGGTTATTATGCGCAGCACACCACTTTCCCAGACCAGCACCCGACCACAGAAAACACGGCACTATGACTAACAACACTCCCATAAACCACAACGATCAGAACGAGGAAGGCGAAGGCAAGCACCGCAACTCTGGGGAACGCAGCTCCTTCCCGTTCATTGCCCCACGAGAAATCGAATCCCCCGCACCCACACGTCACCGGGCGGAATTGGCGTACACGGACCGGTATTTCGGGGGAAGAAACGCCACCGGCCGTAATGATGCGGGCATAGTCAAGGCAGACATAGTGGAGGCGGAAATCATCGACGCCGAGGTGCTCGACGTCCAATTCGACGACGACACCACCGACGCACCCCAAACCACCCACGGGGCACGCCGGGCGTTGCACTACTCCGCCCACTCCCCCGCCGACACGGATACCGACACCGCCGATACAGCTGATACCACAGGTAACGCTGTTGACGATGCCGAGGTGGAGACCGCGGCGGAATCCGAACTGGACCACGCTGCTCCGGCGCCGGAATCGCCCGCCGGTCGACGTTTCACCGAGGCCGGAGCTACCGAGGCATCAGAACCACAACTTGAAGTGTCACCCGAGGAAACCCCTGATGATGCGGCGGATGCCGACGAGCCGCGGGACCGGGTGGCACAATCCGATGCCCGCCGCACCGCCTCCGAGACCGAGGTTGATACTCACACCACCGACGACGATGACCTGGACCAGGAGACCGCCGCGACCGACCCGGAAAGTAGCCCCGCCACCCTGCCGACGGACGCCGGCGAGAATGCCACGCCCACCACCGGGTTGCGGAACCCGGGGTACGCCGGATTTGTCGGGGCGGGCTTTGAAAACCGGACCACCAGCGAATATGCTGCCGATGGTGACACCGATGATGCCGGCGAATTGGCCGACAACGATGACCCCCATGGCGAGTCGGACGCCGACGCCACCACCTCGGTCCGGGAGGCCCGCCACACTCCCCTGGAGATCCAGGAGGAGGCCCGAAAGTTGGTGAACTCCATCAACACCGCCGCCTCGTACGAAGACTTCGACACCTACCTGGCCCAAGGCGAAGATTCCCCAGAAGAACTCCTCGATGATGACGCGGCTGACCTAGACGACGAGGACATAGCCGATGAGGCCCCCACCAGCGCCGACGCCACCACCCCCACAACAGAGCCCGAGGCTGCCGAAGTTGCCGATGTTGCCACGGAGGCAGAGGAGTCACAGGCCAGCGAACCAGCTTCAGCAGCGGTATCGGCGGCAGCGGAAACGCTAGCGGAAACCGACGACGAGCCCGAGGACCTGGCCCACACAAACCTGGCCGAGGAATCCGAAAAATCCGAGGAGGAAGAGGCGGAGACAGCTGAGGCGCCAGCGGAAGGCGTCGAAAAGCACGAACCTGGCCGAACAACGCCGGAGCAACCCGCCCCGCTCGTGACTCCCCCGACTCAGCCCGCTGCCCCGGCCGCAGCCCACACCACCGCAAGCGCAAGCGCAGCAACCACAAACGCCACCCCCGTCGAAACCGAAGATACTTTCGATTGGATGGAGGACGATTATGTCCACACCAGCATTGGCGGCGACAACCTGTGGGACTCCGACGCCGGCACGCTCAGCTTCGACTCCCGGCGCGCCCTCGTCCAGCTACTCCAGGGACCCCTTGTGCGGGCGGAACAGCATCCCCCCATTTGGAAGGCCATTCTGAGTGACGAAACCGCACTGCGGCAGCGCCTGGCTGACATGTTCCTCGATCTTGTCGTTGACGAGGATGCCGGCATTGCGTTTACCCGCATTGCCAACTCCGGCAACCCCATTCGGGTGGGCAAGGAGCATTATGTGGACATGCCCCACGTTCTGCGGGTAAAAACCCTCACCATCATCGACACGATTGTGCTGCTGGATCTCCGCACCCGGCTGGGGCTGGCGGTACCGGGCGAACGGGTCATTGTTGACCAGGAAGAACTGCGGGAAAATGCGTCACAATTCCGCGCATTGGACGACCGGGATGAGGCGACTTTTAATCGGCGGTTCGATGCGTCTTTAGACCGGATGCGCCGCGACTATAGTTTGCTGGGGGACACCGAAACCGAGGGTCGCTACGAAGTGTCACCAGCACTCAAACATATTTTCGACGCCCAGACAGTGGCGGGAATCAAAGCAGAGTTCGAAGAGCTCTTAGCCAGGGAGGAATCCAAGTGATAACGCAACCAACATACGATCGAGAAATAGTTCACGCCGATCAATGGCGGTTATCCCGGATTCAATTAGTGAACTGGGGCACGTTCGACGGCATTGTGGACATCCCGGTGTCGCGTCGAGGATTCCTCGTCACCGGCGGTTCTGGTAGCGGTAAGTCCACGCTCATTGACGCGATTTCGGCGGTGTTGGTGCCGTCGGATCGGCTGCGGTTTAATGCTGCGGCCCAACATGAGGCGCGCCGCGGCAAGGGCAGAGATCTGGTGTCGTATATTCGGGGCGCGTGGCGAACCACGGAGGACCCAGATTTGGGCATGGTGGTGGCGCAGTATCTGCGACCCAAGGCGACGTTTTCGATTATTGTGCTCACCTATTCGAATGGGATGGGCTTGTGCCGCAGCCTCACCTGCCTGTTTTATTTGAAGTCGGGTGATAATAATCCGGCGAATGTGGTGCGGCTGTTTGGGGTGTTCCCGGAGCAGGTTGTTGAGGCCCAGGCGTTTATCCCGTTTTTGGCGAAGGGCCTGGATAAGCGGGGTATTAAAAAGGAATTTTCTTCCGCAAGTTTTTTCGAGGATCACGCGCCGTTTGCGGAAATGTTCCGGCCACTATTGGGGATTTCCAGCATGGAGGCCCAACTGTTGCTGCAGCGCACCCAGTCGGCGAAATCGTTGGATAACTTGGATCATCTGTTCCGGGAGTTCATGTTGGTGGAACCGGACACGTTCGCGTATGCGCGGACCGCGGTGGAACAGTTCGCCGACTTGGAGTCCGCATACGAGCGGGTGCAGGATGTGAAGGCGCAGGTTGAGGCGCTGAGCCCCCTGGAGCAGTTGCACAAGCAGGTGCTTACGGCGCAGGCGGAGATTGCCTCCACCACGTCGTTGCAGCGGGCGTTGCCGTCGGTGGCGAATCAGCTGAAGATTGCGGAGTTGGAGGACGCGCAGGTCGCCGCGGAGATCACGCTGGAGCAGGCGCAGGTCGCCAACACGAAGGCGACGGAAAAATACCGGTATGCGTTGGAGGAGTTTTCCCAGGCCAACCAGGCCATGAACAGTGCCGATGGGGGCCGGGTGGAGAACCTGCAAATGCTGGTGGGCCACCATAAGCAGCAGTTGGCGGAGCGCCGCAAGGCATATGCGAACCTGCAGAAACGCATCGAGTCGCACGGTGGGGTGATGCCCACGACGGTGTCGGAGTTTAACGACCTGATTAATTCGGCGAAGGTGAGCATTGCGGAGCACCCGGCGAACATGGAGCGGCTGAATCGGGACTTGGCGCAGTCGTTCGTGAGTTTGGACCAGGCCACCAATGAGGTGTCCACGTTGCAGCAGGAGCTGGAGGTTGTCGCCGCCAATAACAGCAATATTGATGCGAGGTTTTTGGCCCGCCGGGAGGCGATCTGCGACGAGTTCAATATTAAGGAATCCGAACTCCCGTTCGCCGGCGAATTGATCGATATTGTGCCATCCGAAAGCGAGTGGGAGCCGGTGATTCAACGGTTGTTGGCGGATTTCGCCCACGAGCTTTTGGTGCCGGTCCGGTATTATCCGGCGGTGCAGAACTATATTAACCGCACCCATTGGGGCGTGAGGCTCCGGTTTAGCAGCATTGATTCGTCCCATAGTTATCCGAATCCGCGGGTGCATCCGCAGAGCCTGGTTCGTAAGGTTGACGTGGTTGACCACGAGTTTAGCGCCTGGGTGAGCCACGAGCTTGCCACCCGCTACAGCTATGTGTGCGTGAATAATCCGGGTGATTTGGATCGGCTCGACCCGCACGAAAAGGGTGTGACGCGCAGTGGTTTGGTGCGGCAAGCTTTTCGACGTTCGGATCCGACAAGCCGGCTGCAGAAAAACGATGTGCACGCCTTAGGAGACCGGGTCTACTACCGGCTGGGCTCGAACAATCAGGCGAAAGTGGAGTTGCTGCGGAAGCATTTGTCGGGTGCGCAAACCACCCTGAAGGCCCGGCAGAACGAGAACCAGCTGATTCATTCCCGTATCGCCCAGGAGAACGCCCAGGTGCAGTTCGCACTCAGCATTGTGGATGAGGAGTGGGAGAACCTCGACACCGCGATCATTGACGAGCACATCGAATCCCTCAACCAGCAGTTGGAGCAGTTGACGGAAAACCCGGATGTGAAGACGCTGACGGAGAACGCGCAGCAGGCGGAGCAGAAACTGCAGGACGCCCAGGAGCAAATGCAGTTGTGCAACCGTAATGTGGGTGCGGCGCAGCACACCCTGGATGGGATTCAAGCATCCCTGGCGGAGGCGAATGCCGAGGCCACGATTGATGTGGATGATGCCACGTTCACCACGGTGCATAAGCTGTTCCTGCGGCATACCCGCCGGGTGACGTCGAAGAATGTGGACAAGCTGATGACCATTTTGACGAATGAGTTTTCGGCGAACCTCAAGAAGAATAATGAGACGTTAAACACGGCGAATAATAAGATCACTATCCGGTTGACGTCGTATATTGAGCGGTGGCCGGCGGAGCGGGCCGACCTGGAGGCCACACCGGACTTCATCACCGAGGCGTTGGCGAAGCTGCAGCAGCTCAAGGGTGAGCGGTTAGCGGAGTTCACGAACCAGTTCCGGGCACTCATTAACGACATGTCGACCCGGAATTTGGCGGACATTTCCCACCGGCTGCGGCAGGCACAGAACGAGATTCGGGAACGGATCGCCCCGGTGAATCATTCGCTCTCTAGTTCGGAGTTTTCGGAGGGCCGGTTCCTGCGCATTGATGTGCGGGATGCCCGCGGCGAGGTGGTGACCACGTTCCAACGCCAGCTTGATGAGGCCGTCAGCGGCGGCATGAACGAGCAAAACGATGCCGAGGCGGAGCAGCGCTACCACAACATTGCCACGCTGATTAAGCGCCTGGGTTCGAAGGAAGCGGGCGATGTGCGCTGGCAGAAGGCCGTGCTTGACACCCGTCGGCACGTGAGTTTCGTTGGTGTCGAGGTGGATGAGGACGGCACGGTGCTCAACACCTATGTGGACTCGTCGGTGCTGTCCGGCGGGCAGGCCCAAAAGCTGGTGTTCTTCTGCCTGGCTGCCGCCCTGCGCTACCAGTTGGCCAAGCCGGACGCCCAATACCCCAGCTACGCCACGGTGGTGCTTGATGAGGCGTTCGACCGGGCGGACCCCACCTACACGCAGCGGGCCATGAACGTGTTTGATGCGTTCGGGTTCCACATGATTTTGGCAACCCCCCTGAAGCTGATCCAGACGCTCAGCCAATATGTGGGGAACACGGTGGTGGTGAGCTACGACGAGTCCCCGAACGAGTTGGGTCAGGTGCGGGGCCGGTCGTCGATTTCCCGCATTGATTTCGGCAAGGCCACCGGCTAGGTTTCCGCTTGACGACGCCCCAAGGTGGGTACACTGGGGCGTCATGCATGAGAAAACCGATCTCCCCCAGCCCGGGGTGTGGCACATTCCCGGCTCGGGCCAAACCACAATCACCATAGATTTGGTGCACGAATATAATAAGATCACGCCCTCGGACCGGGATGCCCTGGACCGGTTGTTGCGGCGGATCATTCACCCGGCAAGCGGGCCGTGCCGAGTGCAGCCCCCTATGATGATCGAATATGGGGTGAATACCACCATTGGGCCGAACACGTTCATTAATTTTGGGGTCACCATCTTGGACACCACCACGGTCACCATTGGTGAGTGGGTGCAGATTGGGCCGAACTGTAACCTGATTACGGTCACCCACCCGGTGGATGATTACGAGATGCGCCGAGAGGGGTGGGAGATCGCCCACCCGATTACGATCGGCAATGGTGTGTGGCTTGGAGCTAACGTCACGGTGCTGCCCGGGGTGACCATTGGGGATAACGCGGTGATTGGGGCGGGCAGCATGGTGACGAAGGACATTCCCGCCAACGCGATTGCCATGGGTGTGCCGGCCCGGGTGACCCGGTTTGTCGACCCGCAACGTTCAGAGCGGGATCAGCTTCGAGAGCAATAATCACCGCCATGCCTTTCAGGGGTATCGGTAAGGAACATGGCTCGGCTCGTCGGTGCCCGGATAGTCTTCACATGGGACCAGGATGGAGTGTCACCCATGATGACTATGCCAGCCCACACTCCCACTAATGAATCCTGGCCAAACAGCCTTATTCTAAATACCCTTGAACGCAACACATCTTGGTGTGAATCCATGGGATTATATTAAGAATGCCTTACTATGATTCGAGAAAGAAGATTACTGTGGCGTCTTATGATGATGTGTTTTCTCCCGAGCTGATTGCGGCGATTGATGCAGCATCTGCCCAGATGGGCCCGTTTGAGTTAACAAGGCAGTTTCTGTATTTCTACATGTCGGAACAAGGGATTTTCGATGATGAGTTGTGGGAGTGTGTGCATGATCTGTCGGAGTCTTCGTTTGGCGATGCTGACTATTGGAATAAGTTAGATCGGGTATATAACGAGTATGGTCCTGACTATTCGGATGAGAGCGACCTTGACCCCCGGAAAGAACCGGAACGGTGGAATCAGGTCGTTACAGGGGTGAAGGTTATGGATAGTCTTCTTTGTGGGGTGCGGGATTCTATCAAGAATCTCCCCTTTCATGCCTGCTATAACGTGAAAGATTATGAGTGGAGTTATGGCCGGATCCGGGAAAGTATCGAGAGTTTGGATTATGCGTCCAGGTTCCGTCATGGTCTCCCGCCGGAGTTGGTGGCCGAAATTGATGCCGCAACCGCGAAGCTTGGCCCGTTGAGGTTTACGAAAAAATTCCTCCATAATCACCTGCTGGATCATGGGATATGTAGTGGCGAGGTGTGGGAGTATGTGGCGGAACTATCGGAATTCTCCTGTAAGGATTCCTCGTATATCGGCCGGCTTGAACAGTTATCGAAGAAATATGATGAGGATTATTGCTCGGGCATCGACTACGAGCCGGAACAGCTGAAAACGCTTGTTGCCCACATGTCCGTGATAGATGGCATCTTGCGTGGCCTGGGTGGTCCTGTGGAAGAATTCCCTTATCACACCTGTTATGCCATGTTGGATTCCCGCTGGGACTTCGACAAACTGATTGAAAAGGTGAAAAGTTTAGAATAATTTACTGAATAAGCTTCTTGGCTTTCCAAAATTGCTAAAACACTTTTGAGTGATCCACTATCCATAATTAGGATGGTCATTTTCTATAGATACTTCTGAACAAGTGTTCGCGATTGAGGATTATGTATTTTGGTTTTTCTCCTGAGCTGAATGCTGCTATCAATGCTGGGGTGGCTAAGTATGGCCAATTGGAGTTGGCGAAGCGGTTTTTGTTTCACTACATGCGGGAAAACGGTGTCACTTATGGCGACGCATGGCAGTGTTTAATGGAACTACCGGAATCATGTTTTGAGGATTCTGCATATTTTCGTAAAGTCGAGCAGATTTATGCAAAGTATGCAGAAATCGTAGATGAAGATTCAGCAGATACTGTAGAGGAGTACATCAGGTGCTCTGCAAAGAACGATGTGCTAAGGAGCATTTTGGGTAGTTCAAATGATCCCGTCTCACAGTTACTCTATAATGCCTGCCATACTGCAAAGGGTTTGTGTTGGGATTATGAGCGG
>ERZ772917.242-NODE-242-length-40932-cov-4.857646_pt1 | contig 40932 bp, 37 predicted proteins | sample MGYA00511187_ERZ772917 | MGnify/ENA primary metagenome ERZ772917 (study PRJEB29015, sample SAMEA2737925) | human oral metagenome | biome: human oral; feature: human-associated habitat; material: dental | place: China | collected 2012 ...
CTTGAACCCGCGACCTCCGCCGTGACAGGGCGGCGCGCTAACCAACTGCGCCACAGGGCCATATTGAGTTAAAACACTCTATATGCGGATTTCAGCCGAAAAGGATCACCACCATGGAAACCATCAAGCCTTTAAATTCCACATATAGAGGTTTTGTACTCCCAACGGGATTCGAACCCGTGTCGCCGCCGTGAAAGGGCGGTGTCCTAGGCCTCTAGACGATGGGAGCTAGTGCGTCACAACAGTGTGCTTCGCAGCTGTCGAAAACTATACTTGAAGCGGTACGCATTGACAAAACCACTGGTCATTTCAGGTATTTATGAGCATATTCACGGACCAATAGGGACAACAATAGCACTAGTTGTGTCACAATTGACATCATGAGGAATTTTTCGCAAGTCGATGTTTTCGGCGCAACCCCCATTGCTGGCAACCCGGTCGCGGTGATTCACGATGCCGACGGGTTAACCGATGCGGCAATGCAGCGTATTGCTCGGTGGACGAACCTGAGCGAAACCACGTTTCTACTCGCCCCAACCCAACCGGGGGCCGACTATCGGCTGCGGATTTTCACTCCCAATGCGGAGTTATCGTTCGCCGGGCACCCCACGCTAGGGTCGGCGCATGCATGGGTGGGCGATTCGGATCGGACGGAATTGGTGCAGGAGTGCGGCGCGGGGTTGGTGCAGTTGCGAAAATTGGATGGGTCGTGGCATTTTGCCGCACCACCCACGCTGCGTTCCGGCCCGCTACAATCCAAGGACCTGTCGGAGCACATGACGGCGTTGGGGGTTTCCCGGGTGTTGGATCACCAGTGGGTGGATAATGGTCCCGGTTGGGCGGTGCTTCAGGTGGAGTCGGCGGATGTGGTGCGGTCGATACGACCTAATTTTCTGCATTCCCGCCCGCTCATGGTTGGTGTTATCGGTAGGTCTTTTGATGGTTGGGAAATTCGGGCATTCGCACCCAGGGTGGGGGTTGCGGAGGACCCGGTGACCGGCAGCCTGAACGCTTCGGTGGCGCAGTGGTTTGCCCGCACCGGGAAGGCGAAGGGCAGCTACATGGTGCGGCAGGGCGGCAATGTGGACCGCAATGGGCTGGTGCACATCAATATTGATGACGCCACCGACACGGTGTGGGTTGGGGGTGCCACAAGGACCATTGTGGAGGGCACCATTCATGTCTAGTGGGGTTGATGGCGCGGAATATTGGAATCATAATTCGGCGTATCACCCCTGGATATTGCGGCAGATTGCCGGCCGCTCTGGGCTCGCCGCGCTCGACGTGGGCTGCGGCGAGGGCCTGCTGTTGCAACGGTTATCGCCGCACTGCACCACCCTGGTCGGTATCGACCCCGACCCGTCAAGCATCGCTCGGGCACGCAGACGACTGCCGCAGGCCACGTTGCTCACGCAGCTTTTCGACGACCTGTCCACCGACCAGTCTTTCGACCTGATTACCATGGTGGCGTCCCTACACCACATGGAGCTGGAACCGACCCTGCACCGGGTCCGCCAGCTGCTGCGGCCCGGCGGCCAGTTTCTGGTGGTGGGGCTGTCGGCCCGGAAATCGGTGGCGGACTGGATACTATCGGCCCTGTCGGTTCCGGTGGCTTCGATAGGGTCGACCCTGCACCGGGAGTCGCGCGACATTGGGGTGCGGGTGGCCCAGCCTCGGGAAAGCCTGGCGGAGATCCGAGCGGCCGCCGCAAAGATTCTGCCCGGCGCGCGGATTCGGCGGGGCGTGTACTACCGGTATTTATTGTCGTACCAGCGACCTACCTAGCGGGTTCTCTGAAGACTTCATTGCTTGACGGCTCAGGCCATGGATACAGGGGCTTTGGCCTGGAAGCGAAGACGCACCACTCCCCCACCGATAGTTTGCATGCAATAATTTCGCCACAAGGTGGGAGGCATAATGGGACTATGAACCCAACCCCGCAGCAACGACCCCGAACCACACGGGAACCGCAGGCCAATTGCGTGCTAGCGATAGCGCCGGGAAACCCGCGTTCCGACTACCGGAGGACATGGTAGCGATAGTGTGTATGCAGAGGGAGTTGTCCCGGCCGCCAACGTTTTTCAATCACGTTCCCGACGCGTGCCTGTTTGGCCTGGGCGGGTTGGCGTTCGTAACGGCTTGGCTGTGACCCGACACGGTCGTGCTTCCAACCATGTTACGGTGGGTGGGTGTTGCCGTGATTGGTGTGGCATTGATGTTGATTGCGGCAACCATGAGTGCATTGCGGCGGGCACGGACATCGACGAATCCGATTGATGCGCCATCGCAATTACTGATAGCTGGACCGTTTTCGTGGTCGCGGAATCCACTGTATGTGGCCTATGTGGTGGCATTGTGTGGTTGCGCGTTGGCGAGCGGTTCCTGGTTGGCGCTGGGGTGCCCGTTGTTGGGGTTCGTTGTGCTGAATGGGCTGATTATCCCAATCGAGGAACTGCGCATGGCTGAGAAGTTTGGCGACGCCTATCGACGCTATTGCCAGCAGGTGCGCAGATGGTTATAAAAATTATCGATTTCCGCCAAAGTTATGGTGGAGAGTGTCTAGAATCATTGATGTTAACCACAAGAACATAGAGAACTGTTTGTTAGGCACATGAGCACTGATCCAGATTCCCAACAGGAAGTATCTAATCCTGAGGCTTCTAAACAGCCGGACCAAGGCGACAAGAGTATTGATAAAAAATCGGATGATGTGGCGGATTTACCAGTTCAGGAGGAACAGAGTTCTGATGCTTCAACCGATCCAGACTCCCAGCAGGAGGCATCTGATTCTGAGGCTTCTAAACAGCCGGACCAAGACGGCAAGAGTATTGATAAAAAATCGGATGATGTGGCGGACCCACCAGCTCAGGAAAAGCAAAATCCTAATGCTTCATCAGAGTTGATAGTGCTTAGCCCACATTATGATGAAAAACATCATGGCCTCTATGTGGAGAAGCTGGAACAAGCAGTTCGCAATCCCAAAGTCAGAAATATAGCCCTGACCGGTGGCTATGGGACCGGTAAGAGTAGCGTTATTCAAGGTTTGATTGAGAGAATCCACTCTTCGAAGGAATTTAACAAGACTCGTCCAATCGTTATTTCACTCCCCACGATTCAAGTAGCAGATGAATCCGATTTTAAAAATGACCGTACTGACCGAATCCAGCGGGACATAGTGAAACAGCTCCTATATCGAAGCAATCCACGGAAGATGCGTGGTTCTCAATATCGCAGAATTACGCATGTCACGGCACCCCAAAGAGTAATAACATGTTTCATCGTTGCTGCATTTTTGACTTTTACTTTTTGGCTTTTGGCCAAACCAGACTGGCATTGGCATTGGTCTCAGGGAGGAAGTTTATGGAGCTACTGGCAACCTATCATGGTTCAGGCTATCTTGTGGGGACTGATGTTCTATACCGATTGGATATGGGTTGATAAACCCACAATTAAGGGATTAGAACTTGGTCCAACTAAACTTGAACTGGAAAAGAATAGCTCTGGTTCCAGCTATTTTGATCAATGTCTCAATGAGATCATCTATTACTTTGAGGTATCTGGGGCCAATTTTGTCATCTTCGAGGACCTGGATAGGTTTGACGACCCTTACATATTTGATGCTCTGCATGAATTGAATGAACTCATCAATATTTCACTTGGACAAGAACGTTTTACAGAACAAAATAATCCTCCCGTTAAATTTCTTTATGCTACACGCGATAGCATATTTGAGCATAAGACCAAAGGGATCATTGAAAATGCTGACGCAAGATATACCCACCGTCTTGAGATTGAAAATCGGACCAAGTTTTTTGATGTCATTGTGCCAATTGTCCCCTTCAGTACATCACGTAATGCTTATGAGTATTTAAAACAACTGATAGATAGTAGCGAATTTTCCATAGAAATAGATCGGAAATTGCTAGAAATTGTTGGTTCTGAAATTTCCGATTATCGTCTATTGGCAAATATTGTTTCAGAATTTCAAATATTTACCGAACGGATTTCTATCCCTTGGGATGGAAATCCAAAGGCAAAAGATTTTTTAAGAGACCATGCTAATTATCTCTTCGCATTTGTAGTATACAAAAATACTCACCTTATTGATTACGAGAAACTACAGACAGAAGATAGTAATATTGATAAAATCAACAAAGATTTCTTAAATACGAGGGAAAATATACGCAAAAAAATCGAAAAATTATTTAACCAACTCGCACATGATTTTAGATTATGGATAGCTAAAGAAAATAGTCTTAGAGAAATTTACATGCAGCATTATACGTTGTCTGTTAATGATGAATCTTTTGATGATTTTGCGACAATTGAACTGTGGAGTAAAGCACTTAGTTTTGACCCATACACCAGCATGTATCCCAAAATTTTATTAATTTACCGAGATATGGAAATCTCACTTGAGAATTCCATATTTATCGAATTAATGAAAAATAGAGTAAAAGATTTTAATTGCATTTTATCTTTTGGCCGAGAAATAAATAATCTTCAAAAAATAATCAGCACCATTAATTCCATAATGGAAATTAGTGATATCTCCTCCCTCCTTTCGCTGGAATATTCAATTCTATCAACAGAGATGCGGCAAATACTAGATGGATTTATAAATAGTTTTAAAGAGAAATTTAATCACGATACAATAACCCAAAAATTAATACAACAAAACTACATTAACGAGAACTTTTATATATACTTATCAATTTTCCCTCAAGAGAATTTATTCAGTCATTAGGGAAACAGGGGGTATCGGTATCTTGCCAACATCACAAGTACTGCAGCTAATGCAAACACACCTCCTGCTATGAGAACCGCATGATGAAAACCTGCCAGAAAATTTCCGTTGGCTATCATAATGCCTAATATGGCAACCCCAAACACGCTTCCTGTTTGACGGGCAGCATTTATAATGCCGCCAGCTATACCTGCAAACTCGTACGGAACAGCATTAATCGCCGCTGAAGTGGCGGCGGGCATGGCAAATGCCATCCCAAAACCGGCACAAAATGTTAGCAGCGCAACCAGAACATAGGGAGTATTCTCGTTGATAATAACCAGGCTTGAGAAGCCTAGCGCCCCCACGCTTAGGCCAACAAACATTGCGGAATAAGGGTCAAATTTGGCAGAGAATCTGCCTCCTAATGGTGATGCAACGATGGCCGATGTTGCTTGTGGCACCATCGCTAAGCCAGCTATCCACGGCGACCATCCTAAATATTTTTGGAAATAGAGTGAGAGCACGAAAAGTTGACCAAAGAAGCTGAAGTTAAGACAAAAACCAACTATTGATGAGATGCTAAATGCTTGAGTCTTGAAGAGCGTTAATGGCAGCATCGGGGTAGGATTCTTCCATTCAAGGATGAGGAATAACCCCATGCATAGCAGAACCACCAATAATGCTGGCAGTTGTGCAGTATTCCAGCCACATTCACCCCAAGTAATCACAAGGTATGTCAATAGAGACAGGCTGATAATTGATGTTATCTGCCCTAAAACATCAAAGCTTTTGCTGGCTTGGGGTACCCGCCTAGGGATGAAAGATATTGTGAGAATAGCGAGCACGGCAATAATAGGGACATTGACCCAAAATGCGGCTCGCCACCCAGTCGTTGAAACCAGTACCCCACCTATGATTGGGCCAAGTGCTGCAGCTATGCCACCAGCTGCTCCCCATAATCCAATTATTTTCGCGCGTTCTTTATGGTCGGAATACATTTCAGAGATCAAAGCAAGGGAACTAGGCACCACCATTGCAGCGCCAACACCTTGAAGCACTCGGGCACTGATAAGGATTTCCATTGATGGGGATAACGCACAGGCAATAGAAAATAATGCAAAGAGGATTAATCCGAACAGGTATATTCGCCCGGAACCAAAGCGATCACATGCGGTACCTGCGGTCAATAATAATGCGGCAAATGAGAGCGTATAGGCGTCAACAACCCATTGTAATGAAACCGTAGTGCCATGAAGATCTTTGCCTATATGTGCAAGTGACACGTTCACAATGGTGGTGTCAAGCATGACGACGAAGAACCCTAGCAGCACCGTCATGATGGCAAGACGTTTGGTTTCCTGACGCATCATGTTTCCACCACTCGCAGCGACATATAGCCTTCCTTCATTCAGAGAATTGGAACGAACAAGATTGACTATAGGACTGGTTTTGTTCGGTGTGGGCCGAACAATGAACGAGGTAGGTTGGGATGTGATGACTAAGCGGTATTTTTCGGAATCAGCACCTGATATTTCCATCATTAGCAAGGTATTGGCTGACCAATCTCGTGCAGCCATGTGTGCTGCACTCATGAATGGTAGTGCTTGGACGGTTGGTGAGCTAGGCCGCTATGTGCACTTATCACGGTCAACCGCAACGGAGCACGTCGACAAGCTTGTGGAGGCTGGGATCGTTCACGATATTAGGCAGGGAAGACATCGCTACGTCAAGTTAGCTAATAGTCGCACTGCGGAATTCATCGAGACGTTGGGGGCGCTTTCGCCAACGCCATTGCCAACGCCGCAAAGCCTTCATGCAAGCCGGGCGAATAGTGCGGTGGCCCAGGCCCGCACATGCTATAGCCATCTTGCTGGCGTGCTTGGGGTGCGCCTCTGCGAATGCTTTATTGACCATAATTTCATCACCGCTCATTGGCAGTTGACGGCGCAGGGGGCTGAGTTTTACAGGACATGGGGCGTAGAACATGCGGAACGGCTTTCTCTTAAACCTTGCCTTGACTGCACTGAACGCCAATTTCACATGGGTGGGACGCTCGGCGTTTGTATTTGCAAGCAGTTCTTCCGCCATGAGTGGATTACCAGAGTGAAGGATAGTCGTGCCGTGAAATTAACCCCCAGCGGCAAGGACATACTCACCGACCTTGGTGTGTCTTTGACTTGATTTTTCCTGCCGCCCATAGATGTCCGACCTGTTTGTTACCTTCATGGTGAAGGTTATAAATATGTACGCAGGAAAGTTATGAGACGTGCGGTTTTCATGGCCGTTAATGGGTGAAACACCACACTGTGGTGGGCTTTTCTGCGTGCACAGCATTTTTGCGAGGTCGCTATGAGTCAGCCAATGCTTCTTGCCCAAGTCGAACAAGCCGAGGCGCAACTGGGCCAACCGCTTCCCGCCGACTACCGGGCATTCCTCCTGGACGACACCAACAAAGACACCGAGGAGTGGGGCTTCTTTACTACCCCGAAGAAATTTCTCTATTGCGAGCTTGATTGGACAAAAGATTTTCCATTCAGCCTGGAACATCCGGCAGATGACTCCCCTCTTAAAGAATTCGACAAACGTGCAGTTCATGCCAAGAAGGTGGAACACGACAGCAATAAACATGATGCGCTCTGCGAAGAAGCCTTCGATTACATGGAAGAGAACTTCCTCAAGCCCATGGAACGCGGAATCGTCTACGTCGCCGACGAGGGATGCGCCATGTATTCGTTTCTGGTGTTACGGGGCGAAGCAGCAGGCCAGGTGTGGTGGTGCGAACTGACTTCCTGTTTTGCCACCATCGAACCGCACCTCCATCCGCTCACCAATAAGCCGATATCGTTTGCGGAATGGTGCTTCTTTGAGTCGCATTATTATTGCCTCACAACAGCACGCAAGTATCTACCAAATTTGTTGCAGCACTACTGGGCTTATCCTCTGGATGACAAGGAAGGGCGAACTGCCATGATGTCCATGCTTATTGATGAGAAATTAACTGGCATGACCAAGGAGGAAATCGAAAATTTCACATGTGCTGACGACGTTCCCGAGGACGCCATGTTCTTCGACATGTTCTTGAATAAATGGCGCCCCGTTCGGAACAGTATTGTGTTCCGAGGACTCACCATGCGCAGAGACAGCTAAAAACCCTTCCCGCACACATCAAATTTTCGTGAGGACACATGAACCAATCAGAACTCACCGCCCGCGTTGCAGAGGCCGAGGCGCAACTGGGCCAACCGCTCCCCGCCGACTACCGGGCGTTTCTCCTGGATGACGCCAACGAGGACAAATTCACGGGTGATTACCTGCTGTTCGACAGTATGATCTGCGAATTTTTCCTCGACCCCGGCGCGTACACTCGTGAAGATCCCGATTGGACCCAGGATTTTCCATTCACCCCGGAGAACCCGCTGATCGCGGACGTGCCCGAATCGTTCTATGCGCGGCTGGATAATGCCACCACGGCTGCGGAGTATGATGCAATCACCGAGGAACAGATCGCCTATCTGCAAAAGAATTTCGATGAGCCGGCATTGCGGGGAATGGCGTTTCTCTCCGACGATGGTTGCAATATCTACACCGTCATTATTTTGCGCGGGCCTGCCAGGGGCCAAATATGGCGGCATGAAATCACCATGGATAATGCCGACGTACAGCCCTATTGGCACCCCTTCACTAAGGAGCTGCTTACGTTTCATGATTGGCGGTATTTTGAACAGCACCGTTATCTGTTGACCATTGATAGGCGAGACGATGCCCAAACATATTCGATCATGAACGACCGGTATGGTTTTTGGGCGATGAAGCGCATGATCGCAGACGGCACGTTGACTGGTCTCGCTGCGGAAGACGTCGACAAGCTTCGGCAGCCCACGGACATTCCACAGGCCGCCATGTTCCTCGACCCGCGCCGAAACGAATGGTATCCGGTGCGGGATGCCACGGTGTTTCGGGTGAGTTATGCAGCTTGATCTCCCCAGTTGGCGAGCACCATCGTCGTATAGCTGCTGAGGTTATCGCCCGCTTGTCGACGCCATTCGTCGGCGAACCTGTGCCGGTCGGCGGGCCAGTCGTTGGCGCTGAGTTCCCGCACCCGGGAGAAAATCGTGCGGTCGTCAAGCGGGTAGTAGGAGAAATCATTGGTCACGTCGCACACGACCACGCCGGCGGTCCAGGGGCCTACGCGGGGGATCATGAGGAGGTCGTGGAAAAGCTCCTCATGGGAGACGGTTTGCAGGTCAATGTCGGTGTTCAGGCACCATGCGGCGGCGGCCTTCAGGGCGGATTTGAAGAAGAACAAGCCCAGGCGGTTGAGTTGGGCGTCGGTCGCGTCCAGCATGCGCTGCGGGGTGGGCATGAGGTAGTAGGTGCCGCCATCGTGGGTGACTTTTTCGCCCATGTGCTCCCGGAGTTTTTTAATGGAGTGCTGTGCCTTTCCCGCCTGCACCGCGTGGCGCAGGATCGTCACCGCCAGGGAATCCCACAGGGTGGGGGTGGCTATTCTGATCAGCCGGTAGTCTTCCTTGTTGGCGACTCGTTTGCTGAAGTCTATGCCCAGGTCACGCTGCGCACCCTCGACCAGTTTCGGGCCAATCACCGCGCAGTTGACGTGGAGGGCCTCATCCCCGTCGGTTATGTGGGTGACGTGAATGTCATCGTTACCGCCTTCGGCGTACCACATGCCCCCGTTGGCAGAAAACACTCTAGCGGCATGACCGCCGTCCCGGTTCCAGGAGTTATTGTCCGTGAGCAGGGTTCCCCCCGTTTTGAACGACCGGCTGATACGAATAGGACTATTGGTTGTGCTCATGGGAACTCCTTTGACTTATCGAGGCAGGCGATATCGTCAGTATAGAACGATCCAGGTCAGGGCTGGTTTTCAGGTGCCCCCGTTGCCGTCACCCCCATAACCAAACCAACCACACATACCATTGCAAGCAATTTTACTACCCCCATTTTTCTGCTAAAACGTCCACGGCGTAGATGAAAATGTCTGGTTTTTCGGCGTGAATATCGTGCCCGCTGTCCACGTTGTCGATAAGCATGCGGTGGCGTTCCGGCAGGAGCGAATACACGCGCTGGGAATCCTTGTCGTCCATGGCGGAAAGCAGCACCCCATTATCGTCGTAATAGCTGCCAATCTTGGCGTCGGGGCCCACATGTAGCAGCACGGAAGGGCAGGTGACCGCGCGCAGGGTTTCTACCTGGTCGAAGTCCGCGAACCAGGAGTAATCGTAGAAGGCGTCCCCGAAGCGCAGGTCGTAGCTGCCGGTGCCGTCCTGCATGTTGGCGGTGAGGTCGTAGATTTCGTTGATTTTCCACCCGGGCGGGTAATACCAAACCCGCGGTATTTCATGCGGCTTTTTATCCAGGCGTTTCAGGGCGGGTTTTCTGACCAGATTGTCAAAGTTTTTCTCCCCGAACAGGTGGGCAAGGTAGGTGTGTTCCAGCGAATAGCGGGTGAAGTTCGGTTCGCCGCTGGCGAGGAAGTCGTGCATGTCTTTGAAGCCGTGGCCGGCGAAGGTTTTGGGCGCCCGGTCGGGTTCCGTCGAAAAGAATGGCGCGTCCTCGATGACCAGGCCACGGACCATGTCGGGCGCGGTGGCCGCCACGAGCGTCGCAAGGAGGCCGCCGGAGGAATGGCCGGAAACCACAACCGGATCTTTCACCACGTTATTGATAAACCACACGATATCGTCGCTGTTTGCCCGCGCGGTGTATTTTTTCGGGTCCTTGCTGGAACCGCCATGCCCATAGCAATCCACCGCAAACACATGGTAGCGGCTGGATAGTTCGGTGAGCACCGGCGAGTAATCCTGCCACGACACCTGCTGGCCGTGGATGAGTAGCAGCGGAGTGCCATTATTAGGCCCCTCGCCATAATTTATCACCGACTTATCGGGCAGTACCGCTTGCTTTTCGACGAACCCTGCGTGGCGGATCTGCCGCGTCCGGGCCCGATCATAGGTGAGGTTATGATAGGCGAAATAGGCGATAGTGCCGGACAGAACCACCACCATTGATGCCAATAATATAAAGAACTGCCGTCGCATCATGGTTATCCGATGGGAAAACATTCTGTGGCTCCTTCACTACGGGATCTATTTTTCACCAATAGTGATCCCGTTCATGTTCTCAGCCTATGTCACGTACACCAGCGCAACCATATATTACCCGCATCGTAGGGGAAACCGCGGGGTTTATAGTGCTGACAGCAGAGTGATTTGGTGTTCCCGCTCGGCACGAACCGCCGCCATGTCCCCCGGTTTTTGGGTGTTAATAAGAGTCACCGCGAAGTCTGTTGCCCACAATCCATGGTATTTCACGTGTGGGCTGGCCGTTATTTGGGCCATGGTGCGCAGAAACCGCACCGTCACCGGGTCGGTTGTTTCCTTGGCGAGCCGGCCGATGCGGAAACTACAGTTGCGGGCCTCATGGTAGTTCGCCTCGCCGGCCAACCACCGCCGCATGCCGGCATCGGCGTCCGCAATATCTGCATGGTAGGGGTAGGGAAAACCCGCAACATCGTGGAGGTGACGGCCATAATCGCGGCAAAACTGGACGATCTGCTGGTGGGTTTTCGCATCATATAGTTCAATGAACCGGTTCCGCAGCTTCTCATCGTCAGCGATGCGCCCCAATGGCCGCTGGTAGGCGTAAATATCCATCCCATTCTCCCCTCGTACGCTCAAAACCCCCACCCAAAAAACTTGTGGGTGAGGGTTATCATTGTGGGCCCTGTGGGGTTCGAACCCACGACCTGCGGATTAAAAGTCCGTAGCTCTACCAACTGAGCTAAAGGCCCCCGCCGTAATCTGTGTTGACGACAGTAGAAAATTGTAGCTTATCCCGCACCATTTGGGAAATCCCAAGCTCAAACCCACCACAATGGTGGTTTTTTAAAACATTTGCATGAGCTTGGCCCCACCGATGCAGGCCACGATGGAAATGCCGGCGATGATCGCCGAGGCGTACAAAATCATGGGCGACCGCGGCTTCATGACCGGCTCGTACTTGCCGAACCGCAGCGCGGTAATGGCGAGATTCATGCGCAACTTGTGCGCCTGCACCGCGGCCCGATGGTCGCGTTTCGGCTGCTGATCGGCGGTTTTCCGACCATTTTTCGCCGGGGTGGCCGGGCCACCGGGAATGTTGGGGGTGGTCATGGTTCTCCTATCAGAAGCCGCGCGGCAGCGGGATGGTGATGGCGGGTTGGGGCGGTGGTGCGGGCGCCGGCGCCGGTGGTGGCGGCTCCGGGGTGGGGGTGGGCGCCACGGTTTGCGTCACCGTCACTGGCGGCTGCGACGGCACGGGTTGAGGCGCAGGCTGCGGTGCGGGCTCTGGTTTCTTCTCCGTCGAAGGCGGCGGCGTATACGATTGCGGCAACTCCGGCAGCCTACCCAGGGGCGGAATGACCTGCTCCACGGGTTTTTCCTTCGCCGACCCGGGTTCGCCACAGCCCGCCAATAGCCCACACAGGGCCACCAATAAAACGAGTCTTTTCATCATCGGGAATACTTCTTTGCAATCGCATGAACATGCTTGACAAACTCTGGATTCGCATTGATCTGTTGCACACCATTGGCCCACCCGTCGGGGGTGCTCGGGTCGCCCACGGAGCACAAAAATCCGGCCAGTGTCAACGAGGCATCATTGATGTTATCCGGGTTGGGTTTCGCATCGGTTTCGACAGCGGCGTTGAACTGCTCCCATCTGCTGGGCATGATCTGCAATGGACCAATGGGAATGTCCTTGGTGGGGTCGCCGTCGAAAAGCCCGGCGTCGGTGTCGGCAACCTCCTGCGGGTGCGCGGGATCAAACAGGTTCAATCCGCGCAGCGGGACGGTCGTGATGCCATCATCACCCAACTGGGAATCATTCGCACGCCCATGATTACTCAACGACTCCCCCAACGCCGCCAACGTCGGCCAACCCAGGTTACAGTTCTTTTGCTTTGCGACGGCCCACGCCGCGTAAGCATAGGCCCGCAGCGCCGTTTCGGGAATATCGTAAGGGCCGGAACGCTTATGGGACCAGTCCTGCACCTGCTCAATCTGCCGGTGGGTGGGCGGCAGCGGCGGCTCTAACCGATCCACGCAGGCGGTCGTCGTCAAGCAACAACAAGCCACAATAGCGATGCGTTTCATCACTGCTCGCCTGACGAGTGTCGATGCCACCGGTCGAAATCCTCCGCCACAATAGCCGCAAGCTCCTTATAGGCCCGCATGGTGTTTTTCGAAATGAGATCCAAATCCACGACCGCGCCCTCGGATAAATGCCGGTCGAACGGTATCACCTGCACCGCCCGGGTCCGCGACCGGAAATGGCTAATGAGCTGGTCCATGTCGATCGTGGCCTGCCCCGGGTGCGCGCCGGAAATCACCACCACGGAATTCGCCGCCAACTGCTCATAGCCGTGCAGATTCAACCAATCCAACGTCGCCGAAGCCGATTGCGCACCATCAAGCGCGGGAGAGCTGACCAGAATCAACGTGTTCGCCAAATCCAACACCCCGGCCATGGCCGAATGCATCAACCCGGTGCCGCAATCCGTGAGAATCACATTATAGTGGTGCTGCAAAATATCAATGGCCCGCCGATAATCCATTTCGCTGAAACTTTCGGAAAACGCCGGGTCGCGTTCCGAACCAATCACCTCCAGGCGGGACTTCGCCTGCGTGGTATACGACCGCACCTGCGGATACCGTGACGTGTCCGTGGCCGCCAATAAATCCCGAATGGTAGACGGGCCCGGCGCGGCCACACGCTGCGCTAATGTCCCAAGGTCGGGGTTGGCGTCGATGGCGATGACCCGGTCGCCGCGCAGGCTGGCGAACACGCCACCCAGGGTGACCGTGGTGGTGGTTTTTCCCACACCACCCTTGAGGGACATGACGGCAATGCGGTAATCGCCTCGCAAGGGTGTTTGGATTCGTTGTAATAGTTCATCCGCCCTGGCGTTGCGGGCGGAGTCCCCCGGGTTGATGTAGCCGCCGGTCATGCCGTGGACGAATTTCCGCCAGCCGCCCTTGGGGGCGCGCTTCACCGGGTTGACGATGACGGACTGGTTGAGCGCGGTCGGCGGGGTGAGGTCGTATTGGCCTGGGCTGGAATGCTTGCCCACTATCGAACTGGGTGGGGGTTCGGGTGGCGGGCTGGTGGGGGTGACGGCTGGTTGTTGTTGGGTGGGTGGCCCGGTTGGGGGTTGGGGTGGTTGTTGTGGCTGCGTGACCTGCTGCGGCCCGGCAGTGCGCGACGATGGGGCCGGCGGGAGCTCTGAGGGCGGGAATGGGCCTGGTGGCAGGGGTGCCGGCTCATACATGTATGGTGCGTCATTCCCGTAGGGGGCGCTGTGGCGGGAGCCGCGGGATTCCGACTGTTGTTGCCGCTGCTGCCGCGACTGTTGTTGCGGTTGTGTGGTTGGTGGGTCGTCCGGCTCCAGCACCGGTTTGGGCAGGGGTTCCGGCTCGGCCTCAGGTTCCGGCTGTTGTTGCGGTTGGGACTGCTGCCGCCATGTGGGCTGCGACTGTTCCGGCTGGGATTGTTGCTGTTGTTGCGGGGTTTCCGGCTGCGGGTTCGGCTTTGGTTGCTGCTGCGGCTGGGGTTGTGATTGGGACTGAGGCTGTTGTGGTTGGGGGGATACAGGGTCCTGCTGCTGTGCGGGTGTGGTGTTATTCTGGCGGGCAACGCTTAACCAGGCGGGCATATTGGCATTGTTTCCGGGTTGGTCGTTCATAAAAAGTATCTCCCCAAATCGTGCCGTGCTGTGGCTAGACTCTATATCCTATAGGTTGTAACTCTACTGTAACCCCATGTTCGAACATAAAGGAGGGCAGCTCGTGTCGTTTCGATTCACTCCCCACTTTATCTGGCAACTGTACTGGTCCGATGGTCTTGCGCAAGCTGGTCGAATACCACCGTACGACACCGACAGGGCCCTGATCGTTTCCGTGGCCGCAGTAGACGATCGGATTCTCACCACCCCCACCGCGGCACTGATCGCCAAGCTGGTCAATGCCGTGTCCGAAAACCCCGTTGCTATTGTCGACACCGATGGCATGAACCAGCCGGTGCGGGCCGCACTCGGCGCCCACCGGGGTGGGGATTTTTTCGGGCTCGTCAACCAGTCCGCCCACGATCTGCAACGCGAACAGGTTGCCGCATTCGTCGACTGCACCGGCAAGGTTCCCACCCTGGCCGTGAGCATATCGCAGCCGAAACCGATTAGCCCCACCGACCTTCAGGCGGTACTGCCCCGAATCCAGCACCGGTGGCCCACCGTCATCATTGACCTGCCGTTTACCACCAGTAATGAACTCATTTTTGCCGGCACCGAACTGGCAAACCATGTGGTATTGCTTGCCGACAAGCACACAACCGATTTCAGTTGGCTGTACCATGGAGATCACGCGCTTGCGCACCGGGCCCGGGCGGGGGCGGTTACCCCCATATTGGTAGGGGCGACGAGTAAACAGGCCTTGGCGGCCGGCGCCGTGGCACTGCCCGAAGTTGACACCCGAACCACCGCCCGGGAGGAGATTACCGTGAAGACTTCCCCGGAAGCGCTGAGCATGTACCACCGATTCTTGTCGCGTCTCTACCCGGAGCGAAAAACCCGGCTCACACAATCCATCTAGCTGCACCAGCACATTCCGTTAAGACAAAAAGGTACAATTAGGGAGAACAATAAGTTGTATTAGCTAGATAGGTCGAGGTAGGCAGATATGTGTTTCGATTCAGATGCCGAGATCATCGCCGGTACATCGCTCGGCGGAGTGAAGCTGCTGGATCATGTCACCACGTATTGGGATGCTCTCGACAGTACCTACACCACCGTTCCGACGGTTACTCCCACGTACCGGCTCGATGGGTATCACACGGCAGTATATACCCTGGTGAATCATGCCATTGAACTTCATGTGCATGTTCTCACCGGGCTCATCTATAAACTGGTGGCACTGCCCGGCTATGGTGGCAAGTTCAAAAAGTCCATTAGTGTGGGCATGCCCATTTACCAAATCCACGATTTAAACATTGACATAAAATTCGACGATGTGGAATCCGGATTTTATATCCCCGGCACCCCCGGCATTTTATTCGAACCCGACCTGGAAAACTCCTGGCCGGAGGATTCCCCCGTGCTTGGCGTTGGTTGTATCACCATCTACGATGAGGACTATATTGACCATTCCAACGAGTACGGGATTGAATACGCCCTCAACCACAGGCCGCGTTGAACAGCACCCGCCCGGGTTTAAAGCCCCACTTTCCGGGCGATGATTGCGAGCGCCACCCGATCCCGGGCATGAACCTTGGCCAGCAGGTTACTTACGTGGGTTTTTACCGTGGTTGCGGAGATCACCAGTTCCGCGGCGATTTCCGCGTTTGTTTTGCCCTCCCCGATGGCGTGCAGCACCTCCATTTCCCTGGGGGTGAGCAGCGATAATCCCTGCTGGACGTGGCTGGGCAGGGTGTCTGCGGCGACCGTGAGCGCGCCGGGAAGGATGTGGCCAACGACGTCGGCTGCGAGCACGGTTTGGCCGGCGGCGACGGTTCGTACCGATTCGATGAGGGTTTCCGGGTCGGCGTCTTTGAGGAGGAACCCGTTCGCCCCAGCAGTGAGGGCCGCTTTCACGGTGTCGGGCACGTTGAAGGTGGTGAGCATGACTATTTTGGGCGGGTTGGGTCTGGCCCGGATTTTCTTCAGGGCGGCCACACCATCGAGTTTTGGCATGCGCACATCCATGAGCACGAGGTCGACGGGGGTGTGGGCCACGGTGTCGACTGCGGCTTGGCCGTCGTGGACGGTGGCGACGACCTCCAGGTCGGGTTGGGACCCTAGGATCGTCGCTAAGGCGCGGCTGAGGAGAACTTGATCGTCTGCAATGAGGATTTTAACGGTCATGGTGTTTCCCGGGGGAGTTGCGCGATTGTTGTGGCGGTGTGCCCATCAAAGGCGAACTCGAATGTGCCGCCGACCGCCTGCGCCCGCTCGTCGAGGCTGGGCAGACCCACGCCGCCGCCGCTACTGTTCGGTTTTTGAGGTCCATGGGAAACCACAGTAATAGTCACGCCCTCCCCCACCGCAATATCCACGGTTACCTGCGGGTTTTCTTGATGCTTGACGACGTTCACCAGGGTTTCGGTCACGATCCGGTGGCTGGCCAGCCGTAGGCGGATCGGCAGATCCGTGAGCGGGTCGATTCGGGCGGTGACATCGAGGCCACTGTCGTGGAATCGGCGAATCACATCGCTCATGTCCATGGTGTCGGGGATATCGTCGCTGCGGAGCGCCGCCACGATGGCCCGCACTTCGGTGATGCCGGCCCCGGATATTTCTTGGATGCTGCGTAATATGTCCGGTGCCTGTTCCGGGGCGTACAGGCCGGCAGATGCCTGCATGCGAATCAGGGTGAGGGTGTGCGCCAGGGCATCGTGGACTTCCGCGGCGATGCGGTTGCGTTCCAGCAGCCGGGCCTCACGCACCGCCTCGCGTTCCCGGATGATTTCTGTTGTGCGGTTCGACCTGCCCCACAGGAATATTGCGCCGATGATTGCCCAGTGCGCCACCATTGTGACCGCGAGATCAATGCCGTGGATTCGGATGAGACCGTAGCCGAAATCGTACTGGTGGACCCGCCACATCAGGGGCGAGACGAGTGATGCCGCCGCGAGGAGGAGGGCGAGCCCTTGGGACCATCGAGGTTCCAGGCGTTTGTCCCGCGCCCACTGGTAGAGGATCATGGGTGCGAGCAAGAATGCCGGGGAGACCCCCATGTTGTTCGGGAGTCGCCACAGGAAGAGAATCTGCATAATTCCCAGGCAGCCGATCATGATGATGCCCATGGTCAGGGGGTGTTTCTGCCACAGCCAGCCCGCCACAGCCATGATGATAATCAACCCCCATTCCACACCAAACAGCAGCGACGGGCTGGCAACCAACATGAGGGAGGACATGATGGCTATGAGCAGTGTTACGCCACGAATCATGATTGTTATGATGTCGCACCGGTGAGGAATTGGGTACCTTCCGTGGGAGGATTCTGCTCCGCCGCGGGGAGGATCGCCGCCCGGGATGTTTTACTGTACCCGATGCGCCGGTGCAGGGTTTCCAGGGGACCGCGCTTGCTGACAGTGCGGGACCACGTGTAGGCGAAGATCAGGGTGAGCAGCCACACGCCGGCCCCGACGGACATTGCGGCCGCCGCACCGCTGCCGGAGCCCAGGCCCAGAAAACCCCACGGCACCACCAGGGCGATGAACAGCACGGATTGCAGCACGTATCCGGTCATGGACATGCGGCCCAAAGCAACCAACATGCGCACCGGCAGGGTGTGGTCCCAACCCCGGCGCTGTAACCATTGTGCGATATAAAATACCCAGGCGATCATGCCCAGACCCACGAGTTGGCCGACCAGTTGGTTGAGGGTAAACCAGGCGGGTTCACCGCCGATCACGCCGATACTGGCCAGCCCGAGGGGAATACCCAGGCCAAGACTGACTACCACAGCCAGCCCCGCACACCAGCGCATGAGCCGCCGGTACGGTTCGGGGTTTTCCAGAATGCCACGGCGGCCGGCGATAAATCCGACCAGGACCATAGGCAGGACGGTGATGATATCGAGGAGATACATGATGGGGGTTGCCTGCACCAGGAAGGTGCCGGGGCCCAGCTGATCCACAAGATAGCCGTGCCCGTACGGGTTGGCCCGATCCTCTCCCGTGGGTGACAAGATGGTCTGAAGGAAAAACGCGGTGCTGGCGAGGTAGAGCACGCACGTTAGAATGATGAGGGTTTTGTCTTTGAATTTGGCTAGCGGCACGATCGTGAGCGCCATGAGCGCGTAGGTGAGCATGATGTCGCCGTAGAACAAGAAAATCATGTGGAGCACGCCGATGAGCGCCAATGTGGCGTACCTACGGGTGAGGACTCGCTTGTACCGGCTGCCGTTGCGTTGTTCCCGCACCAGGATCATGCCAACGCCGTAACCCAGGAGAGTGGCGAACATGGGCAGGCCACGGACGTGAACGAAAATTGCGCCGATCATGATGGCGATTTTGTCCCACGGTGAATCATGAGCAATGATTCCAATGTGACCTGGCATGGGATGGTTGATATTTGTTGTCCACACGGTCACCGCGTTGGCGACCGCGATGCCTAGCAGCGCCGAGCCGCGCGCCAGGTCTGGGGTGAGAATTCGGTTATTGGTCATGCCCTTCAGTGTTGGGCATGCAGCTTGACGACGGCACCGCCTTGGGGAGGATATTTCTCCGCCTAGCGACGGGTGAGGCTGGGCGCCTTTTCGATATATTCCTCGTTAAAAACGGTGATGCGATCAACGTTAAGGTGCGGGAACGCCGAGGGCCACGGGTGGGGGATGTCGGGTTCAAGGAGGATCCCCGGATGGTCGGGAAACCGGAAACCAGATTCGGTATCGTCGTATTCTAACTCCATATCTACCTCCCGAATGGGGGTACCTATGCCAACGGCGTCGTGAAATTTACCGCGGTAATCGGGCAAGGTGGAAAGCTTATATATGAGACCAGTGGGGGCGTGAACGTGAAGTTCTACCGCGAAGTCGTCAAGCCGGTAGGTGATGGTGTGGTAGTTGTCCATGTGATAGGGCAGGTTATCACCATAGCGATGAAAAAAATGTTCGTTGATGTACTCCCAGTGGATAGCAATGGGGTCGAGGAGCGTTATTCCTCCCAGTGACACACCAGCGATGATGTCAGCATTCGAATCAAAGCTCATGACCTCCCATTATACCGTCGTAAAGCGGTCGTTGGGCGGCTATAGCCTAAGCGTCGATGTATGGTTTCGAGGGGGCCTCGCCGACCCGTCAGCGACCAGGTGTAAACGATAATGAGGGTCAGAAACCACACCGCAACCCCCATCAACATTGCGACTGCGGCACCGCTGCCGGAGCCCAAACCCAGCCCCCACGGCAGTACCAGTGCGGTAAACAGCACGGATTGCAGAACATATCCGGTCATGGACATACGACCCAGCGCAACCAGCATGCGCACCGGCAATACGTGTTGCTTATGGTGCTGCTGCAACCACCGCGACAGATAGAATAGTAACACCACCAAACCTGGACCGGTCACAAGTCCAGCAACCCGATTGATTGCAGACCAGACAAGTTCACCCCCGATCACCCCCATACTGGCCAACCCCAGGGGGATACCAACGATGAAGCACACGGCCACGGCGATGATCGCCCACCAGCGCATGATCCGCAGGTACGGTTCGGGGGTTTCCAGCATGCCGCGGCGGCCGGCGACGAAACCCACCAGGATGGCGGGCATGATCGTGGTGGCGGACGATACATATTGGACGGGGAACGTCATGAGGAAGGTTTCGCCCATGGCTAATTGGTCTTCAACATAGCCCAGCCCATAGGCGCTCGTGCCGGTCCACCCCAGCAGGGTGAGGGCCGCCGTGACCCCACCGCCGGCAACCCACAGCACGCCGGCCACGGTCAGGAGGAGCCGATCGCTGCGGTTGGCGATCATGGTGACGTGCAGGGCGAGAATGCCGTACATGAACATGATGTCCCCGAAGAACAAAAACACGAGGTGGATCAGCCCCATGCCGGCCAACACTGCGTAGCGGCGGGCCAGGATCCGCTTGTAGGGGTTCTTTCTGTGGTATTCCCGCACCAGGATCATGCCCATGCCGTACCCCAGCAGGGTGGCGAACATGGGCAGGCCCCGAACATGAATGAACATGGCGCCGACCATGATGGCGATTTTGTCCCAGAGGGAATCGTTCATCACTATGCCAATGTGGGTGCCCACCATGGGGTTGTCAATGTTGGTTGCCCACACGGTCACAGAGTTGGCGACCGCAATGGCCAGCAGCATGATGCCCCGCGCCACATCCGGCGTCAGGATTCGATGAGTCGTCATCCCTACAGTTTTACCGCACGTTTGACGACGCCTCACGCCGGCGGAAAACCCCTAGTTGATGATAATGATAATGGCGTCGCCCCGGTCGGCGGCTGCCTGGTAGAACCGGGTGAGTTCCGCCACCGCGTCGGCTACGTATTCGGGTGGGGTGTCAGAATCGAGCTCGTTGGCTGCGGCGGCCAGCTGGGCCGCGTCCGCGGCGGCCAATGCCGCGGCCTGCTCCGCCACCAGGGCCGGCGGGTTGGCGGTGACTTCTTCATCCCATTCTTGGGTTCCGGCTATCGCGCCCATTATTGGGGATTCCCCCACCACCATGCTGAGCGGACCCCACGCCTTGTCGATATCGGTGGCGGGATATTCCGCTGATTCCAGCAGCTCATGCACGGCATCAACCTGGTCATCATCCGCGGCTAATCGGTCGAATTCGGTGGCGGGGACGGCAAGATAATTGAGCACAAACATTGGGGTTTCAGCCTTTCCGATCGCTATTGGTTGGTTACAATATGAGGCCCTAGTTTACCGCCCAATGATGGGATGCAGGCCGGAAAGACTGGCAACAAGGCTCATTTTATGTGCGCTTCAGTGAACCACCGGACTTTGGTGGGTGATGCAACAATCTACCTCATTGGCGCTTTAAGGTTCAGCGTAGCTACCTGGGGCATGGTCAGTGGGAGTTTATTCTTCTGCCTTATACAGGTGATATACGTTGGGGTCTAATTCCTCTATCTTGCCAGAGAAAATGGTCTTTACCTCGTCATCTACGAGGTCTTTACCCCACCAGCAAATAGTACTGGGCACATCCTCATACACATAAAAACACACACGCTCATCAACCCACCAGATTCCAGTATCCTCCATGATAGGAACAGAGCCCATCTTCGCTAGTTCACCAGCAAACTCCTGAGCCGACATCTCACCCAACGCGGTACCTTCGAACGTGTCGCCTTTGAATAGTTCCCGCAACTCAACACTATCAATATCATACGTCACTGGATTTTGAGTCGCACCCATAAGATAACGTTTACCGTCTAGCTCAAGGTAACCCATCACAGACTCAAAACCGAAATCATTACCAGCACGCACAATATCCAAACGCTGCTTCACATCAGCAAACGAATCAGTCACTGAACATCCAGGAATCCCAGATTTAGTAAAATTCATAATCACAATCCTCACTCACGATTTATCAAGACCATTGGCTTGCCACGTACGCAACCAGGGAATGCCGTATGGATGGTCGGTTATAAAAGCCCGGATACTAATTCACGATTATTCGTGTCAATGAACACTTCTTCTTGAAGAAACCCAGCCGCACCCGCAAAATCCAGACGATACACCAAAAGCGCACCAGCCTGCATCAACTTCGTAATTACATCACCGGATTCTTCACCAGCATGCTCCACCGGACGACATTCCTCAACCAAAACCGGCCGAACCCTCGCAGGAAAATCCACTGCGTCTGAAACCATCACCACACCACTATGTGGAAAGTCTATCGAGAAAAACGCCCCAGCGGGGTCGGAACCTGGCACGGAACCGCTAAATTCAATAAGACCAACAACCGGATCATCTACTAAAAACCCCAATGGGCCAGATGCAACATCCTCAACCCACGCCACATGACCTTTATACTGCTGCGCTATCTCCGCAAAATCCGAAACCTCAGACAACTGCAAAAACACATACACTCCCATGCCTGCACCCACTTGAGATATCACATGTTCCAGAGTACAAGCCTTATCTGCAAAATCTCGTTCAAACTCATACTCCACAAACATCATTCGACCTCCAGAACACACCAACAACCAGCCTTACCCAAACAATGAACGATAAGCAGCTAACCGCTCTGGAGACATATACGCATTAGCAGTAACCTTCTGCAAACCAGCATTGTTCAATGCACGATGGCAACTAATCCCTGGAGCAATATTCCTCTGGCACACCGGGAATTTAGAATAGAGTTCAGCCGGTTCAAGCCCTCGCCGCTGAACCGCAGACAACAACTTCTTTTCAGAATCATAAGAAAGCCGCATGCCTTTAGATGCAGCTGAGCTGGGTAGTTTCTCGCATGTAACGATCTTGCCTTGGAGGTGTGGGTGCAGAGCAGGATTCAAATCACGTGTCGCACCCATTGCATAGAATGTTTGTCCATCTTTAGTCCGCATTGCAGCAACATTGAAATGCCTTGCAGAAGGATCTGCCGCGATTTCACGTGCTCGAATCGCTTTTACCTCTTTTTTCATTTGCAAGAATTCTTTTGCAGCTTCTCGCGCTGCTTTACAGTTAAAAAGTCCGAGCTCATCAACCTGTGTTGCAGGGTTGTCCACATATGCTTGCGCGCTAGCCACATTCGGCCCAACACCCAACGGATCCTGCGCGTTATACACACCAAACGCAGCATTATAATACCGGAACCGGTTATACACCCACCCCGACTCAGCATCCTCATACTGGCCAGCAAACAACAGTGGTGAAGACTTCCCACCAAACCACTGCCGCTTACCAAACAACGACTGCTTACTATAACCAACAATCCCACCAGTAGTAACATCCACAAGCTCTTTTGGCGCACCCGTAAGATCGCTGACCATCGCGTAAAACACCGCATCCACCCGATTCTGCGACCAACCATCAACAGAATCACTAGGAACACTAATCTCGATCTGGCCCATCACATCACCAGTTAATGGATCAGCAGGCCACAACCGACCCGAACCCACCAAACGCGGCTCATGCACATTCACTGTGTGTTGCTCGCCGAAAAGTCGATTCCCCTGATGCATAAACACCACACGACTCAACACATCACCAGTAGCAGTATCAATCTGCTCTTTGCCAACCCGGCGGCCCAGACCATCATACAAATACCGCCAACCAACACCCGGATGATCCGAATCTTCAAAACCCACTGGCTGGGTGCCGGAACCATAATAGAAATGCTTCACAAGTGGCTTCTTCGACAACCGCTTCGTCACCGTCTGAACAACACGGCCAGCCTTATCATACGTAAACGAAGTCCGACCAATTTGCCGCGGCATCGTACCACCATACGAATCCACATCATCAGCCCACTTAGCAGTGGTATCAGGATGAAGTTTCGTCACCATACCAGCCCGACTAAACTCATATACTTCCGATGAGTTCTGATCTTGCGCAGCACCTACATGCGTCACACCAGTGACCCGGCCCGAGGAATCCGCTGCATAGTTCGTAGTCACTCCCCGAACCGTGTCTTTTACTTGCTCCAATACATCATCCACACGCCACGAAAACACCCGATCAACAATGCTTGTCGCGGCATTCCCGCCAAGTTTCACCATGGTGTCCGAAACAATCCGGCTTCGCTGATCAAATGCAAACTTGCGAACTGTTGAATCAACGCTAATCCATGACCTGCGACCAAGAGTATCAACACCCAATCCGACAATCATTACTTCTTTATCGTCAAGGGAATATGCTAGTTCAGATGCATCTCCCCCCTCATTGAACCGGACTTTCTCGGAAATTGCCTGCCCGTTAGGAAGCACATGTGAAGTTACGTTCACTACATCATTCGGATTATGGGACAGGTTAACTGTCATTTGTTCTCCGGAATATAGGGTTGTTGTCTCTGAAATGGTCCGCCCATACTCATCATGCTGATAATCAACAGTTGACCACTTATTCGACACCTGGGTGATCTCCCCCAACTTGTCTCGGGTAAACCGAACTACATCATCAATCTCATGCAATTCGGTCAACCGTTCAAAGGCATCATAATAAGCAGTTGCAACGCCTTCACCATGGACAAAATCAATATGCAGTCCGTCCCGCGACTTACGGGTTTCAGTCACTAGGCCGTTATAATCAGTCTCTTTAATGACTTCCCCATCAAGATCGTACTCAAACCGCCATGTGAGTCCAGCAGCATTCGTAACCGCAACCCGTTCCATCTGCGTGTTATATGTGTACCGAGTCACCCCACCATCAGCAGTGATAATCTCGCTGACTTCATCGAATACTGTATATTTTGCCGTGGTCGTCATGCCTGCTTCATTAACAACGGCAATCTGGTTGCCTTCACCATCATAGGAAGCAGACCGTTCAGTCCCGTCTGGGTTTATGACCTTGGTCACCCAGCCCTCAGGGGAATACTCCACCTTGGTCACATCACCGACAGGATCAATGGTTTCAGTAATAAAGCCACGCACATCCCGAATCACAGAAGAACGCCTGCCTGCAGGATCAACCACAGCTAACGGTCGTCCAGCGTTATCACACTCCGTAACCTGCACCAACCCCTGAGGGTCAACTACCGCCAATGGCACTAATCCTGTTGCCCGCCACTCATACTCGTACTCTAACCGAACACCTGTGGGATCCGTCACTGCGGTCACAAACCCAGCAGGATCAACCTCATATTCAGTGATAAGCCCATCTCGACCGGTGATTTTCACTGGTTCGCCCCATGCACCAGGCGTGACAGTCTCTACCGTCCCATCACCAAAATCGACCCGGGTAGTAGTCCCATACTCATCATGATCAATCGTGACAACCACACCTGTGTTGGAGATTTCTTTCTCAACCTGGTGGTAATCGTCGTATTCCCAGTCAGTAACCACACCTTCCGCAGTAACCATCCGCCACACATCCCCTTCAGGCGTCGACCGGTACACCGTGGGACGAATAACCCCCAGGAAATCATCATGCAAAAACTCATCCGGGATAGTCCACGACTCATCATCCCGCACACCTGTCCGACCCCGGCCGGTCAAACCAGCACCTTTCAGGCCCTTCTCCCGCAGAAGATTGGCCAAAGGCAGACTTTCTAGCCGGTCAAAGTATTCATTAATGCAAGAATCGCCGATTTCTACTGGATCTCCGTGAAATTCACCTACGCACTCCAACGTGACGCACACTGTGCCGTCTTCTGGCGCATCCTCGCCTTCATCTTTCAGCCAAACGAGAGCATTGGGGATCATGCCGCCGGATCCTACCTGGGACACTACTCGTCCTTGATTGTCGAACCGATAATAATAAGAGTAACCATTTCGATCCGTCCACTGGCAAGGACGATTTTCGTCATCGTAGTAATAGCGCAATGCACCAGCGGCAGAATTAATGACCTTCAACAACCGACCCTTGCCATCATAGTTGTAGGATGCGAGCCGCATCGGCTCCTCGCCAGGGTGAGTCTCCTCGTTTTTCACCCAGATGGATAACAATCGGTGGATCCGATTGTGCCACTTGAATTCCAAAGTAGTACCATCGCTACGACGCATCGCAACCAGGTGACCGGTGGTTTGCTCGTAATCGTATTCAATCCACGCACCTGAATGATGGACCACTGTGGAAAGGCGAATCTCCACACCCAGGCCAAACGTGTCAGCCACCGAACCTGGTGACAATACATTCACAAACGAGTTGGATACTTCGGTATCTTCTACCTGGTGGACAACGTTCTTTGGCACATCACCGGTGACGGTGAAGTCTTGGACGGGAGCATCAGGTCGACGATCCCCAAACTCGCTCCCTGTAACAGCAAACACCCACGTAATGCCTTCTTGAATATTGCGTACCCGGTAAGCGCCGTCCACAAACGACAACTGCCACGGACGACCATTCGCCACCACCTCAGAACCATCTGCCGGCGCCAGCGGAAATTCCAAGATGGCACCATCAGGAGACATCATCAAAATCTTGTCAGGGCAGATCTCAATGCGAGTATCCAATGACGTGTTCCACCCTGGTCCGAATACCATGCTCGTTTCTAGGTCAGAACTGTTATTCCGATCCACGATCATTGGCAACATGCCATCAATATGCACATCGGTGACGAAATTAATCATCTCACCGGTCGCCAGATCCACAGGATCCACACCAGGTATTTTGCTTTTAATGCCCCGTGCAAGTTTAGACGCTAGCTTGCCGATCTGCCCCTTGGCCGCTTTCGCTGCCTTCGACAAGGTTGCCACAGTTTTCGTACCCTTAAGTGCGGCACCCCCTACTTTACCAATTGCACTAAGCACTTTCCCGGCCGGAATACATGTTATTAAGTCGAAGGCAAACTCACCCCACGAGCAATTACCGGTCAGTGCCAATATTGCCTTTAAACCCACACCAATGCCCATGAGAACAGCACCAATGGCAGTAAAAATTGGGAACGGGATCAACATAATGAGCCCACCGATAAGCTGCAGCGCATCAGCAATCATGTTCAGAACGTCGGCGTGTTCGCTCACCCAGTCTTTGAAGTCGTTCCATTTTTCCTCTAACCAGCCGGGGTTTTCTTCGAAACGTTTCTTGGCCTGCGACCGGATAGAGGTCACGGCCGAATTCACGGCGGTGCTCAGGGTGGATTTAATGGTTGAGGCCGTAGTCACATCGGCGTTGAAGGTGGTGGTGGCCCGGGTGTGCTCGGTCTTGGCGGCTTCGAAAGCGGTTTGGGCTGCGGTCAGGTCGGTTTGCGCCGTGGCTGCGGCACTGGCGGTGGCCACGTTCACGCCGGGAACCACCGCGGTGGCGGCCGCTGTTGTAGTGGCAGCCTGGGCGGTCACTACGGCGCGGGCCAGGTTGATTTCGCACGCGTTGTAGTTAGCGACCGCAGTCTGCACTGCGGCGTGGTTCACCGAGGCAGTCGTGATGAGCGTATTCATCTGGGTTTGCGCCGTGGTGAGGGCTTCGGCGTATTGGTGCACGGCCGTGCTCACGCCGTTGTGGGCCTCCCCGGTCGTCGTCAAGTGCGAAGGAAAGTCGCTGTTAATCAGCTGCTTATACCTGTCGCCTTCGCTGCCGAGGAAGCCACCGTCGTTTATGGAACGCAGGTTGCTAGCACAGGTGAGCGCATTATCGGCAAAGGTTTTCCACCGCCGGGCGAAATCAAACACTTCAGCGGTGTTACCGCCGATCTTGAATTCGCTTTCTTTGTATGCCAGGAAGGGCTTAAGTGGGAGAACCGGCACGATGCGTCACCTTTGCTGCTAGAAGTTATTGATTACCTGTGTTCGTTACTGGCCGCTGATGGCGTTGGATGCCCGGCCGCGCATTTCGGAAACGTTGGAGGAGTTCTCGTCCAGCGCTCCCCTGATCTGTTCCAGAATGCCCCGCATGTTCTGGGCCGAGGACGACCATTTGCCGTGAATCTGCTGGTATTCCTCTTGCTCGCTGCCTTCCCAGGCGGCGCCCAGCTTGTTCATGTCCCCGTCCATGTCGGTCAGGGTGCCTTCGATTTCGCTGATGACGTTCTTAATGTCACCGCTTGCGTTTTCCGCATCCGAATTGTTATAAGAAAAAACACTCATGAGTTTTATCCTTTCCTACAGAATGTTGCCCTCGTCGAATTGCATGCCAGCGAACCGCTGCTGCAAGGCGGAGGTTTGGTCTTGTTCACCCTGGGTGTAGGCCTTGCCGGCCTCGTCGACGCGACCGGTCAATTGGTCGAGCGCCTGGGTGACCTTCGTCATGTTCTCGTTCCAAGCCTGGGTCATTTGATCCCATGCGTTGGCGGAGTCGCCTTTCCAGGAGCCCTTGAGCGGCTCGATGGCCGAGAGGAACTTGCTGGATTGGCCCTGCAAGGTGCTGTGGTGGGCTTGGAGTGAGGCCACGTGGGAACTAACCGCACCATGCTCCACTGACAAAGATTCTTGACCTGCCATGATTATTTCCTTTCGTTTAGGGTTTCTGGGTTATTTAGTTGCATCGAGGATTTCCCCGATGGATTTTTTGACGTCCCCCGTGCCGTCTTTCACCCCGAGGAGGGTTTGCTTCACATTGTCGAGGACGTCGGCAAGCCCATCGGCCCCCTCATTCCACTTGGTGATACCGTCGTAATATGCGTCGGCCTCGACAGATACCCACTCGGGTTTAAGATTGTTGATTGCTGTTCGGTTGGTGGCTAACGTCTGTTTGATTTCGTTCATTGTCGTAAAAATATCGGAGCCAGCCGAATCCGCCGTCGAGTCCCGAAACGCGAATACTTCAGCCATTATTGGTTCTCCTTCATCTTTGATGCGGCATCGCCGATAGACTTCGACACATCCGTGTCGAACCCGATCACCAGGTCGGCGATCTTGCCGGAAACCTCGCCGAGGATGCCGACGTTCTCGTTGAGAGTTTTCCGGGATTGCTTCCATTCGGATAGGAAGTCGGTGACTGCGGTGGCAACGAGGTGGCCGTCGTTGGCGTCCACCCCGTGGAGTTCCGTGGCGCTCTGCTCGGTGCCATCCAATTCTGTTTTCATCGACGCAAATTTGGTGGCTATCTCGTGCAGATGCGTCATAGGGACTTGGATATGATCGCTCACAATTAAACTCCTTCGCTTACTAAAACTGCACCGTCTGGTGTGAAATACGCGTCCCCGGCCTCATGGCCAAATTCTTGGGTCAGTGGCTGGTCGGTTATGTCTGGATACACTCGAAGGGATTGGATCATCCGCTCCACCACAGCCTGCACATCACCAACCATCCCCACCTCAGGAACCGACGCACTTATCACCAAAAACCACGACGAACCCACAACTGGCACAAACCCCTCCACATGAAACACCCGGCGACGATCCATCACGGAACCTGACATGGATTCTCGCTCTATTAACACAAACTCGCCGCCCCCATCCAAAGTCACCACCTGAGGATTATCACGAGAAAACCTCGACAACACCGGATCAACACACGCACGCTCCGGGGCCACACTATGCCACCGCAACAACACCACAGCAGACGACACCTCCCCCGACTCCAATACTCCAGGCAACACCAACCCCAAAAGCACCCCAGCCTCCTGCGCAGCGGCAATAACCTCCCCCAACCTACGCCGAACAACCTTCCTATCCCCAGCACGCAACCGCATACCAGGAATAAAATCCCCTGTTAATCGATCAATACATGCGTCAGCATGCGCGGGATGAGTGTCGAGGAATTTCCAGGGCGCCAGTGGCAGGCTGATGTACCACAGGAAGTTTGGTCTGGGTACATTCGGGTTGAGTTCTATAGCCTTTTCTAGAACCTGTTCGGCCACCGACGTCCTCCTCAAAGAATCGTTTATCTCTTGCGCTATCACTACAATGTACCTATCAATTTTTTATTTTTGGGATACGGTTCGAATTTATTATTGACTTTTCAGAAGGCATTTAGATTTCCGTTTACTTCCCCCCAGTAATTTTGATACCCATGCTCAATGCTTGGTTATCGAGGTCATCAGGCATCTTACTGGGGTATATAGTATGATGAATTCGGCATTTACATACGGATTTTCGCCCTAAAACCTTAAGCTATAAAAATTGGTCAGACTTCCTGTATGAGTGCCCATAAGAAAGCCTCACGGTCGTCTTCCCAATGGGGTCATACAACCGTGGGGATTAGGGCGTCGTCAAGCTTTGTACCAGCAAATGGTGCGGGGAACGTCTTCGAAAACGAAGAATGCCATGTGCGCCTTCGGCCACTCCACGCATGGCGGGTTGAAATAGGCGGGCGGGTCGAGGAGGGACAGGCGGGCGGCGAGCAGCCGTGCCGAACAGGTCTGCAACTCAATGCCCTCAATGGTGTCCCACTCGTCGTTCCGATGCTCGGGGAAATTAAGGTCCAGCAGCATGACTTCTCCGGTCACCGGGTCCAGGTCCGCCACGGCGTAATAGTCGTTGCCATTCAGGGTGACGGTGCCACGGATACAATCCTCGGTGAGGGTCACATCCCGCCATGTGTCGATGAAATGTTCGTACGTGTCGTTGATGGAGCAGCCAGGGACGCCGTGTCGATTAAAGTCCATTGCGACCCTCCTGATCGTAAAAGGCCAGCTGCACCATTTGGGGCTTGCCGGAGCGTGTCACCCATTGGGCCCGGCCCGGGGGAAGCTTCTTCAAAAACACTTTCGGCCACACGGAACCCTCCTGGCGGTCACCGGATAGCAGAATCCCGTTCGCGCCGGCCTCCCGCAGCCCCTGCATGACCGGATCATACGAGCTGCGCGACACACCGGCACTGCGGCGGGCCACAATAATGTGCAGGCCCAAATCCTCGGACTGCGGCAGGTAGGGAACCAACGGTTTCAGCGGGTTGCCGCTGCCCTCAATCATGTCGAAGTCATCAATCACCAGGTAGGTTTCCGGACCCGACCACCAGGAACGGTTCTTAAGCTGCTCCACGGTGACATTATCAGGCGGCAGGCGGCTGTCCAAAATCCCCTTAATGCCCTCAACCAGCGGGGTCACCCCAGCGCGCATGCCGGCATAGCCGCCGAACTGGGGGTCGTCGTCGGTGAGGAATCCCAGCAAGGAGCGGCGCAGGTCGACAATACCGAAGACTGCGAAGCGGGATTTTTTACCGCGGCACACCTCGGCGATGATGTTTTTGAGGAATGAGGTTTTGCCGGTTTGGGAGTCGCCGATGACGATGAGGTGGCGTTGGTCCCGGTTGAGGTTGAAGTGGACGGGGCTGAGGTTGGATTCGGCGATACCGACGAGGGCGGGTTCGTGGCCCTGGTGTTGGTGAATGAGGTCACGGTAGGTGATGAGTTCGGGCAGCATGCGCACGGCAGGGGCGCCACGCCCCTCCCAGGCCTGGTTGATGGCACTGACCAGGGCTTCCGGCGTGGCTTCGTGGACGAGACTGGGATTATCCATGATGGGGAGTGCGACTTGGCTGATGAGTTCATCGCTGGTGATGCACCGGCCGGTGGTTTCGTTGGCGAGTTTTTCGTTGACACGTTTGGCAACGCAGGAGTCGAGGGAGTCGTTGAGCCGAAATTCGACTTTGGTGCCAATGACGGCTTGGACGGGGAGCCGGAAGTCGGGCCAGCGGCCGGTGCCGAAGATGATGTGGATGCCGTAGCCGAGGCCACGTTGCGCGAGCTTTTCGACGGTTTCTGCTAGGTCGTCGTAGTCTTTCCGCATGGTGCCCCACCCGTCGATGACCAGGAAAATGTCGGCGGCGAAGAGTTCGGGGAGGCGGCCTTGGACGTGCATGTCGCGCATTTGTTGCACCGATGAGATTTGGTGGCGTTCGAACAGGGTTTCGCGTTCGTGGAGGAAGGCTTCCATTTCGGCGATGGTGCGTCGGAGTTTGTCCTCGTCGAAGCGGGTGACCACGTCGCCGACGTGGGGCAGTTGGGTGAGGTAGCCGAAGGCGGAGCCGCTCATGTCGACGATGTAGAAGTTGACTTCGTGGGGTGTGTGGGTGAGGGCGGCGCCGAGGATGAGGGAGCGAAGGGCGGTGGTTTTACCGGTTTGAGGGGCGCCGAGGATGGCGACGTTGCCGCCGGCGCCTGCGAGGTCGAGCACCATGGGCCCCTGCCATTGGGTGAGGGGTTTGTCTTTGATGCCCATGGGGACGTGCAGGTAGCCTTCCCGGTCGGCACCGAGCCCGGTGTCGGGGTGGACGTCAATGTTGGTGAGCACGCCGTCGAAGGAGAGGTGTTCGGGCAGGGGTGGGAGCCAGATTTGGCGGGTTTTTTCGGCGGCGGTGGTGAGCCGGGACACCACGAGGTCGAGGGTGGTTTTGTCGGTTTTTGGTGCCACAGCCGACATTTCTAATTGTGTGCGATGGAGTTCTTCTTTGCGGCTAAGCCACGCCTCGGTGGTGTTGGCAAGTTCCAGGGGCATGGGGACGGGTGGGAGTTCCCGGATGGTGGCCACCGCCGCGGCCTCGTAGGGGCCGGACACGTAGGCGGCCTTGAACCGTTCGAAGATTTCCGGGTCAACCTTGAGGTAGCCGGAGCCGGGGATGGGCGGCAGTTCGTGGGCGGCGGTGGAACCGATGGCAGATCGGGATTCTTGCGCGGAGAAGGTGCGCAGGCCGATGCGGTAGGACAAGTAGGATTCCAGGCCCTTGAGGCGACCCTCTTCGAGCCGTTGGGATGCGAGCAGCAGGTGCACGCCGATGGATCGGCCAATGCGGCCGATTTGGACGAACAAGTCGACGAATTCGGGTTTGGCCGCCAGGAGTTCGCCGAACTCGTCGATGACGACGAAAAGCACCGGCAGGGGATCGGTGACCTTGCCTTGGTTGCGTAGCTCATTGTATTCCCCCACGTTAGCGAGGTTGCCGGCGGCCTGGAGGACACGTTGGCGGCGTTGGATTTCGCCCAGGATTGAGTCGTGAAGCCGGTCGACGAGGCCGGCGGCATCCTCCAGGTTGTCGACGATGGCCGCGGTGTGGGGCAAGGGTTCCAGGCCGGCGAAGGTAGCGCCGCCCTTGAAGTCGACAAGCACGAGGGAAAGCTGGTCCGGCGGGTGGCAGATCACTTGGGAAAGCACCAGGGTGCGGAGCACCTCCGACTTGCCGGAGCCGGTAGCGCCGACACACAGGCCGTGAGGACCCATGCCGTTTTTGGCGGATTCCTTAATGTCGAGCTTGATGGGTTTCGCCTCGGAGTCGATGCCGTAGGGCACGTTGAGGAAGTCTTCGGTGGACCTAGGTTTCCAGGCGTCTTCGATGCTGTAGGTGGCGAAGTCTTGGATACCCAGCATGGCGTCCAGGGCGATGGTTTGCTCCAGGGGCGCGTCGGGGGTGGCGTCTTCAACGAGGCGCAGCGGGGAGAGTTGGCGGGTGATGGCTTCCGCCAGGCTGATGGGGATGATGTCCAGTGTGCCTTTCCTGCCGCCGTAGAGCATGCGTTCGACATAGCCTTCCTCACCCTCGGCGGGTTCTTGGATTTCACCGCGGGACAGGAGCTGCACTTCGAACGTGTTGTCGTCTTCGAGGAGGACGCGAACATCCACGTGTGAGGGTTCCAGGTATTGGGAGGAAGACATGGCGAGCAACACCATGCGGCCGCTAGCCACGCTCGGCAGCGCGGAAAGCTGGCCGGCCACCCACTTGCCATGCGGGGTGTCCATGTCGACGATCACCATGAAGAACGGCCGGTCGAGGGTGGCCTCCCGGTATTTTGATTTTTCGGCGAGTTCTTCCACCCGGGAGGTGATTTCCTCCACGAGTTCGGTGGCGGATTCCTCATCGTGGGAGACTTCGCGTTTGCCGATAGGGCCGTCGAAAAGCTCGGGGGACAGGATGTGCGGCAGCCAGAGAAGCCAGTCGCCGTCATAGGGTTGGGCGACGTGGATGCGCAGGTCGTCGGGGGCATGGAACACGACCGCTTGGAGCACGATGGAGCGCACGGCGGCGGTTGTTTGCTCTAGCGGGCCCACCAGGGAGATCACGCCGCGCGCCGGGATGGACATGGGCAGGCCCTCGATGGTGCGGGTGCGGCGCAGCATGCGGTCGAGGTGCGCCTGGGCGATCGGTTCGGAGATCGCCATGGGGTCGTTGGTGGGTTTCACAAACACGTGGGTGGCGAGCTCGCCGATGCCGCTGCCGATGCGGGTGATGAGGAAGTCTTCGTCGCCGCGGCGGCGTTCCCAAATCCGATAGGGGTCGCGCACCACGTCCGCCAGCATTTCCGGCGCCGGGTTGCGCATGAGGGCTTCCGAGCGTTGCGTCTGGGCGCGCTCCCGGATTTCCTGCTCCACCTGGCCCAGGTGTTCGATGAACCGCACCCGGTCGTCTTCGGCCTGTTTGCGTTTGCCGGTGCGGTTGCGGGCGAACGCGCCAACGGCGGTGAAGAGGACCACGACGATCATGACCGAGCCGATAGCCATGCGGATGGGGTTACCGGACGACATCATCATCATGACCATGCCGGCCCCGCCAACAATGGGCATGAGTGCCATGAGCACGCCGCCACCGCCACCCCCACGAATGGTGGGCACCGCGGCGATTTCGATAGGTTTATCTGCTTTAATTTTTTTATGCAGCCGGGCGGGCCGGTGTACTATGCGAGTGCTCATATATCCTTACTACTAGTCAGATTGTCGGGCCCTGATAGTGGAAATCTTAATGCGAAAATGAGTTCAGTATTTGTTCGTCTGAGTATATTTTGGGAGAATCAGCAGCTAGATGTTAGTCTACCGGCCCAGCGGCCGGTGGTGGATTTTATCGACGAAATCATCCAACTGTTCCACCCGGTAACCGAATCCCACGCCAAGCCGGGGGAATCCGTCACCGATGTGTTCACCTGGGCCCTGTCCTCCCCCATTAATGGGCGGATCAACCCCGACATTTCCCTGTCAGAATCCGGCATTATTGATGGTCAACGCCTATATTTAACGCGGGCTTCGGATGCCGCCCAGGCCCCGTTTGTTGACGATATTTTAAGCGAGATCCGCACCACTATCGACGACAACCAATGGCGCTGGTCATCGGCCATACGTTCGAATGGATTATATTGTTGCGGGCTCACCCTTTTAGGGTTACTCTTCCTCATCCTGCTCCCCCGCACCCTCACCCCCACCAGTCAGACCAGCCCGTGGGTGTTCGCCCCCATAGGGATCATCACCCTCGCCAGCATCATCATCGCCGCCTCTAGGCCCCACCCCTGGCTGCGGTGGGCCGGCATCGCCACCCCCATAGCCGCGGCCTGCGCCACCTGGCCCGCCACCACCCTCATACCCAATGCCACCACCCCAGCGCGCATCACCTGGACCCTGGCCGCCGCCAGCCTGGGCGGCATCATTGCCGCCTTCCTCGCCGGCAGACGCCGCCCCCAGCAACAAGGCGCCGATAGCCGCAACGACACTGCCGGGGTGGTCGCATTCACCATCCTCACCATCGTCCTCACCGGCCTTGGCGTCGCCTTCCTGTTCCCCGTCCGGCCCCTCGCCGTCGCCGCCTGGGGTGCCTGGGCACCCATACTCCTGCTGCTCATCGCCCCCACCGTCGCCCTCAACGCCACCGGGCTGCCCACCATGCTGCGCCGCAACGACACCGGCGACCCGGTCGAACGCACCAAGATTCACACCACCGCACACCGCAGCGAAGCCTTCAGCCGGGGGCTCGTGTGGGCCGCCACCGCGCTGGCACTCCTGGACATCATCACTCTGACGGGCAGCCCCTACTGGCAGCAGGCCATACCCGCCGCCTGCCTCGCCCTCATCCTCATGCTCCGCAGCCACGGCTTCGCCGACGCCCGCATCATCGCCCCCCTGCTCATCGCCGGCGGGGCGGGCATAGCCCTCACCGCCGCCGCCCTCACCCACTTCGGGAGGCACCACTGGGCCAAGCCAGCCACCCCCTGGTGGCAGGCCGACAACTATCTCGTCTGGGTGGTGTTCGCCAGCACACTCGTCGTCATTGCCCTGCTGTTCATATCGGTCAATAACCTCAGCCTCGACGAATTGCAGGAGGCCCGCCTGTCAAAGATCATTTCCACCATTGACGTGCTCATCAGCCTCACATTCGTCCCCGGCATCCTGGTGGCCCAAGGCGTATACACCTATTTCTGGGCCATCATGTAGCCGCTACCTCGACACAAACCCCTGGTCGACCAGCCAATCCAAGGCGACCGTGCCGGGATCCGCGCCATCCACATCCACCTTCAGGTTCAACGACCGCATGGTGTCGTCGTCAAGCAGCCTGGTGACCTGCGCAAACCGGTCCGCAATCTCGGGGTACTGTGCCAAAAACTCCGAATTAAACACCGGCGCCGCATTATAGGCCGGGAAATATTGCCGGTCATCCTCTAACACCACCAAATCCAGCGACTGGATCCGGCCATCCGTGGTAAACACCTCCCCCAGGTTGCACGCACCCGTGTCCGTCGCCTGGTAGATCGTGCCCGTGTCCATGAGCGAAATATTCTTTTCGGGAACCCCCTCCGGCGTGCCCCGCGGAATGCCGTATTTTTCCAACATAGGATTGAGCCCATCCAAACGGGAATTAAACTCCGCATCCACGCACATGGTGCGCTCCGCCACCGGCAGGTTTGCGATATCACTCAGCTTGGTGAGATGATGCTGCTCCGCATATTCGCGCCGCACCGCAAACGCATACGTATTATTGAGCGGTGTCGGATTCGACCAGGTGAGCCCGTTTGCTAAATCCGCCTCGTACACCGCCTGCCATTGTTTCTTCTGGTCGGGAATGCCGGTTTCGTGACCCAAATACGTGAGCCATGCCGTCCCCGTGTATTCGTAGAGGATTTGCGCCTGGCCCGACTCCAGGAGTTTCCGCGCCGGCTGCGACCCCGGAACCCCCGTCATGTCCGTGGCCCGGAATCCCGCCGCGTCCGCAATGTAGACCGCTATTTTGCCCATGATAAGCTGTTCGGTAAAGGCTTTCGACGTAATGACGACCCGTTTGCCTTCCGCGCCGGGAACCGGTTGGATGGCGGCCGGGTGCAGGTTGGGAATGACCGAGGCGGAGGGCCGGAGCCCGCAGCCCGCGAGGGCGAGGGTGCAGCCGATGACCAGGATGCTGAGTATCTTCGTGAGCTTCATGGTTATAGTCCTTTCGGCCGCAACGTGTGTTCGAGCACTCGGGCGATCCAGTCCACCGCCAGGGCGAGAAGGGCCACGAGGAGCGACCCGGTGATGAGCACGCGGTTGAGCGCCAGGTTAACGCCGGTGGTGATGAGAATGCCCAGGCCGCCGCCGTCGACGAAGGTGGCGAGCGTTGCGGTTCCCACCAGGAGCACCAGGGCGGTGCGGATGCCGGCCAGCATGATCGGCACCGCCAGGGGGAGTTCAATCTGAAACAGCACCTGGACGGCGCTCATGCCCATGCCCCGACCGGCCTCCACCAATTTGGGGTCCACCGCGTCCAGGCCGACCATGGTGTTTTTCAGCACGGGCAGGAAGGCGTAAAGGATGAGGGCGACCGCCGCGGTGGTGAAACCGAACCCGAGCCAGAAAGCAATGAGCACCACCAGGCCAATGGCGGGGGCGGCCTGCCCCAGGTTAGCGAGGGACATGACGGGGGTCGTGAGCCACCGAAATGGTTTTCTGGTGAGCAGGATTCCTAGGGGGATGGCGAAAATGAGCACCACCACAATGGATACCGCGGTGAGTTCCAGGTGCTGCACCGTGAGGTTGAGCAGATTCGACAGCGTGAGGGTGGCCAATTCGGTGCTGGTGAATTGTGCCGTGCTCAACCAAATAATGAGGGCGATGAGAATGGCAAGAATGGCAATGGGCTGCACCATGAGCCCTTGCCACCAGTTCGATTTTGTGGTTTGCATGGGCCTATCCTCCCTAGTCCTCCGGTGTGTCCGGTGTGTCCGGGGCGTCTAATGCACCCACGCGGGCCACCACCTCTTCGGGGATGTCGCCCTCATTATTGCCCAGGGGGGTATCTTCGTCGGAGGTGGCGCTGCGCAGCTCCGTGATGGCGTTCATGACGGTTTCCACATTGACGATGCCGAGGAATTTCCGGCGGGGGCCTTCGACCAGGGCGGCGCCGGAGTTGGCGACCAGCATGGTGTCCAGGGCATCGTTGAGGGAGGATTTGAGCCCTACCACGGGCAGGTCATCCTCCCGGTAGTGGGTGATGGTGGTCATGCGGCGCAATTGTTTCCGGCTGGGCCAGGAGAGCACCCGGTTGTGGTTGTCGAGGATGACCGCATGGTCGTGGCCTAGGCGTTCCACCTCTTTCAGGATGACGGCGGCATCGTCCCCGGGCCGCCCGAAGGCCGGGGTGATGAGGTCGGCGTCGCCGACGCGGGCCAGGTTGAGTTGTTTCAGGCCGGCACCGGCGCCGATGAAGTCGGCCACGAAATCGTCGGCGGGCTCCCCCAGGATGCGTTCCGGGGTGTCGTATTGCACGATGCGGGCGCCTTCGTCGAAGACGGCAATCCAGTCGCCCAGCTTGGCGGCCTCGTCAAAGTCGTGGGTAACGCACACAATGGTTTTGCCGAGCTCGGATTGGATATTGATGAGCTCGTCCTGGAGGCGTTGGCGGGTGATCGGGTCGACGGCGCCGAAGGGTTCGTCCATGAGGAGTACCGGCGGGTCAGCGGCTAGGGCGCGGGCCACGCCGATGCGTTGCTGTTGGCCGCCCGAGAGTTCCTTCGGGTAGCGGTCCCTATAGGTTTCCGGGTCCAGGGAAACCATGGTGAGGAGTTCGTCCACCCGCTTAGCGATGCGAGCCTTATCCCACTTCAGCATTTTCGGCACGATGGCAATGTTGGCCCCCACCGTGAGGTGCGGCAATAGGCCCCCGGATTGGATCACATAGCCGATATTGCGGCGGAGTTTATCGCCGTTCATGCTGCTAGCGTCTTCGCCACCTATGAAGATGCGCCCCTCGGTGGGTTCGATGAGTCGGTTGATGAGTTTGAGGGTGGTGGTTTTGCCACAGCCGGACTTGCCGACGAACATGACTACTTTGCCGGCCGGAATTTCCATGGTGAGCTGGTCGACGGCGGGTTTATTGTTGCCGTAACGTTTGGTCACGTTTTCCAATAGGATGGCGGCGCCACCACCGGAGTCGCTGGTCAGGTCGGTGGATTCGATCTGGTCGGTAAGTTGATTAGACACGGATGCCCCTTGAAATAGTGAAACGTCCCAGCAGGATGAGTGCGAGGTCTAACAGAAGTGCAAGAATAACGACGGCGATAACGCCGGTCGCCACGGATTCGAAAGAGTTGGCGCCCCCCAGTCGGGACAGGCCGGAAAAAATATAGCCGCCGAGGCCGGGCCCCAGCGCATAGGCGGCGACGGCGGCAATGCCCATGGTCATTTGGGCGGACACGCGCATGCCGGCCAGGATCACCGGCCAGGCCAGCGGCAACTCCACCCGGAAAAATGTGTCGAGGCGGCTCATGCCGATACCGCGGGCGGCGCTGACAATATTGGAGTCCACCTCGGATAGGCCCACGACCGCGTTCCGCAAAATGGGCAACGTCGCAAAGAACGTGACGACGATCACCGCCGGCAGCACGCCAAATCCGAAGGGAATAATGAGGATGCCCACGAGGGCGAAGGAGGGGATCGTAAGTCCCACCGTGGACACGTTATTGGCCAATGCGGCAAGGCGCGGATGCTGATAGCTGAGCGCGGCACACACCACCGCGATGATGGTGGCCAGGATGAGGCATTGCACCACTAGGCTGAGGTGCTGCCAACTATCTGCCAGTATGTGTGTCCAACGTTCAGTTATAAACTCTCTCATGGCTTTATCCTTGTTGCCGAATATTTCCCCGCATTCAAGGCTATAATCCGTGTCCCGGTCCTGCCATTTTGGCCGGTTTTTCCAGTCGCGGGTGGGGTCTATATCACATCTCAAACCGGCGGCTAAACAGGCACTACCCATTTTAGGTATGATATGCATCACAATTTCCTGTTCCGTGTCATTTTGCGCCCAATTTTTGTTTCGGTTACCCCCTTATTCGTCAGGAAATCATGACAAATCGCACATTCTCTAGGGATGGCGGAAAAGAACCGGAAGGGCGTCGATAAGCTATAAGTGATAGAAACCATCACCAACCAAAGGATTTATCATGACCGAAGACGAACGACTAGCGCAGGAATACCTGGAAAAGCTACAAGAATCGGTAGGGCGCGGCGAAATCAGTCTTGCGGAATACGATCGACTCTCTGATCTGGCACTCAGCAACATTCCCACATCCTCGCAGGTAGCGCATGCAGAGCTTGCCAGGCGATCGGAGGGAATCCCCGCGATTCCCAGTGACCCAACCGTCTACGCCACCGCCCCGAAAGAGCAGAAGAGCGCGCTGGATCTGGCCATAAAGTCCCTCTTCGTCCTGTGGTTCATCGCCGTTGCCATTAACCTGGCGGTATGGCTAGGCGTATGCCTCACCGCCGGGCAGATCTACTATTTCTGGCCAATGTGGGTGATTCTTCCCGGAATCATATTCCCCGCCATCCACTGGCTGCGCGAATACCTTTAATGGGGCCAGGTTAGCGCTTGACCACGCTATTATTTTTGAAATTGATCTTGGCCTCGCCAATGCCCGACAGCTTGCCTGTGTGCGTGGTTAACAATTCCGAAAACTGATTGCCCACAATCACATTGTCGGCGATCACCGCGTCGTTAATGTTACCAATCAACCGTTCCTTGCCGCTCCTACCAGGGGAAACCTCGGCACCAACATAAATCACAGGAGCGTTTTTATTCCGCGGCGTGAATTCATTTCCCGAAATCACAGTGCCGTTTAAGTCTCCCCTACCACCATGGTAGGGTTCCTTAGGATTATCCACCGGGCTGGGCACACCATTCTTATCGGGAACATAGGAATGCTCATTAGGGCCCGGCTTGCGCAGATTCGTCTCCGACGACCGGCCATCCCAGATGGATTCCACATCCACCATGGCCCGCTTCGCCCACCCGTCTATCCTATTCCCCACAAACTTGGTGTTATGCGAATCCGTGCCCACCAGCAAGATCCAGCTCGGGCTGGACTTAGCGTCCCCCTTTACCGTCACGGAATTATGCTCAAACGTCGTGTTGTCACACCCTTGGTATGCCTGCAATAAGCCCTGCCCCACGGACACATCCGAAGAAATCGTATTATCACGC